>Ga0163144_10001207_pt1 | contig 60980 bp, 51 predicted proteins | sample OliLak19BULKMAT1_FD_123175 | JGI IMG/M metagenome (GOLD analysis project Ga0163144, IMG submission 123175) | Freshwater microbial mat bacterial communities from Lake Vanda, McMurdo Dry Valleys, Antarctica - Oligotrophic Lake LV.19.BULKMAT1 | ecosystem: Environmental > Aquatic > Freshwater >...
AAACCGATCATGCGGGGACATTGACGCCATAATTACTTGGACATATTGGCAGTCAACAGGTCGATTCTCCTCAAGAAATCGCTGCGGCACTGTCAAACAAGGATCCCCGAAGAAATCTCTGCCAACGGGGTTGCGTCGAATTGCCGGCGCCAAACCCATTCGGTGTCAACTAAAGCTGTATCAAGGCAGTACCCAACAGAAGGAAACGAAGAAGAGGGGCGCTGGGCAGCGTCTCAGCGGACCCACGACCGAGTCACCCTCCAGTGAGCTTAAAACCCCCGTCTTCCCTTCGCTGCCTTCGTTTCCTTCTGTTCATCGGCGACCTGGGTACGGCTAGGACGCAACCCCGTTGGGGTAGAGGCCATCAACGTCGTCCCCACCCAAGGTAGGCGCGGCACGCCAACCTTGGGCTCTGGGACGCAACGCCGTTGGCGTTCGGTCTCTGCCAGGCCCAAGGCAGGCCATAAAATGGCCAAACTCCAGGCAACCCCGTTGGGGTTGAGGTCGTCTCAGGCATTTAACCCAAGGTAGGCGCGGCGCGCCAACCTTGGGCTCTCCGACGTAACGCCGTGGGCGTTGAGTCAGGTGCTTGGGCTCATCGGCATCAATTTAAAATGGCCAAACTCCAGGGGGCATTAAGCCCCAGCGGACTCGATCAAACGCGCCCGACTCCTCAAAACAAAAAGGCCGTCCGGACGGCCGGGCGGCCCTTTTCATTTCTTCCTAGCGCACCCGCGCTTAGGAGTGGAACGACTTGCCGCAACCGCAGCTGCTTTGCGCGTTCGGATTGTTGATTTTGAAGCCGCCCCCGCTGAGCTCTTCACTAAAATCGATCACGGCACCGCGGATGTAATTAGCGCTGAACGGATCAATAACCACCCCGACACCCTGGAACTCCACGGAAAGATCATCGTCCCGCTTCTCATCGAAAACCATGCCGTATTGCAGTCCCGAACACCCGCCGGCTTCGACGAACACGCGCAACTGTTTGCCCGCGTTTTCCTGGTCATCAGCCAGCATGGTGGAGATATGGCGCGCCGCGGATTCCGTCAAAGTCACGACAGAAGACTCGGCAGTTTCGGGCGAAGGCATTTCAGCAACGGTCGAACTCATTGAGTTATAAACTATGAGTCACGTCGGGAGGTGTCAATCCACGGAAGCCCAAGAATCTTCTCTCGGTGCCGGCCGCTTATCAGGGAAGCCCCCTTTGCTCAGCGCGTAGAAGCCCGGCGCCGACGCAGCCAAGAAATCCCGCCCAGAGCTCCGAGCACGATTGACGCAGCGGTCGTGTTGGATTCAGGCAAATTCTTGGTTTTGAAATCGAACTCAAAAGAACTGATACCCGTCACGGTCCGGGAGGTGGTGGCGTCCGAAAGCTGACTCCCCATCACGGAAGCGGAAGCCGAGAGGCGATAAGTGCCGGGGTCCAGAACTCCACTGAGCGAGAACGCTTCATCAAAAGTTGCGGAATCAAAAAGAATCGAAGCCTGGCCCAAATCTTCAAAAAGCACGTTATTACTGAAGATCGGAAGGGCCGCCCCACCAGTCACCACGGCCACCGTATCAACTAATCCAGTGAGCCAATAATTACTGGGAACGGTCAGCGTGAACTCGTATTGGAACACGGAATTAGCGGAGGCCGTGGCCGCGCCTCCCGTTGGCGGAGTCAGGGTAAGACCCACGGAGGTGGTTCCTTGCGCCAGGACCGACTTAAGATTCAGGGAAGAAATTTGCGAAGCCACGCCTTGGGCTATCGCCACTTGACCACCGCCCACGGCGACGGCCAAAGGATCTACCACCGCATTAAACAAAGAAAAATCGGGGGCCGAAGTCGAACCCGCTTGGAGATCAACGACGTTTCCTACCTGAGCGGTCCCAGAAGCGTCCACCTGCCGATTTTGGGAAATGGGAACTAAATCGCCCCAAACCGGGCCCGCGGCGATAGCCAAGGCAGCACCCAAAACAGGAAGGAATTTTTGAGAATCAGCCATTAGTTAATTCGAGCGAATCGACAATTAGGACGTTAGGAAAAGCGTCCTCAAGGAGTCAAGGCAAGACTGGACCGAAATCAGCGCATCGAAGCATCGATCACCAGGTGACTACGGAATCCGCCGCGAAAATTTGTTCCACCAGTCGCCCGTAATCCGGATCGACCCCATTGAGGTCAATGACTTCAACTCGAACTCCCGGTTGCAGTGGGGTGGCGGCCAAAAGCTCCTGAACCAGTAGGTCAGGCGGTCGAACGAGGACATGGAGTTGGTGTTTCATGTTCAGAAGCGCAAAACGTAGGTGGCCTGGGAGACGAGCGCTGCGAGTTCCGTATCTCCAATTTCGGAAAACTTGACGGGAGCTGCCCCCAAATCTTGCAGTTCTACGGCTCCTCGCTGCACCCAAACCGGGCGCCCAAACTCGCCCACAAGGGGCAGGTATCGGTTGAAATTGTCTTCGTCGATCAACTCATCCACAAACTCACTCAACGCTCGAATCGCCGGACCGCGCAAATACACCGAGACCTCGGCCTTTTTCCAGGTCCCTACTCCAGCCGCAATCCGGATCGCTTCGGCGGGCCGGCCACTCGTTTGCGGATCACTGGTGACCACCACCAATAGTTTCGGTTTCATCGGCAAGTAACTTTAGTTGAAGCTGATAAAACGATCCGTCCCGGCGATCAGATCACTAACGACCGTCAGTCCCGCAAAGGCCGCTCGATCATCAATAGGCACCCCATGACGGTGTGCTCCATAGGCGCAGGCGTAGAGTTTGAGTCCGCGCGCCTTCAGCTCTTGGACGTCCGTACGGCCCACTCCCGAAACCGCCTGATCAATGCAATAGGCGTATACGTCACAGCCGGCGGCCAGGGCCGCGGCGACCAGTCGGACGCCGTGCGAAAAGGAGGTCGAATCCGGACCTGCTGAAATTAATACTCCGAGTTTCCTACCGGTCGGAACCATGGGTGAAACGCTAATACCACTCCTCGGTCGGACCAAGCTTCCTCGGAAGTTCTCCCCACTTGGGGTCGTTCCTCCCGACTTTCGGTAAATCCGTTTGCGCCCTCGGGTCTCGCCAGTTCAAAGTCTCCCTCGTCGGAAAACTCGCCCGGCTTGCAGAGTTCCCCCCCCTGTGCTCGCGACATGAACCCCCATTCCCGCTCGCCCCGATCCAACCCACCGGATTCGGTACCGCCCACCGGCCTCGACTCAACCTCGCCCCCGAAGTCGACGCGCTCCGCTCAACCGGGCCGCCCTCCGACGCCTCCGGTTGCGCCTAAACTTTCGGTCGAACCCCCGGTCGACGCCGGAGCTCAAACGCCCCCCGTGACGCCAAAAAAAGGAGCCGTGGCTAAACCACCAATCCGAAGCTCACGGAAATCTACCCCTACGCGAACGCCGTTAACCGGCACGGAAACAGCATCCGCGGTACCGATCGCCTCCTCCGGCGACTCCAAACCAACGACTCCTCCCGCGCGCGCGACCACCGTCAAAACGAAGGCCATAACGGCCCCCAAGGGAACGGTCAAAGGCGCAAAAAAGACCTCAGCCACCCCACCGATTCGAGGCCAACAACCCCGGACCGCCGCCCCTGCCGCTGGTGCCGTCGCGTCCAAACCCAGCAAACCGCGAACTCGCGCCACGGCCCGCCCCCACGCCAAAAACACGATCCCGCCTCCCCCGCAGCCCGAAGCCAAACCCAGCCCCTGGCCGAGTCCCTTGCCCAGTCCGAGCTCGAAGACTCAGAACACGTTGACGCCCCCACCGCATCTACCCCTGCCGCTTGCGGTTCGCCCTCTCGCCAGTCCAACGGCCCGGGCGCTCCCGATCCCGCCGATCCTGCTCTCCGGTGACTATCCGGAACCCGCGTTGCTGCGTCCTCCCAGCCCGGCGAGCCCCACCCCGACGGCACCGACTCAACCTAAGGAAACGGAAACCAGCCAACCCTCACCCCCGGCCAGGCCGGTGCTCGACACTCTCCCACCGCCTGCCGAGTCGCGGCCCAGCGTCCCGGCGCCCATTCAACCGGCGCCGCCCACGGGGGTTGTGGTTTCACTCGATGCCCGTGACCCCTTCTCTTTGGTGGCCCATTGGGACGCCGAACCCGCTTCACTCGACCGATTTTTCGGCTCGCGTCTGGGCGATACGCTGCGCCTGCGGGTCTATGCCCACTATCTTGGGGGCGTCTTAATGGCCGACCAAATCGTCACCTCCTCGGCTCAGCACCGCTTGGTTCCGGTTTTGTACACCGACACACTTTATTTCGCGGAACTTGGCTGGGTGGATTCCGAGGGGAACTGGTGCGGGTTGGCCACGTCGGCACCCCGGCGAACTCCACCCGATACCCATGCCAACGGCTGGACGGAACGGCGCGCCCGTTACCAATCCTCGCTCGAGTCTTCGACCGCTGATGCTTTTGGGTCGACCACCAAAACCAAGAACGAGGATCCATCGCCGGGTCAGACTTCGAATCCCCAGCCGCTGAAATCCACGAACCTGCCTCCCGCCGTCGCGGACGACCTTCTGGACGAATCGATTGCATTGGCGCTGACCGCCCTAGTTTGGGAGCCAACGCCCGTTATTTTTTCGCCGGGCAATTCGGCGGAAGTCACCCAATGGGTTGCCCACGTGATTTCCCTTCCGCGCGGGGTTACGGGAGAATTGCCCCCGTCACCTACCAGCGCCGAACTGCCCGGGCCTATCGCGGTGCCCACTGGGGTCGAGAACCCGCCTTCCAGCCCCTCCATCCCGCTACCGCTACCGCCGCCGCCGTCCAGTTTTTGGTTCAAGGTGAATGCCGAACTGATCCTCTACGGCAGCACCGAACCCGATGCCACCGTGACCGTCGCCGGGCGACCCGTTCAACTGCGAGACGACGGTTCCTTTAGCTTCCGGTTTTCCTTACCGGATGGTCAATTCGAGCTGCCCGCCGTCGCGGTGAAGGCGGACCGATCGGACGGAGGAACCGCCCGACTCAGCTTTAGCCGAGCCACCGAATTGACGGGCGAGGTGGGAATCCATCCGCAGGATCCCTCCCTGTCGCCGCCCGTAGCTGAAGCCATTCATTAAGCGCGGTTCATGGAGCGTTTCCCGGAACCGGCGCACCCGGCCACGCCGCCCCGGCACCAGCTGGCGATGGTGCTGCATGCCCATCTACCCTTTGTCCGACATCCCGAGCATCCCCAGTTCCACGAGGAAACCTGGCTGTTTGAGGCCATCCTCGAATGTTACCTTCCCTTACTTCGGGTTCTCGCGGGCTGGACGCGTGATACGGTGCCCGGACGCCTCACTCTCAGTGTGTCTCCGACGCTCGCCGCCATGTTGGGCGACGACTTGCTGCAGCACCGATTCCGACTCTACCTGCGGCGCCTGCAGGACCTGGCCGAACGGGAGGAAATCCGCGCGCACTTCGAACCGGCCCGCCGGATCGTGGCGAACTTCCAAGTCCAGTGGCTCCAGGAACGGGCGGCCGAGTTCGCGTCGCTCGATGGCGATCTGCTCGCCGCGTTGGCTCAGGCCTCCCGGCACGGGCGTTTGGAGTTGATCACGTGCTCAGCGACTCACGCGACCCTGCCCTTGCTCCAAGGCGAACCCGGCTGTCTGCGCGCCCAGTTGGAAATCGCGCTGACGGAACATGCCCGCTGGGCGGGCGCAGTTCCGGCCGGATTCTGGTTACCCGAATGCGCTTGGGTTCCGGAACTTGAACCGTACCTCCAGGAAGCCGGCATCCGCTGGTTTATCGTGGAAACTCACGGGCTACTCCAAGCCACCCCCCGTCCGCGCCAAGCTATCTTTGCGCCCATCCTGACCCCAGGTGGGCTGGCCGTCTTTGCGCGCGACCCGGCCAGTGCCCGGCAGGTCTGGAGTCGGCACGGGGGCTACCCCGGCGATCCCCGCTACCGCGAGTTCCATCGCGATGTCGCCCACGACACCGAGTGGGACTATGTGCGTCCCTATCTGCATGGAGCCGCCGGACGCGCCTTCACCGGCCTGAAATTCCATCGCGTCACGGGATCCACCTCGGACAAGGAACTGTACGCCCGCGGACCCGCCCTCGAAGCGGCCGCGGAACACGCCGCCCATTTTGTCGCCGAACGTCTCCGAACCGCGGGTGCCGCCGCCGCTTTAATGTCGCGCCCCCCCCTGCTCTTGGCGCCGTACGACGCCGAATTGTTCGGTCATTGGTGGTTTGAAGGACCCGAGTTTCTGGACGCCGTCGCGCGACATGCGGCGGCCACACCTCACGGCCTCGAACTCGTCACCCCTTCCCAACACCTGGAGGAATTTCCCGAACTCGAAGTGAGTCAACCCGCGGCCTCCACCTGGGGTGAAGACGGTCACTTCGCCGTTTGGCTCGACGAGGCCAACGCGTGGAGGCAACCCCTATTGCGTTCGGCCGGAACGCGCTACGAACGTTTGGTCGCCGCCTTCCGCCAACGCTCGCCCGGGGTCTTCACCCAGCGGCTTTTGCGTCAGGCCGGACGGGAACTGCTCTTGGCGCAGGCCAGTGACTGGCCTTTCCTGATCAAGCTCAACACCGCCGGCAGTTACCCCAGCCGACGGATCCGCGAACATCTCGCTGCCTTCGCGCAACTCGCCGACACCCTGGAATCCGCGGTCCCGCTGGAGGAACCCGCTTGGCTGGCCGACTTAGAGTCTCGGCACAACCTCTTTCCCGACCTCGATTGGCAACGCTGGACCCTTCCAGCCGTCCGCCCCAGCCCATAACTCAGGCCCCAAAACGGTCCAAGGCTTCGAGGACCCCTGTGGCACACGGTTGCAACGCCAGGAAACCGCCCTCGGCCTCGACCTGGGCCTTCACCTCCGGCAATCCATTCCGCGGCGTCATCAGCCAATGCGCAATCTTCCGACGCAACATGGGCAAATCGTTCAAATGATCGCCCGCCGCAAACGTCTGCGCCGCCTCCAAGCCCAGCAACCGTTGGATCTCTTGCAAGGCGGTGCCCTTGCTGTAACGGCGGTGACTCAGGCGCAGATAGACATCGTTTCGCACCGGGACGAGGTCCGGCAGCGCGTCGCACAACACCTCTAGTTCCACCTGAATCTCATTCATCTGGCCATTGGTTCGGGCGATGACACAAATCGGCGACCACGTATCGTGGTAAAACGTGGCATCGAACCGGGCTTCCAGACTCGTGAACAGCGCGGCAATTTCCCGTGCGTGTTCGTTGAACAGACTGGCGTGATCGCGGGCACAATTCGCATGCCAAGGCTCCACGGCTTCATAATGCCCACCCACGTGGCGGTGAATTTCGCGCTCCACGGTCACCACAAAATCCGGCCGCACCCGAACCCGCGCTCGGCCCATACTTTCCATCAAGCTGGCCAAATCACGGCCCGTGTTGATGACCCAGGTCACCCCTTGCTTCTGCAGGCTGGCGATGCGGGTCTGAAACGCCTCCGGCACCGGCGCATGCGCAAAGTCCTCGTGAATCGTTCCGTCGAAATCGGTGGAAATCAGGCGAATATCGGCAACCATGAATCTGGAGATAGCTTGGTTTCGACAACACGATTTGTCACGCGAGGCGAACCAGTAACTTCCGCCCACTAAAATACCCAACCGCGCAATCGCCCTTACTGCCCATTGCCCATTTGACGCAGTTGCCCGGTGAGATACGGCAGCAACTGCTTCTTGCGCGAGACCACTCCCTCCATCTCAAACACGCCGGGCACCACTTCCGGATACGCGATCGCGTTCACCAATTTCGGCGGGCCCGAAACCAGCAGTAGCGACGTTTGCTGAACGACATCGGTAATGAACAAAGCCGAGAAAACCAACCCGTGTTCCTCGCGATAGGCCTCCAGCGCCGCTCGCACCTCATCCGCTCGCTTCCAGAAGGTGGTGAAGCCCAACTCCTCGATCTGCGCCACGCTAAAGCGCCGACCATTCTCCACATACTCTTTGCAGTCGGCCGTGATGGCCTTCTCGGGCGGTTGCGACACGAGCACGGACCCGGAACTGAAGACGCGTTCGGTGAATTCCGCCGCCTTGACGCCTGATTTCTGCTCCAACCAGGCCAAAATCTCGACATCCCGTTGCGTGCTGGTCGGGGAGGTCAGGTTCAGCGTATCCGTCACCACTCCCGCCAACAACAAGCCGGCGATACTGGGCGGCAACTCAATCCCGTACCGCAGGAATCCATCGGCCACAATGGTGCAAGTGGAACCGACCGGCTCGTTGCGAAACAGAATCGGTTGGGCCGTGCAGAAAGCCCCCAAGCGATGGTGATCAATCACCTCGAGGATTTCCAACTGATCCGCCCCCTGAACGGCTTGGGTCAGCTCATTGTGATCGACCAGGATCAGCTTACGGGCAACCGGCTTAAGAAAGTCCGACTTGGAAAGAATCCCGACGACGCGTCGGTCCTCGTCTTCGACCGGAAAGGCCTGGAATTGGGACGCGGCCGCCATTTGCTGGATGTCCGCCAACCGCTCTTCGTCGCGAAACCGGAGAAAATCCTCGCGCAGCAGCCGTTCCACCGGGATCGAAGCGCGCGACAACATCGCGGTGGTCGCCGAATCGTGCGGGGAAATCATCAGCGTCACTTCGTTGCGTCGGGCCAAGTGATACAGCTCATCGGGGACCTCCAAGCCACCCGTCACGACCACCACCCGTACCCGACCCTCAACCGCCAAGCGTTGAATGTCCTCTCGATCTCCCACCACCACGACGAGCTTTTCCGGAGCGTAGTTGGGCAAACGCGCGGCAAACGAAGACGCCTTCATCGCGGCCACCATCAACACTAAATCCTCGTCCCGATCGGGTTCAAACGCGCAAATCATCTTGGCCCCGAGGGTGCGGGCCAACGCTCGAACCGAGGCCAGGATCCGCCGGGAGTCAAAAATCCGGTTCGGCGCCGGAAAAAAGAATTTACTCGCCTTAAAAACGGAAAGCAGGCCGAGGCAACGCCGCTCGGAATCGAGCACTGGCAACACCCGGATATTGCGCTGATCCATCATCGCCAGGGCTTCGACCACACTGGTGCGGGGCGGCACGGAAATGACGTTGGACTGCATTACATCCCGCACCCGCGGGGAAACGTCCGCGATGAACATCGGGGCCGGCACGCCAAAAGTGCGCAACACGAAGTCGATGCGCTCGTTGGTTTCGCCACAGCGGGCCGCCACCACGTTTTTCGTGCCGGTGCGACGCTTGAACTCGGCATACCCAATCGCTGAGCAAATAGCGTCGGTGTCGGGATTTCGGTGACCGATGACCAGAATTTCACTCATGCCGTCGGCGTTGGCATAGGCGACTTGCCGATTTCCTTCAACGTTTCCCACCAAACAAAAGATTCCGCTTTGAGCGCAGTGCCACCTCCGCTGAAACTCGGTCGATGCCAGTTACCGTTCTCGCCGTTGCCAACCAGAAGGGGGGCGTCGGTAAGACCACCACCTCCATCAATCTCGCCGCCTGCCTTGCCACGCAGGGCCGTTCCGTACTGCTGATCGATCTCGATGCCCAGGCCAACGCCACCAGCGGCTTGGGCCTCGAAAAACTCGAAGGCGGTAGCGTTTACCGGCCTTTGCTGGGTGAGGGCACCCTCGCCGAGCGTATCAAATCCACCGCCATCGCCGGCCTTTCCGTGATCGCTAGTGAAATGGATTTGTGCGGGGCCGAAGTGGAACTTGCCCGTTCCGAGGATTACCTCAATCGACTGCGGCGCGCCCTCGAACCGCTCCGAAACGGCTCCAGTTACGACCTGATCCTGCTCGATTGCCCGCCGTCGCTCGGAATTCTCACGCTGAACGCCTTCGCCGCCTCCGATCGACTGCTCGTTCCGCTCCAGTGCGAATACTTCGCCCTCGAAGGCGTCGCCATGATTACGCGCATCTTGAACCAAGTCCGCGATACCGGAATCAACGCCAACCTGGAACTACTCGGTATCGTGATGACGATGTACGATGGCCGAACCCGCTTGTCGCAGAATGTCGTCGGTGAAGTTCGTCAACATTTCGGTGAAAAAGTCTTCGACACCGTCATTCCCCGCACCACGCGACTAGCCGAAGCCCCCAGTTTCGGTAAACCCATCATCACCTACGATCCCTACAGTGCCGGCGCGGCCGCCTACGAAGTTCTTGCCACCGAAGTCGCCGCGCGCCTGGGGCTGAAGTAGCCCATAGTAGGGCGGCCCGCGACGCGGGGGTAGGGATGGTGCGCTGCGCCGTCCCCGGCCCAGGCGAAGCTCCGGGCCGGCTTTTGCAGGCACGCCCCGGATCATCCCCACGCGTCGCTCCAACCGACCGCGTCCTTTCGCTGCGCTCAGGGGCGCGGGGCCGCCGCAGCGCAGCGGCCCTACCCCGCGACGCGGGGGTAGGGATGGTGCGCTGCGCCGTCCCCGGCCCAGGCGAAGCTCCGGGCCGGCTTTTGCAGGGACGCCCCAGAGTATCCCCACGCGTCGCTCCAACCTGCCGCGTCCTTTCGCTGCGCTCAGGGGCGCGGGGCCGCCGCAGCGCAGCGGCCCTACCTTTTCACGGGCCATCCATAGGGTCGTGGACCATGGGCAAACCAGACATACCGCCAATCACGCTCTTCCTCCACCAGGCTGGCTCGAATCGGGTTCTCCAAAATATACCGGGCTTTTACGTTCCGGCTTTCATCACACCTAAGCCGATGCTCAAAGAACCCTCGCTGCCATTGAATCAAGACCGACTTAGCAGTCCATTCCTTCCAATTCTCCACGCGCTGTTGAAACGACAGCGAATGTCGAGGAAACGAAATCAACGCATGCAAATGGTCCGGCATGAGGAGCATCAAGTCACACCACCAAATTTGGCTCTGGTGGCGATGCGTTACCGTTTCGAACACCTTGCCGGCAATGTCCGGCAGGGCCAGTTGATTGGGTCCTCGTAATTGGCAATTGATGGAAAGGAAATAAGTCTCCCGTTCCGAATCAATCCATGAGGGCGGGACATGTGACAGCGATTTTCGCATAGCCTAGGAAATTGAAATGGCGCGTGCAGTCTCCACTTCAAAGGTGGGATTAGGACAATTCCCTAAAGGTAGGGATGGTGCGCTGCGCCGTCCCCGGCCCAGGCGAAGCTCCGGGCCGGCTTTTGCAGGCACGCCCCGGATCATCCCCAGGCGTCCCTCCAACCGGCCGCGTCCTTTCGATGCGCTCAGGTGCGCGGGGCCGCCGCAGCGCAGCGGCCCTACCTCAGGTTACCCCTTCCCGCTTACCCCTTCCCTGTGGTTCACTCTGGGTTCCGTCATGGACGATACGAATTCACTGATTGAACAGCGCAAGACCAAGCTCGCCGCCCTGAACGCCAAGGGCATCTTCCCTTTCCGGAACAAATTCACGCCGGAAATGGGTTGCGGTGAGGCCCGGGCCAAGTTCGAACGTGGTGAATTTGCCGAGGGCCATCCGGTCGCCCTGGCCGGGCGCATCTCCGCTCATCGCGACATGGGCAAGAGCCAGTTCCTCGATCTCAAGGACGTCACCGGACGCATCCAGATCTATGCCCAGAAACAGACGCTCGGCGACGAATCCTTCGACATCTTCAAGCACCTCGACCTCGCCGACTTCATCGGGATTAAAGGAACCTTGTTCAAGACCCGCGCCGGAGAGTTCAGCGTCAAGGTCGAGTCCTACACGATTCTTGGAAAATCCCTGCGTCCGCCGCCCGGCAAGTGGCACGGACTCGAAGACACCGAGATTCGCTACCGTCAGCGTTACCTCGACCTGATGGCCAATGACGAGGTGAAGCAGACGTTTCTCCAACGCTCGGCCGTGATCCGCGAGATTCGTGCCTTCTTCCACGAACGCGGCTATGTCGAGGTCGAAACGCCGATGATGCAGACCATTCCCGGTGGGGCGGCCGCTCAGCCGTTCAAAACGCATCACAATGCGTTAGGCTGCGACTTTTACTTACGCATTGCCCTGGAACTGTATTTGAAGCGCCTCCTAGTCGGCGGGGTGGACAAGGTTTTCGAAATCGGCCGGAATTTCCGCAATGAAGGACTCTCGCGGAAGCACAACCCCGAGTTCACGATGCTCGAGGCCTATGAAGCGTTCGGCGATTACGAGACCATGATGGAGACGGTGGAAGCGGTGATCAAACGCGTCGCGCAGACCGTACTTGGCTCGTTGGTGATTGACCATCGCACTCCGGAGGGCCTGGTTTACAAGACCATCGACCTCACCCACTGGCGCCGGGTGCGTTACAAGGATCTCGTTCGGGAAAAGGCGGGCGAAGATTGGTTCCGACTGACCTCGGAAGAGCGCCGTCGCCGGGCCGTGGAAGACTTAAAACTGGCCGGAGACATCGCCGCCGGCTACGAGGATTTCGAAGTCACCGGGGCCGTGTTCGAGAAGTTGGTCGAACCGACCTTGATTCAGCCGACCTTCGTGACCCATCTACCCAAGGAACTGGTCCCGCTGGCCAAACTCTCCCCCGACGATCCGACGACAGTGGAGGTCTTCGAGTGCTGCATCAACGGCCAGGAAATCGCCCCGGGGTATACCGAACAGAACGATCCGGTGGAGCAGCGCGAACGACTCGAACATCAAGCCGGCGGCGAACAACAGAAGCTCGATGAAGACTTCCTGATCGCCTTAGAGCACGGCATGCCCCCGGCGGGCGGCATTGGCATCGGCATCGACCGTCTGTGCATGATGTTGCTCGGCCAGGAAAGCATTCGCGACGTAATCCTCTTCCCGCAACTCAAGCCTAAGGGGTAAGGGGTAAGGGGTAAGGGGTAAGGGAATCTCGCTGGATCAACCCGTGGAGGAATCCATTCCGTTTCAGGGGCGCAGGCGCCGCCCAGAGTGAACCTAAACCGAGATCAGCTGTTCCCGGTTCTCGGGTCGCCACTAACCGGAACTACTCAAAACTTCGCTATTTGTCGCGAAGGGGTTCACACGAGACGTCGAGCGCTTCCTAAAAGAAGCAAACCGACTCCCAGAAGCACGACCGTCAATCCGCCGTCGGGGACAGCGACCGACGTCGGCTTCACGTTTTGCACCAAGAGGACCATGTCGTTGTAGTCGCGGTCTCCGCCGCCTAAATAGTCTTCCCAAGCCAGGACAGTATCGTTGGCATCCCAGCTCTTGGTAGCGCCCGCGATGTTGAGGGTTCGGCCAGCTTCTCCGGCAAACGCGACCAGGTGGTCGGCCTCCGCGGACGCCGGATTGCTCTGAAAGGTGTCCGGATTGAGGGACGATTGGGAGTAGAAGACTTGGTTGACTTTAGTGAACAGGTAGAAACCGAAATCCTGCGAAGCGAAAGTGGCCTTGAGGCTGTTATTCACCTTAACGTCGAAGCCATTGGCGCCTTGGACAATTTGAATCGTTCGATTCGCACCCGTAGTGGCGGCACCTCCGAAGATTTGAACCTTTTTGGAAGGGTCGTTTACGTCGTAGATGCCAAAGCGATTGCCGTTAGCATACCCGGCGATTTCGATGATGATCGTGGCGAACGCTTGTTGACCGTCGATGTTCCACACGGCGTCGGGTGACAGTTGATCACCGGTGACATTAAAGCTGTCGGTCAGGGGATTCGAGCGACGGTCATCGAGAATTTTTTGGAGAGACGTCTCGCTACCATTGCCACCGCCTGAAGGGTTGATGTAGGTCGCCCAGGCCGCCGGAGACCAGGCCAGTAAAACCAGGAGGCTGATTAAAATTCGACGCTCAATTCTCATGCCGAGGCTCAAATTGAAGCGAGAAGATTGCCAGCCACGGGTCGAATTTTTTAGGTGGTTGTAAATTAGACAGAGAAAACGCGTTACGTGTATTTCTGAGCGGCCGAATTCGAAGCTCGCAGCGCTTGCGTGTAAGGAATCCCGACATTCTTTCTGGCCTGCCTGTAAGCCGTTTCGACACAGGTCAGGTCGGAGTTGAGGGCTCCGGTTACGGGCAGACCCTTCAACTTCCTGCTCCCTTTGCCTTCGCTGCGTTCTATCGCGGCTAAATCAAGCCCCGCGGTCAAAGGCAAGGGAGTGGCCCACTCCGCAATACCGGTCCGGGTGGCAGGTGAGAATGATGATTTGGAGCTGACCGGAAAGGGAACTGAGGACATCCAAGATGCGCTCCTGGCGCATGGAGTCCGTGTTCACCAAAACGTCATCGAGGATGAGGACTTGCGGCTCGTCGGACGCGAGTTCCTGAGCCACGGCAATCCGCAGGCACTGCAGCAATTGTTCTTTGGCACCCTGCGAGAGGTTTTCGAACGCGTAAACTTCCTCCCGCGTCCGGCCGATCCCGGCAATCTGAAGATGTTCGTCCAGGAACACCTGTCGAGTGGGGTCGCCAGTCAGTTCGGCAAAGGCAACGGTGAGTCGCTGTTCGAGCGGCGTCAGCACGGCCTTGGTCGCGGCTTGCTTGCGATGCTCGATCAAGTCGTGGGCGATGCGGGCACACCAACCCTGAGTTCAGGCCGTGTCCCGGCGCAGAATCGCCTCCGCCTGCTTTTCTTCCAATTGAGTCTCCCGGGAGTAAAGGCCCAAACCGCCCAGCGTTTCGAGCGTTCCCTTGGCCTGGTCACGCTCGGCCCGACGGGTCTGTAGTTCGTTGGCCAATTGCTGCAGCGCCACGGCCGCCCGCTTGTTACGTTCCGGCAATTTTTCAAACTCCAGCGGAAGCTCCGCCTGGGTGGCCGTGACACGCGCCTCCGCCTGGGCAAAGGTAAATTGAGCCGCCGTCTTCGTGCCCTCGAGCCCCTCCGAATAGCGCGCCGTTAGGTCGACAATCTGGGTCTCCAACGTGCGCGGGCGGGATCGGCGTTCGTTCGCAACCTGGGTCGCATCTTGCCCGGCTTGGGTTGCTTGGCGTTCGGCGGTGCGAAGCTGATCAAGCTGCTGATCGAACGTCTGGAACGTCTTCTCCTCGGCGGGAACCATTTCCGCCAGTCTCGCTTCAGCGCCTTCCAGGTCGGTCTGCTGGCGAGCCTGCTCTTCGGTGGTGGAGTGGATGGTCGCCTTTAAAGCCTCAAACCGACGGGTCGCGCTGGCCGCCGCGTCACCGAGGTCGGCTAAGGTGCGGTAGTCACCCAACTGCGTCGCCAGCGCCGCCGTCGCCACCTTGAGCTGAACCTCAAGATCCTTGCGGCTGGCTAAGGACTCGCGGGCCGCGTCCACCGACGCAATTTCCGCGTCTTGCAACGCGTCGCTCAAGGTCGCTTCTGCCTCGGTCAAACGGACGGCAGCAGTCTGCGCCTCTTGCGCGCCGGAACGAAGAACGACTCGACCCCACCCCGCGAGTTGGAAACCCAGTGTCTAGGGACTGTGCCAGCGGGTGGTTTGTCCGGCCGGCAGCGGCTGAGCGCGCGCCGGAGAACCTTCCTGAATCACCACCGAACTCGCCTGATCAGGGGTCAGTTCGACGGTTAAGCCGAGGGCTTGCAGTTGCGCTCGCAGCGTCCGAATCGATTCGGCCAATTCCTCGAGTTTACGCACCTTGGCCGGGGTAAGCGTGGGCAGGTGGGATTTACGCGCTTCGAGCGAGGCCACCTCGGTGGCGACCGTCTCAGTTTGGGTCAACTGCCGAGAAAGAACCGACGCCGTGGTGGCCAGTTGACGCAACTTGAGTAACAACTGAAGCCGTTGAAGATCGGCGCGCACGGTGTTGAGCTGACTCTCTTGGAGCGGGCGCGCGGCCTGTTGCGCATCCAGTTGATTCCGGAGTTGGTTGAGCCGGGAAGCTGCGGCCAAAGCGGCGAACTCGGCCTGCGCCAGACCCGCTTGAGCAGCGGTCACATCACCCCGAAGTTTCGCCAACCGGTCGGCATCGGCGGCCAGCCGAATTGGTCTTTCCTGGGCCGTCGCCAGCGCGTGCCGACGCGTCTCCAATTCACCGGGAAGACGCTCCAAGGCCAACGCCTGGTCGCGCAAAATCCCCGCCGTCCGTTCGCGGTCAGCGTGCTCCTTCTCCAATTGGGACACCACGGCGGCGGCCAACTGGTAGCGGTGGTGGGCGGAATCAAGATCAGCGCGAGTCTGGCCCAGGGTGGCGAGTTCGGTCTCCAGGACGGCTAGATCGTCCTCGGCCTGACGCAACGGGCCGCCCACGCGGGGCTGGCCAGTGGCGGTCAGAATTGCATCAGCCGCCGTGGCCAAACGAATTCGAAGCTGTTCGATTACTGGATCGAGTTCGACCCGAGCGAGGCGAGCCCGTATGCGTGGGCCCACGGCGGCATCCTCTAAGCCGGGCCATTCGCCGGGTTCACCCTGACGCGCCCACAGAAAGCCCAGAAAGCCCCAATGCTCGGGCTTGGTGGCACCTTTGCCAGGGGAGCGAGGACTGCAGAAGGGCTTGCACCCGCTGGTCGGCGGCGTCGGCTTCGGCCAGGGGCTTCCATTGGCCGGACTGCCATTGCTGGAGCAGGCTGCGCGGTGATTGGAGGATGGTTTTCTCAATGCGGAACCGGCCGGCCCGCGTCTCAAACTCAACCGCCAGGCGCGGGGCCAAATCGGTACCCGCCGGCTGCAAGCTTTTAAGTTCGTCACCCTTGGTAGTGTGACGATCAAAGAGAGCGCGAGCCGCGGCACGAAGGGCCGTCGATTTGCCGGATTCGTTGGGGGCGGCCAGGATGTTCAGACCCGACGTAAATGGACCGAGTCGAACGGTCTCCCGGAAGCGGCCGACATAGGTCAACTCCAGTGCGTGAAAGATCATCGAGCAACCTCCTGAAGCGTCTGTAACAGGATCTGGCGAAGTTGAGCGAACTGTTCGGGTGTCAGGCGGGAGAGTTCGATTTTTGACGCAGCTAGCAACGACTGGGCTTCGGCGAGAGTAATCGAAGGTTAGCGAACGCCAGGTAAGGGTCGCTACGGGGAGAGCCTGGACGCGAGGGGCCCGACCTGGACTGTCGAGTTCTACCAGGGCCACGTGACCGCTGGCATCATTGCCAAAGCGGTCGGGCTCCGGGGTCCCGGGCATGACCAACCGGCAACCATTGGTTTCTGCGAGCCAATTGTGCCAATGTCCGATGGCGAGGTAATCCAGACCGGCGCGCGAGGCGGCATTCAGCGCGATGGGAAAATCGTTGAGTTGATGCTTAGCATCAATGGCCAGTGCGCCATGAGTCACACCGATCTTCAGGACGCCCAGGGGAAGTGTGGCGGCCAGTTCGGCCAACTTCAGACTCGGGGTCAGCGGTGGAGAGTTTTTGTTGGAGCGGCGAGGCCCATAGAAAGACTTCGCAACTGAGTTCGAGGACGCCCGCTTGCCGCAAGACGTGAACGTGAGTCGGAGCGCGGAAAAAGGCCGGGCGTTGCCAGAAGGAGTTCGGCCCGGGGAAGGGGTCGTGGTTGCCCGGCAGAATGTAAATGGGCAGTTCCCCGAAGGCACTGAAGAGTTCGACGACGCCCGAGACCAGCGCATCGTCTACCTGATTGTCTTCGAAGAGATCACCCGCGATGAGGAACGCATCGACTTCGTGCTGGCGAGCCAGGTCGAGAGTGCGTTTGAGGGTGGCGAGCCGGGCTTCGCGAAGCTGGGCACCCCGGTTCCCGAACTGAGAGAAACGCGCCCCCAATTGCCAATCGGCTGAATGAATCAAGCGAACCATGACGGCTAGGTTTCCCAGACCTTGAAGGTCAGACTTCTACCACCAGAGTGGGCCGGAAGCCCGTGCCCAACTGATCCGGATAACCCCGTTGATTCGCCAAAATTCGCGTCCGTCCGCAGGTATAATCCACCGAACGATGTGTGTGACCATGGACCCAGAGGATGGTGCCACTCGACTCGACCAATTCTGCCAGATTGGAGGCATAGGCCGCCCCGAGCAGGTCATCGCCAAAACGTGAATCCAGCGAACGCTCACAGGGAGCATGATGCGTGAGAACCACTACTTTGCGTCCGCGCAGGCGGGTGAGCTCACCTTCCAACCAGTGGCGCGACCTCGCGTGGTAGCCCGCGGTGTCCTCGGCTGCCAGGAGACGTTTTTCGTGGCTCGCACGAATCAACCGGTAGTCATTCATGCCAGCCACGGCTTGGTGTGCCGCGGCCTCGGCATACCCGTGCAGATTGAAATCAGTCCACAAGGTGCATCCTAAAAAAGTGACATCGCCCACTTCAACCGTCCGATTCTCCAGGAAATGAAAGTTCGGTCGGGTCACGGCGTGCAACTCGGCGAGGACGCTCTCCACGTGCCCTCCATAAAACTCGTGATTCCCCGCCAAATAGATCACGGGTACTTGGGGGAAATGCTGTTCGATCCAGGGCAGGGCCCGGGTATTCTTGTGCGTATCACCAGCGAAGATCACCACGTCAGCGTCGGCGGCGGGTGGGGTCCAATCGCCAAATTCCAGGTGCAGATCGCTAAAAATTCGTAAGCGCATCAACGGATTTCCTTCCCAAATTGCCCCACCGCGCGTCGCCCTCGGGAGAGCTTGGCCGGCAGGTCCGATTCGGCGGCATCAATGCTCTCAATGCGAGCAGAGAAGCCACCCTTTTCAGGGGGCTGACAGGCAGGAAAGTGACTGCGCTGAGGGTCTACCTGGGGAATCCTCCGAGCCGGATTTAAGCCATTGCGGCGGGAACTCGCCGGGACGTCATCCCTCGAAAGCGAGCCGCCCAAGAGCAAAATCGACCCTCCGAGCCTCGGCAGGCTCCTGGGCTGGTAGGGCAAGAACCCGTGGGCGATGGATCGGTTTGCGCCACTGATCACGAGCGAAGGTTAACCGAGCCATTTCCCCGGGAGAAGACCGATCACACCAAGGCAGCAACCGAAACAGGAAGCCCGGCCACGCCTGGCACAACTTTTTGCCCCGTCAATCAAGGGAAAAACCCGAATAATGGCGCTGAGGGCCCGAATCAGGTGCCAGCATTTGTTAGGAGTCCCGCCTTTAGGCGGCGGGGCGCGCCAGATGAAGGGCCCAGGTCACTTCACCACTCGCTGGAAATGGCCCACGCTCCACCGGCTGAAGCCGGGACTCCTAACGGGGCTCGACCGGTCCTAAAATGGACTCCCGGTTCACCATCTGGGAAACGCAGTGGAACCGATTGCGTGCACTTCCCGGCTGACCCTGGTTTCAACCCTGTCGCATGACCCTAGCTCCGGTTTGCAGGAAATATTGGTTGGCCAGCGAATAGCGTCATGCGAAGTAAATCCCATGCGCGCATTGATTCACCACTGCCTCGCGGTCCTGTTGATGCTTCTAGGATCCGGTCGGGCAGCGGCGGAGTCCAAGCCAGTCCTGCTCTATTCCCTCCATTTCCAAGCACCCGGTGAAAATCGCTACCCAGCCGACGGCGCCTATCGGGCGGTGCTCGATCGCTTGCGCGAGAGTTTCGAAGTCAGGGTCAGCGCAGAACGGCCGTCGGCCAAATTGCTCACCGGCGTGGATGTCGTCCTGCTGGCCAATCCCAACGACCAAGCCCACGGAACCAATCCGCCACCGCCCCACTTGAAATTACGCGACGTGCGGACTTTGGGTCAATTTGTCGAAGGCGGCGGCGGTCTAATCGTCTTGGGAAATCAAGAGGCACATAACCTCGAATTAACGGACCTGAACGTGCTCTTGCGCCGCTTCGGTCTGGAGCTCACGAATCGTTTTCATGACGCGAAACTGATCACCATTCCACACGAAACACCGGTGATTGGTGGACTTCGCTGGGCCTACTATACCGGCAATGAAATCTTACTTACCCCACGGCATCCCGCTCAGCCGACCGCTGTGATCACAAACGACGTCACGCAGGCGACCACTACCGGCAAACGCAACGAACCCGGGATTCTGCTAGCCACCTCGCGCCCGGTCGACGGTCGGGTCGTTCTCGTCACTGACGCCGGTTGGATCACTAAAAACGCGCTTCAAGAACTGGGCATCGGTGGCTTGATCCTTCAGGGGCAGGATAACTGGGAACTCTTCCGGCGGCTGTGCCACTGGTCGGCAAAGCGGGAACCGGCGAAGATCAACGAATGAACCCACGTCAAGGACTGCTCAGTCCAACTGCTTTCCAATCCAACAGGTCTCCAACCGGTGAGCAGGCCTCGCCCGCTTCATACCCAAACTTTCCTCAACCTCGTCATGGAATCCTATCAATTGTTCCTGGCGCACCCTTAAGAGCCTGGACTCCGTGAAGCGGAGGACGACTTCCGCGCCCATCGTAGTTTGGCCGGCGAGGAGCGTGGGTTGCTATGCTGTTCCTCCGGCGTCGGACGGATAACTTCCGTCGCAATCTCGCAAAAACTTCCGTCGCGCAAACCCGCCGCAAAGGCCTTCTTCACGCGTCGATCTTCGCCAGAGTGAAAGCTAAGAATCGCCACCCGCCCTCCCGGGTTCAGGCACGCCGGTAAATGACGTAGGAACGTATCCAAAGCCGGAAACTCGTCGTTCACCGCAATCCGCAACGCCTGAAACACGCGCCGCACCGTCAGGTCCGCCTCTTCCTTGGCCACCCGCCCGAGAACGGATCGGATCAGGCGAGTTAGCTCGTTGGTCGTCGAGATTTTGCGTCCGGCCAGGGCCGCCGACACTTCGAGCGCGCGCGGTTCATCGGCATTCTCCTCCAGGATTCTTGCCAGAACCGGAACCGAACTTTTCTCCACCAACACAGAAGCGGGGAATCCCCGTAGCGGATTCATCCGCATATCCAACGGCCCATCAAGCTTCACCGAAAAGCCGCGCGCTGGGTCATCTAGTTGCATGGAGGAGACCCCGAGGTCAGCGAAGACGCAGTCGGCTCCGACGACCCCCAATCCCGCCAGGGCCTGAGGCAACCCCGCAAAATTGCTGCGAACGGCCGTCAACACGTCCAGACCAAACCCCGCCGCGCGCATCCGTGCTTCGGTCTTGGGCAACTCAAGCGGATCCGCATCCAGTCCCAGCAGACGGCCGCCCGGCTGGAGGCGCGCTAGGATTTCTCGGGCATGACCCCCGTAGCCCAGCGTGCAGTCCACGGCCAGTTCACCCAGCTGGGGCGCCAGGATTTGCAGGATTTCCGCCACCATGATCGGTCGGTGCATCCCTGCGGGCGTTTTCCCAGAGGCGAGCACCCTCGCCACGGTTTCGGCGTAACGCTGGGGGTCGTGCTCCTTGTATTTCTCCGCAAACCGCCGCGGATTCTTGCCGGAATACCGCGGCCGGCGCCGATGCGGGATGACCACTTCCGGAGGGATTGAGGGTGATTCGCCAGCGTCGCTCACCCCGTTTCGATACCAGAATCAGGGGTGAAGTGCGATGGAATCAAAATGCGGACGTGGCCCGGCGACGGTGGCCGCCGTGACGCGAAGCTCGACAAAAACCGGGAAAGGATTGATGGAAGAGCCCTAACGATGAGAGCCGCCCGCTGGGCCGATTTTCGTCGTTGGCTGCGAACGTTCGTTTCCTCAGCTTCGGGCGTCTTCGAAGGGGTTCGACTGGTTGCCAAGGCCAGGGAGCGCTTTGAGGCGAGCAGACTCCGAGAGATCAGCGCGGTCTGCGCGCATCCGGACTACCAAGGTCGCGGATTGGCGCGCCGCCTGGTGCAACACCTCATTCGACGGGAACGGGAGCGGAACCAAACCCCATTCCTCCACGTAATGAACGACCACGAACGAGCTCGTCGCCTCTACGAACGCAGGGGGTTCCGCCACTTTCAGGAAATGGCCGTTCGGATCGTGTCCCGCACGGATAAGGGACTGCCGGCAGGACAGCCCTAGTGGGATATCTCTGGCCGTCGGGAGACTCACGCCGGCCGATTTAGAGCCTGCTCGACCTGGTCCAGAGTTCGCCGAACATAGGCATCACTGCGCTGATCGAAATATGTTTTCAAATCGGTGAAGAGGGCAAAAAGACGCGAGGATTCCTCGGCGCTCAACCCACCAGGATCACCCAGGCGACGCTGAAATACAGCAAAGGCCGCCCGGACTCGTGGCTCGAGACCAGCGGAACCTCGACGCGTTCGCTCCCATGTCTGCACCAGGCGTCCGAGACCAAATCCCACCAGAGCGAGCCCAATTGCCACCGACAAACCGGTCATAATTGTGCCCAGGGACATCGACGTCTTGTAGGCCCCGGCGGTGAACACGAACAGCCCGGGCACGGGCACCACGAAGAACCAAAGCAAAACCAGAAGCGCGAGCACGAAGGCGCGCTGAAATTCCGACCGAGCCCGTTCCGGACGCAAACGAGCCCGCGACGGTTCCTGAACCAATGGCCGCATTCGAGCCTGCACCCACTGCTCCAGCGAGGCGCGCGCGTTTGCCCCAAGGCCAGCAGTTGTCAAAACCGCGGCCAGTTTTCCGGTGTGATCTCCCGCCGCCACCACCTCGCGTTGCACGCGATCGACCGACTCGACTTCCACGCCTCCGTCGACCAGTTGTCGGCGCAACTGCCGCTCCCGCCCACGCCAACGCCAGCGAAAGAAGAGATAACGCCCGCCCACCCACGTCAGACGCCCCACCACGACCAGGAAGAGTCCAAAGCCCAGTGTTTGCTGCCAGCCACCGCGCGCCACCAACAGGGAGACCACGACAAAAAAGACCAGGGCCGTCAACCAACCCAGTCCTTTGGGGAGCAGCACCCCGGCACCCAGAAAACGTCCGGGACGCGGGCCGGTCAGAAACGGTCCGGCCACCAGGCTGACCGAGAACAACAACGACGGTAGCAGCAACAGGACGTTGAACATATCCAGGTTCGCCAGCGCCAGCAGATTGAGCAGGAGCGAGGGGAGGCCGATGACCCAGACCACCGTGCGCAGATTAATGAAATGAGGAAACGGCTCCAACGGTCGATCCTCTCGCGGACCCGCGCCCGCTCGAAAGGCCATGTTCACTCCTTGCGCGTCACTCGCCGCGGCCCCGGAGGCCATGAACTCAATACTCTGGCGCATCAGTTGGCCCAGGGCATGCAGGACTAACTGCGGACCAAACAAGATCACATCCCGCACGCGCGTCACCAGCCAGCGGTTGAGGCCAACCACAAACCCACCGTACAATGCCCCCAGGACAGTCAACGCCGGCGCCAGCGGCCGCAGCTCAGGCCACGCGACTGATCCCACTCCACCCAAAACCGCTCCCAGCAACGCCGGCCAGCGGTGGAATCCCGCACCCTCCAGATAGGCATTGAGCCCATGCAAGGTTAGGACCTGGTTCATCACAAAACCGAAGTTCCAGAGGAGCATCAGAATTTGAATGAACGGGGTGACGTCCAGAATGATCGCCAGGGGCAGCAGCAGGGCGTTCAGCAAAGCAAACGGAGCCGCCAGAAAATTGCGTCCACTGTTGCTGCGAAGTTCCTTCGCGAAAATCGAGGCCGGCCCGAATTCGTTGATTCGCTGCATGAGCGGGTCTTGCATCATTTGCAGATAACCGCCCGACCACCGTGGAAAGGCAGCCAACCATTCGGCGTGACTCCAGGTCTCCCGCACCATGTGCCACATCGCCGATGAGAGCGCGAACCGAACTCGACCGCCCAACGCCGCCACATTATGCGCCGCCTGCGAGACCGCCCACGTGTCTTCGGAAATACCCACCGCGTGCGGCGTAAACCCAATCAGCCCTTCCGTCTGAACCGCAAAAGTCGAACCGCGCTGCATCCGAGAGGTCAACGGCATCTTCGGTGTCAACGGCCGCATCATCGCCCGCTGCACTCGTCCATAGGTTACCGTGACAATATTCCCCCAACCGGTCCCCACGCCTTCACTGGCCCGCCCGCCGAGAAAGGTCATCACTCCGCGCAGGAAGGAGCGATGGCCTTCTTCAATCAACTGCGAGCCTTGCCCCAGATCCGTCAATGTGTTGGTCGTCCCACGGCCAGGAATGATGATGACGAGATCGGGATCCGCCAGCGCGGTCCGCAAGTCCAAGGAGAACGCATCGAGATCATGGACGGTGGCGTTGCGATCCAACACGACCATCGTGCCCAAGGCCATGGTCTCTTCCGGGATCAGATCCATTCCGGTCATGCCGGCGGACTTGAAACCGAACGGCGTCCAATTCTGCACGCTCCAGGCGCGGCAGCCCGGCGCCAGGGCCCGGAGCAGTCGGGCGAGCTTGTCGCGATGCCCCAGTTCGCCTTCGGTGTATTGCAGTTGAACCGGACGGTTGCCGTCCTGGTTGTCGTATTTGTTTTGAACCAGATAAAAGACCGTGCGCGGCGCCAAACTTTCCCGGTCGAGCCGGAGCGCGATATCGACCAGGTTGATGGCCGTATCCTGCGCATGTCCAGCGGTGGACATCATGGTGACTAACCAGCGACGCGCATCCCAAGCGCTGAGCAACTCCTGACGTTGCTCGGCCGAATCCACGGCCAGGTTGAGTCCCAGCGCTGGATCCAAGACCGGATTCTCACCGGCCACCACCAACTGTCCTGGATACCAAAGCGTCACCGCCTGGCTTTGCTCAAGCGCGTACAATTGAGCGAAGAGCCGTTCCAGTTCCGGTTCCGGAAGTTCCCCGGCCATTCGATGCAGCAATCGCAATCCACTCGAACCCAACTGATCCCGCAACACCCGCCAGCGCGTGAGCAAGAGCGTCGGCGTGAGCTTGTGGAACGAAAGGTCATCGCCGCTCATGTAAACGATTCCCAAACTGGTGTCGGTTCGATTCCCGACCCCAGTGGCCCCGGTGACGTCGATGTCCCCTGAAGGCTGACCGTGTCGCGGCCGCCAGCGTGTCCAGGCGCTCCGGATGGATTCTTCCGCGACAACGAGTACCACCAACACCGCGGCGCCGAGCCACATCCAGGGACTCGGCGGGGCGGATTCCGTTGCGGCTCCGGAACGGAACAGTTCCCGCGCCACACCGGCCAGGCCGGCCATGGCCGCGAGCGAGCGGAGTGGGAAGGTGGCCAACCCAGCCGCCACCGCTGTGGCCAACAAGAACAAGCCATAGCGCAGCAAATACAGGGTGTTCCAAAACACCAACCCACCTACCAGGAGCTTCCACGAGGATGCATTGAGGTACGTCTCCGTGATCCACAACGGAAGGATCTGCTGGCACAAATAGACCCCGACGAACAAGAAGCCGAAGTTGAGGACCAAATAAAATCCGATCGACTGCACGCGACTCACCCAGTCGCCGGTCGGCACGGAGGGTCGCAAATAGTACCGCACGGAGAGCCACAGAGGAGAGGCGGGCCGAGTGGCCGTCAGATTCAACCGATTAAGGAACTTGATCGTCGATCCACAGTGCGGATGGGACCCGACATAATCCTGAATCGCCAAGCTCACCCAGGTTACCGCCAGCGGGATCACCAGTCCGGCCACCTCGGTTACCACCCACAGGGCGATCACTCCTTTGACGATCAGGAAATTGGCAAAACTTGGGGTCTCCAGTTGGAACAACGCGGCTGCCAGGATCGACCAACCGACGATACGGCAGATCCAACTAGCGCGCTGATACACCGCCGGATTCCACTGCCATCCCGCTGGAATGCCCTGCCCGGGCGACGCACTCCGCCGGAAGAACGAAGTCATCGTCGCATCCAAAATCAACGAGGGTCGCTCCCGTTTGAGCAAGCCGCCTTCAAAGCGATAAGTTCGAACCAAGCCCGCCACTCCCCCCAACACCAACCCGACACACAAAGGCAGTGCCCAGGCCAAAGACTTTGGATTCAAGACAAAGGCGACCGCTTGCGGCCAGAGGTAGGGAAAGATCGGACTATCCCCGACCGACTGGTTGTACCAGATCAGCGCCCCCAGGCCGGTGAGGACGAAGTTGGGAAAGATCTTGGCCAGTTCGATCAGGTACGGATGGATGGGGAATGGGGATTCGCGACGTTTCCAGGCCCGATACCCTTCGACGATCCGCATTAAATGGGTAAGCGCAGTTTGCAATTTCACCGTCGCGAATTGCATGACCTGTTCCAAGGTGATCCCTGGCTTCTGGATCACCAGCAGATCCAACGCGTCCGGATTCGCCGGGTAGTTAAACAACTGACGCGCGTCGAACGGTTCCGGACGCCGGCGCACACCGAGTGTTTCCAACGCCTTCGCAAACTCCCATTCGAACAGCGCGCATTCCTGATCAGTTGGGAGTGCCTGATAGGTCCGCATCAGAGTGAGCAGCGTCCAGTAGTGCTCGGACAGATACATCACCAGGCGCGACCACAGGTGATTACTATCCTCCTGTCCGGCGAAGGGATGTTCCTGATCAAATCCGTCCTTGGCCCCGGCCTTGATCACGTACCGCAGATACAGACCGAGCACGCTGGCAAACTCATCGAGCCCATTGAGCCAGGGATCCGAGGCGTCCTCGATCAACCGCGGATCCTCTTCACTCCAGCGGTTCTCGCGGCGACGCCATTCCAGAACGAGTTTGTAAATCGCCCGCAACTGCATGAGAAAGTTTTGCTCCACTGGGGCATTGGAGAAACGGGTATAGGCCGCGCCGTCCGGACTTTGCACACCCAAAACCCGAGCCGCCCAGCGTTCCTCCGCCCGGCTCATCACGGCCTCGGGAACAAGCAACGGATTGGATGCATCCTCCGGCAAGCGGCGACGCAGACGGCGAAAACGCCACCACACCAGGGTGACCAGCAGGACCCCGATATAAAACAATCCGGCCAGTGTCGCGAAGACAGCCAAATCCGCCCGAGACGGCCGGGCACTCGCATCTCGATCCGGGCGCAAGCGAGTGAGCCCACCCGAATCCGCCGTCGGCGCATTGGTCGCGACCAGTTCCCACTCCACACTAAACGCCCGAGGCCAACCGCTACCATCCTGCCGCGGGAACACGACCAAGCCCTGTTCGGATTTGAGCGGCCGAACCGGAGCAACCGCGGTGTACGCCGCCGGAAATTTCCCCAGGTCACCGAGTCGCGCCAAACTGTCGCCCGCTCGGGCTGCCGCCGCGTGATGGCCCAACCGACTGGCAACGCGGGCAAAGCGCGCGGTCAACTCCGGCGATATCGCCTCGGACCGCAACAACGGCAGACTCCAATCGATTCCCCAAAGTCCGTCGACCGTGACTCCATGGACCCGCGCCAGATTTTCCAGCCAACCGCGCGCTGTACCGGTCTCCACCCCGAACCGGCCCGCTATCTGCAACCAAGCCAGCCAAGACGACGGAGAGGTCCAGCGTTCGGGTGCCAGGGCCGAAGTCTCACCGTAAATATCCTGCACTTCAAACCAACCGACCGGCACAACGCCCGTCCGAATCACCTCAGGCAGGACCACCTGGGAAAGCCAGCTCCGCTGCTCTTCCAATGCAGCCTGGGTTACGACCTTTCCATCCGCTTCCGCCGGCAACAGACGCCGCCGTTGCGTGATTCGTTCGAGCAAGGCAAATCCATCCGCATTGAGGTCCACCGGAAATCGGGCGGCCTCGGGCCAAAACACCAGACCCAACGCGCGTTCAACCACTCGGTACTCCGGTTCGCTGATCCCTCGCACCGCGCTTCCTTGAGCGGGCGGGCGAAACCGAGTCAGCACCCCAGTCACCAAATTGTCAGCGAACGTTTCCCAACGCGTCTCACCGGTCAAATCCGCCAGGTCCAACGCGGCCGAGGCGAGGGCCAACCGAGCTGAGGCGGTCGGACGCGCTTGCACCGGGCGGGTGAAGGCGAGTTCACGCGTCCGCGCCATTCCACTTGAGGCGTCGTAACTCTCCTGCACGGGTTCCAGCCCGCCATCCGATTTTTCCCAATAAAACTCCAACAACGCCCGAGCGACTCCGGCTTCACCCACCTTGATCGCCAGCGAAATGATCGCCGCCTCCGCCACCGTCGTGACGTACCGTTCGGCCACCGTGTCCGGCGCGGTCGGAATGAGATAGGTACCGGCCATCGAACGTGTGAGATTCGTTCCAAAGCGGGAGACATGAAGTTCGCGTAGCGCCGCCGCCACCTTCGCCAAGTCGAGCTCGACTGAAGCAAGCCCAACCGCATTCGTAAAATCACACGGCACGGTCCGGGTCGGGAGCAGCGCCTCGGCCAGCGTCGGTAATCGGTGAATGGCCGCGGCCTGGACCCGGGCATTGTGCAACGACCCATAGTTGAATCGGCTCACCATCAGCCCACTCGAGCCCTTCAATCGGTCGAGGACTCGTTCCCCCGCGTAACTAAAGGGATTGGCCGCCACCCGATTTCGCAGCACGGCCAGCGTCCGCCCCCAAGCCCCGACTCCTTTCGCCAACGCCACCCGGGCATGATAATCGTACCCATAGGCGACGAAGGCCGGGGAAAGTTCATCCCCCAACACTTGGGATCGATGCACTTCAAAACGGGGTAACTCGAAACCCTGGACGATGGAGTACACCTGCACCGAATCAGCTTGCGGAACGACCTGGAAATGCTGTTGGAAATGTCCGTCGGCGGACGACAGTTGATATAAGGGTAACGGTTCGCCAGAAGCGCGCGTCGCTAGCACAATGAGGTCCGGGAAGGGAGAGCGTCGCGCCGCCGGCCGCGTCACCACCAACGGCCGCCCATTCCGTTCTACCACCGTTTGCACCTCTTCCCCGGCATACCGCGCCGCAGGACTGCGGCTTCGGGACATCTGGGAGATACGCTGGAACTCATGCGGGGATTTCTCCGCCACCCGTAACTGAGTCTGGGGCTCGGTCGACCGCACCAACGGTTCCTCCCGGTTCAAGGATTTTAAAGACGTCACCGCCAGCGGAGCGCTCGACTCCACATCCACCCGGCTCAGCCACGGCAATTCCAGCCCGGCGTGCGCGAGTTCCGCCACGTTAACCACATAGGCGTTCACCCCCGCGGGTAACCCCACGGGTTCCGCCACCGTGGCGGCTTGAGTAGGATCGACTTCATTCGGCAACCAAAGGGTGAAGGCAGCGCTCATTGGCCAAAAGGCCAGCGAACCGGGAACAGACCCATTTGAAGTTCCCCCGACCCGCACCTGCCGACCCCGTCGATCCGTGAACCGCAAGGTCGGAACCGCTGGCTGGGGGGATCGAACAAATAGATAGAGGAAGGCGGTCTCCGGGCGGACGCCGCTCCGATTATCCTGAAGGGTGACCGACCCAACGCCGTTGGTAAGTCCCAGGGAGACCCATTCGGCCGAGGTCGGCGACGGCAGCTGATAGGCCAGCTTGATGGCGATCTCACCCTGAAACGTTTGCTTCACACTGCGCCGGACGGACCGTTGTCCGCGTACATCGTAGAGTTCCTCGGTCTGAAAAATTTCCTGGCCCGTGGCGGTCAACTCGTGAGTCGTCCAGGCGGTCCAGCCGCTGAATTCATCGGGCAAATAGGGATTAGACCGCAACTGTCGAACCTCATCCGCACGTGACACCGGCCGCAACTCGCCTTCCGGCCGCACTGCACTCCCTGATCCGACCAAGAACGTCTCTACCGCCGTCGCTAAATCGCGGTGCGGCGGAACATTCACCTGAATCGCCGAGGCACCCTCTGCCGGAGCTTGCGTGGTGAACACCCGAACCGGTCCCGGCACCGATCCAACAGTCGGCCGCACCAGCCATCCAGGAGAGTATTCCTGACGCTGCAGAAACTGGTCCCCAGGGATCGGCACTGCGTCCAGCAGGGCTTCCGCCGTAAACCCAGCGGCACCGGGATTGGGCAGCCGACTGACCCGCGCTTCGAGAACCTTCCCTGCCCGATCCAGGATCTGCATCGTTCGGACGGGTTCGAACAACGACTGCAAACTGACGACCTGCAACTCCAGGCGAGCCTCGTGGTCGGGCGTCGTCGACCGAATCCGACCCCGGGCGACCGACTTCACCTGGGTCTCGAGCCGTGCTCCGAGGCGGACGGAAACGCCCGAGCGTCCGGCACCATCAACCGTGAACTCCGGGACCGGCCAAGGTTCCCCCAAATTGAAAAAGATCCGCCCCTCGGCGGTATCAGTCGACACGGCGACATCGGATCCGCGGGCTAGCGCCGTGTACTCCAACCGAACCTCACGCCCCTGATCTTCTGCCCAGTCGGACACCCAACTCCGCGTCAATTGGTCGACTGGAATTCCCCGAACACTTCCAACCGCCGGGGTCCACGTGCTGCGTTCCCGGACCTGACCAGAGCGATCCTGTGTTTCCGTTCGCCGGGCCACGGTCGTGCCTGGAAACCATTCCAGCGTCCGCGAACGCTGACCCTCTTCCGTCACCGTTTCGCGCGCCCGTCCCAAGGACTCGCCTAGCACCAACCATTGCGTGGTCACCAAGCCCCAGTGCGGAGTGAATCGAACTGGCAACCGCACGGAACCGTCGGCCGACCGTTCTTCCGCCAAGGGAATCCCCACCCTCCTGAGTCGGTCGTTCTGAAATTCTTCGGTCCGCCGCAGACGCTCGGTCGCACCTTCGTACTCCAGACGCGTCCTTAAATTGAGTCCGGGCCACTCCCTCTGTCCGTCCATGAGCAACCGTCCCTCGACGTCTCGAACCGTTCGAAAGTCGTCGTGCAATTGACCTTCCAAAAACGTGTGCACCCGCGCGTCCTGCACTCCGTCCTGCCAACGAAAATCACCTTCTGTCCGGACCAATCGGTCAAACAGCCCGCCGGCTGATTCCGCAAACCAGACCTGATTGCTCTGGGCGATCCCATCGGCATCCCGGAGCACTCGGGTTTCCAAAACGTTTCCATTTTGCGTCCGCAATAAACGTCCACCGGGACTGTAGATCTGAGTTTCCTTTCGCTAAAGAATCCCTGGCCGAAACCAGCATTCCCGAGCGACCGTCCACACCCGATTGGTCTCCTCAAAACGTCCGGCAAAGCGGGCAACTTCCTCGCCTGTGTCGCGGGCCTGAGTGGTTCCGGTTACCGACAATCCATCGGCCGAATATCGGTTCACCGTTATTCGTGCGGCCGTCTCACTTGCGATGGGGCGGTCCCAGCGAGCCGCCCAGGTATTAGTGCGCACTTCTCCAGTGAAATCCCGTTCGACAGCGATTTGCCGCCGCGTCAATCGGTCCACATTCAAGATCTGCAAATCGGTCAAAAACCGGCCCGACTCCGTAGTGGTCCGCACGCGACGGGGCACCTGTCCGAACTGGAAGGTGTCGTCATACTCTTTCACCGAGCGTTGCGAAAATTCGCGCGAACCGTCGAACGGATCCACGAGCTCTTCCTGTTCAATTCGGCCACCGCGCGCCGGATTCAACGTCAGGCGTGTGCGCTGTCCGGTGACCCAATCCCGCCGCTCAACCTGAAGTAAACGCCCACGGACCTCCAAGTTGGTCTGGTCGACCCGTTCCTCAAAGCGTTCCCGGCCCGGGAGTGGGCGCAGAATCGTTCCAGGCGGCACCGCATCCTCTGGTTCGTCTGCCGCGATATTCTCATATCCATGGGCCGACTCCAGACGCCCATCCGCCGCAAACCGATTGAGCACTACCCAACGTTCACTGGCAATTTCGACGGGTTGCGGAAACAGCCCATAGACCTCCCGGGTCCACGTGCCGGTCACCCAATTGAGCCGCAGCTTCGCCAACCGCGCCGCATACGGATCGTACGTCGCCAACCTTGCGTCCGGATTCCAACGTTCGACCGTTCGTGTCGATTCCAACAACCCACCGCTGGCGGGCTCCAGCAGGGAACCGGTGTTGACAAACGTCCGAGTTCCCAGCTCTAACCCCGCTGCATCTCGGCTGATCTCCACCACCGTGGGCGCCGAAACAACCCGAAGAAGCTGGCCCCGCTGATACACTTCGATCTCCGATTCTCCAGTCAACGGATTGAGACGCGTGCGGCGAACCTCGCCCACCGGAAATTCAAAACTCAAAGCCACTCGCTCTGTTTGACCGTCTCCATCCGCATCCAAATCCAAAATCACGCCCGGAAAATTCCGGCGCTGCAGTCCCGCGCGCTGGACCACCGGCAAGGCTTCTACCGCGCTGAAAACCGGTTCCAATTCCGCCGACCCGGTGCGAATCCCGAACCCGAGCACCGGCCCATCCGACCTTCGCATAAGCGGACCCACTTCCAATCGGCCCTCCCGTTCGCTGACCTGATTCAGAAAGGCCACTCCGCCACCCCCGGGTGACACCGCCGCTCGACGCAATTCTGTCACGTCGCGACCTTCTTGCAGCCGCTTCAGATCGCGGGCGATCGCCGCTCGACCCGCGATCGCGGTCATCTGGATCACTTGCCGACGTCCGTTCACCACCGCCCGATAGCGAAAGCTGCTCCCTTCGGATTGCACCCCCAACAAGGGATCGGAGGAGTCTTCCTCAATCACGATATCGCGGGCCGCCAGTTCGGCGCGCAATCGAGCGCGACTCGCCTCCTCCCCTGGCTCAGACGGCAACCCCAGTTCATGCCGACGCTGTAACCGTCGCCATTCGGTGAGCGGAGCCAGCACCGGGACAAACTGTTTGGCAATCGCTCCCGCGCCGAGATGGAGTCGAGGTTCGAAGGCCCCGGACGGAAGCGAATCGGCCTCCTCCGATTCCACCACTTGTTGAAGAACCAGTCCTTCCTCCAGACCCCGCTCGTATTCCCGGAAACGCGTGACCTCCCGGTCGATGGTGGCGGAGTAGTCGGCGAAGGCTTTCAGACCGTAAATGATCATCGCAGTCCGACCTCGGTGCGGCCCATCGGGAATCTGATAAGCAAACACCGCCAAATTAGAGTCCCGCAATCCTCCCTTGCCGTCGGAGACCTTCACATAACCCAGCGGCGTCATCCGACCCGCGCGGATCTCTGCTTCCATTGATTCCCGGGTCGGGAACTGCACCACGATACTCCGGCCGAGAAGTCCATAGGCATAATCCGTGTCGTAGGCCTTAAGGTCATCCTTCAGCAGACCCCGCTTGTAGAAGAGAAGCAGGGGATAGCCGAAGATCCGGATTTCGTAGGCCGCCAGATCTTTCATCTGGGGCGCATACGGAAAGGGCATACGCAGTTCCTTGTCAGCCAGGGTGCGAAACCGCAGCCGGGAAAGGCTGTTCAGCAAGGCACGCGCGTCGAAGGAAATTCCCAGGTACTGAGCCCAAGCCCGGGCCGGGGCCTCGCCGCGGGCCAAATGATACAAACTATTACCCCCCGCGGGAGTGAGGACCTTCTCTCCGACGGCCGCCGCTACGATGTAATTGATATAGACATCCCCATTAAGCGCAAAGTAGGGGTTATTGAAGATGGCTCGGAGAACGCCGGAACTCGCCTGCCCACTTACCACCGCCGCCCCACTCACCAGATTCACAAAGAGCGTGTATTCGCATCACTCCCCGCCAAACGCGCCAGTGCCAGCATCGCTTTAAGATCCGCTTCATTCAGCCCTTCCAAGGCCGCGCGCACTTGCTCGTCTGAAAGTTGCTTCAGCTCGGCGCGCAAGGTCTCCAAGTCCGCGGGGGTCAGCAAGTCGTCCGGCTTAAGCCGAAGCATTGGGTTCTGCTGCCGCGCGGCGAGCAGCAGGAACAGTTCTCGCATCTCCTGCGCGGTAGGAACCTTGGGAATGAAGTGCGGGCCGGTGATCACATTATAGCCCAACTGCGCCCCGGCCCCGATCGGGAAGCCGACACCCGCAAGGCCACCACCGACGTTCAGTGCCGTGAAGACCGGCGAAAAAATCATGTCGAGGTTCGCCCGCTTCACCCCGAGAATTTTCCGCCGTCGCTCAAGGTATGCGTTGATCAGCCCAAAGCGCGCCAAGGCGGCTTGTTGCAGAACCTCCGGTTCGCCAAATTCCAAGACGTTCCACCGACGCGGATCAGGCTCCAACGGATCTTCAAGTCGGAGTTCCACAAAATCCCGTCCAGTGATTGGATTCAGTGCCGGCTCCAGACCATCCCCGAGCGGTGTTCGGCGGAAGGCGCGGGCGCTGACGATTCCGCCCCCGGGTTGCCGCAATCGCAGTCGAATTTGTCCATCCAGCACTTCACGCTCGATGTCGTTCTCTCGATACATCGTCACGGGGAGGTGAAAACTCCCCGGCCCGTCCACCGTAAACTCGAAGGCGACGAACAGATTGGTGGCACTCCCCGGCGAGGACAGGGGTGAGGCGAGCACAAAGCCCCCCGCCTCCGACTCCCGCTCCAGGGCCAACTTCTGAGCCTCGGCATTGAGCCGCCCCTGTTCATCCCGCGCCGAGAGAATCTTCCGCGCGGTCTGTTGCAATTGACGCGACCGATCGTAAGCCAGTCCCCGCGCTAAGGCGTCGTTGGCCGCCTGGAACCCAAACTCCACCCGGCACCGCCGCACAATGTCCGCGACCGGATCCCGAAAGGTCACAGTAACAAACGTAGGAGTGTCGACGGATTGTTGGGTCAATTGGGCCACCTCCTGAGCCGTCAAGCGCCGTCCCGGCAGGCCGTCTTCGGTCGATCCATCCGCGACGTACGCCCACACTTCAACCAGCGGATTCTGCAGTTCCAGAAACTCGGAGAAACCGCGTCGAGTGGCGAAGCGCCCTTCAATTTGGTGGAGTGTTTCGGGCTCCAGGGAAATGAGCGCCGCAAACCAAGTGCCGGCCAGCTTTTCCTGAATCAGGTTCGCATATCGCTCGGCCGATTGCTCCGCCCGATCCGGCGAACCGTGGACCGACAGGGCGGGCAACCGATCAAACGCCGCTTCTAACCGCGCTGAAACTTCGGCGACGTCGACCGCCCTCACTCGACTTACGAACGGGCCAAGTGTCGACGCCAAGACGAACCAAAAAAGCCAATGAATCCGTTTCCAGGACCTCCTCGGGGACAATTTGTCTCTAAGGGAATCCAGGACACGGATACGATCAACACCAGGATTGGATCGAACGACAGCCAGTGGGGTCAACGGACCTGTTTATGCCTCCCTTCACCCCAGCCAGTCGAAAAGAGTTCAAACCACTTTCCGAAAACAAACCTCCGCTGAACCCAATCAATCAGGCAACCAGCCCGGAAAAAATCACCCGGAAAATTCGAAGAGCTCGATTGGTAAACGCTTTTCTCCTGCTTTCCTATGCTCCAACTTTATTCCCTCACCGGTCTCCGCGCCTCAAAGCCCAACCAAGCCCGACTCCGCATCGCCGAACCACGGCAATTGAACGCCCAGCTTATTCAGCAGCGAGAGGTGCAGAACGCACAGCTTCCGGTGGTCATCCCCGGCGCTAAGGTAATCCAGGACCCGCCCCGTCTGAAGCGAGCCGCCGAGTCCCCCGAGCGTGAGCACCGGGAGCCGGGTGTTGTCGTAGCTTTCGCCGGACCACATGTTCGACGGGTAGAGCAGGCAGGTATTCTCGAGGACGGTGCCTTCACCCTCGGGCATTGCGTCCAGTTTCCCGGCGAGATCCGCCAAGGTACTGACGTAGCAACGCGAGATACGCTCGTAGGCGTCGGAGAGATCATTGTGCGACGCGGAATGGTGCGCGTCCCGAACATCAAGAAACGGGCAGAATAATCCCGACAAATCACGGCAGAGAACGAGTGTAGCGATGCGTGTCTTATCAGTCTGGAGGGCGAGGGCAACGATGTCGTACATCAACTTCATGTGATCGCGAATGTCCTCCGGCAATCCGTTATCGGGACGCGGCATCGTGATCAGCCGTTGGCCGCGATCTTTGGCCCGCGCTTCCGCTTTCGTCTGATCGGTCTGCAGGCGATCCACGCGCTTCTCTACCTCGCGTACGCTCGTGAGATATTCGTCGAGTCGAAGTGTTCCTGAATGGCGCGCTGAACCGCCTCGCTCGCCTTATTTTGGCGAGATATAATTCCGCCAGACTGCGAATCTTCTCCGGTCTCGTCACCGACTTATCCTCCGGACGATACGCATCGAACTCGGGATCACGCATAAAGGCGGAATCCGTCCGCTCAAACCACACGAAACTCGTGTGCATCCTCTGCGGCACTGACGCCACAAGCTCAAAGTCCTGCCAGAGACGATCGAGTTCTTGCTGGGCAGGCTCGTCCAGAATCAAGGCGTAGAGCGGCTGATCATCTCGGAAATAGCCGGTCATACTGTGCAAGCCAGCACTGAGAAGACGTCCCTCGTTTTCCTGTTCTTTCTCCGCGTCGAGATAAACCCGAGCGCGCTCTGTGATATAGAACGCATTGGGAAAGACTTCAGCAAAGCGAGCGAAGGCCGCTTCGTAACGCTTCCGCTCAGCGGGATCAGCCGGCACAAGAAGTTCCGAACCCGAATCCTTGCCGTGCTGGCGGGCCGCCATCTGACTGGTCGCGGAAGACGAGCGTGTGATCAAAGCGGGCGGCAGGGAAAAGCCGCCTTTTTCACCACGTCCGGCGTCGGAGCCTGGACGTGTCCCGCTTTTGGAGTCCGTCAAGGTGGACCAAATCAGCGCCAAATATTTTATGCTGATTCTCAACTCGGCCGCCACCTGCCCTAAGGAAGCGGCCGGACGCTCCAGCGCGGCCCGATGCTGGAACCGCCAGGCGGCCATAAAGTAGTCAGCGTACTCCGTGGGCTGACGGCGGTAGAACTCAACAATGCGGAAGACCGCCCACTTGTCGCGGTCCGTGTCAGCGACGACCGGATGCGGCGAAAACATGAACCCATCGGACTGCAGGACCAAATGCTCCGACACGGTGTGAGCCGCTTGCAGATACTTCATCACCAAGGCCGGCGACATCGCGAGCGACTCACCCGAGTTGTCAAACCCGGCCTGATTCGCCGGGTCGATCGGGAACTCCCGAGTCGGTCGAAGGTCGACGCCCGTCAGATCCCGGAGGGTGTAATTCTATTCGGCATTGCTGAGCCGTCGCGCGGGCACGGGACCGGGATTGCCGGCCTGCTTTTGGGTTTCCTGTTCCCGCAGCGTTTCAATCCAAGCGATAACGTCCTGGCGCGCCTCCAGCGACGGCGGCGGCTTCGCTTTCTGGGGCGGCATATCGCCCTCACGCAGGCGCTCCAGCACCAATTCCCAATGCGCCTGATCGTTCACCACCGTCTCGAGGCTTCGGAAGGCAGCTAGATCCAGGTCAGCCTTGCGCGTTTCCTGATCGTGGCAGTCGAGACAATAATTCTCCAGGAAGGGACGCACCGTCTCGGCAAAGCGGTGGCCAAGGTCGGCCACGCTGCCTGGCAACGAAACGACACCGTTCACCAGGGACCAAAGGACCAACGGCAGCGCAAGGAATGAGCGGGAATTCCCCACGCCGCGGTTGCTCTTTCCCTGGTTCCTCATGGTGGGCCGCGTTCTCCCGCACCGCCCACGCCCGTTTACCTCAACGGGAATGCTCCAACAACCAATCGTATAACTTCGGATTCGCGTAACTCTCCGTCCACGAGTCGTGATTGGCCTCGGGATAGATCGTCAACTGAATGTCCGTGACACCGGCCCGCTTGAACGCTTCCACCATGCGTTCGCTTTCGGACACGGGAACGGCGTTATCCTTGGCTCCGTGAAATGCCCAAACACCGAGAGTCTTCAACGCCTGCTGCTGCACCGGCAATAGTGCGCGAATGCGATCCCCTCCCCCACAAATCGGGGCCACCGCGGCAAAGCGCTGCGGATACTTCAGGGCTAATTGCCAAGTGCCATATCCGCCCATGCTCAACCCCGTGCAATAGACCCGCTTCGGATCCACCCGAAACTGAGATTGCACCTGATCCAACAGACCGATCAGCGCGGCATCATCCCAGACCTGGTTTATCGGACACTGGGGTGAGACCAAGATAAACGGAAAGTCTTTACCCTCCTTTGCCAGTTTCGGCGGACCATGGACCGCCACTTTCTGTAGGTCTGTGCCTCGTTCGCCCGCCCCATGCAAGAACAACACCAACGGCCACGCCTTCCCCGCGTCCGCTTCATACCCCTTCGGCAAATAGAGGAAATAGTCGAGTCGATTGGTCTTGGTCGCGATCCCGACAAACTCGCGCGGGACCTGGGTGCCAGGAGCAGGGACAGTTCCCTGAGCGAACGCCCGGCTTAAGACCAGCACTCCCAGTATCAGCAGCAGGTGAAGTTTCATGGTGGAAACCGTGCCCGAAATGCCCGTCGTCCGCCAAGGAAGGAAGTCACCTTCTCGGAAGGGCCCCGGTTTCACATCAGTTTCAATTTCGGCAGATCCTGCGAATCCACCAACCCCACTGGTTGATTCCGCGCATTGACGACAATCAGATCATCGATGCTCCGTTCGTGGAAGATCCGCAACGCTTCGGCGGCCAGAACCTCCTCTCGAATACACACTGGATCCGGCGTCATGACGTCTTGTAACCGCCGGGTCAGCACATCCTCATCGAACGCCATTCGTCGGCGCAAATCCCCATCGGTAAATACTCCAACCAAGCGCCCGCGACCCTCCACCACCGCCACGGAACCTGACTTCGCCTGGGTCATTACCAATAGCGCTTCCTTTACGGTCAGCGTCATCGACGCCACGGCATTGCGACCGTCACGCCGCATGATGTCGCCCACTTTCACCAGCAAGGCCCGACCAATAGCCCCCGCCGGATGTCGCTTGGCAAAATCCTCCAATTTCACCCCCCGAGCTTCCGCCACCGCCAGAGCAAGCGCATCCCCCATGACCAAGGTCGCCGTGGTGCTGGACGTGGGCGCCAAGTTGAATGGACAGGCTTCCTTCGGCACCCGGCAGTTCAAAACGACCTCCGCATGCCGACCCAGGGTGGACTTCGTTGAACCCGTCAACGCCACGATTTGCACCCCAAACCGCTTCAGGGCGGGTAACAGATGTGTCAGTTCCTCCGATTCGCCCGAATAGCTTAAGGCGAGGACCAAGTCGCCTTCATTGACTATTCCCAGATCCCCGTGAAGAGCGTCCACCGAGTTGAGGACGACGGCGGACGTCCCGGTGCTGGACAGAGTGGCCGCAATCTTGCGTCCGATGTTCCCCGATTTGCCGACGCCAGCCACCACCACCTTATTGCGACGCGCCAAGGTCTGGACAATCCGCTCCACCGCCTGATCAAACTGCGAATCCAACCCCGCAGCGACGGCCTTCAAGGCCGCCATTTCAATGCGGAAGACCTGCCGGGCCCGAGCGACATGTGACATGCCTGAGCAATGCCCAAGGAAGCCCCGCGAAGGAAGCCCGATTCGGGAAGACTTCCAGGTGCGCCTCGCCTCGCCAACTGTAGTACACTCGGATTCGCGCGCGCCAACTACTCCACCACTCGTGCACACTCACTCCCAACTCGCCGTCATCGGCGGCGGCCCGGCTGGCCTTCGGGCGGCGGAAGTCGCCGCCACCGCTGGTCGGCAGGTCACGCTTTACGACGGGAAGCCCTCGGTCGGTCGGAAATTTTTGGTCGCTGGCAAAGGCGGTCTGAACCTCACCCACAGCGAATCCCTTGACCGCTTCGCCACCCGCTATTCCGGCCCCGGCCAACCGGCGGAACTCTGGCCGAGCCTTCTGGCCGAGTTTGATCCGACCGCCCTGCGGGCCTGGGCTGCAGAACTGGGTGTCGACACCTTTCAAGCCACCAGCGGCCGCGTGTATCCAAAAGAACTCAAAGCCGCGCCCCTGCTCCGACGCTGGGTAGAACGTCTGCGGAGTCTTGGGGTTCGCTTCGAAATGAATCACCGCTGGAAGTCGCTCGAACCGGGTCCGCCGTACCGACTGGGTTTTGCGCACGGCGCCTCGACCACCGCCGACGCGGTTCTCTTCGCCCTCGGGGGCGGGTCCTGGGGGGAAACCGGCTCCGATGGCGGCTGGACGCACGCTTTTGCCACGCTCGGCATTGTCCACCACCCGCTCGCTCCAGCGAACTGTGGCTGGGAACATGAATGGCCGACCGAAGTACTGAAACGAGCCGAGGGAAAACCGCTAAAGAACGTTCACGTCCGCGCTGGCGAAGCCATCGCCATTGGCGAGTTATTGGTCACCCGCTACGGACTTGAAGGCGGCGCGATCTACCAACTCGGAGCGGCCCTGCGTGCTTTGTCGGAACCGGCCCTCGCCATCGACTTCAAGCCCACCTTCACCATCACCCAATTGGTCGCAAAAATGGAATCGGTCCGGCGTAATTTCCTGAGTGAAGCCGGCCTCCGCTGGCGACTCGGCGATCCCGCGTTGGCCCTCCTGTCCTGCCAAACTTGGACCGACGCAGAATCCCTGGCGCGCGTGACGAAACACTGCGTTATTCCCCTCCTCCGTCCCCGTCCGATCGCCGAAGCGATCTCGTCAGCAGGCGGCGTCTGCTGGAGTGAACTCGACTCCACGCTTATGCTGAAGCGGTTTCCGGGACTCTTCGTCGCTGGGGAAATGATGGACTGGGAAGCCCCCACCGGCGGCTATCTTCTGCAAGGATGTTTCGCGACGGCCACTCGCGCAGCCACCTCAGCTGTGAAGTGGCTTGGGTCCACGGACCGGTCAGCAAAGTCGCCGTTCAAGTGAACGAAACGCCGAAAACTCCACCGCCGCGTTGGAAGTGATGAAACCCTCGGGTTTCATCACCCGTTCGCGCGATGCTGGGTTCGTCCCAGGGTGGAAGCTGGAGGCATTAGGAGTACGTTGACCCGAGCGGCGAGACGTCTCTTTGGCGACTCGCCTTTTCCGCATCAAGGCCGCGCGCCGTTTACTTCTCGGAAGGCTTGCCCGCCATCATCGGGTAGAACATTCCGGCGAGAGCCGCACCGAGAACGGGGGCGAGCCAAAACAGCCAGAGTTGTTGGAGGGCCCAGCCGCCGACGAAAAGGGCGGGACCGGTGCTACGAGCCGGATTGACTGAGAGATTGGTGACGGGGATCCCGATGAGGTGGATCAAGGTCAGACCCAAGCCGATGGCGATTGGAGCGAAGCCTTGCGGGGCGCGTTTATCGGAGGCCCCCAGGATGATCATGAGGAAGAAGAAGGTGAGTACGACCTCGGTCACGAAGGCCGACATCATCGAATAGTGGCCGGGCGAATGTTCACCAAATCCATTGGACGCGAAACCGCCTGAAGTCGTGAAACCGGCTTGTCCGCCAGCAATAACAGCGAGTACTCCGGCACCGGCCGCACCAGCGAGGACTTGGGCGATAATGTAGGGTAAAAGTTCACTCTTACTAAAACGGCCACCGACGCAGAGGCCGACGGAAACGGCAGGATTAAGATGGCAGCCGGAGACGTGGCCAATCGCATACGCCATGGTCAGCACGGTCAATCCGAAGGCGAGCGCGACTCCGACGAAGCCAATGCCAAGATTAAGGGGAGTGGTGCCCTCCAGAATAATGAATTTGGCGGCCAACACGGCGCTACCGCAGCCGCCGAAGACGAGCTAGAAAGTTCCGAAGAATTCGGCCAAAAGTTTGTTTTTCAGGTTCATTTGAGTGAATCGAGTGAATCGAGTGAATCGAGTGGGTGGGTGGGTTGTGGTCTATAACTGGGATCGTAAGCCTCCCAGAAAGGGTCGGATCGCCGATGGTTTCAGGTGTGAACGGGGATCAGATGTTGGTTAAGCGAACGGGGAAAAGGCGTCGCACCAGAAACAGGTCAGAAACCCTACCGAGGATTTCGCCCTCAAGTAGTCAGCCAGCCCAAGTTAGTTCATCCATATGCAACGAGGTGGGACCCACCGGTCCCGCCGCTTTTGGTTAGACCAACCTTCATTCCCCCTTCCCGTCCAGCTTTTACCTACTCCAGGAATGCTTTGTGGAGCGCCCGCAGGGCCGGCTCGCCTTTGGCTAGATCGATGATCACTGACACCTTGATTTCGCTGGTGGAAATCATGTCGATGTTGACGTCTTCATGGGCCAACACATCGAACATCTTGGCCGCGACTCCCGAGTGACTGCGCATACCGACACCTACGACGGACAATTTCCCGATACTCTCGTTGGCGATCGCTTCCTTGAAACCGATGGACGGTTTGAGCTCCTCAATCACGCGACTCGCCTTGAGCAGATCCGGCTTATCCACGGTGAAACTTAGGTCGGTCACCCGAACGCCCCCGTCGTGACTCGTGTTCTGCACGATCATATCCACATTAATCGCCGCGTTGGAAAGCGCGCGGAAGATCCGGGCCGCGCGTCCCGGCTGATCCGGGACGCCGAACAGCGTGATCTTGGCCTGATTCTTATCGAGCGAGACGCCGCGGACGACGACGTCCTCCATACTGGTGGTTTCCTCTTTCACAATGGTGCCGGGATTGTCATTCAGACTGGAGCGGACTTCGAAGATGACATTGAACTTCTTAGCGAATTCGACGGAACGGAGCTGCATGACCTTCGCGCCCGCGCCGGCGAGTTCGAGCAGTTCGTCGTAAGCGATTTCTGGCAGTTTTCTCGCGGTCGGAACACTCCGAGGATCGGCGGTATAGATGCCGTCCACATCGGTATAAATCTGGCAAAGATCAGCCTGCAGAGCGGCCGCCAACGCGATCGCCGTGAGGTCGCTGCCGCCTCGCCCCAAAGTGGTGATCGCCCCTTCGGCGGTCTGGCCCTGGAAGCCGGCGACAATGACGACATTGCCGGCATCCAGAAGCTTATGAACCTCACGTGGCGTGATGTTCTGAATCTTGGCCTTGGTGTGGACCCCATCGGTCACAATGCCGGCCTGGGCTCCGGTTAGCGAGACGGCGTCGACCTGATGCGCGTGCAGGGCGATGGCGGTCAGGGCGATGGTCTGTTGCTCACCGGTCGAGAGCAGCATGTCCATTTCCCGTTCGCTGGGGAGGGGGGTGATTTCCTTGGCGAGGCGGATGAGCCCGTCGGTCACCCCGCTCATGGCCGAAACCACCACCACAATTTGGTCGCCTGCCTCCCGGTATTGCGCGACCCGCCGGGCGACGTTTTTGATTCGGTCGGGATTACCGACCGAGGTGCCGCCGTACTTCTGAACAATCAAAGCCATGACAAATCCGAACCTCCGTTGTGCCGCAAGGCGAGGTAGGCGGAAAGAAAAACCTGCCGGACCCTCAACCCCGGCTTGGCCATCGGCTTCGAGATCCGTAGCCTCGTCACGCGGTGCACGACTTCCTGCGCGACATTTCAATCTGTATCGGCACCGCCTGGCTCTTGGGCGTGGTCGCTCAATGGCTTCGTCAGTCGGTCCTGCTCGCCTATTTGGTGGGCGGCTTTCTGATCGGACCTAACTGCCTAGAATGGATCAAAAGCGACGATTCCATCGGCGCCATCTCCGAACTGGGACTCATTTTCCTTCTGTTCATGATCGGACTGGAGATTGACCTGAAGAAGATCGCCTCGGCAGGGCGCCTGATCACGGTCACCGCCGCGGTCCAAATCCTGGCGGGAACTGCCCTGGGAATCCTGGTCGCCAGGATGGCCGGAATTCCGATGGGGGCGGGTCAGGGTTGGGATGCCCTCTATTTTGGAGTGGCGGGCGCCCTCAGCAGTACGGTGATCGTGGTCAAAGTCCTGTACGACAAACGAGAACTCGATACCACGGCCGGTCGCCTCACCCTTGGCGTCTTGGTTCTGCAGGATCTCGCCGTCATCCTTTTCCTGGCCGTCCAACCCAGCCTCGATTCCCTCAAAATAAGCGCGATCGTCCTCTCCGTCGTCAAAGTGGTGGGACTCGTACTTTCCGCGCTGCTGCTCTCGCGCTTTGCCCTGCCTCCTTTGTTCCGCCACGTCGCCCGACTACCTGAACTGGTCCTGGTCGGCGCCTTGGCCTGGTGCTTCCTCCTCGGCGAGTTCGCCCATCAATTAGGACTTTCCCGCGAGATGGGCGCCTTGATCGCGGGTGTGGCCCTCTCGACCTTCCCCTACGCCCTGGACGTCGCCGCCAAGGTTACCAGCCTGCGGGACTTCTTCATCACGCTGTTCTTCGTCGGACTCGGACTAAAAACCAACCTGCCCAACGCCAACAGCGCCGTGGTCGCCCTGGGCATCGTTGCCTTCGTGGTGAGCAGCCGGTTTCTAACCATCTTCCCGCCGCTTTATTGGCTCCGCTCCGGCCTTCGGCACTCCCTTATTCCGGCGATCAATCTGTGCCAACTCAGCGAATTCTCCCTCGTCCTGTTCGACCTCGGACTCAAATCCGGACATCTCAAGTCCGGCACCGGCGACGCCCTTTCCCTGGCGTTTGTTCTGCTCGCCGTCCTGTCGACCTTCACCATGGCCCGATCCGATAGTTTGGTCCGCCACGCCGAGCCCTGGCTCAAGCGGTTCGGCCTGCGGGACCTTGACGACGGGCAGACGGAGATTGCGACTCGCGAACAACTCGAGGCCGGGAATTCCCATGGAGGAGCGCGCATCATGATCCTCGGTTTTTTCCGGACCGCCAGTTCCCTGTTGGCAGAAATGGAACGTTCCGCCCCGGACCTGCTGGGCGACCTTGCGGTGGTGGATTTCAACCCGCTCGTTCACGCCGAACTCAAAAACCGCAACATCAAGGTGCTCTATGGGGATTTGGGCCAACGGGACACGCTGCTACACGCTGGCATCGGCAAGGCCGAGGTCCTGGTCTGTACCGTTCCCGATTCCCTGCTCAAAGGTACAAGCAACGTCCGCCTGGTTCGTTCGCTTCGCGAAATGAACCCTACGGCCAAGATCATCGCCCCAGCCGAAATCCTGTCGGATGTTCCGTTGCTCATGGCCGCCGGAGCGGATTATGTCAGCATGCCGCGACTGCAGGAAGCGGCCGACCTCTACGAGGCCGTTCGGGCCGCGGACAGCCGTCTGCTCGAAGAAAAGCAGAAACGCCTCGAAAAGCAGCTCCTGGAACGTCAGGAAGTACTTCCCTGATTTTTCCCCGATCCCCCGAAACTTCCACCTTACCCAGTCTTTGAATTGCCCCTGACTTGCATGACCGACCGTGAACTAACCCGTGCACTGACCGCCGCCACCGCCGCTGCCCGATCTGCCGGACGCCTGATGGACGCTCAGCGTCTCCGCGCCAAGAAAGTCAATCAATCGAGCCAGCATGACATCAAACTCGAGCTGGATGTCCGCTGCCAGCGCGTGATCACCCAGATCCTGGCCCAAGCGTTTCCCGATATCCCGGTGCTGGGCGAGGAGGGAACAGACGAAGCGGTCCGCCAGGCCGACGCCCGTTGGGTAGTGGATCCCATAGACGGCACCGTTAACTTGGCCCATCGGATCCCACATGCCGCGGTGAGCATCGCCCTGCAGGTGCGGGAGACCCCGCGCAAGGCCGGTTACGCCGATGGCTTTTCCTCGGTGGTTGGGGTGGTGCTGGATCCGTTTGTGGACGAGCTCTGGACGGCCATTCGGGGGCGACCAGCCCGATTAAACGGCCGACCCGTTGCCGTCAGCAAGCGAACCCTGGACGAGGCGATCATCAGCATCGGCTTTTCCGGCCGAGCTGGGAGCGTTGAAGCCATGGTCGAAGACGTGCGGAATTTGTCCACCCGCGTGCGCAAGCTGCGAATGATGGGCTCGGCGGCCCTGGCCTTGGTCTATGTAGCGGATGCCCGATTTGACGCCTATTTCGAGCACGGAATCAACCTCTGGGACCTCGCGGCCGGTGGATTGATTGTGGAATGTGCGGGCGGCAAATTCTGGCGGGAAGTGTGCCCCGGCGAATCAACCTTCCGGTTGGCCGCCACCAATGGCCGAGTTCGGCCGCCGGTGGGTCCAGGGGCCTAACCGGCGATCTTGAAGGACCTCCAGCAATGGGCCCGTCCGCGTTGCCGCGGACGGGCCAAAGACTGGTTCACATCGGCCGCGCTTAATCTTCTTCCGGCTCGAGGGGAGGACGAACTCCGTACTTCTTCTTCAGCGCTTCCACCACGGCGAGCGGCTTCATTCCACCCGTACAAGTGGGATCGGTCAGGGAGGCCGCGGCGGCACAGACACCGGTGAGCAGGCTCCGCTGCAATTCCCAACCCTCATGTAAACCGAACAGCACGCCGGCGCAGAAGGCGTCACCCGCCCCGGTCGTTCCCGCAATGTGCTTGTCCGGCACCTTGAGCGACGGCTGCCAATGATCCTTGCCGTCTCGGGTCCGGGCAAAACAGCCTTCCGGAAAGTGAATCACGATCAATTCCTTGACCCCAAACTGCAGGATGGCCCCGGCAGCATGACGCAGGGAAACGGTATCGAGTTTGCCTTCCTTGCGAATCTTGAAGCCCGCGACCTGCCCGGCTTCGTACTCGTTCATGATGGCATAATCACAAAACTTAAGGGCCGGCACCGCCACGGCCTTAAACCGGTCGCTCGCCTCACTCACCAGGTCCACACAGGTCTTTAGTCCCGCCGCTTGGGCCGCTTGGAGCAGCTTGGACGCCGGGGTAATACCTTCCTTGTTCACCACATCGAGCTTGTCGAGCAACAGGAGGTAACCCAGATGAAAGATCCGAGCTTTGGTCTTGTTGAAATCGATATCTTTCGCGTCCCACAGGGCATTGGCTCCCCGGTGATGGAAGAAGGTCCGCTTGCCCGTTCCTTGAACCGTCATGACATCGGTATAACTGGTCGGCGCGTCGGCCGTGGATTTCAGGAACTTGGTGTCAACCTTGTACTTAACGCAGTCCGCTTGGATCGTTTCACCAAAAGGATCCTTCCCCACCAAGCCCGCTCCAGCGAGGGGGAATTCAACCCCCAACTTGGCCAGGTTAAGCAGTACATTGTACGGCGAACCCCCTGTGCCTTGATGCTGGGACTTGATGTTGGCGAGTTGTTCAAGCTGGGGATAGGTGTCGATGATCTTGACCTGGTCTACAATCCAGTTGCCACCGGCGAGTAAACCGGAGCGCTTGGAGACGGCGGGAGCTTTCATGCGTTTCGAAGAGAGAGAGACACTCACGCTGGGTCTGACCCGCGGAGATGAATCGTTTGAAGGTTATCGAACTGAGGAAAGGATGTCTCTACGGAATTGTAACGAGTCCGAATTTCCGGGCGTTCTTCCGTCCGACCCACCCAAACAGCTCACTCCCAACTGGGACGGAAACCATCCACCCATGAACTCGTTACCCACATACTGGCAGCTGATTACGACTCCTAAGTTCGCACCAGGGAGCCTCGGCCGAGACATCCACCACCGCGGGGTCGGGCGCCACGGCCGGACTCAAGATAGCTAAGAAAATCAGTGGCTCCGAAAACGGATTGTAGGTGCCATGAACCTCACCTTACGGAATGAGCACCCTCTCGCCGGGATTTAGGATCCGGTAATTCTCCCCGCACCACTGCTCCGCCATTCCCGATAGAATATAGATGATCTCCTCGCGCGTCGGGTGCCGATGAAAGGGATGGCTCCGGCCCGGCTCCAAGGTCGCGCGGACGAGGAGTAATTCCCGGCAGGGCACCACGTCCGGACGACTCAACCATTCATTGAGGGTAAACTCCGTCGGCTCAACGAGACGTTCAACGGCGGTAACAAAGCGACGGGCCGCGAGATCATTCATGGGTTTCCGTAGAAGACGGAGGCGATGGTTGCGCCTCATAAAGGAACTGCCAGAGGACCTTGCGGGGCGAAGCCGGGCGGCCTACTGCTCGAAGGAGGGGCTGCGGCCGGGGATCGAACGGCTCTACCATGGCCAGCCAAACTAAAGGTTCTTCCATCCAGGCGTCAAACGGGCTTCCGGCTGGCTATTTCCGCAACGACTTCCACGGTTCCTCACCGCTAACGTCCATGGCAAAGGGACCCAGGCACGCGGCCGGTGAAAGGATGGCCAAGATGACCGCATCCTGCCCAGTGGGATTAAACGTGGCATGAACCATTCCCCGTGGAATGTGCGCGACCTCACCGGGCTTGAGCCGGCGCTGCTCTTGTTCCACCCACTGTTCCACCTCGCCCTCGAGGACGTAGATGACTTCCTCAAGTTCCGGATGCGTGTGAAAATTGTGCCCCTCTCCCGGAGGCAAAATCGCCCGACAGACTTGGATATCCTTCGCCGCGCACACTTCGGGACGACAGAGCCAATAGTTGGTCCGACCCTGGTAGTCTTCCTTCAAGGCTTCGGCTGTGGTGATGAATCGGGTGCTCATGATTTCTTCCGAGCCAGACGTTTCGCCGCCGGTGCTTTGAGGTTCTTGAACTCCCGCGTCAGATGGGTCAGCGAAGCCTCCACCCCCATCCGTTCCAGGGAACTCGCTCCCACAAAACCCACGGCATCGGTGTTCTGCATGACGCGGTCGGCATCAGCCGGCGTATTGATCGGGCCGCCATGGCACAGGAAAAAGATGTCTTTCCGAATACGACTCGCCGCCTCGATGATTTCCTGGGTCCGTTTCAGGGTAAACTCCCAGCTCACCACCGATTGGGTCACTCCGATGCTGCCACCCACCGTGGTTCCCACGTGCGCGATGATGGCGTCCGCGCCGGACTTGGCCATTTCGACGGCCTCATCAGGTGAACCCACATAAACGACCGAGAACAAATCCATCTTTCGGGCGAGAGCCACCATTTCGAACTCTTTCTTCACGCTCATCCCGGTTTCCTCCAGCACGCCGCGAAAGTGTCCGTCGATGATCGTGTGAGTGGGGAAATTGTTGACCCCGGAGAAGCCCATTTCTTTTACCTGACCCAACCAGTGCCACATGCGGCGGCGCGGGTCCGTCGCATGAACCCCGCAAATCACGGGGCATTCCTCGACCACGGGCAGCACCTCGTATTCGCCAATCTCCATCGCGATGGCATTGGCATCACCATAGGCCATCATGCCGCAGGTCGAACCGTGACCCATCATGCGGAAGCGGCCGGAATTGTAGATGATGATCAGGTCCGCCCCGCCCTTTTCAATGAACTTGGCGCTGATGCCAGTCCCGGCCCCGGCGGCGATGATTGCCTTGCCCTGCTTGAGGGTGGCCATGAGGCGATCGCGAACTTCTTTGCGGGTGTAAGGATTGCCTTTGCCGGTCCAGGGATTGGGCATGGGAGATAATATTCGAAACGATTCGTCAACCGAACGAACGCAGTATTACTCCGAATGACCGGGCCGCAGCCATGCCCGAGAGCCGCGTCCAGCTATCCCCAACCCAACAGCAGGGCGCCGCGCCCCTGGAACTCACGCGGTCAAGAGACTCCATTTAAATTTGGGACGCCGGTGGAGGTCGAACGTTCGAGAGACCGAATGGAATCTCCTCATGTCGTCTGCTACAGCGGGTACGCGCCTGGATCCCCTTCAACCCTCGATATGCTGCAGAAATTCCCGGGTGCACGCCTGCATCGGCGACTGAAACATCTGCTCAGTCGGTCCTGACTCGGCAATTCGGCCGTCGTCAAAGAACACCACCCGGTCCGCCACCTGCCGCGCCAAGCGAAGATCATGCGTGACCAACAGCATGGTCATCCCCTCTTCGGCCAACTGACGCAAAACGACCCTGACCTCCTCCCGCAACTGCGGATCCAGCGAACTGGTGGGTTCGTCGAGCAACAACACCTGCGGACGCAAGGCCAGCGCCCGGGCGATGGCGACCCGTTGCTGTTGCCCACCCGAAAGCTGCGCCGGGAAGTGCTTGGCGTGCTCGGACAGTCCCACCTTTGCCAATAATTCCCGGGCGAAAGCCTCGACCTCCTCCACCCCCCGTCCCTGCACCTGGCGTGGACCTTCCATCACGTTCTCCATCGCCGTCCGGTGCGGGAACAGATGAAACTGCTGAAACACCATTCCCGCCCGCAACCGCAACTGACGCTGTCGTTCTGCTGCCACCACGGTCCCGCCCTCAATCGTCACGTCACCTACGGTAATCCGCCCAGTGTCGGCCGTTTCGAGATGGTTCAGGCACCGCAGAAAGGTGGTCTTCCCGCAACCACTGGACCCGAGGACCACCACGCTTTCGCCGGCCGCTTGGCAGTGGTCTACCCCGCGCAAGACTGACCGCCCCGCATAGCTTTTGCTCAATTGTTCAACGCGAATCACGATGCAACCTCCGTTCCAAACGACGCGCCCCCAACGACGCCGTGTAACTGATAATGAAATAAATCCCCGCAGTCATCAGCCCAAGTCCGATGTAGTCGCCGGTGTCGATTGCACGAATCTGGTATTCCTTGGTGAGTTCCACCAGCGCGATTACCGACACAATAGACGAGTCTTTGAACATGGCGATGAAGTCGTTGGTGATGCTCGGCAGGCTGATCCGCAGTGCTTGGGGCAAGATCACCCGTTTCAACGCCAAAAACCGGCTCATGCCCAATGCCAGGGCGGCCTCCATTTGTCCTCTCGGAACACCCTGGATGCCCCCGCGATAGTTCTCGGCTTCATTGGCGGCATAATTCAATCCCAGGGATACCACAGCAGCCATTCCGGCGGTGAGCTTCAAACCCATCTGCTGGGCTAGTCCGAAATAAATGAAGTAGATCTGCAGTAACAACGGAGTCCCCCGGAATACCTCGATATAGGCCACCGCCAACCACCGCGCGGGAGCGGGCCCATACAAGCGTGTCAGCGCTAAAAAAAGCCCGAGAGCCACCGCCAAAATCATCCCACAGCAGGTCACCCAGACCGTCGTCACCGACGCTCGCAACAAGATTGGCAGATACACCCGCCAATCTCGCCAGACCGAAATCCGACCTCGCACCGGCCCCCCTGCATCCTTCCACGTGACCAGTGCCCTCTGTTCCGCCCCCCCCAGTCCGTACTGGGCATAGATCCGTTCCAGCGTGCCCGCGGCTGCCAACGCGGCAATCGCCTCATTCACCTGGGCCAGCAAGAGCGGATCTTCGCTTCGCACACCCACCGCATAATACCCGGGGTCAAACGTCGCCCCGGCCTTTTTTAACAAGGCATTCCCCTCCAAATTGACCTGGGCAATGGGGGAATCGGTCAAGACCGCGTCAAGGCGCCCCAACTCCAGGTCGCGAAAATAATTCACATTATCCTGATAGATGCGCACCTCGAGATTGCCTGGGGCCTCCGCCAAACGATGGGATGACGACGACGATAAGACTCCCACGGCCTGCCCTTTGAGCTCCGCCAGCGAAGTGACGTTGGTGGTGCCAATTCGGACGACCAGTTGCTGTCCAAAAGCGAAATAGGGTCGGCTCATCGCTATCTTGCCCAAATTCTCCGGCGTCCGTTCCAGACCCGCGATGATCACGTCGAACTTCGAGCCATCCCCCAGGGCGGGCACGAGTAGATCCCAGTTGTTTTGTACGAATTGAGACTTCAACCCGAGCTGCTCCGCCAACGCTTCGGCAAATTCCACTTCAAAACCGATCAAGCGATCCGCGTCTTGGGGATCGTGGTAAATGTAGGGAGCGCCGCCCTCGGCATCATTACCCCATCGAAGCACTCCGCGCCGTTGAATCTCCGGCCAACTCTCCGCGCCCCCCAGCGGCAGCAGCGCCGCCCAAGCCGCCAGCGCCAGGAACCAAAGTCGCTGCCAAACACCCATGCTCTCCACCAGCCGCGATAAGGGGTCGCGCGCCAAATTTCACAAGCAGAAAACGCGAACACTTCCCGCCTCTGATCGCACTCGCGGCCCCGAAGGCAAGTAAACGCACGCACGCCCACTGCTCTGTCGCTCCGCGGGAGAGGGGGAAGGGAACGAAGCGCCAACGTTTGTCTTTCCAGGGCATCTCGCCGATGCTGCCACTTCCGTCTCTTATGAAGCACCCGGCATTGGTCGAGACCCATCGGGTCGGTCCGAACACGCACGAACGAATTGTGCGAGCCCAGGACTGTCCAGCCCTGGCGCCTCACGGAATTGCCCATGTAGGTCTGGCCGACGCCGTCGCCCCCTACACCATGGTGCGCACGGATCTGCCCGGAACTTACTTTTTGGCCTGTTTCTCGGGCAGGGGCCGCATCCACCTGGACGGTCGCTGGCAACGCTGCACCAGCGGCATGGCCTGTTTGGCGCCGCCGCATGTGCTGCATGCCTTTTATGCCGTCCCCCAACATCACTGGGGATTCGCCTGGGTCCGCTACACGGCTCAGTCCGGTCAGGGCCCGCTCATCAATGCGTCTGCACCCGTGCTGGCCCGCTTTCCCACCGAAGCAATCCGCGCAGCCATTGACGGTCTGTGCCATGAACAAGCCAACGAACGCCAACCCGCCGCCCTGCATCATTGGGTTGAACTGATCCACGGATACGTCACCCGGTTTGCCCAGCCCTGGCATCTGGAAGACCGCCTGGCCAAGATCTGGGAAGCCGTCGCCGCCCAACCGGGGCACCCTTGGACCCTGACCGAACTGTCCCAGCGAGTGCATTGTTCCGGGGAACATTTGCGTCGTTTGTGCCGGCAACAACTGGGGCGAACGCCGATGCAACAGGTGACGTATTTGCGCCTCCGCCACGCCGCCAATCTGCTGACCGAATCCGAGGACAAACTCGAAGTAATCGCCACGGCCGTCGGGTACGCCAACCCCTTCGTCTTCTCCAACACCTTCAAGAAATGGACGGGTTGGCGTCCCAGTGAGTACCGCGCCCGAAAGGCCCGGTAAGGACCACCTCAACCCGTTGGTTTAACGCCCGCCGGAAAATTCGAAGGAGCACCATTTTAAGTGGGGCTCTGAAGCGCCTTTTCACCAACCCAGGGCCGCCCGCACCACTCGGATGGATTCGGCCGGATCGGTATGATGAACCGTTCGCCAGCCCCGCTGCTGCGCGCCCGCGATGTTCTCCCAGCGGTCATCCAGGTAGATGAGTTCTCCTCCCTGCCGACCGGTCTGACGTTCGATCGCCTCGTAGCTGGCCGCGAGCGGTTTCATGGCCCTGATCTCATGGCTCAGCACGTAGCCATCGAACCCGTGGAAAAAGGGGAACCGCTCCCGGATGTGTCCCACGGCAAGATCGTTGGTATTGGAGAAAATCCAGGTAGGAATACCGCGGAGTCGCAGTTCCTGCTGCCAGGAGATCATCGGCTGGATTTCGGCGAAGATATCACCAAAAGCGGCAGCGAATTCGGCAAAGGTTCCCGGATAGCGGGTGAGGTCGCGAACCTCGAAATAGAATTCTTCATTGGTCAATTCGCCCGATTCGAAGCGATGCAACAGGGGGGATTGATCGACGACCCGTTTGAATTCCTCGGGCTCAAAGGCGCTCCCCGGGCATAGGGCGCGGGCCGCGATCGAATAATCGAAATCGAGCAGGACTTTGCCAAGGTCAAAGATGACCGCTTGGGGGACGGGATGAGAGGGTGTTGACACGACCCAGGGAGGTCAGCGGGACCGACACCAAAAATCAATCTTTCGTAAGACTCGAAAAATTGAAACGGGGGAACACGAAGCAGACGAAGTCATTCGCAATCTCCCGCACCTGCAAGATCTCGGAATCAATGCTAGTCGGAGCCAGGCCACACCTACCGTACCAACCGGTAAAAGCCCGGGGGCGAGTCCAGCGTCAATTCGACCTCCCAGAACAATCCCACGGCGACTGGCCGATCCGCCACCGGTTGCCAGTCAGCCGGAGCAAGCCCAGGTGAATGCACCAAATTGTAGCCGACCGAATTTTGGGGCCAGCGGAAGAGGGTTCGCTCACCCGCCGTGAAAACCTCCAACTGAGGCAGGATCACAGGCAGATTGAACTCCAGGGATAGATCTCCCCCCAGAGAGATTCGAAAATCACGGGAAGTGCCGTCCGCCAAGGCTCGAACCAAATAGTCCCCTTTGAAACCGCGCGCGACCCACCGACCGGTCGCATCGGTGACCCCGTTCGTCGTGGTCCACCAGTCCCGGAAGACCAGGTTGCGATACTGAATCCCGTTTGGCTTAAGCTCCCAATTCTTCCGGATCAAAGCCGCCCCGGGCAACCAGTGCTGGTTCTCCCAGAAACCCCACATCAACAACCGCTCCACCCGCGGGTGACTGAACACCACGGTGAAAAAATCGCGCAGATAATCCGCCTGCAGAGCCTCATCCCGAACATTCACATCGAACTCGGTGATCGCGACGGAATTCATATTGCCGCCCCCTTCTGGTGTCAGCAGCGAAATGCGCTGATACAACTCCGCCGGGCTCGTGAGGAAAGTGCCAAAATGCCCCTGCAGCCCGACGCCATCCACGGTCGCCCCTCGGCTGGCCAGATCCCGAAGCAACGTCCGCAAGGCCAACGTTCCACTCCGGTCCGGAATCTCGAGGTTGGCATACTCATTGACGTAGAGCCGAGGCGTTCGATCCAGGTTCTGCGCCAGCCGAAACCATTCCACCAATTCCGAGCGCCCTAGCACGGCCTCCACCGAGGTCTCATGCAACGGCTCGTTGATAACGTCCCATTCGAAACACAGACCCCGAGTCTGGGCGAGGATGTCGGTGAAATGCTGGCGAATGCGCTGGCGCAGCGCGGTTGGATTCCCCAAAAGACTGGGGACATCTGCCGGCAAAAACCGACTGCCAGGCCAGATGAGATTGTGACCCCGAACTCCAATTCCCTGGACTTTAAGCCAATTCAGGGCGGCCAGGGTGGTATTGGATCCACCCTCCCATTGCGGCCATTTGAGATCGTTCTCCAGGACCACCTGATTAAACCAATTCGTCACCACCCCTTGATACTTCGCCTGATCCGTCGCGCTACCGGTGCGTCCGGTCAGGCGCGCGCCATCCACGGCCGCACCAAACCCAAAGGCATGCCGCAATTGGCGCACCTCCACCTGAGCTCCCACCAACGGCTGTCCAGCTTGATCCCGGACCGTTATGGCCAAATCAGCCTGGCGGTGCTGCTGGATCCGAGCGGCGGCCTCGGCTCGCCAACTCGCGTCGGGTTCGCGCCCCTCATAGGTCACGTCATTGGGGAAGGCCGAAAGCGGGAACGCCTTGGCGTAATTGCTGAGCTGAAGCCCCCCCAACTCGACTGTTTGAGGAGGAAACCCGAGGTGCAACGCCAACTGGGCATCCCCAGCGGCATAACTGGCCAACGCCGCGAAGGCGAACCGGAAACGAACCCATTCAGTGGAACTCGCAATCCAGGTAACCTGATGCGATTTATCATAATTCGGCGCCGCCTTTTCGAAGTTGAAAGCCACATAAGCTGCCCCAGAAGTGGGCTGAAGTCGGCGCACCCAAACCTGACCCGCAATGACATCGTTCTGAACCACCGGCGCCACCGTCCGCAGGGTGAATCCGGCATCAAAATACTGGGCCGATCGGCTCACGGTCTGCAAGCGCACCGCCTGGGTAAAGGCCTGACCGGAGACACTCACCACGGACTTCGTGACGGATCCGTAGGGCAGTCCCGGATTGAAACCGCTGGTTGGGGCCAGATCGACCTGCGCGAACGCAATTCCAGGCAGGAAAAGCAGCCAGGGCCAGATGAATCGCGAAGGCATCGCGCACGATAGCAAGGTTCGAGCAACGGGCCAAGCCCCTCTTTCCTCCTGGTTCATCATCCCGCTCGGCCGGCCGTTTACCCCAAGATTCCGGCCTTCCACCCCTCTTCGTTCACCATCGGCCCAAGCCACGGCACAGTATTGGCCAGCTCGAGGGCGAATTCCGGTCGGACTCACCGCTTCCCAAAAGGGTGGCCCCGGCTGAAGACGCGCCGACCTGGATTTCCGCCGATCTCATCGGCAACCTCGGGACTGGTTGCTTTTAACTCGCTGATCCATGGCCGAAGTTCCCGTCCCCTCTCCCGCTCCCGACGCTCCCCCAAGGCGCCATTACGTGCGCGCCGTCGGCCCACGATTGCGGATCTTGCTCTACACTGTCTTTGGCCTATTCGCACTCCTGGGTGCCAACTCCGTGTACCTTTCCGCGATCACCTTCCTAAACTGGTTGGCCCGTGACTCCGGAGTCTCGTACGAGAATTATTTTTACCAGTTCATGTTCCTCGCCCACCTCGGGCTCGGGTTTTTGATCGTCCTGCCCCTGATTCTCTTTGGGGCCTTTCACATAAAGAACGCCTGGAACCGACCCAACCGCCGAGCCGTCGCGGTGGGCTACGCCTTATTCGCTGCGGCTCTCGCAGCCCTGGTCACCGGACTCCTTCTGATGCGCGTGGCCGGATTTGAGATCAACGACCCGACGACCCGCCGGGTCCTTTACTGGACTCATTTCGTGACCCCGCTCGCCTGCGTGTGGCTCTACATCCTCCATCGCCTTTCCGGGCCGCGCCTCAAATGGCAGATCGGGCTCGGCTGGGCGGTAGCGGTGGGGGTCGTTGTCCTCGGCATGATTGCCCTGCACCGTCATGATCCCCGTCTCTGGAACGTGAAAGCTCCGAAGGAAGGCGAAAAATATTTTCATCCCTCCGCCGCCCGAACGGCTAAAGGTAACTTCATTCCGGCCGCGGCCCTGATGAACAATGAGTACTGCCTAGAGTGTCATCCCGACGTTTACAACTCCTGGGTCCATTCCGCCCATCGGTTCAGTTCCTTTAACAATCCGTTTTATCTGTTCGCCGTGAAAGAAACTCGGGAGATAGGGCTAAGGCGGGACGGCAGCGTCCAAGCCTCCCGCTGGTGTGCCGGCTGTCATGATCCGGTGCCCTTTTTCTCCGGAGCATTCGATGACCCCAACTTCGACATGAAGTACCATCCGACCTCCCAGGCCGGCATCTCCTGCACGGTCTGCCATGCCATTACCTCGCTGGAAGGCGGATCGCCCGGACTGATTGGCAATGGCAATTATACGATCGAAGAACCGGTTCAGTATCCGTTCGCCTTTGCGCCCACCAACTCACTCGCCTACTACCTCAACCTGCAACTGGTGAAGGCCAAGCCGGACTTCCACAAGAGGACGTTCCTCAAGCCATTGCATAAAACGGCGGAATTCTGTTCGACCTGCCACAAGGTCGGCCTTCCCTACGAATTGAATCACTACAAGGAGTTCCTCCGCGGCCAAAACCATTACGACACCTATCTGCTGAGCGGTGTCTCCGGAGTGAACGCCCGCAGTTTTTATTATCCGGAAAAGGCCAAATTGAACTGCGCCGAGTGCCACATGCCGCTCCAAAAATCCGACGAGTTCGGCGCCCGCCTCAACGGCACCAATGACTATTTGACGATTCACAACCACCTCTTCCCCGCCGCCAACACCGCCCTGGCCCAAATCCGCAACGAGCCGGATATCGTCAAGGTTCACCAGGATTTCCTGAAGGACTGCATTCGCGTGGATCTCTTCGGGCTCAAGGACGGCGGCGCCATCGATTCGCCGCTGATTGCTCCCATTCGACCCAATATTCCTTCCTTGCAACCCGGCCGGACGTACCTGATCGAAGCCGTGGTGCGAACGCTGAAGCTGGGGCATCCGCTGACTCAAGGCACCGTCGACTCCAATGAGCTGTGGGCCGATGTGAAGGTCACCGATCCCGCCGGAACGGTGCTGGGCCGCAGCGGCGACCTGGGCCGGCACCTGGAAGTCGATCCCTGGGCCCACTTCCTCAACGTGTACATGCTGGACAAGGACGGAAACCGCATCGACCGACGCAATCCCCAGGACATCTTCGTCCCGCTTTACAACAACCAGATTCCGCCGGGAGCCGCCCACGTTCTGCACTACAAGCTGACCATACCGCCCAATCAAACGGAACCGCTCACCGTGGAGGTGAAGGTGAACTACCGGAAATTCGACACGATCTTTTACAACTACGTGTTCGGGGAGGGCTACACCAACGGATCGCCCTTCCAGCTCACCAACGATCTCATCATCACTGTCCTGGCCAGCGACAAAGTCATCTTCCCCATCGCCGGCGGCAACGCGGCTCAACTCTCAACGCTCAACGCCCAACCTTCAACCATCCCAGCCTGGCAGCGCTGGAACGACTACGGCATTGGCCTGTTCCTCAAGGGCGACAAGGGCGCAGAAAAGGGGGAACTGATCCAGGCTTCCGCCGCCTTCGCGGAAGTCGAAAAACTCGGTCGAGCCGATGGGCCTTTGAACCTCGCCCGGGTTTACTTTAAGGAAGGTCAATTGGACGCAGCGGTCTTGGCCCTGCAACGCGCCAATGACACCAACCGATTCAAACCGGCCGGTAACCGTTGGACGATTGCCTGGCTCAACGGGTTAGTGAACAAGCAAAGCGGTCACTTGGACGAAGCCATCCAGGAGTTCACCAGCATCCTGGAGGATCGCTATCCGGAACTCGAGGCCCGTGGCTTCAATTTCAGTCGAGATTATGAAGTTATCAATGAGCTGGGCCAAACGCTGTTCGAACGGGCCAAGATGGAGCGGGCCAACCCGACCCAACGCGAAGAACTTTTACGGGCCGCCGCTCGCCGCTTCGAAGACACCCTCGCTATCGATCTCGAGAACGTCTCCGCTCACTACAATCTCGGACTCATTTACGCCTCGCTTGGCGATGCAGCCAAGGCCGAGGAACATCGGAAGGCGCATGAACGTTATCGGCCCGACGACAACGCCCGCGACCGCGCCGTCGCCAATGCCCGCCGACGTGACCGCGCTGCGGACCACGCCTCGCAAGCGATCATCATTTACGATCTTCAACGGGAGAAGCCGGACCGATTCAGCTCCGTTTCTCCCTGAGCCGACATGAAAGACGCCCCCAAAAAGCCCGATCCGGAACTCGAGGAATACGCCGCGACCGATGACGCCGCAGTCGGCCGAGGCATTCGCTTCTCCCTGCTAGCCCTGATCGTCCTCCTCCTTCTGGGAGGCGGGGCTTGGCTGCTCTTTCGTCCCCAGAAAGTCGCCGGCCCGATCAAGGTCACGGCGCTCAACGCGCCCACGGGCGCCAGTACCAACCGCCAAGCGGAAATTCCTTCGACCCCATTCACCGACGTCACCACCGCCGCCGGAATCCGCTTCCGCCATGAAACAGGCGCCTACGGGGACAAACTGCTCCCCGAGACCATGGGCGGCGGCGTAGCCTTTGCTGATCTCGATGGAGACGGCGCGCCGGAACTGCTCTTCGTAAACTCGACCCAATGGCCCGGCAAACTCCCCGCCGGAGCCGCCCCCGCAACCGCCGCACTCTATCGCAACGACGGCAAAGGAAACTTCACGGACATCACCGCCGGTTCCGGTCTCGACGTGCCCCTGTACGGCATGGGCGTTGCCCTGGGCGATTACGACAACGATGGGCAAACCGACATCTTCCTCTCCACCGTGGGCGGCGGACGCCTCTTTCACAATGAAGGGGGACTCAAGTTTCGCGATGTCACTTCCTCCAGCGGAGTGGCTGGCGGCCCACAAGACTGGAGCACCGCCTGCACCTTCGTGGACTATGACCGCGACGGCTACCTAGACCTCTATGTGGCCAACTACGTGCGCTGGTCCCCGGAAATCGATCACGAGGTCAATTATACCTTGGTTGGAGTCGGCCGCGCCTACGGTCCACCGATGAACTTCGAAGGTTCCTTCCCGCACCTTTATCGCAATGACGGCCACGGGAAATTCACCGACGTCTCCGCCACGGCCGGCGTGCAGGTAAAAAACCCAGCCACCGGCGTCCCAATCGCCAAAACCCTCGGGGTGGCTCCCCTCGACTATAATGGCGACGGTTGGATTGATCTCGTCATCGCCAATGACACTACCCAAAATCTGCTCTTCGAAAATCAGCGGAATGGCAACTTCAAGGAAATCGGGGCGCTCAGCGGGCTCGCCTTCGACAGTTATGGCAACACCCGAGGCGCGATGGGCGTGGACAGTTGCCGCTTCACCGCCGATGGCAAACTCGGTATCGGCATCGGCAATTTCGCCAATGAGATGACCGCTTTGTATGTGGAGAATGGGGTGAACTTCACTGATGAGGCCCTCTCCTGGGGCATCGGACCGGCGAGCCGCCTCCTGCTCAAGTTCGGCCTGTTCTTTTTCGATTATGATCTGGATGGCCGTCCGGATGTCCTGACCAGCAACGGCCACCTTGAGGAAGAAATTTCCCAGGTCCAAGCCAGCCAGTCCTATCGCCAACCAGCCCAACTTTTCTGGAACGCCGGCGAAGCCGGATTTCTCAATGTCACCACCAACCGCACCGGACCTGATCTCTTTGCCCCCTTGGTCGGCCGCGGCAGCGCCTACGCAGATATGGATGGCGACGGCGATCTGGATGTCGTCCTGACTCAAGTGGGCGGCCCCCCAAAGCTCCTGCGCAACGAGCAAAAACTCGGACACCATTTCCTTCGCCTGAAACTCGTCGGGACCGAGTCCAACCGAGACGCGATCGGAGCCTGGGTTCAACTCACGACGGGACTTCAACAACAATGGCGTCAGGTGATGCCAACTAAGAGTTATCTCAGCGCGAGTGAACTGGAGGTGACGTTCGGACTGGGCCGGAATGATTCAGTATCGTCCGTGGAGATTCAATGGCCGAACGGGAATCGACAGACTCTGACAAACCTTCCGATCGATCGGCGAATCGTGGTCCCAGAATCCAAGTAGTGCGCGCGGAGCCGGCTCGCGCAGGGCCGCCGTACCGTGGAGAACGGATCTCAACGAGTAACGGAACCGCCTGGGCTGGGCGATCGCTCCAGGCGATTCCGAGACGGTGGCAGGGGGAACCTGAAGCCACGGTCTGAGAATTGAAGGCAACCGTCGTGCCAATCAGATTTGCGGACAGAACGGCTCATTCCAGTTCGACCCAAACCCAGAAACAAGGACGAGGAATGAAGAACTACCGATCTGCCGACTCAGGGTTTTAGGCCCTCCGAGATTGAGATTGAGGTCGAGGACGGCTCCGGGCCGCGGATCGGCTTGACCGCGCCGCAATCAAAGCAGGCAGGGAGGTGGGTGCCGGATACGGGTTCACGCTGGACCCGCCGCAGCCACTTTCCCCCTTAAAACACCGACCCGAGTTTGATCGCCGGATTACGAGCGTTGGTCGGTCGTGCGGGGAGGGATCCGCTATCGGGGCATTGCCATGACTTCATTCTGCTTCCAGGCCATCGGTCAACACCAACACGGATTCCACCATCACGGCATGACCGGGCCAAACCCAGTTTCCGGCCGGTTGCAAATAAACGCCAACTACAGGCCGGCGAGTTGAACCGAATTGTGGTTTCAAAAGCGCCCCACCCCACCCCTACCGAGCCGATGCCGCAGCAATGTGACCGGCGAAGGTCGTTACGAATGTGCTCAGGCTAGTCATGTCCTCATTGGTGTTGAACATACCATCTTTGATGGCCGTTCGTGGTGAGGAAAGCGTTGAGGAAAGCGTTGAGGCGGCGGTGTAAAGCTGTTCCTGAATCAACCTCTTGCAAAGTAGGTGATAGCGCTCGATGTAGGAAGCCTCCAAGAACTCTGGAAAAGTCGAAGAATAGCGCGAGACGGCACGGACTGGGCGTCGTGAGGCGGCGGCGTCCTCGACCGGCATGATCCACCCAAGAAAGGGACGCGGATTATCGCCAAAGGCGCTCTCCCTATAGGCCGTCCAAAAATCATGAGCGGAGCCGATCGACTCTTCTGCTCGATTAATGAAGTTATTACCGAACGAAGGGCCGACCTGGCTTTTGAACTGTGTCCCTTCGGCAAGGGTGCGGGACTGGAGGTGGAGAGGTTGGGCAGGATGAGCGGCGACGATGAAAGCGCTTATATTTTCTGGGACGGACCTTGGACAACTGGAG
>Ga0163144_10001208_pt1 | contig 60974 bp, 53 predicted proteins | sample OliLak19BULKMAT1_FD_123175 | JGI IMG/M metagenome (GOLD analysis project Ga0163144, IMG submission 123175) | Freshwater microbial mat bacterial communities from Lake Vanda, McMurdo Dry Valleys, Antarctica - Oligotrophic Lake LV.19.BULKMAT1 | ecosystem: Environmental > Aquatic > Freshwater >...
TCACTTGGCACGGAGGAATTCAACCGAAGGTTGATAGTCGAACAAGAATTCCTCCGTGCCCTCCGCTACAAAAAACGCGCGCCAGCGCCCGGTTTGGGTTCACTTGGCACAGAGGAATTCACTTCGTGGCGTCGGGCTTCGTAGCCCGGTGGCATCAATGTTGCGAACCACGGGCGCGGAGACCGAGCCACGACGATGAACGTACATTCCCCGGCACGTGTACCGACACCGAGGCCAGTCGCGCACGTATGGGTACTGGTTGGGCTGGTCGGGCTGTGCGTAGGCGTGGGCGCGCTCGAGGGGCTGATGACACGCGACGCGATCCGCTCGTGGTACGCAGCCCTCCAGCAGCCCGCCTGGACACCGCCCAACGCCGCCTTCGGCCCGGTGTGGACGACGCTCTTCGTGCTGATGGGCGTGGCCGGGTGGCTCGTCTACCGCGCGCCCGCGGCACCCGCGCGTCGACGGGCGTGGCAGTTGTGGTGGATGCAGCTTCTGCTCAACTGGGCGTGGACGCCGCTCTTCTTCAACGCACGGCAGGTCGGCGTGGCGCTTGTGGTGATCGTGGTGCTCTGGTGCACGATCATGGCGTTCGTGCGGGTGACTTGGTCGACGGACCGGACCGCTGCGCTGCTGTTCCTTCCCTACCTGGCTTGGGTCGGCTACGCGAGCTCATTGAATGCGGGGATCTTGTGGCTGAACTGACTGCGCGTTAGCGCTGTTCCAGGATTCAATCGAGTTTGCGCGGTGATCTGGAGCAGCAAGGTTCGACTTCAGGTGAAAGCGCTCGGGTCGGCGTCGGAGCTCGGCTGCGGCTACGGTTACTCGGCTGCGGCTACGGTTACTCGGCTACGGTCTTCGCCAGCGATTTCTGTTCGCCTGGGACCGTGTACCAGATCGGGTTACCACCGCGTCGAATCGACGTGCTCACGCAGATCAGCGGGGTCGACTACGAGACCGCGGCAGCGCACGAACGCGGCGCTACGAGCTCGCGCACAGCCACGAGATCGCTTCAGCCAGCGCGGCCAGCTCGACCGGCTTTTTGACGTGCAGCTGAAAACCCGCGGAGAATGCTGCACGCACGTCGCCCTGCCCGACGAAGCCAGTCACGGCAATGGCGGGCGTGCCGCCGCCGGCGGTGGGCGGCAAGAGGCGCAGGCGACGAATGAATTCGTAGCCGTCCATGTCGGGCATCCCGATATCGCAAACGATGACGTCGGGTTGCTGCGAGCGCAGCGCTGCCAGCGCAAGCTCCCCCGATTCGAGCACGCTCACGTGAGCACCAAGACCCTCGAGCGCAAGTGCGGTGAGCTCGCGTGCGTCGGTGTCGTCATCGACGACCATGACACGCACACCGCGCAATTGCAGCGACGTCAGCCGCGCCGGGCTTACCGCCGGCACGGCTGACTTTGTTCCCGCCGCCGGTTCGGCGCTCCAGGCAAGCTCGATGGTGAAGCAACTTCCCTTGCCTGGGCCGGCGCTCTCTGCCGTCACTGTGCCGCCATGAAGCGCGGCGATCTGGCGCACGATCGCCACGCCGAGACCGAGCCCACCATAGCGCCTGGTAGTGGAGCCATCGTGCTGCCGAAAGCGTTCGAACACATGCGGAAGAAACGCAGCGTCGATGCCGCAGCCGGTGTCGCGCACTTCGATCGCGACGTTCGAGCCGCGCTGACTGACCGTGACGGCGATGCGCCCGCCGACGGGCGTGAACTTCACTGCGTTGCTCAGCACGTTCCAGAACATCTGCTGCACGCGGGCCGGGTCGGCCATGATCATGTGCACGTCACCGAGCGACACCGACAGCTCGATGCGCTTCGCTGCCGCCGCGGCGTGGACAACATCGATGGCGGCGCGCAGCACAGCGCCCACGTCGGTGATCTCCATCTCCATCGTCAGCTTTCCGCTGTCGATACGGGCAAGGTCGAGGACGTCGTCCACCAGGCGCGCTTGCACGCGCGCGTTGCGCTCGATCGCCTCCAGGCCGCGCTGCAGCAGCGCTGGCTCCGGCTCTTGCGTCCGTAGCAGGCTGCTCCAGCCGATCATGGCATTGAGCGGCGTGCGCAGCTCATGGCTCATGGTGCCGAGAAACTCGTCCTTCAAGCGGCCGGCTGACTCGGCTTCTCGCCTCGCGTCCGTCTCCACCCCGAGCATCCGCGCGTTGTCGAACGCATGGGCCGACTGCGTGGTCAGCGCCAACACGAAGCTCCTGTCGGTCTCGCTGAAGGTGCGCGCGCTCCGGAAGTCGAGCTCGAGGCCGCCCGAGCTCTTGTCTTCAAAGCCGAGCGGCGACGCAATCAGGGCCTGGATGTGCGGATCGATATCGAGCTCGCCTGGGTAGCGAGCGAACAAGGCGTCTGCCGTCTCCAGAAACAGCGGCTCTTGCGCGCGCACAGCGTTCGACAGCGGCGCGTCGCTCTCGAACGGCAAGACATGGGCGGCTGCAAGAAACTCGTTCGAGTCGCCGAATGAAGCGGTAAGCTCGAGCTGCTGCCCCGTTGCATCCAACAGCATGACGCGGCCTGCGTCGGCTTTCAGCGTGTCGCGGCCGTGCGCGAGGACAACCTCTGCGACCTCGCGAGGCGACCTGGCCGCGGCCAATTTGCGGCTGAGGGCCTGCAGCTTGCCCAGCCGCTCTGCGTCCTCGATCGCTTTCAGGTAGAGTTGGGAGTCGGTCACGTCGCGCACGACCACCACGACGGACGCCACCTGACCGTCGAGCCCGATCTCCGGGATCGTTCGCGTGAGGAAAGAACGCGTCTTGGCGGGCGACTCGAAGGTGAACAACGCTTCCCCGGGCGTTCCGCTCGCAAACGCCTTCCGCAAGAGCAAGTTCGCCCGGATCACCAGTGCCGGCGGCGCCCCAAGCTCGTCATTGGTCTTTCCGAGCAGGTCCGAGCGGTGGCGGCCAGCAAGCTCTTCGATGGCGGCGTTCACGTACAAGCAGCGCAGCTCCGGATCGAAGCGCGCGATCACATCGGGCAGGCTTTCGAGCACGGCTCGCGCCTTTTCAGCTTCGGCGGCTTCGAGATCCGCTGATTCTTGCGAACGGAGCGTGGCCAGGACGAGCTGTTCGTTGGCTCGCTGCAGATCCGCGTTGAGCCCAGCGCTCAGCATGTGGAGAGCCAATGACTCTTCCTCCATGACGCAGGCTGGTCGGACTTCATTATACTATTCTGCCGAGGCGATGACCTTGACAGAGAAGCGCACGCACAGCTAGGGGCCATTCGCTACAGTGAGCGAATGCGCTGACGGTCGACAGGCGAGGCTCAGCCACCTACCATCTGTCGCGCGATGCCACCGAGCTCCCTCGCGATCACGATCGCGGAGCGAGTCCTCGGTCCCGACCTGCACACTGCCGAAGCGACCCTTGCAGCCGTACGCGCTGCACATGAGCGTCTGGAGTCGGAGATGTCACCCGTGGTGGGCAAGCAGGGGTTCGAGGCCACCTTCGCGCGCTGTGTGAGCAAGTCACGAGGCAGCCACCCTGCGCTCGAGCAGGCGCGGAAGGGCGACCCTGCCCAGCTCGCCGAGCGGCTGTGGCCCTGCCTGGAGACGCTCTCGCCCGCCGACACCAGGGCGGTCGGTGTCGAGCTGATGGGGCGCTTCTTCGACTTGATGTCGACGTTCATCGGGGCCGATTTGACCCTGAAGTTGTTTCACAGGGCGTGTCCAAACGCTGGCCTGAGCACGCTCGCAGTATCGGAGATTGGATGACCGCTCGAGTAGAAATCCGCAAGCTTGCCACCGGCGTTCGCGGGCTGGACGAAGTGCTGGGCGGGGGCATTCCCGAGCTTTCGTTCAACGTGATTGCGGGAGCACCTGGCTGCGGCAAGACCACGCTGGCTCACCAGTTCCTGTTTGCCAACGCCAGCCCCCAGCGGCCCGGAGTGTACTTCACCGTGTACGGCGAGCCTCCCATCAAGATGCTGCGTTATCAGCAGCAGTTCGAGTTCTTCGACAGCGCCCGGCTCGGCCACGAGATTCGCTTCGTTCACCTCGGCAAAGAGCTGCTCGTGGGTGGGCTGCCCGCAGTACTCGCGCGAATCGAAAACGAGCTGGAGAGCAGCGAGCCGGGCACAGTGGTGGTCGATTCTTTCCGCTCCCTCTCACGCGTGCAGCACGGGCAGTCGTCTGACGACCAGCAGCTGAGCCTCGACGGCTTCGTGCAGCGCCTGGCGCTCACGCTGACCAGCTACGAAGCCACGACCTTTCTCGTCGGTGAATATCTGGAGCCGCACGAGACGAGCAATCCTGTGTTCACGGTGGCCGACGGCATCATCTGGCTGCATCAAACGGTCGTGCGCAACTCGGTCGTTCGCCGGCTGCAAGTGGTGAAGGTGCGCGGTCAAGCGCAGATCCCGGGCATGCACACTGTGAAGATCTCGAGCGAAGGCGTGCAGGTGTTCCCCCGCATTCCGAAGCCGCAAGAGCGTAGTCAGGTGGCAGCCGGGAGCGCCGACAAGAAGGCCTCGCCGGAGAGAAGAAAGCTGGGCGTGGCAGGCCTCGACGAGATGCTCGGCGGCGGCATCCCAGCCGGCTATTCGATGTTGGTGGCGGGCCCGTCCGGCTCTGGCAAGACGATGCTGGGTACCCAGTTCCTGCTCGAAGGCGTCCGTCACGGCGAGCCGGGTGTGATCGCCATCTTCGAAAAGCGGCCAGAAGAGTACCTGCGTGCGGGTGCGCGAGCACGCGAGGTGCAGAATCTGATCGACGAAGCGAAGATCGAGCTGGTCTACATCCGTCCGCTGGACTTGTCAGTCGACGAAACACTGGACGAGCTGAAGCGAGCTGTCGACAGAATCGGCGCCACGCGCCTCGTGATCGACTCACTCTCCGGCTTGGAGCTCGCGCTGGCGCCCGCCTTCCGTGATGACTTTCGCGAGTCGCTCTACAGAATGGTCGGCGCCCTCACCAATATGGGCGTGACGGTGCTGATGACGGCAGAGGTGATCGACTCGTTCACCGAGCTGCGTCTGAGCCCGCACGGCATCTCGTTTCTCACCGACGGCATCGTGCTGCAGCGCTACGTCGAGATCGACGGCGTGATGCGCAAGGCGCTGATGGTGATCAAGATGCGCGCGAGCGCCCACGCCAAAGAGCTGCGCGAGTACGAGATCACCGCGCACGGCGTGGTGATGGGCCAGCCGCTCACAGGCTACCGTGGCTTGCTCACTGGGGTCGCCACGGCCGGTACCGTCGCCTCGTCGCGCAAAAAGGCAGCTGCCACAAAGCCGACTCCCAAGCGAGCCAGCCGCGCGCCAGCGAAGCGGCCCGCCAAGAAGCGCTAGCCCTCAGCTGACGCGCGCAATGTTGGCCCCGCCAGTCACGAGCACGATCAGACGGAGAGCTCCGGCCTGTGTACGCGCAAGGCTTCGTAGAACGCCATCCCGGTCATTCCCGCCATCACGGGCTACCGCTGCGCCAAGAGCGTCAAGTTGCGCGCGCTGACTTCCTTGGGAAAGGCCGTGCCGATCACCACATTGAAACCGGCACGCTCGAGGTAGAGCCCGCGGTCGACGAGGACGAACATCTCGAGCACGCGGCCGAGCAGGATGCGGGGCAAGGTGAGCCGTCGGAGTTGGTCATGAAGCGCCTTCGCGAGACGTGCAGCATCCTCGATCGAGCGGGATGATGGGGCGGGCAGCCCCCGGCGCGCGAAGGCTCGAGCCACCATCAATGGGAGATCGTCGTGTGCAGCGCGGCGATTGAGCCCATCCATCTCGGCGCCGAAGCGCAAGGGGCCGGCGTAAGCGGTGAGCAGCGCATGCAATGCGTGACGTCGCTCGCGGGCGGCGATGTTTTCCTCGCGGGTGGCCTCCACTCCCTGCTCGCGCGGCGTGAAATTACTGAGCCCGAGGAGCGCCTTGGGCAACGCGACGTCGCGCGCCCCGGGGCGCGCACCCATGAGCGGCATGCGCACCTCGGCGCGCTGCTTCTGCAGACAGCAACCAACGAGCGCCAGGCTCTCTGCCCGCTCGGCGACAGCGACCGCCAATGCATCACCGAGCTCGCCACAAGCGTGGAGGCCGAGGGCGCAGTCACCTTCCGAGAGCGCCAGCCCGTCGCTGAGGACGTCGATTTCCTCAAAAGACAGCCGATCCCAGTGCGGGAGCAGGCGCGCCTTCGCGGAAATGGCCGCATCGCGCTCCAGGCCGACCACCGGGCGCTCGATCCGTGCAGCGACCTCGCGCGCGAGATGACCGTGCCCAGAACCAACGTCGACGACGCGTCTCGCAGCGCGCACCAGCGGCATCGTGATCTGAGACAGCGCCTCGACTTGCGCGCGCTTGCGTGGTGTCTCCAGACGACGCAGCCGACGCGTCACGGGGGCTGAAGACGCGAGCGCGGGCACATCGCAGAGACCTTTCGCCAAAGCTTGCAGCGTGAAAAGCTCGGGAGGAAAGCGCGCAGGCATGGTGCCCTCGGAGCCAGCGATCTCGAGCTCGCGGAGCTCGGCGTCGCTCAACGAGAGGAGCGGGCCGGCAAAGCCTCGCGTCACGAGCGCGGCCGGCAATGTCTCGTCGACCGCTCGGCCGTAGAGCACGTCGCGATAGCAAGCGATGGCGGCGGCCAGCATCTCCCAGCGCTCGTCGAGTGGGGGCTTTGGGGCCTGCACGACGGCGAGCGTCCTTCCGGCGGGCGTTCCAGTCAATGCGAACGGGCGGGCGCGGCAAAGAGCCTCGGCATGACCCAATGAAGCACGAGCGTGCGAACATGCGCGGGATGGCCCAACGCGCTCGCATGAGGGGAGTCTTGACCCTGCTCGCAGGTCTCACGGGCTGCACCTGCGACTCGAGCAGCCAGGGGCCCTTGGCCGTGCTGCCGCCAGAGCTGGCGGACGAAGAGTCGCTCGCGCTCTTGTGCGACTGGCGCGCGCTTCCGGTGTTCCGCGACGGCCGTTACCTCCAGCAGTCGAGTGAAGATCGCGCGACTGGCGAGACGCCTCGTATCGCCCTTTGGGACAACGGCAACCGTGACTTCAACAACTTCGTGTGCCGCGGTGCGCAGGCCAGCGCGCCGCCGAGCAAGGTGGCATTCGTGTTCGACCTCGAGGCGTGCCCGGAGACCTACGTCGAGGGACTCGTGCTGTCGCGCTTCGAAGGTTCGGGCAGGCTCGCGCGCTTGTGGCTCACGGCGGCGTCGATTCGCAGGGTCGCACCCGACGCGGAGCTCATCCGCGTGTACATCGACGACGAGCAGTCGCCGCGCATCCAAGCTCCGCTCGCCGAGATGCTCGCGGGCAAGAGCGAGCTGTTCGGCCCGCCGTTCGGCGCGCAGAGCGAGCGCTACCTGGCGTGGTACTACCCGGTCGTCTTCGGCAAGAAGCTGATCATCTCGATCGACAAGACGGGGGCCGACGACCTCTACTTCCATCAAACCGACGTCGTGCTCGATGCGTCTCCGGTCGGCCGAAAGGCCGACCCTGCGCGGCTGGCCAAGCGCGACGAGGCGCGCAGCATCGCCCTGCCGGCAGCCGAGAGCGAGCGACAAAGCGAGATGCGGCTCGTGGGCGGCGAGGCCCAGACGATCGAGATCGAAGGCCCAGCTACGATCGTCAACGCCAAGCTGCGCGTCGAGAGGGAAGAGCTCGCTGCGCTCGCAGACGTACGGCTGCGCGTCAGCTGGGACGACGCCCCCGAGCCGGCGATCGATCTCCCGCTCGCAGACTTCTACGCCGCCTGGGACGAGCCGGTGGAGCGCCCGAGCCTCGCCCTCTCCAGCGCGATACACCAAAGCGAGCTCGAGCTTTCGCTCAGGCTGCCCATGCCGTTCCAGAAGCGCGCGCGCATCACGCTCGACACGCCTCTGCATGCGGCGACGCTGCCGCTCACGATCGATCTCTCGCTTGTACCGGGCGTGCCAGCCCAGCGCTGGGGGTATCTGCACGCACAACGGAACGAGACCTCCAAGGCCGGCAGCGACCTCACGCACCCGATCGCCCGCGCTGCCGGCCCGGGGCGGCTCGCCGGGGTGTGCGCCGACTTGCGCGGCCATGGTCTCCCGGAGGGGCAGAAGCGCGGCCACCCGTTCCACTTCTTGGAAGGCGACGAGGTCATCGACATCGATGGTGTACGCCGCGCCGGCGGCACCGGTACGGAGGACTACTTCAATGGTGCGTTCTATTTCGAGGATGGCCCGAGGGGCACGCCCTACGCGCAGGTGTGGAACATCACGCCCAAGATGGCTTTTGGTCAGGCCCGCGTCTCGACCTGCCGCTGGCATGTCCTCGGTGACACCATCGACTTCACGACCCAGCTCGAGATGTCGCTCGAGATCGGACCGGGCGTCCCCAGCGTACTCGATCGTTTTCTGACCGTGGCGTATCTCTATCGCTGAGAGCTGGCCCGCCCGGGCCCGACGTGTGGAGGGCGTTACCGGACATTGAGAGCGTGGGTGGTTGCTTCGAGCTTGGGACGAGCCCGAGGCCTGAGGCGAGCTCGAGGTGCTGGGCGCGTGCCTCGGCGCGGATCCAAAGACTGCCCTCCCCGCTCGGGCACCCACTCAGATCGCCGAGAGCAATGGGCGCGACGCAGTTGCCGTATTTCTGCGCACCCAATAGTGGGGGTCGATCAGCGCTGGCGCCCCAGCACGCGGCGGATGGTGCCGATGAGCCCGCGTCGCTGATTGAGCACGCCGTCCGGAAGGATCCGCGCGGGTGAGCCGCAGACGTAAGCCGTGTGGCCGTTGTCGAGCTCGGCCTCGTACAGCAGAACCTCGCGCACCTCGAGCGCGCGATCGCGGAGACGGAAGACGCCGCCGACTGCGTCCTCGCCGAGCAACGTGTCGATGACGGCGTCCACCTCCTGCGACACACGCGGTGAGGCGCCTCGGTAGGGGCTTGCGCTCGCGGATCGAGCACCGAGCGCGAGACCGCGCTCGCTGACAAGGGTCTTGCGTTGGCCCTCGTCGGCTCGATCAGGAGATCCAGATCTTCGGTGTGGCGAGGCCGGGCGTGAATCGATATCGCGTGCCCGCCGATCAGGAGAAACCTGACTCGATGGCGCGTCAGCAATCTCAAGAACTCGCTCCAGTCCTGGCACAGCGGCTCCGTAGAGCGCGAAGGTGGCGCGACGGATCGCTTCGACCCCGGCGAGCCGCTCGGCCGCGGGCGTCTTCCTCGGCGGCATCCTTGAGGTCCAGAACTCGGATCGTGCGGGCGATCACGTCCGGGAGCCTAACATGGCCGCTACTCCTTGATCACCAACAGGAGTCCGGTCACGGCCCCGTGACGGCCGAGGCGACTGCGGAGAAACTGGCTTTAGCAGCTGCTAGAACCTGCTAGAACCGGTCGGCGACCGGTTCGTGGCGGGCTCGTCGCGGTGAGGCTCGGCCAATGCTCTTGTCGCAGCGTCATTTTTGAGACCTCACCCCCCGGCCCCCTCTTCGAACCGTCACCATCACGCAGGCAGCATTGGCCTGATCTGCGCGTTCGCGGTGTCCATACTGGCCGCGCTCGTCGCGCCCGACGGCACCGGGCTTCACGCGGCGCTGATTGCGCTGTGTCTCGCGCTTTGGCTCGGCGCGCTGGTGCCGGCGTTCGTTCCGACTCTGCTGATGCTCACAGCCGCGCCGCTGGTACTCTCCGGTCAGAGTGCCGCTGCGGCGACCAGAACCGTGCTGTCTTGGGCCGCCGATCCAGTGCTCGCGCTCTTCTTCGGCGGGCTGGCTGCGGGGGCTGCCGCCCGCAAGCACGGCTTGGACGAGCGTGTCGCTCGCTTCCTCATCGCGCGAAGCGGCGGCTCACCGCGCAGACTGGTCGCCCTGCTGATGATCGGCACCGCCGCGCTCTCGATGTGGATGAGCAACGTGGCGGCCGCTGCCATGATGATCGGCGCTGCGCGCCCTGCCCTGCAGCGCATGGAAAACCCCGCGGCCGAGCGCGCTGGCCTCGTGGGTCTGGCGATGGCGGCGAACGTGGCCGGCTTGTCGACGCCGATCGGTAGTGGTCCGAACGGGATCGCGATCGCGGCACTGGCAACCCGGGCACCCATCAGCTTCGTCGGCTGGATGCTGTTCGGCGTTCCGCTCGCTTGCGGGCTGCTCGTCGTCGTTTACTTGCTGGTGCGGTCGCGCCTGCCCATTGCGCCGCTGTCACCTGCAATCGCGTCGCCCAGCGCGCCTCCGCTGACGTTCGCTGCCAAGCTGACGCTCGTGCTGGTCGCCCTCGCGATCGCCTTTTGGCTAGCGGAGCCCTGGCTCGGTGTCCCCGCGGCCGTCGTGTCACTCGGGCTTGGCGCGGCGCTATTCAGTAGCGGTGCGCTCGAGCCGAAAGATCTTGCGCAGATCGATTGGTCGACGCTGTTCCTGATCGCCGGCGGCGTTGTGCTCGGCAGGCTGACAGAGGCGACCGGTCTGCTCGAGCCGGCCACGACAGCCCTGGAGAGCGCGACCCTCTCCCCGCTCATGCTGCGCGTCTTGCTGTGCGCAGCAGCGGCGTTGCTGTCTGCCTTGATGAGCAACACGGCAACGGCGGCACTGTTGATCCCAATCGCGCTGCGTCTGGACCCATCACCGGCAGGGGCCATCTTGGTCGCCATTGCCACCTCGCTCGGGGTTCCGTTCGTAGTCAGCACGCCCCCCAATGCGATGGTGGTGGGCGAAGGCGTGCAAGGGCGTGATCTATTGCGCGTCGGGCTGGTGGTCATGATCGGCGGCGTGCTGCTGGTGGCGCTGACAGGGAAGCACGTGCTGGCGTTGTTCGCCCTCGGTTGACCGGCTGAGCGCCGTGCACGAGGAGCAACAACGGTGCACGGCTCGTGCGATTCACCCCACCTCGAACATCGCGTTTTGATGGATTCGGTGGTGGTCGACCGAGTCGTCGACGGCAGCGCGGCCGAGATCGGCGAGCTGCCGCGCGTGCAGCGGATCGCCCAGCGCAGCTGAATGGAGACGGCCGTCTGATGGATGTTCAGCTCGAAGGCGAGGACCTCATCGACCCGCGCCAGCAGCGCCGCCGCACGCTCGCACGCTCGCACGCTCGCCCGCTTCCGCGACCGGGGCTGGTGGCAACGCTCAAGGCGGAGCAGGCAATGCCGATGGCGACGCTTTTGACGGCGGCTGCAACTGCCTCCTGGCATCGCGTTCGACGTCGGCCGGCGCGTCGCTCGCGGCGCTGGCGCTCATCGCAGCGGCAACGATCGCCCGTCGCCGCACCGTAGCCGCCGCTGGCTGCGGCTGCCGTGGCTACTCGGTCGGCTTCTTCTTCTTGCCGGCGCGCGGGGCAACGAAGGTGTAACGGCTCTGCGCGGCTGACCCGATCAAGCTGGTTTCTTCGCGAGCGCTGCTCGACGACTTCTTGCTGCTCGAAGCGGTCTTTGCAAACTTGCCGCTCTTGGTGATCGTGCGACGCCCGTAAGCGGCCGCAGCCTCGGTAGGCGAGGCTTGCGTCTCACCGGACTCAAGGCCAGGCGGCGGCTCCAGAGCCTCTTCTGATTCTTCGCGGTCGTCTTTGGTCTTGGGACTCATGGCCTCGGTCTCGGGACCATAGCCGAGCCGAGGCCGCGGGCCAGCCGAATTGCTCTTCGGTCGCGCTCGCGCGTGATGGTGACCGCTTGGTCGCGTATGTAACCGACCCGGACCGTAGCGCCTTTCACTTGGTCGACGTCGACGCGACTGGCAACGAACCACGGTGACACCGCTGGCGTCCCGACCCATGGTCAGGCTCGCAACGCCGAATGACCATCGCCGAGAAGCTTCGCGTCGCCATCATCGCGCCGATTTCCTGGCGGGTGCCTCCACGGCATTACGGGCCGTGGGAGCTGTTCGTGTCGCTGTTGACCGAGGGCCTCGTTGCGCGCGGCATCGACGTGACGCTTTTCGCCACGCAAGACTCCATTACGAGTGCTCGCCTCTCTGGCTCGATCGCGCGCGGGTACTCGGAGGACCCGGACGTCGACGTGAAGGTGTGGGAGTGTCTGCATATCGCTGCCGTGTTCGAGCGCGCCGCAGAGTTCGACGTCATCCACAACAGCTTCGATTTTTTGCCGCTCAGCTACTCGGCATTGGTCGAGACCCCCGTGGTCACCACCATCCATGGCTTCTCGTCAGAGCGCATTCTTCCGGTGTATCAGCGCTACAATCACCGCGGCCATTACGTCGCAATCAGCGACGCTGATCGGCACCCGACGCTCGAATACGCAGCCACCATTCACCATGGCATCGACATGGCCGATTTCACGCTCGGCACTGGCGCGCGCGACTACCTGCTATTTTTTGGGCGCATTCACCCGGACAAAGGCACCGCAGAAGCCATTCGCGTCGCCGAGCGCGCCGGGCTCCCGCTCGTCATTGCGGGTATCGTGCAAGATCGCGGCTATTTCGAGCGCTCGGTCGAGCCCCACATCGACGGGACAAAGGTGAGCTTCCTGGGCCCGGTCGGGCCAGGCCGCAGAAGCGAGCTCTTGGGCGGCGCCCGCGCGCTCTTGCACCTCGTCAATTTCGATGAGCCATTCGGGTTCAGCGTGGTCGAAGCAATGGCATGCGGCACGCCAGTGATCGCCAGCAGGCGCGGGTCGATGCCGGAGATCGTTCGCGATGGCGAGGGCGGCAAGCTGGTCGATTCGCTCGACGAGGCCGTCGCGGCCGTGGCCAACATCGGTGAGCTCGATCCAAGGGCTGTGCGTGCATCGGTCGAGGGTCGCTTCGACAGATCTCGAATGGTCGATCAATACATCGAGCTTTATCGACGAGTCGTGGGCAGGCCTCTGTCGTGAGCGCGCCGCCATTCCGCCTGGGCGTAAACTATTGGCCGGCGCGCACGGCGATGGGCTGGTGGCGCGCTTTCGACGCGGCGGAGACGAGATCCGACTTCGCTCGTATTGCAGCCTCGGGCTTCGACTCCGTGCGCATCTTTCTCACTTGGGAAGATTTTCAGCCGACCCCGTCTCGCGTCGACACGAAGCGGGTCAGAGACCTCGTGTCGACGCTCGAGCTGGCGGCGACAGCCGGCCTCTCGGTCATGCCCACCCTCTTCACGGGGCACATGAGCGGCGTGAATTGGGTCCCGCCATGGGCGCTCGGCGGCGACGGAGGCGACACTCGGTTTCGGGTCATCTCCGGCGGGCTCGTCACCGAGGCGGGACTCGGCAATTGGTACAGTGACCCTGCGATCGCGCGGGCGCAGTGCTTGCTCGCTCGAGAGGTCGCAGGCGCACTCGCCGGCCATTCCGCCCTTTGGGCTTGGGACTTGGGGAACGAAAACTCCAATTGCGTCATTCCTCCTCACAAGGCTGCTGCCAAGAATTGGCTCTTCAGTATTGCCGACGCGATTCGCAGCGCGGACTCCGGAGCAAAGATCACCCTGGGCCTCCACATGGAAGACCTCGAGCAGGACCGAAACCTCGGTCCGCGCGAAGCCGCGACGGCTTGCGACTTTCTGACCATGCATGGTTACCCCGGCTATGCCAAATGGTCCGCTGGGCCGACCGACGAGCGACTGCTCCCCTTTCTCACGCACGTGACGCGCTGGCTCGCGGGCGGCGCCCCGGTACTGTTCTCCGAGTTCGGGGTGCCCACTTTTCGCAGCGGGGACCCCGACAGTGAGCAGGCAACCCGCGGCTCCACCACCGCTGTGGTCGCTGAAGACCAGGCCGCCGCTTACATCGAGCGCGCCCTCGATGCGCTGCTCGCGTGCGGCAGCACCGGTGCCATGCTGTGGTGCTACGCGGACTATGCGCGCGCGATCTGGGCGGAGCCACCGCTCGATGCGGCGGTCCACGAGCGCTCTTTCGGCCAATGGCGGGCGGACGGCTCTCGCAAACCCGCGACGCTTGTCGTCGAAGCCTTCACTTCGCGGCAACCCCGCCTTCAGCCGCCGATGCAGATACCCGAGGCAACCTGGATCGACATCGATGCAGCGACATTCTACGAGGCGCCGGCGATCGAGCTTCCGCGGCTATACCGGCGCTATTGCGGGGCACTCTAGATCGACGTTGACGACTCACCGCATGCTCCGCAGGATGCGTCGATGGCGGTTGGAGAGACTGTGGAAGAGAGCCAGGACATCGAAGAGCTGCTCGGCGCCGCGCGCGACGCGAAGGCCGAGGTCGATGAAGCATTCGAGGACGACGACGACGAGGTGATCGTCGAAGCCGCTCGAGAGTTCTTCCGACTGCTGGAGGCGATCGAAGACCACGGCGGAGCATCGGAAAAAGATCTGGTCACCCTGCAGACGACGGGCAAGGCCTTCATGGGTGAGCTCAAGTCACGCGACATCGGCCTCGATGACGACGAGGACTGAGCCGACCCCGAGCCAGCCCCAGGGGCCGCTCAGTTGAAGCGAAGGCCGAGCACGTACTCTTGCCAACGCAGCTTGAAGTCAGCCATATCTTTTTCTCCGAGCACCTTTTGCAAGGTGGCGTACCCGCTCGGGTCGGCCTTCTGCGCGGCGCGGTACGCCTTGTAAAACGGGACCAATTGCCCGCGCTCCTGCATGTAGTGAAAAAGATAGCGGGCTTGTGCGTAGTTGGTCCCGCGATCTTGATCGTAAAACACGCGATCGCTCATGGCAGCGAGCGCCGCGAAGGTCGGCACTTGGTCGCGCTTGATCGCGCGCTGTAGGCCCGCCAGGCGCCAGTTGGTGAGGCCGATGATGTGCCCCTCCCGCTCTGCGCTCTGCTCGAACAGCGAGCCGAGGCCTTCGTTGAGCCACGCGGGCGCGTCGAGGAGATCGGCTTCGACGTAAGGATGCACGATTTCGTGAACCAGCGTGCCGCCGCCGGTGGCAATGTTCATGAACAGGCCCGCGTGGGTCGACGAGTAGAAGCCGTAGGGCGTCGTGGGTGCGCTGCCGGTCAAGATGGCGACGCCCCTGTCGTAGCTGGTTTCGTCATTGAACAAGTAAACATCGAGGATGCGGCTCGGACGCTTTTGGAAGAAGTCTTTCTCCAGATGGTCGGCCGCCCAACGCACTGTCTGCGCGCGTTTGGCCAGCACGTCAGGGCTGTCGTTGCCGACGACGACGAATGGCTCTTCGATACGAATGTTGAGCTTGCCGAGCTTCTTTTCTTCGAGCCGTTCACGCAGCTTCATGACGTGTTGCGCGTAGTCGGCGGGGGAAAATGTCGATGTCGCAGGTGCTGGCTCGGCGAGCTTGCCGGGCGACAGCGCAATGCGCACGAGCGACCACTTCGCCGAGTCGTATTTGAGCGGCCAGAGGTCCTCGAAGCGGTCGCGCTTCATGCGTCGATAGGCGCCGGCCTCTTCTGCGGGCTCGTGGTAGACGACCTCGTCGGCAGCCTGGTCGTAACCCACCACCAAGCGAAAGTGCTCGGTCGTATTCGGACGCTCGTCGTAGTGCATGCAGACGATGCTCGGCACGCCTCGCACCAGATCGGCGTGCAGGGCTGCGAACGCGTCGCCCAGACCCGGCGCCGGATCATGCGCATCGATCTGGGACCACACCTGGCCTGGTTCGAAGCCGAGGCGCTGTGCAGCGAGCACCAACTCTTTGGTGTACGCGCCACGCCCCAGCGCAGGGTCGAGGCCCGTCTGGGCAAAAACAGCGTCCTGGTCGTAACCTTTGCCGAGGCGTCGCGCCGCCATCTCGATGCAGGCCTCGCCGCAGAAATCCGGCTTCTGCTTCACGAATGGCACCGCTGTCAGCGTCACGCTGGCCAGGGAGACGGAGCCACGCGGGGTCGGCAGCCCTCTCTCACCGGCCGCTTCGCCTGCCTCGAGCGGCCGCGGAGTAGCACGATCGCAGCCAGCGACCGCCAACCAGGCAAGCAGCCAAACCGGACCGAGGCGCGCGCGTGTGGACATCAGGAGCCCCATCGTACGGTCGTCGCAGAGTGTGACGTTCAACCAAAACTCTACGGCTCTTACAGGCTGCGCAGCGGGATCAGGTCGGCGTCACCCACCGGTTCGCCTCCGACTTCACGCAATGCTTCGTTGATCTGCCCTATCTGCACGGTGAGTGGCAGAGGCACCTCCAACCCGCTCGGGTGCCCGGCCGCGTCGTAGTGGGCGACCATCGGCGGCCGAATCGCGATCTGGCGACCGGTGCGGCCGCTGCTCGCTTCGAGCACGTGAAAGAAGGCAGTCACCGGCTTGCCTTTGCGAAACATGACCTCGATACGCGGCTTCATGTTCATTTCACCTGGAAGAACTGTCTCTTGTTGGTGCTCGTGGCGGTGAACAGAACGCCCCGCGAATCCCAGCCGACCGAGGTGGTCACTTCCTTCAACGGCGTCGACTGCAAAACCTGACCATCAGCGAGGCGAAATAGCGACAGCGACGACTTCCCGTTTTTCGTGATCGCCGTGACCAGGGCGTCACCAAAAATGTTGAAGGGGCTGGTCACGACGCCAGTCGGCGTGCGCCACAACACCTTGCCACTCGCCAGATCGACTGCCACGACATAGGCAGCGCCCCCGCCCGGACCGTAGCCGGCAGTTGCCGAAACAACCGCGTAGAACGTGCCCTCGAGCACGGTGCTGAAAGTCGTGACGGTTCTGGCGCCATTGCCAGCGGCCCCGAGCAGCGGCGCCAAGTCGAACACCCGCTTCACCTCGTCTTTGAGGATCATCACGATGTAGCGATTGCCGTAGAGCAGCGCGAGCTCGTCCCCTGCCGCAAAAGCGCCGTGGATGGAGCCCACCCCGTAGCGGGGCGGATAGATGTCGTACCGCTTCGAGGCGTAGAGCGCGCGCGGTCCTTCGGGGAAGGGAGCCTTCGGCAATTGCACAACTGGATCTTTTGCGGGCAGCGCGCGCTTGCTGACGACCGCGGGCCGCGCGCCGCCAGTGCGGATGAGCGGGCCATCGACGTAGCCAACCAGCACTGGCCGGTGCTCGCTGAAATCGAGCGCCGCTTTACCGTTTGCTCGCGCCGACAAGAACTCACTGGCAGCGGTCAGCGCCTTGGCCGCGGCGCCCGACTCTGGGAGCTGGCTGGCGACGGCCAACGCCCCCTTGGCGTCGCGGTGGTCGAGCGCCACGACTGCGTTCTCCAAGAAACAAGCGCCCGCCGCGCTCGCGGTGGGCGCTTGTTTCACTTCGACCGGCATCATCTTGCCCAGCTTGTTCGCAGGCCGTTCAGGGCCGCTCGAAAGCTCGAAAGTGATCGCCCTTTCTGCGCCCCAAACGTGAAACATCTTGCCCTTGCCGACCACATAGTCGGCGTGAAACGCGATCGGCTCGCTCAGGGCGACATCACCCGTCGCCAGGTCGACGACGTGCAAGGTCGAGGCAGTCGGCGAGTCCGAGAAGGTGGTCACGACATGGGTGCCAGTCAGGTACGCGGCGTGCGCGTTGCCGATACGCGCATCGGAGACCCAACGTAATTTTTCGAGCTCGAGGTCGTAGGCAACGAGCAGGCCGTCACTCTTCACGTTTGCGCCGTCGCCGTCATGCGCCAGCTCGAGCAGCAGCGTCGAGCCGACCACCTCGGCAAAGCGGACCTCGGTGAAGATGGAGTCGGGCTCGGCGCCCTTGCCAGCCACGCTCGCCCGAAACGCTTCGAGCCGTTGTTTCTCCAAATCGACCGCGCGCACGCCGAGCCCCTCGCCGCCGATCACGAGCAGCGCCGGGCCGTAGCGCACGATATGGAGCGGCGGCTGGTGATAGCTGGCGAACTGTGACAGCTCGCCGAACGCGTCGGCGAAGAAGGGCGACAAGTCGAATTCGCCGTCGACGACCGTGATGGGAGACTTCACCCCTGTCTGCTTCAGCCACGCTAGCCAGTCGCCATTGTGCGGCTCTTCTTTCACGCGCCTGACTGTGATGGCGGCGGCCTTGTCGGCTTTGATGAACAGCTTGTGAGGAGGCGCCGCAGGCTCGACCTTCAAGGGCTTGATACGCGCGAAGGCTTTCGCCACGTCTGCACGGGCATTGGCATTCTCTGCCGTGGCGATGGCGTGCATGGTGAATGTGCCGACGTCGCTGGGGCTCTCCTCCAGCGACAGCTCGAACGCTTGCAATGCGTCCTTGTGCTTGCCTTGCGCAAGCAGCGCGACACCTTTGCTGCGATTCGGCAGCGCCTTTGGCTTGCGCGGGTCGGGAAGGCAGACGGCCTCCGGCTCGAGTGCCTTGCCGACGGTAGCGCTGCTCGAGGCCATTTGGGAGGCGCTTGCGCGCGGAGGTGTCGCGACTTCCGGAGGCGACCCGCTACACGCGCCGAGGCCGACGCCAACGACCAACCTGAACACCGACTGTATCCGCATAAACGCTCCGCCTCGGCAACATGCCCTGGCTACCGGGCCGTGCCAACTGTGTCCTCCTCTAAACGGGCGCGAAGCTTCGAACAACGAGCGACGTCTGCTACCACTTGAGGATGCGGCTCGCCCTCGCCGGAATTGCGCTCTTGCTGGCCGCATGCGCGGCGCAACAGCCAGCCGCGAAAATGACCAGCACAGGCGCGCCTGATTGGCTGCCGCCCTATTCGGCAAAACAGCTCGCGTTGCTCGAGCCGTCGAACGAACGGGTCACCGACCCGGCGTCGCGCACTTATCCCGAGATGTCGCGCTTCCGATATGCGCGCGATCGACTCTTGCAAGACCCGCGCGACGCGATGCGCGTCACCAAGATCGTTGCAGACGTCGTGACGCAGTCGCCCCACACGTACACTGTCGCGGCTGCCGGGCCCGACGTGCAAAACGCAGTCGCGCAATACGGGCCGCCAGCAGACGCCGACCCCGACGCGTGGGTGATCGCGATCGCAGATCGCGCCGGCCGCAAGCACTTGGTCCCGGCCAAGATCAGCGACGCTGCCAAGCGCGCATACGCCGAAGGCCAAACGCTGGGTGGCAAGCAGGACTCCGCCGGCGCGATCGCCAAGCTGGGCGAGGCGGCGCTGGCCAGCCCAGACGTTCCGGCGCTGCACTTGGCCCTCGGCAAGGCGTTCGAGGCGTCCGGCGATCTCGCCCGCGCCGAAACCGCCTATCGCGAGGTGATTCGCGCCGACACCACGCTCGCCAGCGGCCACAGCGCGCTGGCCGCGCTGCTGGTCGACAAGGGTGACATCCCCGCGGCGCGCGTGAGCTTGGCGCACGCCTTGGCATACCACCCCACAGAGCTGCAAGCGCTCGCGCTGGCGCACAAGCTCGCTGGCCGCGGCCAGCGCATCGACGCGTTCGCCATCTTCCTCGAGGTCGACGGCGTGGGCGTCGTCCGAGTAGCCGCAGCACCCACGCCCGGGGCACGCATGTACGCAGGTTGCCGCGCTGTGATGCGCTACGAGCCCGAGCTGCGCCGCGCTCTGTTCGAGCAACCGACGAGCGAGCCCTATTTCCTGAGCGTCGCCGAGGAGATGTTCTGTGTGGAGAGCGCCATCGGGGCCTATCTCGCGGAGCGTGCGATCGCGCGCGAAGAAGGCAAGCCTGAGCCGGACGACGAGCAGACGGCAGCGCTGATGAATCTCGCGCACACAGAAGGCCTACTCGGCTTCGTGATGTTCGAGATCCTCGGTCGCTATCGGCCAGAGCACGCTCGGGCCGCACCGTCGTTCGTGCATCGAGCGACGATGGGCTACGTGCAGCGTCACGTGCTCGGTTACGACCCGGGCCCCGATCCGAGCTTGAACGTCGCGGCGCTGCCATGACCCATCGGCGCCGCAGCCTCGCACCCGCTCTTTGTGTCGCGTTCGCAGCAGCGCTCTGCCACCCGAATGCCCGCGCTGCGACGCCGAACGAGCCGGTGCTTGGCCTCGGCGCGACGCCGCCGCTCATCTGGCGGGCATCGACACAGTCGCCCGACCCGCTGGCGGCCAAGGACGCGCTTTACACCATCTGCGGCAAACCCGAAGCCGGGCTCGCTGCGGTGGCGAGCCGCAACGCAGCCCGCATCGTTCGCGGCGACACTTCTTTCGCGTCGGACGAGCTGGCGTTCACCATGCGCGCCGCGGGCGTGCCCTACGTTTGGCCGCGCGCATGGTCGATGCATGGCAAAGATCTGACGGAAGAGAAGATCGAGTCCGAGCTGACCAAGTTCATCGCCAAAGCGAAGACACTGGGGGAACGGCGCTGCGGTGTCGCGCGCAACCGCAAGCGTGACGGCAGCACGGTGGTCAGTCTCGTCACCGTCGACGTGCTCGCCGATCTCGACCGGGTGCCTACGCTCGTTCGCGTCGGCGAGTGGGTCACGTTGAAGGGCACCATGAAGGTACCGGCGACGGACGCGAAGGTCGTCTTGCTCGGACCTCGCGGTGCGCCTCGCACCGTGCTCGCGTCGCTCTCTGGCGACGAGGTGCGCGCCACGTTCTCCGCCGATCAACCGGGCGAATGGTTGATCCAAGTGCTCGCTTCGGCAGCCAACGGACCGCGGCCGGTGATCGAGGCGGTCGTCCACGCCGGCACCCCGCCCGCGCTGAAATACGCAGAGACTTCGGCGCCTGGCGAAGATGCAGCCGCCAAGGGCGCCAGCGACACCGAAGCCATACGTGCCATGCTCAATGCAGCGCGAGTCGCCGAAGGACTCAAGCCACTGGCCACCGACGCGGCGCTTGACAAAGTCGCGCGTGCCCACAGCGATCGCATGAAGGACCAACGCACAGTGGGCCACGACGTCGGCGGTGGCGATCTCGCCGACCGCCTACACGACGCCGGCGTCACCCTGCGATCGCAAGGCGAGAACGTCGCCGGCGCAGGCAGCCTTACCCGCGCCCATCGGGCGCTCTGGCTGAGCCCCTCGCACCGCACCAACATCCTCGACGCGCGCTTCACCCGCGCCGGCATCGGCGTCACCAAAGGCGACGATGAGCGTGTCTACGTGACGCAGGTGTTTGCGGACTGACGAGACAGAGCAGAGATATTTACCGCAAAGGCGCTAAGAAGTCCGAGTGTGCTGGGCGCAATGCTCACTGCCAAAGATGGCAGATTTTTGTTGGCGCAATGCGCGGGTGAGCGGCATCGAAACGTTGATCGAGCCGCGTGCCACATGCGCAGAAACGAAAAAATCTCGACCCAGTGAACGTCCGCACGGCCCGGATGAGCTCCTTGGCGCCTTTGCGGTAGATATCTCTGGCTCTCCCGCGCGTCAGGGAACGAGGAAGACGCGCTGGCGGTAGTGGCAGAGCTCGGCGATCGACTCGCGGATGTCGTCCATCGCGCGGTGTAGCTCTTTCTTACGAGGGGCTGCGAAGGTGGGCGGGTACCAGCGGCGCACCAGCTCTTTGATGGTGGAGACGTCGACCATTCGGTAATGCAGGTGGGCGCTCAGCGTGGGCATGTACGCTTCCAAGAACTGTTTGTCCTTCCAGACTGAGTTGCCGCAGAGAGGCGCGCTCTTCTTTTGGCAGTGCTGGCTGACGAACGCGAGCGTCTGCTGCTCTGCTTCTGCGAGCGTGAGCGTAGAGGCGGCGATGCGCTCGGTGAGGCCGCTCTTTGCGTGCATCTCGACGACGACGGGGTCCATGCGTAGAAGCTCGGTTTCGCTCGCATGAATCACCAGCTCGGGACCTTCGGCGACGAGGTTCAAGTCGCCGTCGGTGATCAACGTGGCGATCTCGACGATGACACACGTCGCCGGGTCGAGGCCGGTCATCTCCAGATCGACCCACACCAACAGATCGTCGCGAAGGCTTCGCGAAGCAACGCCGTGCGAAGCGAGAGAATTGTCGGGCAGGGTCATTCGAGCACCGTGATCGATTTGGCGAAGTAGTTCACGACTGCCGCGCGGCCGCCGTCTTTGGCAACAGCCACCGAAATGGCGCCAGCGCCGGTGGCCAAGGTCGAGCGCACCGCCGGCGGGTCGCCGCCGATCACAGCCACACCTTGACCGCGCGGTGGGTCGCCCTGGCCGCCGAGTGTGACAAACAGCGTCGAACGATCGTTGGAGAGGCGCGCATTACGAGGCTCGCCGTTCAGCATCAGCGTGGAGACCGCCATTCGTTCGCCCTTGGACATCAGATCGACGACCGATGCGGTGCGAGCGGTGGCGTTGATCGTGACGCCGTAGCGATCGCCTTGCATCACGAAGCCGGCGATCGGCCCCTGGCCCACGTCGGCAGTGCGGATCTTGGTCTGTGCGCCGATGTCTAGCAACGCCACCGAGTTGGACGCGAAGTCGGGGAAGAAGACGGCGCTACCGTCGGATGTCACGCCGCCCGGCCGCGGGTCGTGGCCCACTGCGACGCTGCGTCGAGTGGCGCCGAACGGCTTTTCGGAGGGGTCGAACAGATCGAACCAAGCACCGGCCGGGCGACCCGCGTGGGTCATGGCACCGAGCGCGGCGAGATGCGGGCGCCCCTCGGCGCGCACCAAAAAGACCTGACCCGAAGACTGCGGCAGCGTGATGTCGGCCAGCAAATTGCCGCTCGGCAATGCGAAGCGGCTCACGCGATGGCCGGTGGTGGTACCGACGACCACGCTGCCGTCTTGCATCTCGAGCACATCGACAGGACCGGCGCCGACCTCGAGCAGCACGGGATCGCGATCCCACTTGGTGACGTCGAGCACCGGAACACGAGCGACGCGCGGGTCGGGTCGAACCACAGCTAGGTAGCGATCGAACAGCAGCACCAGGCGGTCACCCTTCGCTGGGACGCTCGCCTTGTGGACCATCTCGCCAGTCTCGACGAGGTATTCGCGGACGGTTGCGTCATCGGCGCTTACGTAGATGCTCTGCCCCGACTTGGAGAACGCGATGTCCAGCGGGTGCACGTCGCCCATGCGGATCTCGCGCGTGGCGAACTTTCGCGTGGGAGACAGCGGCGGCGGCACGCCGGGCGTAGGCGCGTCGGGCCCCACTCTCGCGGGGGACGGCTCGGAAGAAGAAGCGGCGCGGTCACCCGCGAGGGCGGTCAACGGCGGCGCCTCGTCGATGCGGGATTTTTGGGAGGTCGCGATCACGGAGAACACGCTGGTCACCGTGATGGCCATGATGATGGCAGCGCGCGGCGCTCGCGGGCCCTCGGGTTGCCAGGCTTTGCAGGTCCGACACTTGCGCGCGCCGTCGATGATCGGCTGTTTGCAGGAAGCGCACGGTACGCGCTTCTCACGCTTGCTAAGCGCGGCCGCCTCCGTCACCGAATCACCCACGCTACCTTGCTGCGATCACTGATCGCCAGTACCGCGTCACCCGACGCCGACATGCGAACCCGCGATGGGGGCTCGGTGAGCGGCACGAGCTCCACTTCGAACGACGTGAGATCGATGAAGGCGAGCGCGCCGCCGCCTTGAGCCGGCAGTGCCACGACGACCTGTTCGCCGTCGGGGCTCACCACCATGTCGCTCGCCGGGGCATTGAACGGAATGTGGCGCACGAGCTTCTGTGTCTCCAGGTCGAACACCTCGAGCGCGCGACCGCGGTTGCAACGAAGCACCGCGCGTCGTTCTTTTCGCACGATCTGCACCTGCTCCGGCTGCTCGCACGTCTCGATCGCAGCGTTCACGCGCAACGCACCCGACGCTTGAAATGAGAGGGGCACCAGCTTGTTGGCCTGACGGAGCGCGACCCAGCTGGTCTCGCCGTCCGGCGACATCGCGACCGACACGGGGTTGCCCAACATGGCTGCGCGCACGCGATCTTGCTCGGTGGCGAGCCGCGTCGGGTCGAACGCATAGAGGGCGCCGCCCTTCTGCTCGGGCAGGCCCGGCACGGGAATCGCCCCCGTCATCGTAATCGCGCGCTCACCCGAGTCGTCGACGCCGACGGGTCCGATGTTGTCGTCGCCGAAACGAATGCGATCGAGCTCGACGTGGATCTCGGTGGAGAGCACCGCGATCGCGTGCGCACCCGGCAGCGACACCAGCGCACGCCGTCCGTTCGCGCCGACCGTGACGTCGCTGATGATGGCGCCCAGCTCGAGCGTCTTCTTGAGCCGCATCGTCTTCGTCTCCAGCACTGCGATGTGCTGCGGGCCGACCGCGTACACGGTGTTCTCCAAACGCACGAGGCGACGCGTCTGCGCGGCCTCGCTCACCAAGCCGAGTGACTGTCCGGTGCGCGTGGAGCGGATCTCGGTGCCGGTGAGCAGACCAATGGCGAAGCGATCGTCGTCCAGCAGCACTGCGTCGGTCACATCGGGCGGCAGCGCGAATGGCCCCGCCACGCCGGGACGCGGCGACACGTGCTCCACACCGTTCGGCTTTTGCCAGAGGCACGTCTCTGCTTGGCATGCTTCACCGCTCCAGCACGCAGTCTCACAGGCCGAAGGCGGCGGCGCGCCCATCGCCTGTGCTTTTTCCGGGACGTTGAAGCGATTGGGCGCCAAATAGCGCAGCGTGATGCCGGACATGATGAGCCCAGCAATGGCGCCGAACGTGACCAGCGGACGCCAATGCATGCGGAACCAGGTAGCGCCTTCTTGGTCGTCGGCGATCGAGCCGCGCGTCGAGGGGCCAACCGATGCGGGCACCATTGCTTCGTCGCACTCGGGGCAGATCTCCACCGTCTCGAGCACGAGCTCGCGACAGGTTGGGCAACGAACGTTCTTCAGATCCGGAGCGGAGGTCGCCTGAGTGGCGCGCGCACCGTCCGACATCGTGCGGTCGAACAACCTGCGCGCGGCGAGCCAGTCGCCGGTGCCGAGCGGGCACACCAGGGCGTGCCGATAGCGACCGCCGTCGAAGCCGTCGCGCAGCACCTTGCCAGGCAGCGGGCCGTAGGCTTGGCCCCGTTCGGAAACGACGAAGCGAACCATGTCGAGCACGTCAGCCGGCGCCAACAGCAGGTCAGGCGAGATCGAGCGACTCTCCCCGTCGGCGCCCGCAGGAGGTGCCACGAGCGGGGACGCGGGCAGCGCCAGCGCAGCCCAAGCTTGCGCGGGCAGCCAAAGCGGCGCGCCGAGCGAGCGGACCCGCGCCGTGGCCGCGAAGCGGCCGGCCTTCAACGCTTCGCGAAGGTCGTCGTCGGAGAGCGGTCCAACCAGCTGGCCAGACTCCTCCTGCACGTGGAACCGAAGCAGCGTCACGAGCCCGCGGGCGTAGCAACAACCGCGCGCTGCGTCGAGCGCGTCGTCTGTACAGACCTAGGCCCTTGCCTCGGGAAAGATTGGGAAAACCGGCGCGACAAAGCACATCTGCGATTGCTGTTGCGAGCCATCGATGGCTCCTGTAGTAGGCACCTTACCTACATCGACCGACTTGGTCGGTGTTTGTCGTTTCTGGGCTCGCCGGTCGAGCCCCTGGAGGTTTCCCGATGTTCCGCTCAATCGTTGCCGCTTCTCTGCTCTCGCTCAGCTCGCTCGTGGCCTTTGGTTGCGCGCCGGACAGCGGCATCGACGAGTCAGAGGCCGCAGAGGACGACGAGTCGGCGCTGAGCCTCAGCGTGCAGGTCGTCAACGTGACGAAGAGCAACGCCGCCCCGGGCCTCACCATCATCAAGAAGAAGGCCGATTACGTCGCGTTCTTCGGTCAGCAGCCGCCGGCAGGCCTCAGCTTCAACTCGAGCTGGGTGCTGCACTACTCGATGGGCGGGCAGAACAGCGGCGGCTACGCGGCGGGCATCCCTGCTGTCGAGCGTGAGGGCACCCCCGGCAACAAGCGCCTCGTCGTTCACACCACCGACACCAGCCCCGGCCCCAACTGCTTCGTCACCTTGGCGCTGACCAACCCCCAAATCACCGTCAAGATCCCGAAGCAGAACAACAACGTCGGGCTCGACCAGACGAACGAGTCGATCGTCACCGATTGCGGCACGGTGCAGAACTGGTGCGCATCGGCTTTGTGCGGCCCCGGCATGCAGTGCAACGAGTTCGAAGACGCCTGCGAAGAAGAGGCGTTCTGCCCGAAGGTGAAGTGCGCCAACGGCTACCAGTGCAGCGAAGATCTCAACCAGTGCATCGGTCGCATCTGCGACCCGGAAAACTCCAACGATTGCCCGGCGAGCTTCGTGTGCGAGAACCAGATCGCCTGCATCACGACCCCCTGCCCCACCGAGTTCCGCTGCGAGCCGGCCCCCGAGGTCACCTGTGACCAGATCGGCTGGGAGGGCATCTGTCAGGGCCCCACGCTGAAGTACTGCAACGGCGACGCGATGGTCGTGCAGAGCTGCGCACCCGGCCAATGTGAGTGGGTCGAGTCTTCGGCATATTACGACTGCGTGAACTGAGCTCTCGGACTACAGTTCGGGCAATGCGCGTCGTTCTGTCGCTATTTGTCGTGCTGCTGGTCGGCTGCGGGCTCGGACTGAGCTCGCGGCCTGATCGCGCCGACACCGCCGAAAAAGGCAAAGTCGCGAGCTCCAGCAAACCAGATGGCGGCGGCGCTTTCGCCACCAGCACCGAGCCGGTGCGACCCCTTCAAGGCGTCGACACCGTTCGCTTGTCGGCCGAGCGCAAGCAGGCGTTCTGGGATGTCGCCTCACGCCTCTACGCGCCATGTACCGACCAGGCGGTGACGCTGGTGCAGTGCGTGGAGCAAGATCGCCCCTGCGGCGGATGTCTGCCAATGGCCAACCTGCTCGCGGAGCAAGTCGAGCGCGGCGCCGCGCGAGCGAACGCGGCCGCCGCGGCCACCCTTCGTTTCAGCCCCGACGCAGTCAAGGCCGTCCCGCTGCGCAACTCGCCCACCAAAGGCCCGGCCAGCGCCCCCGTCACCATCGTCGTGTTCAGCGACTTCGAATGCCTCGCCTGCGGCGCAACGGTGCCGCTCTTGAGCGAGATCGCCGACAAGTACCCGAACGACCTTCGCCTCGTGCACAAGTATTTCCCGCTGTCGAAACACCAGCGGGCACGCCCTGCGGCAAAGGCTGCCTTCGCCGCGCAAAAGCAAGGCAAGTACTGGGCGATGGAGAAGATGATCTTCGAGAACCAGTCGGCGCTCTCCGACGAAGATCTCGACCGCTACGCAGAAAAGGTCGGCCTCGAGATGGCGCAATATCGAGCCGACAAGGCCAGCACCGAAGCAGACGAAACCATCACGCGCGACATCGCGGACGGCGACGCCGCCGGCCTCACGCACACGCCCTACGTGATGGTGAATGGTCGCTTGTTCGATCCGACCTACTTTCGGTACGACCGCGACCTCGAGCCGTGGATCGCCACCGAGAAGAAGCTCCTGCAGGCCAGCGCCGCCAAGGCGGCAACACCGTAATATTCCAGCCGAGAGAAATTGATTGGTGAGCTGAGCGCTACGAAGGCATGGCACTCGAAGTGCTCGCCTGCGCGGTGTCTCCCATTGGTGTAGGCTCGAAAGCTATGTTGCAGCGTCTTTGCTTTCAGCTCGCTTTGACGTTCGGCCTGACCGCTTGCAACTTGATCACCGGTGCCTCCGATTTGGAAGTGGACGGAGCGGGTGGCGGCCCGCTCGGCGGTGGCGCAGGCGTCGGTGCTGGCCAGAGCGGCCCTGGCGGCCCTGGCGGCCCTGGCAGCGGGGGCAACGGCTCTGGCGCCGGCGCGAGCGCGGGTGGCGAAGCGGCGGGCGGTTCCACTGGCAGCGGCATCATGTGCCCGCCGTGCGCAGCCAACGAACACTGCGACGGCGCGACAGGCATGTGCGTTTGCGACCCGGGCTTCACCGACGAAGGCGCTGGCTGCGTCGCCGCCGACCCCGGCGACCCGACGCTGCACACCGCAGCCGAGGTGTGCGCCCGTTGGCAGGCCGACCACGTCCTCACCGAGCCGAACCCGTTCAGCTCGTCCGGTGCGCAATGCGATGCAGGCTCGCTCAATCAAGGTGGGCTCGACGACACCTTGGTGCGCTTGAACCTGTTTCGCTGGCTATCTGGGTTGGGCCCCACCTTCGACGATCCGGCGCTCAACGCGATGAATCAGAAATGCGCCAACCTGGAGTCGTGGTGGGATTGGTCATTGCCCAATAGTCCCCATTCGCCGCCCATGGGCGTCACGTGTTATTCGGCCGAGGGTGCCTCGGGGGCTGGCCAGAGCAACATTGCCTGGGGCAATGGCCCCGCACAGTCGATCGATCAATTCATGGAAGACGGCGGCAACGAGACGACGATGGGTCATCGCCGTTGGATCGTGAACCCGCCGCTCGGCCCGGTCGGCATCGGCTATTGGGAGGGCGGCGGCATGTACGGCAGCGCCGAGTGCCTCGCCGTCTTCGGAGCGTCCGGCACTGGCCCCAACCCGCCGTGGGTGGCGGTGCCCAATCAAGGCTTCACCCCGCTGACGATCGCAGGGTGGACGTGGACCTTCCACGGCCCCGACTCGGGCATCCCCAATGCGAGCGTCACGGTCCTGCGCGTCGACGACAACACGCCATTGAACGTCCAGATCTTGGTGCTCTCCCAGGGGTATGGGCAGAACGCCATCTCATGGGTGCCCAGCGGCTGGTCGGCCGAAGCAGGCAAGACCTATCGCGTGACGGTCGGCAACCTCGCCGGCGGCGACGTCACCTACGACGTCAAACCCATCGCGTGTAACTAGAGCGACCGGCGAATGCTGAGCCAAGGAGCAGCTATGCGAATCGCTGAGGCGGGCGCAGGTTGGCTGCGTAGGCGCGAGCCGACGGCATGGCTCGCCCTCGCGATCATGGTGATCAAGGACGACGGCAAACACCATGTTGCGCCGCGCAGCGACGCCATTGTCATGTTCGAGAAGGCACGCAGCAAGGCCGCTGCTTCCGGGCGCGCCGAGCTGGAGCGCGATCTCGCTCGCGGCATCGATCTGATCAAAGCGGCGGCTCCGATCGAGGTCCCCGTCGCGATCTTTTTCGAGCGACCCGACGGCGAGATCGAAACGGGTGTGATCACCTTGCGTCTGCCGGTTGAACGAATCAGCAAGGGTGACAAGACCGGCGACGCGTGATCAATCCGGTTCTAAATGAGCGAGCATGATTCTCGGCCAAAGAAGGCCTCGGGCTTCACAAGGCCTCAGGCTTCACAGGCTTCGGCCAGAGCCCAGAGCCCAGATGAGCGATGTTGCCGGCCTCCTTCTCGCTCTGTTTCTGGCTGCCTCTTTCTCGCTCTGTTTCTGGCTGAAGCCTGTGGCCTGTGGCCTGTGGCCTGTGGCCTGTGGCCTGTGGCCTGAAGCCCTGAAGCCCTGAAGCCTTGCGCGCTGCAGCTGGTGACAGCCCCGTCGAGAATCATGCTCGCTCATTTGGCCCTCGATCTAGTGCTGTTTCGAGACTTTATGGCGTTTGCGAGCTGATCACGAGCGTTCCGATCGGACTTCAGGTGAAAACCGAGGCCGACTTTCCGAAGCCGAGATCGAAGCCGAGATCGATGATCGAAGCCGAGGGCGAAGCCGCCGTCGATTTCGGGTGCGGACCTCGTGATCGGCCTCTCGCCAGCCTCCTGAAGAATACGACGCGCCACACTCCTTGGGGCATCGTCGACGAAAGCGCTCAACGAGCAAGCGGAGCATCGAGATGTCGTGTTGGTGTGGCATGGCTGCGCTGGTCAATCGTCAACCGACAGGGTGAGCTCGGTCGCGCCCACACGAGTGGCGCTCGCGGTAATGGTGAGCGCACCAATGCCGCGCACGACCCAGTTGAGACGCCTGCGTGAATGGTCCGTCGTCGAGCGCGCGAGTCCAGGCCCCGTCGATCGGTCATTGCCGCCCCAGCCCATCAAATGCCCCAGCGCGACCTCGGCTTCGCCGCCGACGAGCTCCAGATTTTCACCGGTGGTGAGGCGCACGCGGACTGCATCCGAGTAAGCGCGATTCTTGGCCGAGCCGAGGAAGAAGGTCGGCAGGTAGCCGCGGTTCTCGATAGTGGCTGAAATACGGCGAAACGAGCCTTCGAGGCGCTCGATGGTGACGCCTGTGATCGTGAGCCGGGGCGCAAGCGCGGCCAGACGGAAGAAGAAGCGCGATTGATTCTGACAAACCTCGAGCAAGCGATCCGGGGGCGGGTTCCACACGCCAATCAGCGGATCGTAACCACCGACCTCGACCGCACCGAGCTGCGGATGCGAGTACGGTCGCCAGCTCTGGACGATGCGTGAGGCATTGTGCTGTTTGTCCCATTCGGCGATCTTCAGAATGGCGTCGCGCGTGTTGTAGTCTTCGTAGTTCTTCATGAAAGGACGCTTCACTTCGAAGCCAACCTGCTTCCAGAAATCCCACAGCTCGCAAACGAAGCCGATCGCACCACGCTCGACGTACGCAAAATTGGCGAGCTCCCCATAGAGCGGTTTATCGGCCTCGTAGGTGAACTCCTGAAAGCCGCTCACCATCGGGTAGCCTGTAATGGCCAACCCCCACTCTTCAACTTGGCGAAAGATGGCGGCATCCAATGGGTCCATCTTGGTGTCGGGCTTGTCGTTCAGCGGGCGAATGTAGACGCCTCCAAACGTGTGCATGCAGAGCCAAACGAAGATGTTCGGGTGGCGGGCGGCGAACTCCGTGACTGCACGTGACTCGGGCTCGCTCGCCGCAAAGGCGCCCGCCCCAGCCTGATCCGGCTCGGCGTGCCAATCCGACGGAAAATTTCGGTTCATGTCGGTCTCGGTGTCCGACATGAAATGTGGCCGCGGGATTGTGAAGCCGTCCCAGCGCTCGACAAAACCTTCTGGATAAATGCGATAGAAGGGCCCCGCGTCCTCGACCCGTCGTGGCAGCATCAGCCCGGCGACGTCGGGGCTCTCGACGAAGTCGCCGGTCGCATCCTCGACCCGCATCAGCAGCGATAGGCCATCCCCGTCCACGTCTTCATGTCGCCAATAGGAGCCAGTGTTTCCCATGCGGTGGTCACGTGGATTGGACCTGATGAAGTGATGCCGCTCGATCACGCGCTCTGCACCGTCTGGGCACATGCGCGGCATGACGTACACCAGCACCTCGGAGAGCAACAGCTCACGAACGTGATCCGGCAGATCACAGAGCGGCTGGCCGGCGTGCGCACGCAGAAGGTCTTCGATGACGCCGAGGCAAACACTGGAGCCCGCGAGCTCGCTCGCATGGATGTTACCGTCGAGCCATGCGGCCGGCCGCACGCGATCCGGCTCTTTGCCGATGGTCACGAGCCACACATCGCGCTGCTGCTCCGTTTTGGCGATGCTCTCGAGCCGCATCACCTGGGGCATGGCCGCTGCCCAGGCCCGGAGTTGCTCAGTCAGCGCTTCGTAGCCCAGGTAGCTCGCTCTGAACCCGCGCGTCAGCGCATCGAAGTCGACAGTCATCGGCTACCTCGATCCGCAGCAGCTGGGGCAACTGCTGCGGCCCGGCGCGCGAGCCGAGCACGCCGCCGCTCGGTAGCGGCCCCATGATGCGCCCGATCGTCGTCCGTCTCGACCAGGAGCGCAGGCACCACCGCCGCCGGTGCGCCGTCTTTGATCGCGACGAAGGTCACGTAGCCCGACACACAGGGCCAAGTTCGACCCGAGGTCGACTCTTCTCCCCGCACGTCGACGAAGATCTCCAGACTGGTGCGAAAAGCAGCGGTCACACGCGCGTCGAGGCGCACCACCTGCCCCACCTGGATCGGGAGCTCGAAAGAGAGCTCATCCATGCCGGCGGTGACGCACAGTGACCCAGTGAAACGTTGCGCGCAGATCGCTGCACAGAGGTCCATCCACGCCAAGATTTGGCCACCAAACACGCCGCCCAGCGCGTTTGCGTGCGTGGGCAGGACGAACTCGGTCATTTGCGTCCGTGAGCCAGTCGCGCTTTTCGGCGTCATAGCGAACTTATCTCCGAAGGCAGGCCGTCAGCACAACCCCTCTCGACGCGGAATGCGCCGACATGCACACACCCGCGGCGGCGTGATGAGCACGAGGGCGCCTCTCGTACACGCTACGTCGCGCTTGACCGGCCACGTCCCGACCCGTACCGATCAGGGGTGGGTTTACGCCACACGGCCACGCTCGCTTTCGCGACCTCTCTGCTCGGCTGCGGCCCGGCCTACGAGGTGAACGATGCGTCGTGGGGTGCACCAGGCGCAGGCAACGAGGTGCCCACGGCCGCGAAGCCACCGGCTGCCAAACAAGTGCCGCTGCCGGCTGGTGTCGTACGGGTGCTCTATCGCGCCGACTGGTTCGGCAGCGTGACGTTGCTCGGCGTTGAGCCAACAACGCCGCGGGCCCTCTTGCGCCTCGAATCACAAGACCCCGCGAGGCTCTTACTGGACACTGTCGATCTCGCGCGTGGCCAGCGCGCCGAGCGCTGGGAGGCCACCAGCGACCGCGCGGAGAGCGCGCAGCGGGCGACGGGTTTCGCACCGCTGACAGGCACCTTCGAAGCAGATGCCATTCGATTTGCGCAGCTCTTGCGAGGGCTGGGGCCTTGGCATCTGCGGCCGCCGCTTGCATCGCCCACCTTCGCGGTCACCCAACAGCGCGACCGCATGTTGTTCGGGTCGGTGCCGACCGACGGTTCTTCTGGCGACTGGCTCTACTCCATGGGGGTCTCCGGCAGAGCTTCGCGCCGCGTCGATTTGGGCCTCGTCGCGAGCTACTCACCCGTGTTCGCGCCGGACGGCGAGAGCTTCGCGTTCATCGGCTGCGGCAGCTCCCCCTGCGACTACGGCCTGTACCTGGCCAAGGTCGGCGATGACCGGCCGCGCCGCGTCTCCGGCATCCAGCGGGCAAAGCCGCCGACGTGGTCGCTCTTGGGTGACGCCGTCTACACGGTCGGCTCGCGAGGCGCAGAGCGCTGTTTGTTCAAAACCCCGCCTCAGCAAGGCCCCCTCCCGAAGGCCATCGCCTGCGTCAAAGGCTTGGAGGACGTCAGCTTCGCGCAGGATCCAGAGGGCCGCACCGGCGTGCTCGCAGGGGTCCGCGGCGTCCCGGGAAAACAAGCAGTCGACGTCACTTGGGTGTTGCTCGCCGACGGCTCGGTGCTCCAAACGCACTCGATCGAGCGAGCTGTGGGCTCCAGCGTCGTCTCTGCATCCGGGCTGATGGCGCTGCCCATGCAGCGCGGGGCAGTGGGCGTCGTGGACCTGGTCACGGGCACCAGCACCGTGCTGGGCGAAGAGCACGGCTGGTTCTTCGGCTTCGAGGGCGCCCGCTGGGTCGACGATTCACTGATCTTGATGCGTAAGTTCCCCGACCATAAGGGCTTCGAGGTCGTCGCCATCGACGTGCGCAAGGTAGCGAGACGCGACCAGCCCTGGCTGTAGTTTGCGTGCTCTACCGTTAGATCCTTGCTCAGCCACTTCACGAACCTGCGTCCCTCGTGGTCCAATCGGGGGATGAAGACTTATCTTGCGCGTGTACTGGCGACACGTCTCTCTGCCGCAATGGTGCTGGCCGCGCTCGCCGCAATGGCACCGGAGGCACGAGCAGGCGAGGACGACGAAGCAGACGAGCAGCCCAAGCGGCGCGGACTCATCGTGACGGTCGACGACACCGAGGACGAGACGGCGATCCCGAAGAAGAAGGGCGGGGGTCAGGCCGCCCCGGAAGAAGGCGCACCCGAGAGCGAAATCAACGCCTACCTGCGAGCGCTCAACAAGGACATCCGCGATACGAAGGCAGACCTGAAGGCGGCACAGCGCGCCGGTGACGCTGACGAGGCGCTGCGCCTCAAGGACGAGCTGCGCGAAAAGAAAATCCTGCTCAGCGACGAGGAGAGCCGCCTCACCACGCGAGACCCTGCCCTGACTGCAGTCGGTGGAACACTCACCGCGCTCGGCAGCCTCTCGCTGGTCTCCAGCGTGGTGCTGCTCTTCGTCTGGGCCGGGACATCCATCGATGGTTACCCGGACGACGCATACGGTTGGGGGGCATTGGGCACCCTCGGAGGCGGCGTGCTCGGTCTCAGCGCAGGCATTCCCATGATTGTCATCGGAACGCGACGGCAGGTGCGCGCGCCTGACGACGCCTATCAAGTGGTTCCGGAGCTCGCGCCCGGCGGCTATCGGCCCGCTGTCGGCCTCACGATGAGCCTTTCGTTCTAAATCAGGGAGCGTGATCTCGGCCAAAGAAGGCCACAGGCTTCAGGCCACAGGCTTCGGCCAGAGCCAGTGCCAGAGCCAGAGCCAAGATGAGATGTTACCGGCCTTTTCTCGCTCGCTTTCTGGCTGCCTCTTTCTGGCTGTGGCCTGACGCACGCCTGACGCCTTTCGTTCTAGCCTAGCCCTGTGGCTAGCCGATCAGCTCGTCGAAAGAGCCGGACACTTCACCTAGATCCGCGTCCACGCCGACGGCGTGCATCGCGGTGTTGATGACCTTGACCGGATGCTGACCAGCGCGCCTGATCGCTTGTCCGCCGGACATGTTGAGCCCGCCGGCCTTGCCGCCGATGAGCATGACCATGTTCTCGGACGAGTGGGCCGAGCCTTGCGCATCTTGCTCCGGATCGTAGCCCCAGCCACCCTCGAAGCAGAGGATGGCGGCGGTGTTGTCGATCATCGGGGTACCGTCAGCGTCGTCCGTGGTTTGCAGCTTGTGCAGCAGGTTGCCCCAGTGTTTGACGTGCCACGCGATGCCGTCTGCCATTGCGTCGGCGCCGGCTTGACCGCCGCCCATACTGTAGTGACTCATCTCGTGAAGATCGGTCGGGTGATTGAAGAGCGCCTGCATGTTCAAGAAACACTGCGAGTAAGTGAACATCAGGTTCGCGACGCGAGCCATGTCGCAGGCGAACGCCATGTGAATCAGGTCGACCATCACCGACGCGCGCAGCTCTTCATTGCTGTATGCGGCGTTGGCATCGGTGTAGCCACCCGTGCCCTGCTCACCATTCTCGACTGCACCGCCGATCGGCGGATCGTTGCCGGGATCAGAAACCGCTTGGCAACCGGGTGTGTCAGGCGGTGCGATCGCATTGAGACGGATCTCGAGCGCGCGTAGCTCGTCCAGGTGACGCTCGAGCCGAATTTTGTCGGCCTTGCCGAGTCGAGGCACCAGCGTTTCGGTGTCGCCGCGGACCAGGTCGATCACGCTCTTGCGTCGCTTCAGGAGCGCCTGCGCTTGCGCTGCTTCGCCAGGGTCGGGCGGCACGAAGCCTGTGATCAAGCTCTGGTAGGCCGACTTGATGCTGGAGACGGGCGGGACCTCTTCCAGGTTTCCGCCGTTCATGCGCGCAGAGAGCAAGCCTCGTGTACCGTCGGTGCCGTTGGAGCCGCGGTAGAATGCCGCCTGAACGCGATAAGCGAGCACCTGATTGGGCACCCCCTGCGCGATCTGATTGGCGACCACCCAATCGCTGGTCGGCCCTTGCAGCTGCTCGTCACCGGGCGAGCTGCGCATGCCGGAAGCGAGTGGGCACGTCGAGCTCGCGTGCCAAGCAATGTAGCGACCCCCCACGGGGATCGCATTGTCCGGGCCGTACGGGATCTCCAGACCTGAAACGCACGAAACGAGATCCGTGATGCCCAGATCGCCGAGCGGCTGGAGGCCGCGCGTGATGACGTCACCGAGCGGACCTTCGGAGGTGGGCGCCACCGAGTCTTGCCCATCGATACCGAGCGACGAGCCGCCGAAGGCAAAGATGTAGCGCTTGGGGTTCGAAGATGGGCCGGCGCCGGCCTCCTTCTTCAGAAAGTACTCCAGAAACGGCAGCGCAACCGCAAAACCGCCCACTCCGCGCAAGAAGCGCCGCCGGCCATTGATTTGACGCGGCAGCATGCGAGCTGAAGAGGCGCGTTGATTACTCACCGGAGACCTCCTCTTCGCGGCGAAGCTGGAAAGCTTCGGAGGCGACAAACTCGCTGATCAACGCATCGATGCGCAGGTCTTCGCCATCTATCTGAGAGCTCTCGACGAGCCGCTCGAGCAGATTCGCGTCGTGTTCGTCGATCTGGTAGCGGCCCATCGCGAAGCGATACAGCTGGCGAGCGACACAAGCATCGACTTCGCCCGACTCGATCATCAGGTTGCCGAGCTCGGCGGGGCCCTTGAATGCACTTCCGTCGAGGTCGCCCTCACCGTCGATCACACAGTCTGGACGATCGGGCTCGCTCGTGCGGAAGCGACCCGCGGAATCGTAGTTCTCGAGTCCGAAGCCGACGGGATCCATCATGGCGTGGCATTGGCTGCAGCCGTCGGTTTTCCACATCGTGTACTTCTCCGGCTTGCACGCGTTCGGGTCGGCTGCCGCGGGCGGCTCGTCGGTGTTGACCATCAGCTCGGGTGGCGGCAGCTCGATCGTCTGACAGAACAGGCGCGTGCGAATCAACAGGCCGCGCTGGGTCGGGCTGGTGTCGCTGAACTTCGCCACGGCGCTCAAGAAGGTGCCATGCGAGAGCAAACCTCTACGACCGGAGTCTCCATACTGGACCCAATCGCCGGCGGGGTCGGCGGGCGCCGGCAACCCGTAGTGCGTGGCCAACGCTGGCGTGAGAAACGTCTCGTTGGAGAGCAACAGCTGACTCCACGGGAGCCGCTCATCGAGCAGGTAGCGTGCGAGCAGCGTATTGGTCTCGAGCGCCATGCCGTCTGCGATGTCGGCTGCCACCGGCAATTGTTCGTAGCTGAGCCACATCGCGTGAAAGCGCGAGAGACGCTCGAGCGCGTGTCCGTCTTCCAACAGCTTGGTCGCCGCGGCCCGCAGACTCTCCGCGTCGGTGAGCGCGCCTGCTTCAGCCTCGTCGAGCAACCAATCTGGCGGCGTCGAACCCCACAACAGGTACGAGAGACGTGTCGCGATCTCGAAGTCGTTCAAGCGGAAGAGACCCGGGATACCAGGAATAGCGTCGCCAATTTCGACGCGATAGAGAAAGTCAGGGTGCTGCAAAAAGGCGCGCAGACCCGAATCGACGGCCAGCCAAAAGTCGTTGCCCTCTTCGGCGTGAGGCATGAAGTGCGAAGCGAAATTGTCGACTTCGGCGTCGCTGAGCGGGCGCCGCAAAGCGCGGCGACCAAAGCGCTGGACGAACTCGCGATAGCAGCCCTCGTCCGCCGGGCCCGCGGGGGTACATGGCACGATGGCGTTGCGCAGCGTGGGGTCAGCGACCACTGCAACGGCCACCTCGCCAGCCAGCAAGTCGGCTCCGTCGATCAGCGCCTGCGATGCGGTCTGTTTGGTGAAGTCGTTGTCGAATGGCAGGCGCTCGTCGGTGGGCAACACGAGCGACGCATCGGTGACGTCGACACCAACCAAGTCGAACACTGTGGTTCGATACTCGATCGACGTGAGACGTCGCGCACCGCTGATGCCGACCTCGTTCGCTTCAGCCTCGGTCGGCACGTCGATGTCGCTGCCACCCGGCCCGCCGCCGATCTCTCCGGTACATGCAGCCAGGCACAGCGGCACCGAGAGCAGCAAATGACGTCCACGCATGGCTTCATTAGGCTGTGCGGAACGCGGCTGGTCAAGGCTAGACCACCCCAATTCCGCTGCTGTCAGAGTTTGCCGCGAGCCCGCTACGCGACCGCTGTCGGCTGATTCATGACATCGAACTTTTTCAGAAAGGCTGCAGCGAGATCATCGAGATCAGTTCGATGGCTCGGGTGAAAGTCGCGCGCGACGTACTCGCGGATGCCACGACCAAACACGCGCCGAGAGAAGGGTTGCCTCTCCTTGATGGCGGCGCCTTCACGCCTGATCGTCCGCAGCACGCCGGCTTTCTCCTGCGCGAGCAGATGTCGAGTGCCGGCAATCCAGAAGCCTGCGAGCAGCGTGGTCGCCATGGCGAGGCCAGCGATGCGCATCGCGTAGCGACCATCGACGCGCTGAAATACCTCGAACGCGACTGCCCGATGCTCGATCTCTTCGCAAGCGTGCCAGCTCAGTAGCTTGCGCATCGCAGCGTCGACGTTCGGCTGGTCCGACATCTCCTTCAAGAAGCTCTCTGCCATCACGGCGGTGAAGTGCTCACAAGCTGCGGTGGTCGCCAGGCGCAATGCCGGCGGTGCGGCCTTCTCGATCACGCCGAAGGCCAGCGCCTCGTAAGCCCGCAGGAAGCCCCTGATCTCGTAGCCCTGACGCTCGAGTAGCTCGAACACCTCTTCGTGAGCGCGCGCGTGATGGCCCTCTTGCCCGGCAAAGCCGCGCACAGCCTCGACCAGCGCAGGATCGTTCTCGATCTGCTTCAGGTAGTGGCGCACGCTTCGCACGAAGAAGCGCTCCCCCGCGGGAAACAGCAGGTTGACCCCATTTGCGAGGTGAGTGGCGAGCGCACTTCCACCCAGCCAATGGCGCGGAACCGCTTCTCGCAGGATGGAGAGCGGGAACGAACGCGGCTCGATCTGCATACGACCTCCCTGTCGACGTTTGACGTTCGCGATATTGGCACTTGTTGACCGTTAGTCAATAGCGTAGCTCTCGAATGGGTGAGCACGGTCCGAAAGGAGCTCAAATCCGTCAAGCCGCCGCGCGAGCGTTTGGGCACGCTCGAGCGGCGCGAGCAGTTGCTCGCCGCCGGGCGCGTGCTGTTTCTGTCGCGACGCTACGATCAGGTTTCGATGGATGACGTCGCCGCGGAGGCTGGCGTCTCGAAGGGCCTCGTCTTCCACTACTTTTCGACCAAGCGGGAGCTCTACGTCGCGCTGGTTAAAGAAGCCGCCGTCGAGTTCTTGGAGGCCACCGACGTCCCGAAAGATACGCCGCCGATCGAGAGACTGGCGACTGGCCTCGGCAAATACCTCGACTACGTGGAGGCCAACTCGACTGGCTACCTCGCCTTGTTGCGCAGCGGGCTCGGTGTCGACCCAGTGCTGTTCGAGCTGGCCGAATCGGTGCGCCGCACACTGGCAGAGCGCATGATGCAGAACATGCCGCTTGCGATCCCGCCGCATGCGGCGGTGATCGTGCGTGGCTATATCGGTTTCGTCGAAGCCTCCAGCCTCGAGTGGCTGGAAACCAAGCAGATGAAGCGCGACCAGCTGCTGGCGCTGTGGGTGCGCGTATTGCTCGCGAGCTTCGGCAAGTGAGCGCGAGCTTTCTCGCTTGCAGCGCGTGCCGCACGAGAAATTCGGCCTTCAACCCCAGCACCTGTGCAACCCGCGTCGCGGGTTACAGTGCCGATACCGATACCCCGTGCTGGTCCCAGCGCGCGCCCTTCTTCAGGCGCGGAACCATTTCGAGCGCGGTCACGCCGGAGTCCGTGGTGGCCAGGCAGCGACTCACGCTGTCGTCGAGCCATAGCACCGCGCATCGATCTCCTCCGCGTCTACGAAAGAAAACGGGCTTAGCTCGCGACCGTCGGGTGTTCGTACCAGCGCGATGAGCACGGAGGGTCGAGCTCGTCAGGCGGTCGAGCTTCTCGACAAGCTTCATCTGAGCGCGGCTCCGCTATTTGGAATCACGGCGGAAGATGGGGCAAAGCCGAGCGAGAGCGAGCGCCTCGAGGACGAGCTCCGGCTCGCCCGGATCGAAGGGCAGATGCACGCGCGCGATCAACCTCACGCGAAAACGCGCAGCGAGCGGCAGATTTGTGGCAACGGAGTCGGGCAAGAACGTCACGTATTGCAGCGTCTTGGCACCGTGGGGTAGCTGCAAGGCCGTCCGCTGGCGGTTGCCGCCCAGCACGTCGCGCCGCTGGTAATGGCGCTTCTCGAGCAGCGCCCTCTCGGTCTGGGCCTCGAGGTAGCCGTTCGCAACCGGCCGCTTCGAGGCGGAGAACGCGCGACGAATGCGCGTGGTATAGCTTTCAGTCACGGCGGCGGAGCTCGACCCAGCGGGCAATTTTAGAAACTCTTGCGCATCCTCGATGGCCGCGCGCAGGCTCTCGTCGGTCGCGGCCAGCGCACATGCGGTGTTGATGGTGGCCTTCAGCGTCTCGACCTCGTCGAACGGCGTCGATAGCTCACCGGCAATCAGCACGATGGGCGCGAGATACCGGCCGTCGGGGCGCACGGCGACGGACACCGCCTGGTCGAGCGCGCTGGCGTCGACGACATCGCCGTGCACGAGGATCTCGAGGACCTCCCGCCGGTCTTCGATCGCCTCCAGATCCTTGGCCCCTGTGGGGTCGTCTTCGTCGGCGTCGATTGCCTTTTCGTCGAGCTCCGCGATGAGCGGCTTCCAAGCCGGAACACGCCGAAGACGCGGGACGCTCGCGCGGTCGAAGAAGACGAGCTCAAGGGCTTCGCCTGCATCGCGAATGCTCGGTTTGGCTGCGACAACGGATTCGAAGTTGAGGGCCGCTCCCGGAGGACTCTCCCGTGACTTGACCGCTTCGATCGATGCGAATGCATGGCTCGGCGATGAGCTCCGGACCGCCCAGGGACTGTCAGCCGGAGGCGCCAAAGCGGCCGGGCTCGTGGGCAGTGCAGGCACCATCGCCGGGACCGCAACCTGGGGCCAGCTCGCGGGTGGCTGCGGCAGAGACATCGATGACGTCGGGGGCGCAGCGGGGATCGGGCCAATGGGCGAAGGGGCCGCCGCGAATGTGGGGTGGGCAGCGACGCGGGTCGACCCGTGGCTCTCGAGCTCGCAGGCATCCGATGCTGCATTGATTGCAGACAAATCCATTGTTTGCGTGTCCAGCTGGCCTCTGGATACCGGCCTCGCAGACTCGTTGACCCGAAACGGCTGGGCGGCGTAGTACGGCGGCTCTTCACGGAACGCGCTGTTCGCAGGGCCTGAGCTTCGGTCCACCATAGCCACCAGCACGCGACCTGCCCGATCGGGAGTGCTGAGCTCGATGTGCGCGCGATAGATCAGGCAGGCGATGGCTCTGCGCGTATCGATCCAGAGCGTGTCGCATTCCAGCGGCAGCTGTCGCTCGCCGTGCGCATCCTGAATCGTAGCGACAAGCCGCATGCCGGGGAGCTTGCTCTCGAGCTGCGCGTGTTCCGGGTGCAAGTTCTCCAGCGTGATCGACTCGTCGCCGCGGAGCTGCGAGAGCTGTTGGTCCACCGGCGCCGCGTTGAAGAAAACAAGGTCTTGCTCAGGCAGCGGCACGGTATGCCAGCGGTCGGACAACAGCTCCCGTGCCGCCGTGCCTTTGGCCGACCGGGTGGGCCAAGTCGCCGCGATGGGTCCGAAGCCAATCGGTGCGAGCGGAGCGTCGCGCGCAATGCGCGCTCCCAACACCGTGATGTTGGGAAGCACGATGTCGCCGTACGGACCAGGGCGCAGGTCGACGCCGACGGGGTTCTCCGTCGATGGTCCGCCAGCGGCGCGCTCGTATAGCAGCTGAGATCGCGCGAAGCGCGGACCCGCGACGATCGTTCCATCTGGTTTCAGCGTCCGATCGCAGGCGACCTCGAGCGACTTATCGATCTCTCCGACTCGGATGCGAGCGACGAGTCGCTCGACCGGCTCGCCGCGCGGCGCGTAGACGTCCCCGACGACGACAATCTCGGGACGAGGCTTCTGCGGGACGAGGTCGCTTGCCGCGTACAGGCTTGCGATGTTGGCGGCCCACGGAACATCGACCTCGCGCAGCGGCTCTTGCTCTCCAGCCAGCGAGAGCGTCCCCGGCCCGAGCGATAGGGTCGCTTTGCAAGTGACGGCGAGTGCCCAGGCGCCGGTGCGCGGCTGCCACACCCGTCCCGCGACAGGTAGCTCGCACCGTGAGACGACGTCCATCGCAAGAGAGGGTAGCAACGACGCCGACTCTCGCGGGAGCCCAGGTGCGTCGATGGAAGCGAATTTGAGATCGCTTCTCAACATCTCGAGCGTTACGATTCGACTTCTGGCCGTGCCCGAGATCAGTGATCTCGGAGAATGAGGCTTGCTGATGCCGCTGGCAGCTAGAATATCCGATGCTCATATGTGCCCGGCGCACGCGGGTGGTCCAGCCGCGAGCGGCGAATCGTCTGTGCTGATAGGCTTCATGCCCGCGGCGCGGGTTGGCGACACGCTCGTTTGCGTGGGCCCCCCCGATATGGTGCGCGCGGGTGAGTCATCGGTGCAGATCGGCTATCGAGACGCGGCCCGGCTGGGCGACCCGACAGCGCACGGCGGTGTCATCGTGGCCGGCTGCCCAACCGTGATCATCGGATCGTCCCGCCAGGCAGAGGTACTGCGCACCAACGAACCCTTCTGCGAAGAGTGCGAACGCAAAGAACGAGAACGCGAGGCGGCTGCCCGACGCGCACGCCAGAGCCAACCCCACGAGGAAGAGAATGAGTGAAATGCAGCTCGACCTCGACTCCGGCGAACCGCTCTCGGTTCGACGCTTCGAGGTAGAAGAGGCAGCCTCGAGTCTCTTCTCCGTTTCTGTGTGGGCACGCTCGGAAAATCCGACGATCGATCTCGAGGCTCTCGTCGGCCGCCCTGCTTCACTTCGAGTCGCCCATGGAGCTCGTTTCGTGTCGGGGGGCGGCACCCGCACATGGGCGGGGGTTTGCTCGCATGCCGAGCAGGTGCAAGCCGAGCCGACGGGGCTTTCGACCTACCACCTGCGCATCGTGCCAAAGCTCTACCTTCTCACTCAACGCACGAACTATCGCGTGTTTCAGCACCTCTCGATTCCCGACATCGTCGAGTCTCTGCTCGGCGAGGGACGCATCCCACATCAGTGGCGGGTGACACGCAGCAAGTACCCGAAGCTCGAGCTCAAGGTTCAGTATGGCGAGAGCGACTACGCGTTCATGAGTCGCCTGCTCGAGGAGGCCGGCATCGGCTTCGTGTTCATCGACCGGGAATCGAAGGGCACGGAGCTCACGTTGGACGATGCGCTGCCCTCGCGTGAAGAGCGTCCGTTGTTGCCGTACGTAGACAATCCGAATCAGGCGTCGGAGCGGGAGTTCGTCACGCGGGTTCGACTCTCGCACGAGGTTCGGCCAGGCGCCTTCACGTTGCGCGACTTCGACTTTCGTAACCCGGGTTATCCGCTGTTCGCAGAAGCACCGAAGGCCCGCGGGCCGGAGGCGGCCTACGAGCAGTACCAGTACCGGCCTGGAGGCTTCCTCATCGAACAAGACGCGGGTGGAGATACCCCCGTTGCCGACGACCAAGGGGTCGCGCGCTACGTGGAGAGCTATGGAAACCAGCGAGCGACGCTCGCGCTCACGGCCACCCGCGTCGGGCGGCGAAGCGTCACGTTCGACAGCAACGCCTTCGATATCTGCCCGGGCTCGATCTTTCGAGTTGGTCTGCATCCGCATCAAGAGCTGAGCGAGGATGCGCGGCTGTTGGTGATCGAGTCGCGCATGCAAGGGTCCCACGACGGCGAGTGGCTGTCCTCGGCTCGCGCCGTCTTCGCTGCTGAACCCTACGCGCCGTTCGCGCGCACACCAAAGCCAGCCGTGGTCGGCGTCCAGAGCGCGACGGTCGTCGGCCCCGCCGGCGAAGAAATCCACACCGATGAGCTCGGCCGGGTCCGCGTGCAGTTCCCGTGGGATCGCCTGGGCAAGCTCGACCAGTACTCGTCTTGCTGGGTGCGCGTCTCGCAGGGCTGGGCGGGCACCGGGTTCGGCATGTTGGTGCTGCCCCGCATCGGCCAAGAGGTCCTGATCGGCTTTCTCCACGGTGACCCGGAACAGCCGGTCGTGGTCGGCCGCGTGTTCAACGCTATCGAGGATGTGCCCTACAAGCTCCCCGACCACAAGACGCGCAGCACCTGGAAGAGCGACTCGTCGATCGGCCATCAAGGCTTCAACGAGATCATGTTCGAGGACCTGGAGGGCAAGGAGCTGGTGTTCATGCAGGCCGAGAAGGACCTGCGCAAACTGGTCAAGAACGACGAGACCATCACCGTCGGCAACGACCGTCAAAAATGGGTCCTCAAGAACGAGCTGGAGACGACGGGTGAGAACCGAACCGAGGTGACCGGCGTCAATCGCACCGAGATCACCGAGGGCAATCGCATCACTATCATCGGCGAAGACGCGCTCAAAGTGGTGCAAGGCGACGAGCTGGAGATCACCGAAGGCAAGGTGATGGTCGTCGTCGGGGGGGACCAAGACATCGTCGTCAAACAAGACAAGCGCGAGCGGGTCGAAGGTAGTAGCCACTTCAAGGTGCGGGGCAAGCAAAGCCAAAAGATCGACGGCAAGTACTCGCTCTCCGTCGGCGCCGATCAGCACGTGCGCGTCACGAGAAACCTGGCCCTCGACGCTTCAGAGGACATCCACCTCAGCGCTGGCTCCACGCTCGTTATCGAGGCCACCCGCGATCTCACACTGAAAGGGCCGGGTGGCTTCATTCGCATCGACGAGAGCGGCGTGACCATTCGCGGGACGCGCGTCCTCATCAACAGCGGGGGTTCGGCCGGGTCCGGCGCCGGCTCGAGCCCCGACGTCCCAGCGGAGGCCGTCGAGGCTGTGATCGAGATCCCTGAGAAGCCCACGCCCGAGAACATTCAGATCACGGGCGTGCCGCGTCCGGGCGGTTGACCTTCATGTTCCGCTTGCGAAAAGAACAGCTCGACCGCATCGCGATGAAGCGCTTCATCGACAGGGTCGAGACCACACTGCTCCAGCATTGGTTCGCGCGTCGGGTGTTCGACCAAGAAAAGGCAGCCATTCCCCTACGAGGCATGATCGAGCACGGGGTGACCGTCGCGCAATCCTACGGGCTCCAGACGGAACAAGAGCTCGTGATGTTCGTGATGCACATGATCGACATCAACCCCGAGTTCCACAAGCAGCCCCACTTCCAGCGGCTGCTACAGGACCGTTCGCTGACATTCCGCGAGCGCTCCGACAAGATTTTACAAGAAGTGACGCGGGCGGACTGGGAGGCGGCCGCTCGCATCGGCGATCCACACGCGTACTGGTTGCGGGTGCTACCGGCCGCAGATCGGGAAAGGACACGACATGGCGAGCATTGAACCGGGCGCCAATCCTGTACTAACCGGGCTCTCGGAAGAACCCATGCGGCGGAGCGTCGCGGAACGGTTCGGTCTGACAGCTCCCACCCTTCCCATCGCCGGGTGCGGCCCTGGGAGAACGCTCGAGCTCGGCTGCTTCTTCGACGGCACCCGCAACAATCGCTGGCAGCTCGCCGAAGGAGCGTCGGTGACGAACGTGGTCCGCCTGCACGATGCGTACGTTACGGGGCCTCGCGCGAATGGAGCGGCAGAGCGCGACAAGCACTACTTGATTGGAGTGGGCGCCGGGACGGGACCGGCAGGCCAGCCGACAGTGGGGACCAATATCTACGCCGCCGCCACCGGCTTCGGAGGCAAGTTTCGCGTGAACATGATGTACGACTGGGTAAAGGCGAAGATTGAAGCGCATTCCCGCATCTTTGCTCCCGGGTCACTGAAGCTTATCGACGTGTTCGGCTTCAGCCGCGGCGCGCTGTCGGCGCGCACCTTTGTGAACCTGGTCAACCAAGCCCTCAAGACCGAGCCGGGGCCCGCCTTTCAGAACATCGAGCTGCGTTTCCTCGGCGTCTTCGACACCGTCGAGTCGCTCCACGAGTTCGCGGAGGCGCCGAATTGCCATGTGACCAACAGCGACTACCGCGCGGCCAGGCAATTCACCGCTCGTCACGAGATCCGCTCTAATTTTCCGCTGACTCTGCTCGACCCAGGCGCGCAGTCGGTCGAGTACCCAGGCGAACATTCGGACGTCGGCGGTGGCTGGGCAGATGGCGTCCAGAACAGGCCCAATTGGCTGTCGTTCGTGACGCTCGTCGACATGCGTGCAGCCTGTCGCGCGCAGGGCATCGAAATGGGAGCAGTGCCAATTCCTCCGGGCTGCGATGTCGGCCCCAATTCCGTGTTGCGCACGGGGTCGGATGAGGAGCTGAGGCGCGGGTTCGTCCACGTCTCCCACCGCGACTGGGAGTGGGGAGATCCCATTGCGAGCGGTACCAATCTGCAGGCGTCGGGGGGCGTGCGGCAGCTCATCCGCACGTCCAGGATGCGTCTCTCGGACCGCCCACCGGGCTTCTTTTGGAGGTAGTGGGGCATGGCGGAACCCCATCTCTTGCTGGCAGTTTGTACCGGGCCGCAGCGCGGGGCGAAGCTCGCGTTGCCACCGGGGGCGACAGCAACCGTCGGCCGCTCCGACCTGGCCGATCTGACGTTGCCGAATGACACCAAGCTCTCGACGAAGCATTTCTCGGTGCAATGGCAAGGGTCGATCGCTATCGTCCACGACCTCTCCAGCGCCAACGGGATCATGGTGGACGGCGAGCGCGCCGTCACCACGGAGGCACGTCACGGCAGCTGGGTACGGGCGGGCGAGACCGATTTCAGCATTCACATCGAGGCGCACACGCCCGCGCCCGTCGAAGCGGAACAAGACGATCTCGATGATCTCTTTGGGCTCCCGCCCAGCGCGGAAAACGACACGCCCGCCTTTGCCGCGGCGGCGGCCGACCCCCGGGAGCACATGCCGTTCGAGGAACGAGTCGCCGGCCTGCAAGAGGAGCAACGGATTCGTGACACGCGCAACACCGAACGGCGCCTTTCGCTGCGAGCCCGCGCCCAGCGCGACGCGGCCGGGCGGCGCGCGGTGGACCTCTTGAGAGGCATCGCCGACGATGTCGGGCTGCATGTCGTTCTCGACGCGGCGCGCTCCGATCGCATCTTGCAGGTCTTGCGCGAAGCGGTGGAAGAACACCGTTCCCTCTACGAAGGTGTAAAGGGGCAAGCTCTCGACGAGGTTGCGCCGTACCTCGTGACGTTGCCGGCGGACTCGCGTCTGCTCGGGCAGCTCGTCGAGGAAGGTTGGCTAAACCGCTGGGGCATCTTTCTCGAGGGCGCGGTTCCGAAACGCGAGCTCCGCCGCCACCTGCGCCGTTTTCTGGTGGTCGAGGACGAAGCGGGCGAGCCGCTCTACTTCCGCTTTTATGACCCGGTCTGCTTGCGAGAGTTTTGGCCCACATGCGGCCGGCGCCAGCGCGCCGAGCTGTGCGGGCCCGTGTCAGCGTTTCTGGTCGAGGGCGAGGGCGGCGAGCTCCTGCGATTGAATGCGGACGGCACGATCGTCGCGGTGGGCGACGGCAACCATGGAAAGGTGCCCTGACAATGCGCTTCGCGCTATCTCTCGAATCCGGCGAGTCCTCTCTCGACGTGCGGCGCTTCGTCGCCAACGAGGCTCTTTCGAGCCTTTTCCGTGTGTCGATCTGGGCTCGCTCACCGAACCCGAGCTTGGACTTCTCGGCCATCGTCGGGCGCGCAGCGTCGCTCGCCGTCGACAGTCCGGTCGCAGACGCGCTCGCGCCGGCCCGACTTTGGTGCGGCATCTGCTCGAGCATCCAGCAGATCTCGGCCGAGCCGGCGGGCCTCTCGCTTTACCGCCTCGAGCTCGTTCCCGCCCTATGGCGCGCCACCCAGCGGGCGGGCCTTCGCATTTTTCAGCATCTGTCGATCCCTGACATCGTCGCGCACCTGCTGGCCGAGTGGGTCGTCACGCCGGAATGGCGTTTCGACCGCGGTCGATACCCGAAGCTAGAGTTCAAGGTGCAATACGAGGAGAGCGACTACGCGTTCATGTGTCGGCTGTTGGAAGAGGCGGGCATCACCTTCATGTTTGAAGAAGGTGACGGCGAGTCCCGCCTCGTGCTCACGGACGCGCCGCACGCGCGAACGCGTCGCACGGAGCCCGTGCCCTACTTCCAAAACGCCAGCGCGAGCGGCAAGACAGAGCACGTGCAAGCGCTCACGCTGGCGCGCGATCTGCGTTCCGATACGCTGGTCTTGTTCGATTACGACTTTCGAAGGGCGCGCGCCATTCGAGCCGAGGCGTTCCAAGCCGGTGGCGATGCCGAGCAGGCCGAGCGAGCTCAGTATCGACCGGGCTCGTTCCTGGCCGAGCGGGGCACCGGAGGCCAAACCCCGACCGCCGACGACAAGGGAGTCGCGCGCCACGACGACGGCTATGGCCGCGAGCGAGCGAACCGGCTTCTCGCGGGTGTGCGCCACGGACACGCTGCCGCCACACTGCTGTGCAACGCCATCGACCTCCGCCCTGGCTCCGTGTTCGAGGTCTCGAGGCACGAGCACGCGGAGATCGACGGGCGCCCGCTGCTCAGCACCGACTACGCGGTCGAAGGCTCGGTGGAGGACGAGCTATTTCGCGTTACGGTGCGAGTGCTCCCGGCCGATTCTCCGTATCTCCCAGCCGCCATCAGCGACAAGCCAGTCGTTCACGGCGTCCAATCCGCCATTGTCGTCGGCAGCTCGAGCGAGCAAGAGCCGGAGGAGATCCACGTCGACGAATTTGGCCGCGTCCGGGTACAGTTCCCGTGGGACCGGGAGGCGCGCGCGAACGACGACGCGTCGTGCTGGGTGCGGGTGAGCCAAGGTTGGGCTGGCCGCGGCTACGGCATGCTGCAATTGCCGCGGGTTGGGCAAGAGGTGCTGATCACGTTTCTATGCGGCGACCCCGACCAACCGATCGTCAGTGGACGGCTATTCGACAAGCTGAACCCGGTCCCCTACGCGCTCCCCGACAACAAGACGGTCAGCGCGTATCGTACCCACTCGTCGCCTCACATCGGGGACGGCTTCAACGAGATTCGGTTCGAGGACAAGAAGGGCGAGCAGCTCCTGTTCGTCACCGCCCAAAAAGATCAGCGCTCCCTCGTCAAGAACAACGAGACGCACACCGTGCTCCACGACCGAGAAAAAGGCATCGGACGCCACGAGCTCGACACGACCGGCGTGGATCGGACGGAGGTGACGGGCCGCGACCGCTCCGAGTCGGTAGGGCGAACGCGCACGACCCACGTCGTTCGCAATCGTTCGAAGCGCGTTCAGCGCGACAAGGGCGTACGCAACGAGGGCCACCGGCAGTATTTGGTCCACAAGACCGACGACAGGGTCGTGCGCGGTGAGAAGCGCGAATGGGTCCAGCGCGAAGCCCATCTGCGCGTGAACGGGGACCTGCGAGAGTCCGTCGACGACAAGCGCTCGCTCATCATCGACGATGAGGCTCACACGAAGGTGGGGGGCAGCTTTGCCCAGGCCTCCGGTGGAAAGAGCAGTTACCACGCCGACAATGCGCTCGTCGGGGAAGGTGGCAGCGCGGTGGCGGTGCGGGGACCGGGTGGCTTCCTCGCCATTGACGCAGGCGGGGTCGTCATTCGAGGCACGATCGTCCGCATCAACGCAGGCGGCTCGGCCGCAGACGCGCAGCAGGCGAGGCCGGCGATCCCGCTCGTGGCGCGCGAGCTGGCCCAGCCGAAGCTGCCGGAGCCGCTGCAAAACTCGGGGGTCACAGAGCAGTGGCGCGGCTTCGAGCGTACGTTCGCGGCTATCGCGGCGCTGCGTGCCGTCAAGCCCAGCGGCGTTTCCGAGAGGGGGCAGCGTACGCTCTCGTTCGCGGGTCGGCTCGTCGAGCAGCGCGACGCGCTGATCAATCTCGCGAGCTCGGACAAATTGGGACGCTCGAACCTCGACCGCATGCGGGCCGGGCTCGCTCCGCTGGGGTCGCATGGCCTCCCCTTGCGCTTGACGTCCGTCGCCGCAACGCCGAGCTCCTTTATCGAAGCGGCGAGCGCGGCCGAGAGCAATCTCGAGGCGTTGCTCCGAACGACATCGAAGGCGATCGCCGCCGCCAGCGGCGCCAACGATAAAGCATCCTGGACGACCGCGTATTGGCGGGCACGCGCGGCGAGCTTTGCTCCGAGTGGAGCCGATCCGTGAGCATGGCTGACCTCGAGCGGGCGCTAGCGCTCATGGCCACTCGCCCGGAGCCGGCCGCATTCGTCGGCGCGCGCGCTGAGCTCGTCGTGCTCACCGCGGAACGGCGGCTGGGGTTGCGATTGCCGCCGACCTATCGACGATTCTTGCTCCAGCTCGGCGCCGGCAACTTCGGTTCTGCAGAGATCTACGGCGTGATCGATATCGACCTCGAGCGCTCGTCGGCACCGGACGCAGTGTGGGTCACTCTGCTCGCGCGCGAACGCAGCGGCCTACCCGCCGACCTCGTGGTCATTGGTATCGCAGGCGACGAAGTCACCTGCTTGCGGGTCCTTGCCAAAGCCGAAGAGGGGCCCGTCATCGTGATCAACACGGGTCCCGGCCCGGAAGCCGGAACGCGTACTTTGGCGCCCGACTTCGGCGCGCACTTGCTCTCACGAGTCGAGCGCGAGCTCGGGCCGGAGAGCTGAGCGCCAGGCTACTTCTTCGCGCGCCACTTGCCGATGCAGCCAACGACCAGCGACGGGGGCATCTTGCGCAAGGACGAGGCGCGGGCGGGGCTGAAGTGCGAAGGCCCAGGAGAGGAAGCTACCGCGGAATCGGGCGTACCAGGGCCAGTGAAAAACTCCCGAAGCTCTCTCGTTCTGCTCTTCACTCTTGCTTTGTCGGTCGCTGCCTGTGGCGACGGTGCCGGCGGCGCTGGATCGAGCTCCGCCGCCGCGAGCTCCAAGCCCGCTGGCTCGACCAAGGCCTCTGGCGCGAGCTCGGGCACGGCCCCCGCCAAGCCCGAGGAGAAGAAGGCCGACGCTCCGGCCGAGATGGTCGATCACGATCTGGAGGCCGGTGACCCCAAGTGGAAGGGCTGGACCGCAAAGGGACCGAAGGACGCCAAGGTGCTCGCCGACGGCGTGAATGGCGCGCGTATCGCCGGCAAGGCAAGCAAGAGCATGCTCGAGCGCAAGGCCGGTGACGACACGGGCTACGACATCCACTTCGCTTGGGGCAAAGAAGACCTCAAGGCGACCAAGAAGGCGGTCACTGCGGAGAAGATCCCGGTCGAAGGGATCAAGATCGTCACGACCGTGACGAAGGACGAGCCTGGGCTCCTTGAGTGGGTCGACGAGGTCACCACGAAAGAGGGCACCTCCAAGCAATACAGCTTCGTCATACACGTCAACGTCGAGAAGACCGACGTCTCCTGCGGCAACAACTTCATGATCGGGGCCGGCAACGAGGCGCAGCACAAGGTCCATATGGAGGGCTGCAAGACCCTCGCGAAGAAGAAGTAGCGTCTCTCGAGCCGTCAGCGCGCCCACTGCTCCAACCAAAGCCAAACCTGGTACCAAATCGGCGGTCAAGGCACCTGCGGGGCTCGACGTGGCAGTCGAGCGAATTGTGGAGCGGTACATCACCGCCCGTACCCGGCCCGCAGCGGGCGAGCCAGCGGCACCATTGCGGCCGAGATACCGATCTGACCAATTACTGGAGCACGCCCTTGGCTCGCTCAGCCGAGCAGCTGGGAGCTCACGTTTGCTTCACAACGTTCTGGCCTCAAGGCTTCTTCTTCGGCTTCGCCGACAGAGCGTTCGAGTCCTCGTCACTCATCCCCGCGAGCTTCTTCCGCACGGACGCGGTGCGTTCCTTGCCGTCGATCGGTCCGATCGCCTTGAGCGCAGCGCCGCGGAGCGCGAGCCCGACGGTCGTGTCGAGCGCGACGTCCTCGAGGATGGCGCAGAGCCGCTTGGCGTCGTAGAAGGTCGCCCTCTTGAGCCACTGCGGCCCGACGGTATTCTCCAGCGGAAAGCTCAACGTCGCCTCCGGGATCCTGCCGAGGCCTTCGGGCAGGTGGGAAGGATCGCGGGGCTTTTCTTCCAGGATGGCGAGCGTCGCGTCGTACGCTTCCTTCCTCGGACCAAGCGTCTGCACCCAGGCGGCGGTGAGCGCGGCGAAGCACTCCGTTCGCACCTCGGCGGCAGCGTCGCGCGCCGCACGCTTCACCGGATCGAGCGGCATCGAGCCCGGCCTTCCGGCGAGGCCCGCGCACACCGCCGCCTTCACGAGCGGCGAGATATCGGACGCGAGCGCTTTGCCGAGCGCGTCGATCACGTTCACTTGATCGGCGGCCACGCCGAGCCCCCGCGCCGCTCGCTCGCGGACGTGCTCGTCGGCGTGGCGGAGCGCTTCCAGCTTGAACGCGACGAGCTCCACTCGGCTGCGCGTCATCGACGCGATCATCTCGCCGAGGACGGTCGGGTTCGGCTCGAGCTTCGCAGCCGCGAGGAGCCCGTCGAAGTCCTCGTCCGACTTGGCGGACGCGTGGATGCGCGCGGCGAGGATCCGTACCGAGGGCGCGGCGTGCCCGAGGTACTTCGTCGCGACCTTCAGGCGCTTCTTGGCGCCACCCTTCGCCATCGGGCGCTTGAGGGTCGCGTCGTATTCGCTCCACGCCGGGCAAGTGGGCTTTGTGCCGCGAGCGATCTCGCAACCCGCCATCTCCTGGAGCGCGAGCTCGTACAGCTCGGGGGTCTGCTTTGCGGCCTTGTCATCGAGGAAGCGAGCGAGGACGGATCGATCGATCGGGCCTGTCGTGAACGATCCGGGCGGAGCCGAGGGCGGCGCGGCTGGCGTGAGCGCGCTCGCCACCGCAATCGCATTCGGGTCGCTCGCCGGCGCATCGGCTGCTTCGAGCGAGCTCGCCGCTGCGACCGGCGCGCTCTGCGACGTGCTCGTCCTGTGCACGAAGGCCACGACGACGCCGGCGATCGCGGCGACCGCGAACGCGCTCATCATCACGAACGCGCGCGAGGATCGCCTGGCTGGCGCGGCGGGCGCGAGCGGCGCGTCCGCCGCGAACGGCGCGGGCAGGTCGAGGGCGGGAGGGTCCAGGGCGGGCGCTTCCGACTCGAGCGGGGCGGGCCGCGCAGGAGGCTGCACGGCAGGCAGAAGCAGGGTCGGCATTGCAGCCTCATCGACCGATGTTGGCGCCGGGGTCGCTGCCGCGGCAGCCGGCGTCTTGTTCGCGACCGCGTTGAAAGCTTTGCGGAGCTTCATCGCGGACTCGTTCACCAGCGCGGGCTCCGGCGCGGAGCCGATGAATCGCGTCGCTTCGAGGTCGGCCCCGAACTTCTGTGAGGCAGCGCCCTGGTCGTACCGCGCGAGGATCGCGCGGACGTCGGCGAGCATCTGGCTCGCCAGCCGATAACGCACATCGAGCGGCTTCGCGACCGCGCGCTCGATCACCGCAGCGAACGGCGAGGTCCGGATCTCGTCCGGCAGAACGTGGGGCGTGTCGGAGCCCTGCTCGACGTAGATGTGGAAATCACTCTCGCCGGTGATGAGCGGCCTGCCTAGCAGCATCTCGGCCATGACGAGACCGAACGAATAAACGTCCGCCGCGGGGGTCAGCACTTCGCCCCGCACCTGCTCGGGCGCCATGTACCTCGGCGTCCCGATGAGCGCTCCGTGCCGCGTGACCTCCTCCTTCGCCACCGGCTTCGGCCCCACGATCTTCGCCGTCCCGAAGTCGAGGATCCGAATCGTCTCGCCCCCCTCCGCCCGGTGGCAGAAGATGTTCGCGGGCTTGATGTCGCGATGGGCGATGCGGAAGCCGTGAGCGACATCGAGGGCGGAGAGCGCCTGCTCACTGAAGCGACCGGTGAGCCCCCAACCGACCTTGCCCTCCGCCGCGATGCGCGCCTCGAGCGTGCGGCCTTCCAGCAAAGGGAAGACGAGGTACGGAAGGTCGTCGGCGAATCCGTAGTCGAGCAGGGCGACGACGTGCGGGTGCGCGAGCTGGCTCACCACCCCGGCCTCGCGGGCGAACCGCTGGCGCTCGCCGTCGTTCTCGGCGTGCTCGGCGTTGAGGAGCTTGAGCGCGACGAACGAGCCGGCCTCCGTGACGCGCTCGGCGCGGTAGACCGTCCCGCTCCCGCCGATGCCGAGCACGCCCACTACGCGGTAGCCGGCGACGACGGTACCGTCTCGGACCTCCGTTTGCTGGCGGCTCATCGGCGCCATCTTAGACGCGAGCGGGGCGCTGCGCGCGCTTCGCGAGTGCGAGGGCGAGTGCGAGGGCAAGTGCGAGAGCAAGTGCGAGAGCAAGTGCGGCCAACGCCTCGCGGTCCGGAAAGCGGAGCACGGTGCGCCGTAAGTTCTCTCCGATCGTCTCGCCAATGAGCGGCGTCTCGCTGGTTCCGTGGGCGTACGAACGCGACGTCGACATGCCGGAAACATCGCGCGGCTCGGCGGTCGACGCGAAAAAGATTCCGTGCACCGGCATGAGGGACGGACGGCGCTCCCGGTGCGCGGTCGTGCAGGATTTGCGTTCGGTTCGCGCTGGATTCCGTAGACCGTTGCTTCGTGGACCTTGGGGTGCCCGAGACCGACGAATCGCCGGAGACCGACCAATCGGCCCTGACCGACTATTCGTCGCCGACCGCCTCTTCTCCGATCGCCGCAAGCGCGACCAGCTTCTCGCGGACCTCCTCATCGAGCAGCGGGTCGTCCACGATCTCCAGTGCGACACTCACCGCGTCCCGGTACCGCCTCGCACGGTCGGTCGACTCGCTCCAGTCATCGAGATCGCCCGGCGTGACGTTCTCGAGACAGGCATAGAGCCGGTCTTCGAGGAACGCATCCACGTCCTTGCACGAGCGACGTGTGATCCAGCCTTCGTCATGGATCACGTACCGCACCTGGCGCGTATCCGCATTCCACACCCAGATGTCTCCACCGCCGTTCTCCGCGATTGTGACGTCACGCGAAGCAGAATGCGTCCCGACTCGTTCCAGCGCTCCCCACACCTCCCCCGGAGCAGGAGATCCGGATAGAGACCGATGTCGTACAAATAGAAGCGCTTGTTCTGCGATACCAGCGCGTCGATCAGTCCATGAAGCTTGTCGTCGCAGGTCCGGATCAACTCGCGCACGACGCGGAGCTCGCCGTCGTCGGGCGCCTTTTCCTCGCACACCGGCGCTTGTTCTCGAAGGAAGCGAGCGAGGCGCTCGGTCGGGCTCTCGCGCGGCGATGGATTGGGCATGGCGCGAGGATACGACGGGACAGGCGGGCGCGGTCGCGGCGCGTCCGCTGGCCAACTGCCCGATCTATCCCACGAAGGGGACTCGCGGTGGCACCAATCCGAGCAGCGTGGCCCGACGCTCTTCGTGATCCCCGAAGGGAGTCAAGCTGCTCGCCGATCGCGGCCTCGGTTCGCCACGTCTCGTCCTGGGGAGCGTGGCACCTCGACAAGTTGTCCTATGGCCTCCACCGGCTGATCGGCGAGGCCTTCGGCCGCGCTCCCCACACGTTCCGAGCAGCGGCCCCTACGCTGCCGCGACCCGCGCAGGACGCGCTGTGGATCGCCCGCGGACGCGCCGGCGAGACGGTGCCCGCCGACGTCCGCAACGCCATCGCCAAGTGAATCGCCGACATGGTCGTGCGCGGGGATCGCAGGGAGCTCCACGCCGAGATGATGGCCGGCCTCGGGCTCGACATGTCCGCTCTCGCGACCGCCGTGCTCGCAAGCGCGAAGGGATCCCTGGCCGACCCGGACGTAGAGCTCGAGCCGTCGATGCCTCCGGCCGTCGCCGCGGTCGCGTCGTCGGAGGACTTCACCACCCTCGTGCTCCGCACGGAGCGCTACTCGGCCGGACAAGGACATGGTGGCGCGCATCGAGCTGATCGCGCGCGGCAAGGGCGGGCTCGCCTCCACGGTCTTCAACGGCGACGTGTTCGGTCGCCTCCTCGTGGCACTCACGGAGAACCGGGCGCGGGCGATCATCGGCTCGTGGACCAAAGCGGACACGCGAAAGGACTTCGCGCCCTGGTACACGATGATGATTGAGCATTCGGTGGAGCCGCTCGACCGCTCGGATCTCGCTCCCACCCAGCCGACGCCTCCTCTGGGCCGACCCTACGTTCCTGGAGCTGGAGCCTGGAGCCCTGGAGCCCCTTTCGGGGCCGTGCTCGAGCACGCAATCAAGAGCACCTTCGCCGGGACGGCCTCCTCGAGGGGTAGTGGCTCGGCGGTCTCCCGCCGCTGCAAGCGCTCTCGGCTGCGAGAAGCCCTTCTGCGCTTCTCTCGATCGCTTCACACTCCACGCCGCGACGAGAGCCGGAACGCTCGACTCCACAGCAGCGGCGCTCGAGGCCTCGTGCTGGAGCTCAGTCGCTCGCTCAAGCGCCGAGCGAAGCAGGCGCTCGACGTGCGCCAAAGGCATGATTCATCGACACGACGACAAGACCGCAGCCGAGTGACCGTAGCTGCAGCCAAGTAACCGTAGCCGCAGCCGAGTATCCGTAGCCGCAGCCGAGCTCCGAAGCCGACCACCGAGCTCGACTTCGATATCGCAAGCGAACTCGATATCGCCTCGAAAAATCGGCCTCGGCTTTCGCTTGAAGTCGAACCTCGCTTCTCCGTGATCACTGCGCAAACTCCATCGAATTCTGGAACAGCGCTAGATCAAGGACTAGGAATTTCGAATCGCGAAAGTCGTCGAAAGCCGGGCTGAACCTCGGCAGCTGGCCACCCCCCGTCACGCGTTTTCGGGCCCGAGAACGCTATTCGCGAGGCGAAATGGTCGATGGGGCAGCCAGATCCCCGCGTGTAAAGCGCCAGATCGCTAGGTGCGAATGGAGCACGCCCTGGGCTCGCTCAGCCGAGCAGCTGGGAGCTCACCTTTGCGTCAGATCCTTGGGAACGCGAGGCGAAGCGCGGCGCGAGCGCGGGCAATTTCTGCGTGACCTCGGAAATCGAGCTCCGAAGGGTCATCGTAGAGCGCGCTCGCCGCTCTCTTGGGCGTCTTGCGCATTGTCGCCCGAGCCGAGCTGGAAGCGCTCGCAGACGCTTCGGGCTCGACCGTCGCCGCGATCGTTGTCGCTACGGCGGTTGAAGTCGCCATTGCGATAGCGGGAGCCGGTTCGAGGCTGACTTCGGCGGCCTCCGCAGTATTCAATGGTGCACCTGCCGGAGCGCCCGTCGCAAGGTCGCCTCGAGGAGGAGCCGCCGCGCGAGTCGCGAATACGGCCAATGCCACCAATGAACCCACGCCGAGCGCCACGAATGCCCAATTGCGCAGCGAGGCTTTGGGCCGCGCGGCGGAGTCCGATTCGAACGAGCCTTGGGTGGGGTCGCGCTCGGAGTCGGACGCCCGTGAAAAGGCGGCCCCCGCCGCTGAGGCACTGCGATTGCGCTGCTTGGGAGGCGCAATTGCTGGCGCGCTCACCCCTAGAGCGGCCGCGAACACACGAGCGACATCTGCCAGGCTGACCGGCCGCCGTTCGCGATCTCTCGCGATCATCGCGTCGACCATGGCGCCGACTTCGGTTGGCACATCGGCCAGCCGCGCTCGATCGCGTGGGCCAGCTCGCGCACGTTGCCAGGAAACGAATAGCGGTCGAGCGCAGCCGACGCGGCTGGCGAGAGTCTCTTGTCGGCGCCGCGCGCGTGCTGCGCCCGGAAGTGCTCCGCCAGAATGGCAATGTCGCTGCCGCGATCTCTCGGCGGGGGCAGCTCGAGCTCGACGACGCGCAAGCGATAGTAAAGGTCCTGCCGAAACGTGCCCTTCTCGACCATCGAAGCGAGCTGGCGGTGGGTCGCGGCGACGATGCGCACGTCCACCTTCTCGACCTTGTCGCAACCGAGCCGCTGCAGCTCTCCGAACTGGACGGCGCGCAAGAGCTTGGATTGTACATCGAGCGGGCGTGCGACGGCATTTCCAGTTTGCGCGAGCTTTGCTTGGCTTTCCAGCCGAGCCGGATGAATCCGTCTGCATGGCAGTGCCTCGTTCAGTCGCCCTGCTGGTGTAGCATCGGCGCATGCGGCACCACCACGGTTGGGTAGCGGCCCTGGGTCTGCTGGCGGCCTGCACAGGCTCGATCGGCGACGGAGACGAGGACGGCAATGGCACGGTCGAGAGCTCGATCTGCGCTGTCGACACGCCCATCCGGCGCATGACGCGTGTCGAGTACAACCGAACCGCGCGCGATTTGTTCGGTTTCGACGTCGACGTGGCCGATGCCTTCGTCGCAGAAGAAGAATCCAACGGGTTCAACAACCAGGCAAGCTCGTTGACTGTATCCGAGCTGCACGTCGATCAATTCATGCAGGCAGCCGAACTGCTGAGCGCAGAGGCCACGCTCGACATGGCAATGCTGCTCCCGGATTGCGACCCGGCCGCTGACGGCGACGCCCTCTGTGCGGGTGTATTCATCGAAAAATTCGGCCAGCGCGCGTTCCGCCGACCGCTCAGCGCCGATGAGATCGCGGCCTACCAGGCGCTGTTCGACAAGACGCTGGCCGACCCCGAGACGGCGAGCTTCGAGGTCGGTATTCAGCTGGTGATTCAAGCGCTGTTGCAGTCGTCTGCCTTTCTGTATCGCGTCGAGTTCGGCATGCCCTCCCCCGTCGAAGCAGACGTCGTGTTGCTAGACGACTGGGAGACGGCTTCACGCCTCTCGTATCTGCTCTGGGGCTCGATGCCGGACGACGAGCTCTTCGCAGCGGCTGCCAGCGGCAAGCTGCGAACCCCCGTCGAGCTCGAGGCGCAAGCTCGCAGGATGCTGGAGGACCCGAGAGCGCGTGAAGCGGTTCGCACTTTCCACGAACAGTGGCTCGGCCTCGGCCACCTCGAGGCAGTCAGCAAAGATCCGATCGCCTACCCGAATTTCTATCCCGGCTTGATCCCGCTCTGGCGCGAAGAGACGGCAGCCTTCGTGGAGAACGTGATCTTCGACGGCGCAGGCGACGTCGACTCGCTGTTGGCAGCGGACTACACGATGATGAACGCCGAGCTCGCCGAGTTCTACGGCGTCACCAGCCCAGATGCACCCACCGGCACCGAGTTCGTGAAGGTGAAGGTCGACCCGAGTGAGCGCGCAGGCGTGCTGACACAGGGCAGCTTGCTCGCATCACACGCGAAAGGTGATCGCTCGTCACCGGTGCTGCGCGGCAAGTTCGTTCGTGAGCAGCTGCTCTGCGAGCTGTTGCCGTTGCCGCCGAACGATCTGGTGATCACACCACCGCCGCTCGACTCGACGAAGACGACGCGTGAGCAGTTCGAGGAAATCGGCGCCAACCCCGATTGTGCAGGCTGCCACTTGATGATGAATCCGATCGGCTTCGGCTTCGAGAATTTCGATGCCGTCGGCCTCTATCGCGAAGAGCAAAACGGCAAGACAATCGATGCTTCCGGGGAGGTCGTAGGCAACGACGAGGTCGGTGGCGAGTTCAACGGTGTCGCTGAGCTGGCCGAGAGGCTGGCAGGCAGCGAAGACGTGCGATCATGCGTCGCCGCGCAATGGTTCCGCTTCGGGTACGGCCGCGGAGACACCGAGGCCGACATTTGCTCGATGGACAACCTGCAGGAGACGTTCGCGGCCTCCGGCGGCAACATCAAGGAGCTCTTGGTGGCCCTCACACAAACCGACGCTTTCCGATACCGCCGTGAAGTCGTGGCGGGAGGTGACCAATGATTCGCAAGCCGCTGAACCGAAGAGCCATGCTGCGCGGCGCGGGTGGCATCGCGATCGGGCTGCCATTTCTCGATGCGATGCTTCGGCCCAAGCGCAGTAGCGCTGCCGGCGAAGAGGCCCCCAAGCGCCTGCTGATTTTCTTTTCTGCGAATGGCTCGGCACAAGACATCTGGGCGCCCTCGGGTGGCGAAACCGACTTCGACATCTCGAGCCACCCGGTGCACGCACCGCTACAGCCGCATCGGGACGACATCATCATCATCGATGGGGTGGACAACGAGGTCTCGTACCACTCGGGTGGCGACGGACATCAGACCGGCATGGGCTGCATGCTCACCGCAGCACCGTTGCTTGCCGGCGACGACTTCTGTCTCGGCGCCTGCGACGACCCGACCAACACCATCGGCTGGGGTGGCGGCATCTCGGTCGATCAATACGTTGCCGACCAAGTGGAAAAAGAGGCGAACACGAAGTTTCGCTCGCTCGAGATGGGCGTTCAAGTCAACAGCTCGACCGTGTGGTCGCGCATGTCCTACAAGGGGCCTGATCAGCCGCTGCCGCATCGTGAAGATCCGAGCCAGAATCTCGTCGATCTCTTCTCGGACCTCGACGCCGACCCACTCGAGCTCGCGCTACTCCGCAAGAAGCGGAAGAGTGTCCTCGACGTCGTGGGCGACGACTATCAGCGGCTCGCACCGCGCCTCGGCAAGGACGACAAGGTCAAAGTCGACCAGCATCTGGACGCCATCCGCGCCATCGAGAAGCGCCTCGACGCCAACGGCTTCGTCGGCGCCGCGTGCGAGATGCCGACTTTGGACCCGACCGGCGACATCTTCGCCAACGACAACTACCCCGCGGTCGGGCGCGCCCAGACCGATTTGCTGGTGATGGCGCTCGCGTGCGATCTGACGCGAGTCGGCAGCATTCAGTGGAACAGCTCGGTCAGCAACAAGCGGTTCAGCTGGCTACCCACGCCCATCGCCGAGGGCCACCACGATCTGTCACATTTCGACGACGGCGACGCGTATGCGCTCGATGCGATCACGCGCGTCAACCACTGGTACACCGAGCAATTCGCGTATTTGCTGGCAGCCATGAAGGCGATCCCGGAAGGCGAAGGCAGCTTGCTCGACAACAGTGTCGTGCTGTGGGTGAACGAGCTCGGCAAGGGCAACAGCCACACACGGCGCGATATGCCTTTCGTGCTGGCCGGCAACTGCCAAGGTTACTTCGATACCGGCCGCTACTTGAATTACGGGGGCAACGACCAAGACCACAACCACGGGCGCCTGCTCGTCTCGCTCTGCCACGCGATGGGCTACCCGATCGACTCGTTCGGGATGCCGGAGTACGGCACGGGCCCGCTGCCTAATTTGACGGGCTGACGGGCTGACGGGCTGACGGGCTGACCGGCTGGGCCTCCCCCATGTGATTGGTTTTTCTGGGTTGGGCCGAGGAGACTAGAGCAGCCACGGAGGCACTGAAGCACGGAGGTAGCCCGGTTTCATGTGTCCCTCCTCACGCTCCGTGCCTCCGTGTTGATCTGAATCCGAGAGCAGGACGCGTCACTCAGGGGTGAAGTAGCTGCTCGAGATCAGGCGCATGTGTTCGCCCTCTAGCTCGAGCAGCAACGTCGTCACCGATGCCAAATCGCACGGCGAGCGTAAATACACCCAGGGGCTCAGCCTGCCGAACGCGGCACGCGGCTCGCCACGATAGCCGCGCTCGAGGGCGACTCGAGCCAGCAGAATCGGCGACTGGTGCGAGACGAGCACCGACACTTCGCTTTGTCTTGCTGCGTCTCGGATGGCCGAGAGCATGCGATCGATGACTGCCAGCGTGGCTTCGCGTTGCTGACGCGCGCTGGCTTGCAAGAAACGCAGCCCATGCGCCAATGGGGCGAAGCGGCGAGGCAGCCCGTCGCGCCAAGACCCCGCCTCGATTAGCCGCTCATCCACTGCGAAGTCAGTGGGTGCGAGCGCCTCCTGGAGAATGGTGGCGGTCTCGCGTGCACGCTCGAGAGGGCTCGACAAGAGCTGCGCGCCGCGTGCAACGCGTGCGAGGTGCGCCGCGCTTGCCGCAGCCTGGGCAGCGCCCCGATCGGACAAAGAGAAGCCGGGCAGACGCCCGTAGAAGAGACTGGAGGGGTTGTCGACCTCCCCGTGACGAACCAGGTGAACGACACGCGACACTTCGCCCGCACGTTACTATTTCAACCGAAGGTTGATAATCGAACAAAATTCCTTCGTGCCCTCTGGGAAAAAAAACGCGCGCAAGCGCCCATGACTTCATGACTTGGCACGGAGGATTTCAACCGAAGGTTGATAATCGA
>Ga0163144_10001209_pt1 | contig 60940 bp, 53 predicted proteins | sample OliLak19BULKMAT1_FD_123175 | JGI IMG/M metagenome (GOLD analysis project Ga0163144, IMG submission 123175) | Freshwater microbial mat bacterial communities from Lake Vanda, McMurdo Dry Valleys, Antarctica - Oligotrophic Lake LV.19.BULKMAT1 | ecosystem: Environmental > Aquatic > Freshwater >...
AGACTTCACTCCACCTTAGGCTACGTCAGCCCGATGAGGTTCGAAGCAAACTGGCACGCGGGCCAGGCACAGAAAGCCGCGTAACCGAGTGGCTATGGACTACGTCGATCAAGGGCAAGGTCACAGGGCCTCAAAGCTCGCTAGCGCGGCCGGTGTTAGCGGTACGGTAAAGCCCTTCTTAGTTTTGGAGTTGATGTCGGGCACCAACCATTCGGCGCGCTCGAAGTCGACATGTGCCCACTCGGCGCGGGCCAGCTCGCCGATGCGAGTGCACGTGAGAAGCAGCAGTCGCGCTGCGTGGGCGTTCTCTGCGCCGAATCTGGGCAAGGCAGGCAGCATGTCCCGCAGTTCGGCCTCGGTCAGCTTTAGCCGATCCCTCGGGGGCCTGGCTTTGCCGTTGATAGCGGCGACCGACACACCAGTGCAGGGGTTAAACAGCACGGCGTGCCGGGCCACTCCATGCTTGAAGATTTCTGACAGCGCGGTGAAGACTAGATCAACCACGCTGCTGGTCTTGATGCGGCCCACGGCTTCGATGAAGGACACCACGTCGGACGTGGTCAAGTCGCGCGCTGCCTTGCTACCCAGCTTGGGGAAGATGACGCCCTCGATATGCTGACGCCGCTGCCTCACCGTCGCGGGGGCCAAGGTCGGGAAGACCTTGATCATGTAGTCCGTGCCGAGTTGCCGGAAGCTTTTGGCGGCTGCCGATTCGGCCTTCCCACGCTGGCGTTCACGCGCAACGTCGGCACCGTTCTGTATTTCGGCGCGGGCATCGCCAGCCCGCTGGCGTGCGAGCTTCAACGAAACGTCGGGATACTGCCCAATTGTTAGTTCACGGGCCTTGCCGCCATGGCGGTATCGCAGCACCCACGCTGCGATACCGCCGCTGATAGCGTGAACGTCAACCCGCCGCCGTCCGCCTTGGCGAGCGGCACCCCGGCTTTCATCCAGCGACGAAGCTGCTGGTCTGACAGCTTGTCGATTTGCTTCGCCACGCTTCGCCCCTCAAAGTTGTGTAGCTAAGCGTTCTAGCTACACCCTTAGCTACACACAATGTATGCGATCTAGTGAAGGGTTGTGAAGTTGATTGAGAAGAAAAAACTAGCCACAGCATGCACTTAGGGTTGTGGTGCGGGTGCCGTGACGCTAGGTGACTCAACCTTTAACCTTACATCACGGAAGCCCGAGCGTCGCCTAACCAATGTTGCGCGGCGCTGTCATGACCGTTTCACTCTGGAACGCAACGATCGCGAATCGTGTGCGGCCTGCGCCGTGCGACCACGGAGGACGATGGGCCAATCCGCTCGACGCGACGATCGCTGGCGCATGCCACGCGGCTTCGGCCTCCTGATCGGTGCGCAATTCGCGTCCGCCCTTGCCGACAACGCTTTGTTGATCGTGGCCATCGCGCTGCTCGTGCAGCAAGGCCTGCCGGGCTGGTGGGCGCCCCTCCTGAAGATCGGTTTCATGGTGTCGTACGTGGCGCTGGCGCCCTTTGTCGGGCCGCTCGCCGACGGTTTCGCCAAGGGCCGCGTGATGGCGGTGATGAACTTCGTCAAGGTGCTCGGTGTGCTGCTGCTGCTCGGCGGCCTGCACCCGGTCGCGGCGCTGGCGGTGGTCGGCTTCGGCGCGGCCGCTTACGCGCCGGCCAAGTACGGTCTGGTCACCGAACTGGTCGGACCCGACGCTCTCGTTGCGGCCAACGGTTGGCTCGAGGTCAGCGTGGTCTGTGCCGCGCTCTTCGGTGCGGTACTCGGTGGCCTGCTGATCAGTCCCTGGGTACTCGGCTCGGCGGGTGCGGCCGTCGTGACCGACGCCCTCGCTGCGGTCGAGCTGGGCGGCAGCGCGTCGCTTGCATTCGCGCTCGTGCTGCTGCTTGCGGTCTATGCGTTGGCCAGCCTGCTCAACCTCGGTGTGCCGGCGAGCGGCGCGCGCTACGCGCGTGACGCGATCGACCTCGGCTCGCTGCTGAGCAGCTTCTGGCACGCCAACCGCACGCTGTGGCGCGACGCCGAGGGCGGTCTCTCGCTCGCCGCGACGACGATCTTCTGGGGCGTGGGTGCGGTGCTGCAGTTCGCAGTGCTGCGCTGGGCCGTCGATCGGCTCGGTCTCACGCTCGGCCAGGCGGCCACCCTTCAGGCCGCGGTCGGCGTCGGCGTGATCGCCGGGGCCGCCGCCGCAGGCCGTTGGGTGCGCCTGCACCACGCCAAGTATCTGCTCGTCGCTGGCGTCGCGCTCGGCCTCTTGATGCCGCTCGTCGCCTCGGTGCGAGACGTCACCACGGCCGCGCTGTTGCTCGCGCTGGTCGGCGCCACGGGCGGCTTCATGGTGGTGCCGCTCAACGCCTTGCTGCAGCACCGCGGCTTCGTCCTGCTGAGCGCCGGCCGCTCGATCGCAGTGCAGGGCTTCAACGAGAACCTGAGCGTATTCGTGATGCTCGCGGCCTATGCCGTGATGCAGGCCGTGGAAGTCCCGATCGTCGACACGCTGTGGGTCTTCGGCCTTGGCGTGGCGGCGGCGATCGGCCTGTTGATCGGCGTCGAGCGCCGACGCGTCCTGGCGTTGCAGCGAGCTTGAGCGACGTTCAGGAAATCTGGCTGCGCAGTGCCAGCCAGGTTGCTGCGGGCGCCTCGGGGTCGGCGTCGATGGTCTGCGCCAGCACGGCTTCGAAGCGCGCCACCACATCGTCCCAGCCGAACTGACGCGCGGACTCGTGCGCCGCACGACCGACCGCGCTGCGCTGCAGCGGGTCCGATCCCAATGCAAGCGCCGCGCGCACGAAGGTCGCGGTCGAATGGCCGGCGGCGAGCATGCCGTTGCGGCTCGACTCGATGAGCTGGCCTGCCGCCGCGCAGTCGAAGGCCACCACCGGCAGGCCGCTGGCCATCGCCTCGGTGGTGACGTTGCCGAAGGTCTCTGTGAGGCTCGGGAACAGGAACAGGTCGGCCGAGGCGTAGTGCGCGGCGAGGTCGTGACCGCTGCGTTGTCCGGCGAACACCGCCTCGGGGCAGAGCGCTTGAAGCTCGCCGCGCATCGGCCCGTCGCCGACGAAGACCAGCCTGGCGCGCCCGACCGCTGCTTGCAGCGCCTGGTGGGCTGCGATGACTGCGCCGAGGTTCTTCTCCGGCGCCAGACGGCCCACCGAGAGCGTGACCAGCTCGTCGTCGGCCACGCCCCACGACGTACGCAGCGCGGCGCTGCGCTGGGCGGGGTGGAAACGCTGCGTATCGACGCCGCGGCTGACGACAGTCAGGCGTTCGAAGCCGGCCGCCGCCAACTGCGCACGCAAGGCCTCGGTCGGCACCATCGTCGCATCGGCTCGGTTATGAAACTTGCGCAGGTAAGCCATGATCGGCTTGGCCAGCCAGCCGATGCGGTAATGCTGCCCGTAGGCGTGGAAGTTGGTGCGGAAATCGCTCGTCACCGGAAGCTTGAGGTGGCGCGCGGCCTGCAGCGCCGACCAGCCGAGCGGCCCCTCGGTGGCGATGTGGACCACGTCGGGCCGACGCAGCGACCATAGTTGGACCAGCGCGCGCTTGGAGGGCGCGCCCATGCGCAGGTTGGGGTAGCGCGGGATCGGCCAACCGCGAGTCAGGAACTCGTGCAAGCGGGTGCTGCTTTCGGCGGCCTCCTGCTGTTCGTGGCCCTGACCTTGGCGCGGGCGCACCAGCTGCACTTCGTGGTTGCGCCGCTGCAGGCCCTCGACGACGCGCGCGAGCGACATCGCCACGCCGTTGACCTCGGGCGGATAGGTCTCGGTCACCACCGCGATGCGGCGTGAACGTCGCGCCGGCGACAGGCTGTCGATGACCAGGGCGTCGAGCGTGTCATGTGACATCTAGGAATCATCAGCGGCGCTCGCGACAGCTCGATGACCGTGACGTATATCCGACGCGTCTTCGCACCGTCACGTGAATTTCATGCAAGGCCGTCATGCTCGCGTCACCGTTGGAATCCCCACCCAACGACCCCAGGAGCGCCATGAAGACTTTCCTGAAAGAACTCGAAACCCAGCGCTGGGACGACCATCGCTTCTACCACCACAGCCGCATCAACCAGAGCCTGCATCTGTTGAGCGCACTGTGCTTTGTCACCGCCTACGGGCTGCTTCTCGTCGATCCGGCGATCGCCGCGATCCTGGCCTGGTGCGTCTCGATGACGACACGGCAGGCAGGGCACTTCTTCTTCGAGCCGCGCGGCTATGACCATGTCAACCAGGCGACCGACGACTACAAGGAAGAGATCAAGATCGGCTACAACATCCAGCGCAAGATCGTGCTGATGGCGGTGTGGGCGCTGATTCCGCTCGTGCTCTGGCTCTCGCCCTCGATGTTCAGCCTGATCGAACCGGCCGCCGGCCTGCGCGGCTACGTGAACGATGTCGGCATCGCCTGGCTTGCCCTCGGTGTCGCCGGCCTGCTGTTCCGTGTCGGCCAGCTCTGGATCCAGCAGACTCTGCTCACGGGTTTGACCTGGCTGGCCAAGATCCTGACCGACCCGTTCCACGACATCATGCTGTACCACAAGGCGCCGCTGGCGCTGTTGCGTGGCGAGTTGATCGACCCGATGCCGCATGTGCGGCACAGCTAAGCGGGCTGATTGAATTCAGAACCGTTCGCGCAGCATCTCCTTGAAGATGCTGCGCCGGATCGAGCGCACCGTCAGCGCTTCATCGCGCCACCACCAGCCGTCGGCCTGCATCGCACGGCAGGCGGCGACGATGCGCTCGACCACCGTATCGAACTCGGCCTTGCCGTAGTTGAGGCTGAAGATCAGGCGCCCGGTGCCGACCCACGACAAGGCCAGGCCCTGTTCGCGCAGATAGAACTGCAGCATCCAGTGGTAACGACCGGGTTGCTTGTAGGTCACGGTCCAGATGGTCGAAAGGTTCGCCACCTCGACCGGCATGCCGGCCTCGGCGAGGCGCTGGTTCAGCTGCGCGGCGCGTGCATCCCAGCGCGCATCCAGGTCTTCGTACAGCGTGCGGATCTCGGGGGTGTGCAGTCGGTCGAGGAAAGCCGCCATCGCGCCCATCACGTAGGGGTGCGAGTTGAAGGTACCGCGCGCGAAGCAGATGTCGGCCGGGCGCTCGGTGCGAAAGCGCTGCATCAGCTCGCGCTTGCCGCACACCACGCCGACGGGCAGCCCGCCGCCGAGCGTCTTGCCGTAGGTGACCATGTCGGCGCGCACGCCGAAGTATTCCTGTGCCCCGCCCGGCGCGAGGCGGAAGCCGACAAACACTTCGTCAAAGATCAGCACGATGCCGCGCTCGGTGCAGACCTCACGCAGGCGCTTCAGCCACGCGGTGTAGGCAGCGCGGTCGCTGGCGTCGAATCGGGCGCGGCGCGAGCCATCGATCAGCGACGAGTCGCCTGGTGCGCCCGCGTTCAGGTGCAGCGCCTGCAAGGGGTTGACCAGCACACAGGCGATGTCGCGACGGCCGCGCAGCACCTGCAGCGAACGCTCGTCCATGTCGCGCAGGGTGTAGGTCTCGCGCGGCGGCAGCGGGTTGCCGGGCCCCGGCTGCACGTCCTCCCACCAGCCATGGTAAGCACCGCAAAAGCGCACCAGGTGGCGGCGCTTGGTGTGATAGCGCGCCAGCCGCACCGCCTGCATCACGGCCTCGGTGCCCGACATGTGGAACGAGACTTCGTCGAGGCCCGAGATTTCCTTCAGGCGCTTGGCGTTCTCCAGCACGCAGGGGTGGTAGGCGCCGAGCACGGGGCCAAGGTCGCGCGCGCGCGCCACGCCCTCGTCGATGCAGGCTTTGTAGAAGTCGGTCCCGAACAGGTTGACGCCGTAGGAGCCGGTGAGGTCGTAGAAGCGATTGCCGTCGAGATCCTCGACCATCACGCCGTCGGCGGCGCGCACGAAGCTGCCGGTCTGCAGCAACTGCTTCACGAGCGGTGCGTACTGGAAGGGCACGCGGTAGCTGCCGGTGAACTTGAGATCGGAGATGGCCTCACGCGCCTCGGCGGTCATGGCAATACTCTTGGCGTAGCGCGCGGCGAACTGGTGGCTCATGCGTCGCAACCCGGCTTCACGCTGCAGCGCCACGCCGCGCGGTGCGCCATCGCTGTCGAAGAAGCGCGACTCGCCGTAAGCGTAGCCCGGGATCAGCGCCGCGATGCGCTTGGCCATGCGCGAGTGGCCGGCCAGCGAGCGGTGCTTGGCCCGCGAGAGTTCGATGCGCCGCTTGGCGGCAGGCAGCAGGGCCAGCGCGCCGAGCGCGAGTGCCGACAAGGTCCAGGTTTCTTCCATGAATCGAGCCCAGAATGAGACAACCTCTTGTACCCGTTGCAGTTGACAGGCCTGTGAAAACCGGCGCCGCGCCCTGGTTTGCGCGCCTCTTTCAGCATGAGGACCTCAACTTTCTGCTCACCAACCGCGTACCGCGCATCGCGCTGACGCGGTGGATGGGGCGCTTCTCCAAGATCAGGAGCCCGCTCGTGGCGCGGCTCTCGATTGCGGTCTGGCGTTGGTTCACCGAGCTCGACCTCACCGATGCACGCAAGCAGCGCTTCGACTCACTGCACGAGTGCTTCACGCGCGAGTTGGTCGAAGGCGCGCGCCCCGTCGATGCGCGCGCCGCGGTGCTGGCCAGCCCGTGCGACGCGATCGTCGGCGCCTGCGGCACGGTGGCGGGCACACGCGTGTTCCAGGCCAAGGGCTACCCGTACGAGCTCAGCGAGCTGTTCGGCCCGACCCAGGACATCAGCGCCTTCGAGGGCGGCAGCTACGTCACGCTGCGCCTGACCTCAGCGATGTATCACCGCTTCCATGCGCCACACGACTGCACGGTCGAGCATGTGACCTATCTCAGCGGCGACACCTGGAATGTGAACCCGATCGCACTCGCGCGCGTCGAACGCCTGTTCTGCCGCAACGAGCGCGCCGTGATCCGCGCGCGCCTGACGCAGGGCAACCACCCGATCGCGCTGGTGCCGGTGGCCGCGATTCTGGTCGCGAGCATCCGGCTGCACTTCCTCGACGTGTTGCTGCACCTGCGCTGGCGCGGCCCCAATGAGATGCCTTGCAACGCGCAGCTGGCCAAGGGCGCAGAGATGGGCTGGTTCGAGCATGGCTCGACGATCATCGTCTTCGTGCCACCGGGCTTTGCGCTTGCGCAGGACATCGCACCGGGCACGCGCTTGCGCGCCGGCCAGGCCCTGATGACCCTGCCGTGAGCAGGGGTCACGAGCACGTCATGCGTGCTGCGCAGGATTGCGGCCGATGACGGCAATCGACCTCGTTTACTTCAATGCTGGGGGCGGCCACCGCGCCGCGGCGCTGGCTTTGCAGGCGGTGATGGCCGAACAGCAGCGGCCTTGGACGGTGCGGCTGGTGAACCTGACCCAGGTGCTCGACCCGAACGGCAGCTTCCGGCGCGTGATGGGCTTCGACCCCGAGGACTTCTACAACCGGCGCTTGCAGAAGGGCTGGACGCTCGGCCTGGCCCAGGAACTGAAGTTGCTGCAGGGCATGATCCGCCTCACCCACAAGGCCAGCCTGAAGCTGCTGCTGCAGCACTGGGCGCGCACCGAGCCCGACCTCGTGGTCTCGCTGGTGCCGAACTTCAACCGCGTGCTCTTCGAGTCCGTGGGAGGTGCGCTGCCGGGCGTGCCCTTCGTCACCGTGCTCACCGACATGGCCGACCACCCGCCGCACTTCTGGATCGAGCCGGGTCAGGACCAGACGATCGTCTGCGGCACGACGCGCGCTCTTGAGCAGGCACGTGCGGCGGGCTACAACGACTCTCAGCTCGTTCTGACCTCGGGCATGGTGCTGCGGCCCTCGTTCTATCGGGCCGGACCGGACCAGCGCGTCGAGCGCCGTGGGGCGCTCGGTCTCGACCCCTCGCGGCCGACCGGCGTGGTGATGTTCGGCGGGCAGGGCTCGCAACAGATGCTGCGCATCGCGCGCGATCTCGACGGCGTGCAGCTATTACTGATGTGCGGGCGCAACGAGGCGCTGGCGGTCGAGGCGCGCAAGCTGCAGCGCAGCGCGCCGGACGCGGTACTCGGCTTCACCGACGACGTGCCCGCGGCGCTGCACCTGGGTGACTTCTTCATCGGCAAGCCCGGCCCGGGCTCGATCAGCGAGGCGGTGCACCTGGGGCTGCCGGTGATCACCGTGTGCAACGCCTGGACCATGCCGCAGGAGCGCTACAACGCCCAGTGGATCACCGAACAGGGTGTCGGCATGGTGCTGCGCTCGCTCGATGCGCTGCCCGCCGCCGTCACGGCAACCATCGGGCGCCTGCCCGCACTGCGCGCGGCCACGGCACGCATCGACAACCGCGCCGTATTCGAGATTCCGGAGGTGCTGTCCGGTCTGCTGCAGCGCTCGGCTCGGCCGCTGGCGCAGCCCGTCGTGGCAACGGCATTGGGTGCGGCGCTGCTGCGCGCCGCGTCAGGGTAGCAAGGCCGGCTCGCGCACGCGCATCGCAGGCTCAGGCGCGATCGGCAGCGGCAATGCAGGCGTTGCCACAGCCAGCGGCAGCGTTTGCGGCACCACCGCCTCAGCGCTGCGGTCGATGATCTCGAGCCGGCCGTCGTGGTGCTCGACCAGCGCGGTCAGGCTCTCGACCCAGTCGCCGTCGTTGCAGTAGAGGATGCCGTCGATGACGCGGATCTCGGCATGGTGGATGTGGCCGCAGACGACGCCGTGGGCGCCGCGCTTCTTCGCCTCGCGCGCGACCGCGACCTCGAACTGGTTGACGTAGCTCACGGCGCGCTTGACCTTCTGCTTGAGGTAGCGCGACAGGCTCCAGTACGGCAGGCCGAGCTTGGCGCGCGCATGGTTGAACCAGCGGTTGACCTTGAGGGTGAACTCGTAGGCCATGTCACCGGCGACAGCGAGCCAGCGCGCGCACTGGATCACGCCATCGAACAGATCGCCATGTGTCACCCAAAGGCGCTTGCCGTCGGCCGTGATGTGCATGCAGTCGGACACCACATCGACGCCGCCGAAGTTGTGGGTCACGAAGTGGCGCGCGAACTCGTCGTGGTTGCCCGGCACGAAGATCACGTGCGTCCCTTTGCGCGCCTTACGCAATAGTTTCTGCACCACGTCGTTGTGCGACTGCGGCCAGTACCAGGAGCGGCGCAGCTGCCAGCCGTCGATGATGTCGCCGACGAGGTACAGCGTCTTGCAGTCGGTGGTGCGCAGGAAGTCGAGCAGCGCCTCGGCCTGGCAGCCCGGGGTGCCCAGGTGCAGATCAGAGATCCAGACGGTGCGAACGTCGAGTGTCGCCGCACCGTCCTGCGGCTCGAGGGGCTCGGGCATCGCTGTCATGGCCTTCGATGCTGGCGCCGCTGCATGACGGCGCCGTGACCTGCGCTCAGGCCGCGAGCGCTTGCGCGTTAAGTGATGCGTCGTCGTTGCGCGGGCGCGACGCGGGCCGCCCGATCGACGAGTAGTCGAAGCCCAGGGCGAGCATCTGCGCGGGGTCGTAGAGGTTACGGCCATCGAAGACGGTGGGCGACTTCATCACCTGCTTGAGGCGTTCGAAGTCGGGGCTGCGGAACTCGCGCCACTCGGTGACGATGACGAGCCCATCAACACCGGCCGCCGCGGCATAGGGATCAGAGACGAACTCGAGGCCCGAGCGACCGGCCCAGCGCGCGGCCGCGTTGGGCATTGCCACCGGGTCGAAGGCACGGATGCGCGCGCCGCGCTTGAGCAACTCCTCCACCACGACCAGGCTCGGCGCCTCGCGCATGTCGTCGGTGCGGGGCTTGAAGGCCAGGCCCCAGAGGCCGAAGGAGAGGTGGGTGAGGACCTCGCCGAAGCGCTCGACCACGCGCTCGGCGAGCAACTGGCGCTGCCGTTCGTTGACGCTGCGCGTGGCTTCGAGCAGCGACATTTCGAGGCCGGTATCGTGCCCCATTCGCGTGAGCGCGCGCACGTCCTTGGGGAAGCATGAGCCACCCCAGCCGCAACCGGCGTAGAGGAAGTGCGTACCGATGCGAGGGTCGCTGCCGATCCCCAGGCGCACCTGCTCGACATCGGCGCCGACCTGCTCGGCCAGCGCCGCCATCTCGTTCATGAAGCTGATGCGTAGCGCCAGCATCGCGTTGGCGGCGTACTTGGTCAGCTCGGCGCTGCGCACGTCCATCATCAGCATGCGGTCGCGGTTGCGCAGGAAGGGCGCGTAGAGCGCACGCATCAGGTGCATGGCCTGCTCGTCGTCGGCGCCGACGACCACGCGGTCGGGGCGCATGAAGTCCTCGATCGCCGCGCCTTCCTTCAGGAACTCGGGGTTGGAGACGACCGCGAAGGGCACGATGGCACCGCGCTCGCGCAGGCTGGCGGCGACGCTGGCGCGTACCCGGTCGGCGGTGCCGACCGGCACCGTGCTCTTGTTGACGACGACCTTGTAGTCGTTCATGTGGCGGCCGATCATCGAGGCCGCGGTCATCACATGCGCCATGTCGGCCGAGCCGTCCTCGGCCGCGGGCGTGCCGACGGCGATGAAGATGATCGTGGCCTGCGTCACTGCCTGGGCTGCGTCGGTGGTGAAGGCAAGACGCCCGGCCGCCGCATTGCGAGCCACGAGCTCCGCGAGGCCCGGCTCGTGGATCGGCATCTCGCCGCGGCCGAGCGCGGCAACCCGGTCGGCATCGATGTCCAGACCGATCACGCTGTTGCCCATTTCGGCCAGACAGGCCGCACTGACCAAGCCGACGTAGCCGGCCCCGATGACACAGATCTTCATGCTCCCTGGCCCTCCCGCGGCATGCAACCGCGGACGAATGGTCGCGGCGGCCGATGACACCGACGTGAAGCTGCGCGGTCAGGGGTGTGACAAATGGGCCTGTCGATCCTGTCGGTCAGCGTTCGCACCAGGAAGGCGGCACTGTTCTTCCACTCACCCTGAAGCTGCCGGACAGTTGCTGTCCAGGTCGTTGGCCGGTTAGCATCTCAGCCCTATGTCATCACTTCGTCACTCCTGTCCTGTACCCACAAACTTGTCCGACACCCGGGCACTGTCATGGTGGCGCGCGCTTTGCGCACTGGCGGGCGTGAACGTGTGCTTGTGGCTGGTCGTCTGGTACGCCGGCCCGGAGTCGAGCCAGTATGCTGGGTGGCAGCTGACGTTGTCGGGCGTCTACGTGGTGGTGTGTGCGTACCGTTCGGTGCTGCCCCGGGTGGATCTGGAACGTCTGGTGGTGGTGGACTCCTTCTGGTCCAGCATCATGCTGGGCCGCACTGCGGCCACGGTGGCCGAAATCTGCTTTGGGGTGCAACTCGGTCTGTTGGTCCACCAGTTGGGGGCGGTCGCCGGCCTGCCGATGGTGCAGCATGCCGCCTGGGGCATCCCGGTGTTCATGACGCTGGCGCAGGCCTTCTGCTGGCACAGCGTTTTGACCCTCAACCACATCACGCAGGCCGTCGAGTCCCTGCTTTGGGCAGCGGGGTTCTCGTTGATCGCCGCGCTGCTGGCCGTGGTCGCGGGCCACAGCATCGGCTGGGTCCAAGCACTGGCCGTCTTCGGTCTGGTCGGGTCGCTGGCGTTCGTCACCTACGTGCTCACCGTAGATGCCCCGATGTACCTGCGCCGCCACCGCGAGGGCCGGGCCCGTGGCCAGGCCTACCTCAGCCTGGCCCAGGGCGCGCGGGATGCCCTGTTCCGGCGAGTGCCCAGCCGGCATTGGCCGGCCTGGAAGGACGACGCCATGTGGCTCACGCCTTACTTCAGCGTGGGGGCCTGGGTCAGCATCGCGATGGTCTGGGTGCCCGGCCACTGACCCACCTGGTTTGGGTCGTCGCACGCTCAGGAGTTCTGCGCCCGCATCAGCGGGCGCTTCCTCGGACGAAGCGCCTGCACGCGCTTCAAGCTGTCATCAAAGGCGCCGAGCGCGTCTTTGCGCGGCAGGAACCAGGATCAGAGCTGGGTCGCGCGAAGGCTGCCGGTACCTCGCCCTCCAGCCGGTGGCGCCTCAGCGCGCCCGCAGCAGTTCGCTGACGCGCAGCAGCACGATCTCGTTAGGCTCGTTCTTGCCGAACTCGCGCCCGGCAGAGACCGTGAGGTTGTTGTCGTTGAGCACTGCGATGTGGTCCGCGTCGACGATGTCCAGGCCCTCGATGCACCAGTGCGGGAAGGTGAACTTTCCCTTGCCGCGGCCCAGCCGCGCCACGCCCTTGGGGTCGGCGATGTCGAGCAGGTCGATGTAGCCGATCTTGCGCACGAAGCCCTGCGCGTCCGGCGTCGACAGGTCGATCTTGTAGACGCGCTTGAAGCGGGCGGGCACGTTGAAGCAGTCCGGCCGCGGCGGGCCGTCGCAGGCCAGCGCCGGGTCGCCCTCGCCGTTGTCGCGCTCGATCACCAGCGCCGTGTCCTTGTCGATCATGTTGAAGTCGCCGATGTTGTTGCCGGCCACTTCGAGCGCGTAGCGCAGCGTGCGAGCGGTGTAGGCGCCTTGCTGCACGTCGAACTCGAGGATGCGCAAGGTCTGCTTGCCGTCGCGGCTTTCCCAGGCCTTGGCCTGCGCGCTCCACACCGGGCCTTCGAGCATCGGGTACAGGAAGCGTCCGTCGGGCGATGCCGCCATGCCCTCGAAGCCGCGCGAGCGCCGCACCGGCGTCTCGAAGGCGCCGGGTAACGCAGGCGCGCTGACCGTGTAGTGGTCGGGCGAGCGCAGCAGCTGGCCGTCGACGCGCGTTTCGAACACGCCGGTGACGCGGCCGCTGCGGTCGGCGCGGATCAGGTAGGGGCCGAACTCGTCGCCGAACCAGAAGTTCTCGCCAATGAGCTGGATCGATTCGATATCGAAGTCCGCACCAGTGAGATAGCGCTTGGGGGTGGCCGAGTTGACGATGTTGAACGGCACCACGCCGTCGGGGTCGTGCAGGAACACCGTGCGCAGCACCTCGAACCGGCCGCTGCCCCAGTCGGGCCGGACGTGGTGGAACATGAGCATCGCGTCGGGTGAGTTGGCCTTGCTGCCGAAACCGTTGTCAGACAGCGTCCAGGCCGTGCCATCGGCGCGCCACTTCAGGCCCGAGAAACCTTGCACCGGCTGGCCTTCGAAGGGGCCGTTGATGTCGGTGGGCCGCGGTGCCTTCGGGCCCGAGAGGAAGGCGATGCCGGGCACCGAGCCGAGTGCGTCGCGCCGGCGGCCGTCGGCGTGCAGGTAGCGGCCTGAAACCGAGAGGTTGGCCGGTGCATCGGCCGGCGGCTTGATGAAGGTCGCCGCCGGCAGCAGCGCATGGCCTTGCAATTTGGCCGGGAAGGCGGTCTGCGCCTGCGCGGCGGCGCTCATCAGCACCAAGGCGGTCAGCGCAGCGAAGTGAGTCATGCTGCTCATGGCGTGGCCCGCGTGATCACAACTCGCCGAGCTTGGTGCGCGGCACCAGCTTCCAGATGGACGGTGTGCCCGACTTGGCGATCTCGATGCGGTAGTTCTCGTCGTTGCCTTGGTTGATGCCGCTGGCCCCTTCTTGCGGCGGCACGCCGATCAGGTGCGACACCAACAGCGGGTTGATGCCGCCATGGCCGACGATGACCACCGTGCCGCCGTCTTTGTGGCGCTCGCGGATGGGCTTCAGCGAGCTCTCGGCGCGGCGCGACTGGCTGTCCAGCGTCTCGCCGCCTTCCATCGCGTCGTCCCAGGTGAAGCGGCGCTTGTTCCACTCGGCCACGATGGCGGCGTCCTTGTCGTTGGCGCCTTCGAACTTGCCGAAGAAGCGCTCGCGCAACTCGTCCATCGGGCGGATCGGCGCCCGGCCTTCGAACACCTCGCCCGTCTGGCGCGCCCGCTGATGCGAACTGACATAGACCGCGTCGACACGCACCTCGGCCAAGGTGCGGCCCATGGCGGCTGCCTGCTCGCGGCCGGTGGCGTTGAGCGGGTTGTCGGTACCGCCCTGGATACGGCCTTCGCGGTTCCAGTCGGTATGACCGTGGCGCACCACGTAGACCGTGAGCTGCGCCTGCGCCTGCGCCGCGGTGCCGACGAGGGCGGTGGTCGCCAGCACCAGGGCGGCGAGGTGGTGCATCAGAGTGGGTATTTGCATGCTGGTTTCCGTGATCGTGTAGAAGCTGGTGGCCGTAACCTGGGCGGCGCGGGGCTTGCGATAGCGTGCGAACCGCGGACGGTTGCAATGTGCTCACGCTGCGTGAAAGCGCTGTGACACCGCAGACGCGGTACGTGTAGCGCTGCAGGCTGTCAGCCTGACCGTCGCACACCAACTTCGCGCCCAACCACCGTAGCAACAAACGAACGCTGCTCTGGATCGATGAAGCCGGCTGCAACGCACAATGCGCTGGCCGACCTGCCAGAGCCCCGCGGAGCAGCTATCCCTGAGCAGAACCTTCTGACGAACCGATTCCGACTATCTTGCCTTGCGGTCCTTCGCATGCCATTGCCCTTCACACAACCCAGGAAGCGACCATGAACAGCCCGATGTACACCCACTCTGTCCCCGTCTTCAATCAAATGCTGGCGGCCATGAAAGCCGTACTGACCCAGGTTGACGCACATGCGGCGGCCAAGTCGATCGAGCCTGACGCGGTCTTGCAAGCGCGCCTCTTTCCGGACATGTTTCCGCTGATCAAACAGGTGCAGATTGCGGCCGACTTTGCACGCGGAATATCGGCACGGCTCGCCGGCGTTGATGTCCCAGCCTATGAGGGCAAAGAGAAGAACTTCTCCGATCTCGACGCGCTGCTGACCCGGACCATGGCCTTTCTGAGTAACCTGAACGCTGCACAGTTCGATGGCAGCGAAAGCATGGAAATCGTGTTGCGCCCGGGTACGCCGAAGGAGAAAAAGTTGAGCGGTCAGGCCTATCTGGCGAACTATGGCTCGCCGCAGTTCTTCTTTCATGTCACGACGGCCTATGCCATCCTGCGCCACAACGGGATCGCGATCGGCAAGCGTGATTACATGGGTGAATACTAGCCAATCGCTCGCGGCAGGCGAATGGGTTAGAGCTGCGGCGGCGGCAGGGTCACCACGGCTCCACAGGCACTCTGCGCGCGTAGCCGGTTCCGGGGGAGCCGGTGCTGAAGCAATCTTGGGAGGGTGACCTTGCCTCAAACCAAGAGCGAGCGCCTTTGAGGGGAACATGCCGGGGAACAACGAGACTTTCCTAAGGCCGAAAGCAAGCGCTGGCGAGGCGTGCAGCCCTAAGTTTGAGTCCTGCCGGCCATCCGACACGTCGTGAAAAAGCGCTGACGCATTGTCGGCCAGCGCCAAGCGGCACGCGCACCCGGCGCGACTGGATACCCGTCGGTTCGGCCAGCCCTCTACACTGAGGGCCGTCGTGCGGAGCCAAGTGATGTTCATGAACGTTTTTCGCCTGTTCGCTGCGCTGCTGGTGGCCAGCGGCTGTACCTCAACGGTCGTTGGCGCTGCGCTGCCTGCCGCCATCGACCCGGCTGCCGTGCCAGCGCGCCAGGCTGCGCCCAACGACGCCTCGACTTACCGCCGCTTCGTGCTGCCTAACGGCATGAAAGTCTTGCTGTTGTCAGACCCCAAGCTCAATCTCTCGTCGGCCGCGATGGCCGTGGGCGTCGGCAGCCTCAGCGACCCGCCGGAGCGCCAGGGTCTGGCTCACTATCTCGAACACATGCTCTTCCTGGGCACGGAAAAGTACCCGTCGGTGGCCGAGTTCGGCGAGTACCTGCAGCGCAATGGCGGCTACCAGAACGCCTACACCGCGCGTGACCGCACCAACTATCACCTCGAGGTTCAGCCCGGCGCGTTCGAGGGCGCCGTGGATCGCTTTGCCCAGTTCTTCATTGCACCGAAGTTCACGCCCGAGTTCAACGAGCGCGAGGTGAACGCGGTTCACTCCGAGTTCCAGAAGAATCTGGAGAACGACGGCTGGCGCGAGTTCGCGCTGCGCAACTCCATCTACCGGCCCGGCCACCCGGCGCGCAGCTTCAACATCGGCAGCCGCGAAACGCTCAAGGGGACCACACGCGAGGAACTGCTGGCCTTCCACCAGCGCTACTACAGCGCCAACCGCATGACGCTGGCCCTCACCGGGCCGGCCAGTTTGGACCAGCTCGAAGCCTGGGCGCGCCGCTATTTCATGGCGGTACCCGACAACCAGCGCGCGGAACTGCGTTATCCCATCGACTACCTGCCGCCGAAGGCCGCGCTACGTGTGTTGCGCATGGAGCCGGTGACCGACCTGCGCCGCATGACGCTGAGTTTCCCGTTGCCCGATCTGCGCGGCGATGCGGGCAGCAAGCCGGCCGAAGTGGTGGCCTTCTTGCTCGGTGCCGAGGGTTCCGGCAGCTTGCTGGTGGCGCTGAAGCAAGCCGGCCTGGCCACCGGCTTGTCGGTCGGCGCCGACGCCGATACGCCCGACTACGGGTCATTCGACATGGCGGTGAATCTGACGCCGCAAGGCCTGGCCGAGTACCCACGGGTGCTGGCGATGGTGTTTGCGGCCATCGATCAGCTGCGTCGCAGCGGCGTGCCGACCCATGTGTTCAACGAGCGACGAACCATGGCCACCCTGGACGAACGCTTCCGCGACAAGGGCGAGGGCGCCGGCCTGGCAGTGGCCCTGGCCAATCTGCTGATGGACTACCCGATCGAGATCGTGGAACGCGTGCCCTACCTGTGGTTGCGCGAAGACCCGGCGGCGGTGCAGCGCGTGCTCGGCCAGTTGCGGCCCGACAACCTGCTGGTCACCCTGGTGGCCAAGGGACTGCCGACCGACCAGACCGCACCCTACTTCGGCACCCGCTACAGCTACATCGAAGACACCGGCCCGGCGTGGGCCGCGCTGCAGCAGCCGCCGCCTGTGGCGGCACTGCGGCTGCCGGCGCCGAACAGCTACGTTCCGGCGCGTACCGAGGTGTTGCCGATCGAGCCGGCGCGATTGATCGACGAGCCTGCACTGAGCCTGTATTACGCCCAGGACACCGAGTTTCAGCGCCCGCTGGTGACCCACGTGGTGCGAATGCGCCTGCCCCGTTCGCTGGCCTCACGGCGCAATGCGGCGTTGCTCTACTTTTACCAGGCCTGCGTCAAGGAGGCGCTCAACGAGACAACCTACACCGCCGCCGAGGCCGGCTTGAGGTTCGATTTCGGTGCCTCGCTCGAGGGCATCTCGCTCAGCATCGACGGCTACGATGCGTCGGCCGGGCGCCTGTTCGACGAGGTCCTGGCCGGGCTGCGCGACTGCCCCTTGTCGCCCGAGCGCTACGCCGCGCTGAAGGACCGCCTGCTGCGCGACTTGTCGGCCTTCGAGCGCGTCGATGCCTACGTGACATTGCAGGAGTCGCGCCGTCGCGTGGTGCGCGAGTTCCACTATCGGCCCGACGAATTGCTGCCGGTGGCGCGCGAACTCACGTTGGCGCACGTGCGGGAGTTTGCGCGCAGCCTGTATGCGCGCGGCAAGCTCGAAGCCCTGAGCTACGGCAACCTCGGTCCGACCGACGCGGTGGCCACGGCGCGGCGTGTTGCTGCGGTGTTGAAGCCCGCGGCGGTGGCGCCGGCGCAGCAGCTTCGGCGGCGGCTGCTGGCGATGCCGGCAGGCCAGCCGGTGCGCAGCAGCGAGACTTTGCGGGTCAACAACTCGGCCTTCCGGCGCGAATTGGTGCTCGGCGGCGACACGCCGGAGCTGCGTGCCGCGACGCTGGCCCTTTCGGCTTTCCTCGGGCCACTGGTCTATACCGAACTGCGCACCAAGCAGCAACTGGGCTACATCGTCTTCGGTGGCGCCGGTGACGAGGGCCCAGCGCAGTTCGCCTACTTTATCGTGCAATCGGGCGACTACCCGGCCGATGTGATCGAAAGCCGGGCTGATGCCTTGATCAGCACGTTGCCGGCACAAATCGAGGCCTTGCCCGACGCCGAGTGGCAGACCATCGTCGCAGGCCTGCGCACCAAGCTGCTGGAGAAAGACAAGTCGATCAGCGAGCGCGCCGGGCGCCTGTTCGAGTTGGCTTATGAGCGACAGGCTGACTGGACCCGCACGGCCGCCACCCTGGCCGCGCTCGAACGGCTGACCCAGCAGCGCACCGCAGCCATTCTCGGCACAGCGCTCGTGCCTCCCACGGCGCGCAGCCGCACTTTCCTCGGCTTCTCGCGCGACCACAAGGCGCAGGTGCCGCCCTCGGTAAGCTTCACCGATCCGGCCGCCTGGAAGGCGCGCCAGCGCTACGAATGAACACGCACTGAACACGCACTGAACCTCGGTGCACCCGCGCTCGCCCCCTACACTGCAACGATGTTCAACCCGCTCAGGCGCTGGTTCGGTAGCTCACGCGCAGGCGACGACTGGGCCGGCGTGGCCGAGTGGGCCAAGCGCTGTGACTACCGCTTTGCGCGCAGCAGCGACGGCAGCGGTTTCGTCATCGAGGGCGGGCCGGCCAAGACCGCATGGCGCCTCGAATGGGGGGCCTCGCAACGCCATTACTTCAACGGCCCGGAGTTGCGCGTGCGTGGCGACGTCGGGCCGACGGGTGAGCTGCAAATGCTGGTCATCGCGCGCGACCTGATGCGCCTGCTCGAGCAGCAGGTGTTCGAAGAGTCCACCGAAGGCACCGAGACGCGGGTCGACGACACGCTGCCCGAAGAGATGCGCTGGTTGGTGCTCTACCCGAAGTTGCCGCGCGCCCAACTCGGCCCGCTGCGCGAAACTTTCGGCGCCTTGGCCAACTTGCCGCAGGCCGCGCAGTGGTGGCTCGACGCGCCGTTGGTCAAGCAGCTCGAAGCGGCCTCGGCCTGGTTGCCGGAGCCGTTGCCGCTGGTGCTCTTGGTGCAGCGCGGCCGACTGACTTTGCGCTGTGCGCTGGCCCAGCCCGAGGTGGGCGCCTTGCGCGCGGCCTTGGGCCTCTTCGGCGCAGCCCAGACCGCGGCACGGCGGGTCGGTGAAGAGATAAGCCAAGGCAAGATCGGTGCCGGCCGGCCCACAGCGTGGGGCCCGGCGAGCGCGATGCCGCCCACGGACGATGCGGCGCACTGACTGACGCGCTCAGGCAGCGTGCCGTCCGAGTTCGATCTTGGCGATGGCGTTGCGATGGACTTCGTCCGGCCCATCGGCGAAGCGCAAGGTGCGTGCGGCGGCATAGAAATAGGCCAGGGGAAAGTCCTGGCACATGCCGGCGCCGCCGTGCACCTGCATGGCCCAGTCGATGACCTGGCAGGCCATGTTGGGGGCCACCACCTTGATCATGGCAATCTCGGCCTTGGCCGCCTTGTTGCCGGCCACGTCCATCATCCAGGCCGCCTTCAAGGTCAGCAGGCGCGCCTGCTCGATTTGGCAACGGGCCTCAGCGATGCGCTCTTGCGTCACGCCTTGAGCCGCCACGGTCTTTCCGAAGGCGACCCGCGTCGAGGCCCTTCGGCACATCAATTCCAGCGACCGTTCGGCCAGGCCGATCAGGCGCATGCAGTGGTGGATGCGGCCCGGGCCGAGGCGGCCCTGCGCAATCTCGAAGCCGCGGCCCTCGCCCAGCAGGATGTTGCTGGCCGGCACACGCACCTTGTCGAAGGCGACTTCCATGTGGCCGTGCGGCGCATCGTCATAGCCGAACACTGATAGCGGCCGCAGCACGCTGACGCCGGGCGTGTCCATCGGCACCAGGATCATCGACTGTTGCGAATGGCGCGGCGCGTCGGGGTCGGTCTTGCCCATGAAGATCATGATCTTGCAGCGCGGGTCGCCGGCCCCGCTGGTCCACCACTTGCGGCCGTCGATGACGTAGTCGTCGCCGTCGCGCACGATGCGGGCTGCGATGTTGGTGGCGTCGCTCGACGCCACAGCCGGCTCCGTCATCGCGAACGCGCTGCGGATCTCGCCGGCAAGCAAAGGCTCGAGCCAGCGCCGCTGGTGCTCGAGGGTGCCGTAGCGCACCAGCACTTCCATGTTGCCGGTATCCGGGGCCGAGCAGTTGAAGACTTCACTGGCCCAGGGCACGCGGCCCATGATCTCGGCCAGCGGCGCGTACTCTTGATTGCTCAGGCCGGCGCCGCGTTCGCTGGTGCGGGCACTCGTGCCTTCCGCGCTCGGGGGCAGGAACAGATTCCACAAGTCGGCGGCTTGGGCCTTGGGTTTGAGGGCTTCGATCACTTGCAGGGGCGTCCAGCGCTTGCCGGCCTGGGTGTTCGCCTCGAGTTCCTGCCAGTAGGCCGGCTCGGCCGGGTAGACATGCTCGGCCATGAAGGCCGTGAGGCGCGCTTGCAGTGCCTGGGTGCGGTCGGAGAAGCTGAAGTCCATGGGGTGTGCTCGCTATCAGGGGGTGGGGCTGGCGTCGGATGCGAAACGCCAACCGAGTTGGGCCAGGGGCCGGGCGCCAGCTGCCGCCTGCCGCGCCTGGGCGCTCGATGCGGTGCCGTCCTCGACCCGCTTGGCGATGCCTTGCAGGATGGCGGCAATGCGAAACAGGTTGTAGGCGAGATAGAAGTTCCAATCGGAAGCCAGGGCCGCAGGCGCAGCCACCCCGGTACGCTGGCAGTAGGTTCGCAGGTAGTCGGCCTCGAGCGGAATGCCAAGAGCGGCATGGTCGAGGCCGCCGATGCCGCGGAAGGCACCTGGCGGGATGTGCCAAGCCATGCAGTGATAGGCGAAATCGGCCAGCGGATGCCCCAGCGTGGACAGCTCCCAATCCAGCACCGCCAGCACCCGCGGCTCGGTCGGGTGGAAGACGAGGTTGTCGAGGCGATAGTCGCCATGCACGACGGCCACCCGGGCGTCATCGCGGGCGCTGGCCGGCATGTGCGCCGGCAGCCAGGCCATCAGGCGGTCCATCTCCTCGATCGGCTGGGTGACGGAGGCGTTGTACTGCTTGCCCCAGCGACCGATCTGCCGCTCGAAGTAATTGCCGGGCTTGCCGAAATCCGCCAAACCCGCGGCGCCGACATCGACGTTGTGCAAGGCGGCCATGACCCGGTTCATCTCGTCGTAGATCGCGCCGCGTTCGCCCGGGCTCAGGCCAGGCAGGGACTGATCCCACAGCACGCGGCCTTCGACCATGGCCATGATGTAGAAGGTGCGGCCGATCACAGCCTCGTCGTCGCACAGCGTCAGCATCGCGGGTACCGGCACGCCTTGGTTGGCCAGGGCGGCCATCACCCGGTACTCCCGCTCGATGGCATGGGCAGAGGGCAACAGCTTTGCGGCCGGGCCCGGTTTGCAGCGCATGACGTAGTTGGTCTCGGGGGTCAGGAGCTTGTAGGTCGGGTTGCTCTGCCCGCCCTTGAACTGCTCGATCGCCAGCGGCCCGGCAAAGCCCGCCAGCTTCGCCCGTAGCCAGTCTTCCAATCGAACCCGGTCGAACCCCAGCGCGTCGGTGACGGGGCGCGTGCCAGTGAAGTCGTCCACGCGGCAACCTTCAGGCAAGCGGCGTGAGCCGACGCGCGGTGATGCAGGGCAGGGCAACTGGCATGGCAATTTTGGTCGCGGCAACAGACCGGGCCTGCTGACAACAGGCCGCGATGTGATGATTGTTGCACTCGAACCACTTGACGCCGGCGTGGTGCGCAGAGCGGCCATGCTAGAGTGGCCGCACTCACAAAAAGACACGATCTCCCCAGCGACATGCAATTCGGTTGGCTCCAACTTATCGTCGCGATTGCGGCCTTCGGGTTTGGCGGTTCCGCCACGGCGCTCGGGTTTGGTCCGGTTCGGTCTGCTGTAGTGCTCGGCCAGCCGCTCAATTTGGCGGTGCCCGTCAACCTGGCGGAAGGTGAGACCCTGTCGAGCGAGTGCGCCAGTGCCGAAGTGATCACCGGTGATGTCAAGCTCCAGCCCGGCGTGGTCCGGGTGCGCGTGACACAGGGCCGCGATGCCTCGGAAAGCGTGCTGCGCATCACCACCACCAGTGTGGTCGACGAACCCGTGGTGACCGTGACGGTGAGCGCGGGTTGCCCGGCACGGCTCAGCCGCACACTGGTTTTGTTGGCCGACCCGCCTTTGGTTTCGACCGCGACGGCGCTGGTCGATACCCCCGCGCTGCCGAGCGTGTCCGCGCCCCCCGTCGTGCCTTCGGCCACGCCATCAGTTGCGAGCTCAGACGCTGCGCCCAGACGCGCGACGCGCCCGGCGCAGCCATCGCGGCCGACGCGGGCCGCAGCACGCCCGGCGCCTGCGCGGGCGGTCATTGCGGCTGCCGCTTCAGCACCGGCTGACCTGTTGGGCAGGCCGGCTCCGGCGCCACCAGCGAAGGTGGCGGCGCGGGCCGAACCCAAGTCCCGGCTGCAGCTCGAAGGCGGTCAGGTCAGCCTGAACCAAGCTGCCGTGCTGGCGGCACAAGCGACCGCCGCCGCCGCCGAAATCGCCGCGTCGGCCGCCGGCGAACGGATGCGTACGATGGAGGCTGAGCTGGCAAAAGTGCGCAGCGACGCCAAGGCCCAGACAGATGCCCTGGTGCAACTGCAGCAGCAACTGGCCCTGGACCGCGCGCAGCGCGAACAGCCGTCCGTTTGGCTGCTGGGGCTGCTGGGCATCGCGGCCGTGCTCGCTGCCGTCGCCGGCTGGCTGGGCTGGCGCCTGCGCCAGCAAGCCCGGGCAACGCGTGCCGAAGGCGACTGGTGGGAGCGCGGTCCGTCAGCCGCAGCGATCAGTTCTGCCGCTTCCCAAGCGGGTGATTTCCAGGCCTCGCAACCGGCTGCAGGACCACGCTTGCCGTCGGCACCGGCGCCCTGGTCCGACGCCAGGGACTCGCGCAACCACGAGGTCGACCTGCTGATCTCGCCGCTGACGGTGCCCGCGCCGACTGCCGTCACCATCCCGTCCTTGCCGGCCCTGCCGCCGACGGCGCAGCAGGAAGAGGCCAGCCGCGCAATGAGCGTGGACGAGCAGATCGACCTGGAACAGCAGGCTGATTTCTTCATCGCTCTGGGACATGACGACGCCGCCATCGACCTGCTGATGGCGCACATGCGCAGCACCGGTGGCGGTAGCCCGCTGCCCTTCCTCAAGCTGCTCGAGATCCACCGCCGGCGCGACCAACACGAGGCCTACGAGCGCACGCGCGTTCGTTTCAATCAGCGCTTCAACAGCGTGGCACCCGATTGGCAGGCCGATCCGAAGTTGGGCCGTGCGCTCGAAGACTATCCACTGGCGATGGGGCGCGTGCAGCGTGCCTGGCCCTCGCCACTCGACGCCATGGCAGAAATCGAAGCGCTGTTGTTCCGCCGCGGCGAAGAAGCTGAATTGTTCGACTTGCCGGCCTACCAGGAAGTCCTGTTCCTGTATCAGATGGCGCGTGACCTGCACCAGGCAGAAGACGCGGGCACCGCAGACGTCGATGTCCTGTTGCCGATCGGCGGGCGCTCAGCGCCTTTGGCCGTGGCGGCCGGCACGATTGTGCTTCGCCCCGAGTTCAACGACGGCGAGCCCGTATCCCTCGATCTCGACCTGACCACCGACCATGGCGACGCCTCGGCTGTCGCAGAGCCCGTCCCCACGCCGAATCTCACGCTAGAGCAGATCGACAATCCGAGCCGGCCTGAGCCGGAAGACTTCTGGGGCAGCAACCCGGACGCACGGCCCACGCGCTAGTTCCTGGCGGCTCGCGCCTAGACCCGTACCAGGCGATCCAGTGCCAGCCGCAATGTGTCGTCGCGCTTGGCAAAGCACAGCCTGACGATGCGCTGTTCGTAGCCGCCCTCGTAGAACACCGACAAGGGGATCGCAGCAACGCCGATGTCGCTTGTCAACCAGCGGCAGAAAGCCACTTCGCCCAGGTCGCTGACCGCGCTGTAGTCGACACACTGGAAGTAGGTGCCTTCACTGGGCAGTGCGCGCAAGCGCGTGGCGGCCAGGCCGGCGCGGAACAAATCGCGTTTGGCCGCGTAGAAGTCGCTCAGACCCAGGTAGGGTTGCGGCGACGCCAGGTAGCTGGCCAGCGCGTACTGCATCGGCGTGTTGACCGTGAAGACGTTGAACTGATGCACCTTGCGGAACTCGACGCTCAGAGGCGCCGGCGCTGCCACGGTGCCGATCTTCCAACCGGTGACATGGAAGGTCTTGCCGAAACTCGAGACCACGAAGGCCCGCGCAGCGAGTTCAGCGTGGGCCGAGGCGCTGGCATGGCGCTCGCCGTCGAACACCATGTGCTCGTACACCTCATCGCTGATCAGCAGGACGTCGGTCGGTCGCAGCAGGTCGGCCAGGCGGTCCAGGTCGGCTGCGCGCCAGACCGTGCCGGTTGGGTTGTGCGGGCTGTTGACGATGATGGCGCGCGTGCGCGGCGACAAGGCCTGTGCGATGGCGGCAAAGTCGGGCCGAAAACTGCCGGGCGTGAGCGCCACGCGCACCACGGTGCCGCCGGCCAGTTCAATGTTCGGGCCATAGCTGTCGTAGCAGGGCTCCAGCACGATGACTTCGTCGCCCCGGTGCACGCAGGCCAGGATCGCCGTCAGTATGGCCTGGGTGGCGCCAGCCGTGACGGTGATCTCGCTGACCGGGTCATATTGGCGGCCATAGCAGGCCTCGATCTTCGCCGCGACGGCTTCGCGCAGGATCGGCACGCCGGCCATCGGCGGGTACTGGGTGTGGCCGGCGCGCATCGCAGCATTCACGGCGTCGAGCAGCGCCGGATCGCAGTCGAAGTCCGGGAAGCCCTGCCCGAGGTTGACGGCGTCGTGCTGCTGCGCCAAGGCCGACATCACGGTGAAGATGTTGGTGCCGACCTTGGGCAAGCGACTGGGAAAGGCGGGAGTACGCATCAGCATGTCACGAGGCAATCAAGAGGGCTAAACGAGTGCCGCAGATTCGGCATTGCTGGGGCGCTCGCGGCGCCCCCCGCAGAGGGCGCAGCGCAGGCGTTACGGGAGCGGTTCACAACGCCGGGTCGCTGGGTTCGCCGGCCGCATCGCCGGCCATGGCGCGCAAGATGAGTGCGCGGGTCAGGCGTTCAGAGAGCAGCTCGGCAAAGGTGTAGACAAAATTGCGCAGGTAGGCGCCGCGCTTGAACGCTACGCGAGACACATTCTGGCCGAACAGGTGGCCGAGCGGGCGAACCACCAATTCGCCTCCCACGGGTTCGTCGCGCACCGCCATCTCGGCCACGATGCCCACGCCCAGGCCAAGACGGACATAGGTCTTGATGACGTCGGAGTCGATCGCTTCGAGCACCACCTCGGGCACCAGGCGGGCGCGGGCGAAGGCGGCGTCGATGCGCGCACGGCCGGTGAAGGAGGGGTGGTAACTGACCAGCGGTTCGGCCGCCAGTTGCTCGAGCGTCGGTCGTTCCACCTTGGCCAGCGGGTGCGCTGCGGGTACCACCAACATGTGCTGCCATGCGTAGCAGGGCAGGGTCACCAGCTCGTCGAAGCTGGCCAGCGACTCTGTGGCCAGGCCGATGTCGGCGCGCTCGTCCAGCAGCATCTGAGCCACCTGCTCGGGCGTGCCTTGGTGCAAGCTGACGTTGACCTTGGGAAAGCGGCGCCGCAGCAGGGTGACCGGTTCGGGCAGGACGTAGCGCGCCTGCGTGTGCGTGGTGGCTATCGACAGCCGGCCGGCGTCATGCTTGCTGAACTCGTCGCCGATGCGTTTGAGATTGCCGACCTCGCGCAAGATGATCTCGACAGACTTGAGCACTTGCTCGCCCGGCTCGGTGATGCGGCGCAGACGTTTGCCGTGGCGGGCGAATATGTCGATGCCCAACTCCTCCTCGAGCTCAAGGATCGCCTTGCTGACGCCGGGCTGTGAAGTGTGCAGCGCCTTGGCGGTCTCAGTCAGGTTCAGGCCGCGCCGAACGGCCTCCTGGACAAAGCGGAACTGGTGCAGATTCATGGCGTCTCGCGCAGGGCCAAGGCAATGTCGGCCATCGCCTTCACGAGGCCTGGGGCCTCGCCCACCGCGGGGTGCAGGGAGAAGTTCACCCGGCTGTGCTGGATGCGAAGCTCGTCGAGCAAGGGCGGCAGGTCCTTGCGGACATGCCCGCCGGCGCCCAGAAACAAAGGCAGGACATCGATTTGCTCACAGCCCTCAGCCGCGAGTTCGCCGGCGGCCGCACGAATGTCCGGCGCCATGAACTCGAGGAAGGCCAGACGTACAGGCTGGGCAGGTCGTTCAGCGCGCACCGCAGCCGCCACCGCCTCGAAGGGCTGGGCCCAGCGGGCATCACGGGCGCCATGGGCGAACAACAACAGACCGGTCTTCATCGAAACCCTTAGCGATAGCGAACCAACCAGGCGAAGGCCGCCAGGGACAGCATCAGGTACAGCGTGCTGGGCGCGGCCGCCACCAGCCAGGGCGTCCAGTCGCGCAACACGCCGAGGTGCCCGGCCACATTGTTCAGCAGGACGAAGCTGATGCCGAGCAAGATGCCGCCAAAGACCTTGTAGCTGACACCGCCGGCGCGCGCTTGCAGGTAGGCAAACGGCAGTGCCAAAGCGACCATGACGAAGCACGCCAGGGGGTAGAGGGCCTTCTTCCAGAACTGGATCGCGTGGCGGCTGACGGCCTGCTCCTGGCTCGACAGGTGCTGGCTGTAGCGCCACAGTTCGAGCGTCGACATGGTCGAGACTGGCAAGACAGCGGCAGCGACGACGCCGGCGTCGAGCGCACTGGGCCAGCTCAGGCGGGCCGAGCGCTGGCTGCCCACCCGCAGTCTGTCGCCCGGGTCGGTCTGGGTTGGCCAGGTCGTGACTTCAGCATCTTCCAATTGCCACTGACCGTTGCCGATACGGGCCTGCCGCGCCGCCACCCGGGTGACCAGACGGCTGTCAGCGTCGAACTCGAAAATCCTCACGTCTTCGAGGGTGCCGTCGGGCGTTGTGCGCAACACGTTCACCGACACGTTGCGCAAGCTGCCGTCTGCGGTGGTGCGGCGATCCTTGAGCCAGGCGCCGCTACTGCCCAGGGCGCGTCCGCCAGAGAAACGCCCCTTCAGTTCGACGGCCGCGCGCTCACTCCATGGCGCGACAAAGTCGCCGATCGTGAAAGTCAGGACAGCAAACAGCGCCCCCAAGGCTGTGAGCAGGGCCAGCGCGCGGCCAGGCCCGAGGCCGCCGGTGCGCAGGATCGTGTACTCCGAGGCCTGGGCCATGCGTGCCAATGAAAAGATCGTGCCGATCAGCACCGCGATGGGGAACAACTCGTAAAAGTGACCCGGCAGTTCGAGCAGGCCCGCGAGCAACGCATGGCCGATGGTGTACCCGTTCTTGCCGACGTCTGCCAACTCGTCGACAAAGTCGATGAAGTAAAACAGCGAGAGAAACGCCAGCGCAACGAAGAGGACTGCCGAGGCAATGTCGCGGTACAGCAGAAGGCGAACCGTCCTCATGCCGACGGGGCCGCGAGTCTCGGCCGCAGTCTCCATACGGTGGCGTGGTCGCGCCACCACAACAAGGCCAGAGCCAGTGCAAACGCCCCGCCATGCAGCCCGACCAGCGCACCCCCCATGCCGAAGCGGCCGCCGGCGACCCATGCCTGGCTCAAGTTGATGAAGTTGTAGTAAACGACGAAACCGAGCAACGCCAGCAGCAGGTTCCAGTTGCTGGCGCGTCGCGGGTTCGTCGCCGCCAGGCCGATCCCGAGCAGCAGCAGGTTGGAGGCTCCGCAAAGCAGGCCGAGGCGCCAGACCAACTCGCCCTGGTTGCGCAAGGTCGGTGTGCGCAACAGCTCGATGCTGCGCATGGCGCGCGCGGGGCGTTCCTCGGCGCGGCTTACCGCTCGCTCGCCAGCCAGGACACGGTAACTCTCGAAGCTCGAAAGCAGCTTGTCACCAGAGGCCGTGTCGGACTCGTTGCGCTGGCCGCGCTCCAGTACCAGCCAGCGCTCACCGTCGATCACCTCCAGGCGCCCACTGCGCGCCGACGTGACCGACTCTCGAGTGCCGTTGTTGGCCAGGATGAAGACATTGCGTGCGTTGGCCGCGTCGGGGCTGTCTCGTTCGATGAAAAACACGCGTTTGCCGTCGCGCGAGGTCTGGAAAACACCCGGCGCGACGCGCGACAGGTCCGAGCGTTGTTGGTAGCGAACGCGCAAATCTGTGCTCTGCTGGTTGCCCCAGGGCCAGACGAAGAGCACCAGCAGGGCCACCACCAACAGCACCGGCCAGCCCATCCGCAGCACGGGGCGCACGAAGCGTGTCAGCGCGATGCCACTGGCAAACCAGATGGCCATCTCGCTGTCGCGGTACATGCGGCCGAGTGTGGCTACAACGGCGATGAACAACGACAGCGCCAACATCGTCGGCAGGTGCCCGAGCGCGGTGAATCCGAGCAGCAAGACCACATCTTGCGGGGCGACCACGCCACCCGCCGCTTGCCCCAACGTGCGGATCAGCATCATCGTCAGAACAATGGTCAGGATGACGATGAGCGTGCCGCCGAAGGTGCGGGCCAACTCCCGGCGTAGCGTTGTATCGAATAACATCGTCCGACTCAAAAACCTAAGCTCATTATGGACTTCAACACTCAACTCTCACCTGCGGGTGGCCTGGCCAATCAGATCGCAGATGCCTTGCTCGTGGTCGTGGTCGGCGTCAGCGTACCCCCGGCGTTCGACAAGACGTTGGCGGCCTTGCTCGCCGATGCCGTCAAGCACGGCGACTTCGAGTTCAAGACGGGGCGCAGTCTGTACCTGCATCGACCCAGCGGCGTCAAAGCCGCACGCCTAAGTTATGTGGTGGCAGCCGATGGTTCGGCCAAGGCCTTCAAGAACGCGGTGGCCACGGCGCTGGGCCCGCTCAAGGGTCTTGGCGTGGTCAAACTGGCGGTGGCCAGCGTTGGGGGCGAGGCCCTGACGGCAGCGCACGCCGAAGCGCTGGTGGCCGCGGTCGGCGATGCCGTGTACCTCTACCGCCACACCAAGCCGAGTGCCGCGGCGGCCTCCAAGCTGGACAGCGTCGTCTTGATGGCTTCCAAGGCCCAGGTGGCTGCGCTCGGGCGCGGTCTGAAGCAAGGCCAGGCGGTGGTTGCAGGCGTGACGCTGGCGCGCGAGTGCGCCAACCGACCGGGCAACCACGCCACCCCGACCTACCTCGCCGGTGAAGCCAAGAAGCTGGGCAAGCAGTTCGGCTTCAAGGTCGAGGTTTTCGACCGCAAACAGATCGCGAAGATCGGCATGGGCTCGTTCCTTGCGGTGGCCCAGGGCTCCGACGAGCCGCCCCGCTTCATCGTCATGCACTACAACGGCGCGGCCAAGACGCAGGCGCCCATCGTGCTGGTCGGCAAAGGCATCACCTTCGACAGCGGCGGCATCTCGCTCAAGCCCGGCGCCGAGATGGACGAGATGAAGTACGACATGAGCGGCGCCGCCAGCGTGCTGGGCACCATGCGCGCTATCGGCGAGCTCCAACCCAAGGTGAATGTCGTGGCCCTGATCCCGAGTTGCGAGAACCTGCCCAGCGGTAACGCGGTCAAGCCAGGTGATGTGGTCAGGAGCTTGTCGGGCCAGACGATCGAGATCCTCAACACCGACGCCGAAGGCCGCCTGATCCTGTGCGATGCCCTGACCTATGCCGAGCGCTTCAAGCCGGCTGCGGTGATCGACATCGCCACCCTGACCGGCGCCTGCGTCATCGCCCTCGGTCACCACAACTCCGGCCTGTTCTCGAGCGACGACGGCCTGGCCGCAGAACTGCTGGCGGCGAGCCGCAGCGCACTCGATCCTGCTTGGCGCATGCCCCTGGATGAGGAATACGACGAGGGCTTGAAGAGCCATTACGCCGACATGGCCAACATCGGCGGCCGTGCGGGCGGGGCCATCACGGCCGCCAAGTTCCTGCAGCGCTACACCGCCAAGTACGCCTGGGCCCACCTGGACATTGCCGGTACGGCGTGGAAGAGCGGAGCGGCCAAAGGGGCCACCGGACGGCCGGTGCCTTTGCTGACCCACTTTGTGTTGGGCCGCGCTGCTGCGTGAGCGAACCGTCGACGCAACATGCAAGTGGAGTTCCACTCAAATATCGCTGACAAGCTGAACTCGGCTTGTCGTTTCCTGCGCAAGGCCCAACAAGCGGGAGCCGCCGTGGTGGTCTGTGCGGACCAGTCGACGCTCGACCGCCTCGATGTCGCACTGTGGACCTTCGACCCCTTGGCATTCGTTGCCCATACGCGCGTCAGGGGCAATGAGGCGCTGCCGTCGCGCGCGCCAGTGCAAGCGTGGCTGGCCGACAACAGCCGCAGCGTTTCGTGTCGCGAGGTCCTGCTCAACCTCGGACCGGACATGGTCGAAGGCTGGGAGGAGTTCGCTCGTGTCGTCGAGATCGTGTCGGCCGAGCCGGCCGACGCCATTGCAGGGCGCGGCCGCTGGCGCGAATACAGCAGTCGCCCCGGGTTGGCGCTGATCCATCAACCGAGAGCGACCAGCACATGAGTTCGCCGCGCGGCGCCTTGCCGACCCTCACCGAGGTCATCGACATCGAGGCCGATGCGCTGGTGTCCGGCTTTGGCCCCGCCGTGCTGCCGACGGAAGCGCTGCTGCTGGAGGAGCGGGCGCCGATGGCTGTGGAAACGGGCGTGGCCCTGACCACCCAGGTGCTCGAGACGCTGCGACCGCGTATCGACGCCCTGCTCGAGGCCCGTTTGCGGGCGGTCATCGCGCCGCAGCTCACGCGGCTGTCCGAAGACATCGTGCAGTCTTTGCGGGCCGAGCTCGCTGTCGCGTTGCGCTCGCTGGTGGCGCAAGCGGTTGAAGACTTGCTGGCGCGTCGGCGCAAACCCTGAGTAGGCCGCGTCATCGGACGCCGCATGCAGGGCGTTGTGGGCTGGCGGTGGCCGATCCAAGATCGGCTGGCACGACACGGCGGCGTCTCATCCGCGGGTACCCGATGCGGTTGCAGCACGCTTTTTAGAGTATCGTCACGGGCGTTGAGAAATCCTCTCCAATAGCCCCTCAACATCCCCAACAGGAGATTCCTTTCATGCAAATCAAGATGCTTCCGATCGTTGCTGCTGCAGTGACGTTTGTCGCTGGCTCGGCCTACGCCCAAGACCTGGTGGTCAAGATCGGCCACGTCGCCCCCACCAGCGGCGCTATCGCTCACCTGGGCAAGGACAATGAGAACGGCGCCCGCATGGCCATCGACGACCTCAACGCCAAGGGCGTGATGATCGGCGGCAAGAAGGCGAGGTTCGAACTGCTGGCTGAAGACGATGCTGGCGACCCGAAGCAAGGTACTGCGGCCGCTCAAAAGCTGGTCGATGCCAAGGTCAACGGCGTGATCGGCCACCTGAATTCGGGCACCTCGATCCCGGCTTCCAAGATTTACAGCGATGCTGGCATCCCGCAGATCAGCCCGTCGGCGACCAACCCCAAGTTCACCCGCAACGGCTACAAGACCACTTTCCGTGTGGTGGCTGACGACGTGCACCTGGGCGGCACGCTCGGCAAGTACGCGGTCACGACCGTGAAGGGCAAGAGCATCGCCGTCATCGATGACCGCACGGCCTACGGCCAGGGCGTCGCTGACGAGTTTGAAAAGGGCGTCAAGGGCGCGGGCGGCAAGACCGTTGCACGCGAATTCACCAGCGACAAGGCCACGGACTTCACCGCGATCCTGACCTCCATCAAGGCCAAGAAGCCCGATGTGATCTTCTTCGGCGGGATGGATGCTGTGGCTGGCCCGATGATGCGCCAGATGAAGCAACTCGGCATCACCGCAAAGTTCATGGGTGGCGACGGCATCTGCTCGGGCGAACTGCCGAAATTGGCAGCCGGCACGATGGCTGACGGCCAAGTGGTTTGCGCTGAAGCTGGCGGCGTCGAGGGCACGGCCAAGAAGTCGATGGACGACTTCAGGGCCGCATTCAAGAAGAAGAACAATGCCGACGTCCAGATCTATGCGCCGTATGTCTATGACGCCGTCAACGTGATGGTCGATGCCATGGTCAAAGCCGGCTCTGCCGAGCCGGCCAAGTACCTGCCGGTGCTGGCCAAGACCGCGGGCTACAAAGGTGTGACCGGCACTATTGGGTTCGACGAAAAGGGCGACATCAAGAACGGCGCCCTTACCCTGTTCACCTACAAGGGTGGTAACCGCGAGCAAATCGCCGTCGTGCGCTGATCTCCCAGGCCCTGCTTGATCGATCAAACGCCCGCGAAAGCGGGCGTTTTTCATGGTTCGTCGGTTACAGCGGGGCCAAGTCGCTGAATTGACACACCCAAACGCGCGCCCTCAGTCGGGGCTATGGGCGGGCCTTGAAGAACGCAATCATTCGTCTGCCACTTCTTCGGGAGCTTTCCATGTCGACCCCTGAAATCATTGCCTCTGTCGTCGCCGATGGCGCCTTGTTGATCCGTACCAACGAAGCCTCGCCGCCAGTGCAGATCCCGCCCGGTCATGTCGGCCCGGTGGTGCTGCCGGGTACCGGCCGCATGGTCTGGTGGACAGGCCGCGTCGCGATCGGGCTGCGTCACCAAGCGACACGCAATTTCGGCCCCGTGACGCAGTCGGCGCTCTGGGTTCAGAGCCTCATGTTGCAGCGTCCGGGGAGTGCACTGGCGAGTGCTTGACACAACGCGCCAATGACGTGCCCGATGGCGGAGGGAGCGGGATTCGAACCCGCGGGGGGCTGTTAACCCCCACACGCTTTCCAGGCGTGCGACTTAAACCACTCATCCATCCCTCCGGGGATAGGGCGCGGAGTTTAGCCGACGGGGCTCAAGGTATTGGCGCGCAGCAACTCGAGCGATACGAATTCCAGGGCCCGCTCGTGGGTGCACTCGAGGACCACCGGCGGTGCGTTGCCCGCCTGCAGTGCCTCAAGCCAGCGTAGCGCGCAGACGCACCAACGGTCGCCCGGTTGCAAGCCACGAAAGCGGTGCTCCGGCCGTGGGGTGATCAGGTCGTTGCCGCGTTCCATCTGATCGTTCAGGAACCCAACGGAGACACGCGCACAGATCACGTGGCTGCCGATGTCATGGGCGTCGGTACGGCAGCAGCCGTCGCGGTAGAAGCCCGTCAGGGGGTCGAAGGAGCAGGGCACCAGGGCCGTGCCGAGCACATTGAGGGCGCCGCTCATGGGGCCGGCGTCTTGCCTTTGTTGATGATGGCCATGGCGGTGGCGATCAGGCCCGAGACCTCGCTCATGTTGCCCGGCACGATCATGGTGTTGTTCTTCTGCGCCAGCTGGCTGTAGGCCTCGACTGCTTTCTCGGCGACCTTCAACTGGACCGCTTGTTCGCCGCCGGGTTCACGGATGGCCTGCGCCACTTTGCGGATCGCGTCGGCGTTGGCCTCGGCCACGGCGACGATCGCCGCGGCTTGGCCCTGGGCGTTGTTGATCTCGGCCTGCTTCTCGCCCTCCGAGCGGGCGATGAAGGCCTCGCGCTCGCCGGTGGCGATGTTGATCTGCTCCTGGCGCCGGCCTTCCGATGCGGCGATCAACGCGCGCTTCTCGCGCTCGGCCGTGATCTGTGCCTGCATCGAGTGCAGGATGGACGCCGGCGGCGTCAGGTCCTTGATCTCGTAGCGCAACACCTTCACGCCCCAGTTTTGCGCCGCCTCGTCCAGCGCATGCACCACGGCCGTGTTGATCGAGGTGCGTTCCTCGAAGGTCTTGTCGAGCTCCATCTTGCCGATCACGCTGCGCAGCGTGGTCTGCGCCAACTGGGTGATGGCAATGACGTAGTTGGAGGCGCCGTAGCTCGCGCGCATCGGGTCCGTGACCTGGAAGTACAGGATGCCGTCGACCGTGAGTTGGGTGTTGTCCTTGGTGATGCACACCTGGCTCGGCACGTCGAGCGGAATCTCCTTGAGCGAATGACGATAGGCGACCCGGTCGATGAAGGGGATCAGGATGTTCAGGCCCGGCGTCAAGGTGCCGTGGTACTTGCCCAGGCGCTCGACCACCCACGCGTTCTGCTGCGGCACGACCTTGAGCGAGCGTGCGACGAAGATCGCGGCAATGACCAGGATGATGATGAAGACGACTTCCATGGGGGATTCCTTTTTGCCGGATCGGCAGTTCAGTGAGCGTGCTCGGCGGTCTCGAGCAACAAGCGGGTGCCGTCGATGGCATGGATGCGGTGCAGGCCAGGTTGCGGCGTGCCGGTGCCAGCGTAGCGTGCAGCCCAGTTGGCTCCGCGGTAGCTGACCTGGGTGCCGCCCTCGGCGTCCCAGGCCGTGACGTGGACTGTTTCGCCAATGTCCAGGTTGACATCGCGGTTCTCGCGCGCGGGCAGGGCAGGTGGCTCGGCCCGGCGTTTGAAATGCCAGGCGATCACGGCGCCGCCGCCGATCACCGCGGCGCTCAACAACTGGCCGTTGAAGCGCAGCCCCAGGTGGGCGCCAATGGCTGCCGCCGCCGCGCCCAGCGCCAGCATCAAAAGGTAGAACGTGCCTGTGGCCAGCTCCGCGGCGACCAGCACGCCGGTCACGATCCACCAGCTTGTCGCAGTGCTCCAGTCCATTGCTCACTCCCGCTCTCGTCGGCCCGCAGTGTATCGAGTCGGGCCGCCGCCCTGCGCCTGCCAGGGTGGCCTGTCCGGTATCACCTGACGCAGGCTGGTTCTACACTGCGCCCCTTTTCAGCGCCACTTGACGAGGCCAGACCATGCAGCGTTTTCACTTCCCGATTGTCATCATCGACGAGGACTATCGCTCGGAGAACAGCTCTGGACTCGGCATCCGAGCCTTGGCGCAAGCCATCGAGAAGGAGGGCTTCGAAGTCATCGGCACCACCAGCTATGGCGACCTGAGCTCGTTCGCGCAGCAGCAGAGCCGCGCCTCGGCCTTCATCCTGTCGATCGACGACGAGGAATTCACGCCTGGACCGGAGCTCGACCCAGCGGTGCTGCACCTGCGCAAGTTCATCCAGGAGATCCGCTTCAAGAACGCGGACATTCCGATCTACCTCTACGGCGAAACGCGCACCTCGGAGCACATTCCGAACGACATCCTGCGCGAGCTGCACGGCTTCATCCACATGTTCGAAGACACGCCGGAGTTCGTCGCCCGGCACATCATTCGCGAGGCCAAGAGCTACCTCGATGGCCTGGCACCGCCCTTCTTCAAGGCGCTGATGGACTATGCGCAGGACGGTTCCTACTCGTGGCATTGCCCGGGCCACAGTGGCGGCGTAGCCTTTCTCAAGAGCCCCGTAGGCCAGATGTTTCACCAGTTCTTCGGCGAGAACATGCTGCGTGCCGACGTCTGCAACTCGGTCGAGGAACTCGGCCAACTGCTCGACCACACCGGGCCGATCGCCCAGAGCGAGAAGAACGCCGCGCGCATCTTCAATGCCGACCACTGCTTCTTCGTCACCAACGGCACCAGCACTTCGAACAAGATGGTCTGGCACCACACGGTGGCACCGGGCGACGTGGTGGTGGTCGACCGCAATTGCCACAAGAGCATCCTGCACTCGATCATCATGACCGGCGCCGTGCCGGTGTTCCTGACGCCCACGCGCAACCACTTCGGCATCATCGGCCCGATCCCCGAGAGCGAGTTCTTGCCCGAGACCATCAAGAAGAAAATCGCCGCCAACCCGCTGCTGGCCGACGTCGATACCCGCCAGATCAAGCCGCGCATCCTGACCGTCACCCAGAGCACCTACGACGGTGTGCTCTACAACACCGACACCATCAAACGCACGCTCGACGGCTGGATCGACACGCTGCACTTTGATGAGGCCTGGTTGCCGCACGCGGCCTTCCACAGCTTCTACGCCCAATACCACGCCATGAGCAAGGACGGGTCACGGCCGAAGAGCGCCTTGGTGTATGCGACCCAGAGCACGCACAAGCTGTTGGCTGGCCTCTCACAGGCCTCGCAGGTGCTGGTGCAGGACGCGCAGGACAACAAGCTCGACCGGCACCTGTTCAACGAGGCCTACCTGATGCACACGTCAACTTCGCCGCAATACGCCATCATCGCCTCGTGCGATGTGGCCGCGGCGATGATGGACCCGCCCGGCGGCACCGCACTGGTCGAGGAGAGCATCCGTGAGGCGATGGACTTCCGCCGCGCGATGCGCAAGGTCGACAAGGAGTTCGGCAAGGACTGGTGGTTCAAGGTCTGGGGCCCCGAGAAACTCGCCGCGTCGGGCATCGGCAGCCGCGACAACTGGGTCTTGAACGCCAACGAGAAGTGGCACGGTTTCGGCAACCTCTCGGCGGGCTTCAACATGCTCGACCCGATCAAGAGCACCATCATCACGCCGGGGCTGGACGTCAGCGGCAAGTTCGCCAAGACCGGTATCCCGGCCTCGATCGTGACCAAGTTCCTGGCCGAGCACGGTGTGGTGGTCGAGAAGACAGGCCTGTACTCCTTTTTCATCATGTTCACCATCGGTATCACCAAGGGCCGATGGAACACGCTGCTCACCGCCTTGCAGCAATTCAAGGACGACTATGACCGCAACGCGCCCCTGTGGCGCATCCTGCCCGAGTTCTGTGCGGCCTACCCGATGTACGAGCGCCTGGGTTTGCGCGATCTCAGCCAGAGCATCCACGAGACCTATGCCAAGGGCGACATTGCACGCCTGGTCACAGAGATGTACTTGTCCGACCTGCACCCGGCGATGAAGCCGGCCGATGCCTACGCCCGCATTGCCCACCGCGACACCGAACGTGTGGACATCGACGTGCTCGAAGGCCGCATCACGACCTCGCTCCTGACGCCGTACCCGCCGGGCATTCCTTTGCTGATCCCGGGCGAGCGCTTCAACAAAAAGATCGTCGATTACCTGCAGTTCACGCGCGAGTTCAACCAGCGCTTCCCTGGCTTCGACACCGACGTCCACGGACTCGTCGAAGATGAGGTCGCCGGGCCCAGCGGCAGCAAGCGCTACTACGTCGACTGCGTACGGGTCTGAGGCCCACGGCGCTGGTTGTGGCCTAATTCGCCCTTCGTTCACTGTTTACCGCACTTGGAATCATCATGGGCAACAAGATCAAGACCGAAGCCGACCGCAAGGCCACCCCGCGTCCGGCCGCGCCTCCTGGCGTGGCCTTCACCGTCGGCCGCGGCCAGAAGGTGAGCCTCGAGCGCGGCGCCCACACGCGCAGCAAGAAGAACCCCGGCAAGCGCCCCAAGAAGGGCGGTTGAGCCGAACCGCAGCGGGCCCCTTTCAGGGCGTGCCCCGTAGCGCCGATGCTGCGCCTTACCGAGTTGCGCCTGCCGCTGGACCATGCCGAGAGTGCGCTGCGTCCGGCGATCGTGTCCCGGCTGGGACTGACTGACGCCGAGCTGCGGTCCTTTACCGTCTTCAAGCGGGCCCACGACGCGCGCAAGAAGTCAGCCATCCAGCTCACCTACAGCCTCGACTGCGACGTCGTGGGCGAAGCAGCGCTGTTGCTGCGCTTGGCGGGCGACGCTCATGTGCGGCCCGCGCCCGACACGCGCTACCGACCGGTAGACCATGCTCCGGCCGATTTTTTCGCGACCGATGCAGCGCGCCCCGTCGTTGTCGGTTTCGGCCCTTGCGGGCTGTTCGCGGCCTTGATCCTGGCGCAGATGGGCCTGCGCCCCATCGTGCTGGAGCGGGGCAAGTCGGTTCGCGAGCGCACCCTGGACACCTGGGCTCTGTGGCGCAAGGGCGTGTTGAGCCCTGAGTCCAACGTGCAGTTCGGGGAGGGCGGCGCCGGCACTTTTTCCGACGGCAAGTTGTGGAGCCAGATCAGCGACCCGCGCCACCTCACGCGCAAGGTGCTGACCGAGTTCGTGCAAGCGGGTGCACCCGAGGAAATCCTCTACGTCAGCAAGCCGCACGTCGGCACCTTCCGCCTGGTCGGCGTGGTCGAGAAGATGCGCGTCCAGATCGAGGCGCTGGGCGGCGAGGTCCGGTTTCAGCAGCGCGTCACCGATGTCCTGATCGAAGGCGGCGCTATCCGCGGCCTGACGCTGGCCTCGGGCGAGGAGTTGCGTGCCGACCACGTCGTGATCGCGTTGGGCCACAGCGCACGCGACACCTTCCAGATGTTGCACCGACGTGGCGTGTTCATGGAAGCCAAGCCGTTCTCGATCGGCTTTCGCATCGAGCACCCGCAGGGTCTCATCGACAGGGCGCGTTTCGGGCCCAATGCCGGTCATCCGATCCTGGGCGCGGCGGACTACAAACTGGTCCACCATGCACGCAACGGCCGGGCGGTCTACAGCTTTTGCATGTGCCCGGGCGGCACGGTGGTGGCCGCCACGTCTGAGGCAGGGCGCGTCGTCACCAACGGCATGAGCCAGTACTCGCGCAATGAACGCAACGCCAATGCCGGCATCGTCGTGGGCATCTCGCCGCAGGACTACCGGCAGGACGGACAGGCCAGCGGCCCCGTCAATCCGCTCGACGGCATCGACTTCCAGCGTCTTTGGGAGTCGCGCGCCTACGTACTCGGCGGCGGCAGCTACGCAGCGCCAGGTCAATTGGTCGCTGACTTCCTCAAGGGCCAGGCCAGCACGGCCTTCGGCAGTGTTCTGCCGTCCTACAAGCCGGGCGTTCAGCCGACCGATCTGGCGGCAGCGGGCAACGCCAGCCTGCCCGACTACGCCATCGCCGCCATCCGCGACGCCTTGCCGGCGTTCGGACGCCAGATCGAGGGCTTCGCCATGGCCGATGCGGTATTGACGGGGGTCGAGACCCGCACGTCGTCCCCGCTGCGCATCACCCGTGGCAAGGACTGGCAAAGCCTGAGCGTCAAAGGCCTGTACCCGGCAGGAGAGGGCGCCGGCTACGCCGGCGGGATCATGTCGGCCGGCGTCGACGGCATCGAGGTCGCCGAAGCCCTCGCCGCCCAGCTCCTGCTCAGCCGGCTGCGGGTGCCATCGCGCCCATGACTTGGCTGAAGCCGCCGTCGACATAGGTGATCTCGGCACTGATGCCGGCGGCCAGGTCGGATAGCAAGAAGGCTGCTGCATTGCCCACATCGTCAATCGTCACGGTCCGGCGTATCGGCGCGGTGGCGGCGAAGTCGGCCTGCAGTTTGCCGAAGTCCTTGATGCCCGAGGCGGCCAGGGTTTTGATCGGGCCGGCCGATATGGCGTTGACCCGCACGCCCCTGGCACCCAGGCTCTGGGCCAGGAAACGTACGCTGGACTCCAGCGAGGCTTTGGCCAAACCCATCAGGTTGTAATTGGGCACATAGCGCACCGCGCCCAGGTAAGTCAGGGTGAGCAGTGCGGCACCCGGGCGCAGGCGCGGCAGGGCGGACTTGGCCATGGCCGGGAAGCTGTAGGCCGAAATTTCGTGAGCGGTGCGGAAATTCTCGCGCGTGAAGCCATCGAGAAAGTCGCCAGCGATGGCCTCGCGCGGTGCGAACGCGATGGCGTGGACGAAGCCGTCGAACTCGGGCCAGCTTTCGCCCAATTGGACGAACAGCCTTTCGATCTGAGCGTCATCGGCGACGTCGCACTCGAACACCAACTTGGAACCGAAATCAGCCGCGAACTCGGTGATTCGGTCGCGGAAACGCTCGCCCTGGTAGCTGAAGGCCAGTTCGGCGCCTTCACGGTGGCAGGCGCGTGCAATGCCGTAGGCAATCGAGCGGTTATTCAGCACCCCGGTAATCAGGAGGCGCTTGCCAGCGAGAAAGCCCATGGGAGACCTCGGGGGAGCTAAACGAGGCCGCGATTCTGTCACGCGGCCTCGTTCGCATATTGCCGCTACGCCTCTTGCAGAGTACAATCTGCGTTTCGCTGAAAACCTGAATTACCCTGTGGGCGGATTCCTCCAGCCCATTTTTTTTGCTTGAACGCTTTGCCACTTTCCGAACACCGCACATGAATTGGCAGGACGCCGCCCAACGCACCGTTGCCGGACTCGACTATGAGTTGGTCGACCTCGAACGCACCGGGGGCGGATTGCTGCGCGTGTTCATCGACCGGGTGCCGGGGGTCGTCTACCCGACGGGCCTGTCGGATTTGGTGACGGTGGACGATTGCGAAGCCGTGACACGCCAGTTGCAGTACGTGCTTGAAGTTGAGCTTTGCAGCTACACGCGGCTCGAAGTGTCGTCGCCCGGCCTTGACCGGCCACTCAAGCGCGAGGCAGATTACGTCCGTTTCGCGGGGTCGATGGTGGCCCTGACGCTCAAGCTGCCGCTGGGCGGGCGCAAGAAGTTCGAGGGCCTGCTGGTCGACCGCGAGGGCGGTTGGCGTCTGGAACTGGCGCCGGCGGCTGACAAAGCCGGCAAGGCTTCCAAAGCCCCCGCTGCACAAAGCGAACGAGCGCTGGATTTTGTGCTGGATGAGGTGCGCGAAGCGAACCTCGTGCCGGTGGTGGATTTCAAGGGCAAGTCCCGCGTCAAGGCAGCCGACTCGGCGCCGGCGCTGGCCGAGCCTTCGCACGTCGGAGAGTGAGAGAAGAATGAACCGCGAAATGTTGATGCTGGTCGATGCGATCTCGCGCGAGAAAAGCGTGGAGCGTGAAGTCGTTTTCGGTGCCGTCGAAGCTGCCCTGGCCTCGGCGACGAAAAAGCTTCATGGCGGCGAAGTGGACATCCGCGTGGCCGTCGATCGCGAGACCGGCGACTATGAAACCTTCCGTCGCTGGCACGTGGTGGCGAACGAGGCCGGTCTGCAAATTCCGGACGCCGAGATCCTGCTGTTCGAAGCCCAGGAGCAAATCGCCGACATCGAGGTCGACGACCATATCGAGGAGCCGACGGAGTCGGTGACGATCGGCCGCATCGGGGCCCAGGCCGCCAAGCAAGTGATCCTGCAGAAGATCCGCGACGCCGAACGCGAGCAGCTGCTCAACGACTTCATGTCGCGCGGCGAGAGAGTCATGGTCGGCGCGGTCAAGCGCCTTGACAAGGGCGACATCATCGTTGAGAGCGGCCGAGTCGAAGGGCGCCTGAAGCGCAGCGAGATGATCCCGAAGGAAAACCTGCGCTCGGGTGACCGTGTGCGAGCGTTCATCACCGGCATCGACGACACCATCCGTGGCCCGCAGATCATGTTGTCGCGGTCGGCCCCCGGTTTCATGATGGAGTTGTTTGCCCAGGAAGTGCCGGAAATCGAACAGGGTCTGCTGGAGATCAAGAGCTGCGCCCGCGACCCGGGGTCGCGCGCCAAGATCGCCGTGGTGTCCTACGACAAACGTGTCGACCCCATCGGCACCTGCGTCGGTGTGCGCGGCTCGCGCGTCACTGCCGTGACGAATGAGCTGGCCGGTGAGCGTGTCGACATTGTCCTGTGGTCCGACGACCCAGCCCAGTTCGTCATCGGCGCATTGGCCCCGGCCAACGTGCAGTCCATCGTCGTCGACGAAGAGCGCCACGCCATGGACGTGGTGGTCGACGAAGAAAATCTGGCGATCTCGATCGGTCGCGGCGGCCAGAACGTTCGCCTGGCATCCGACCTCACCGGCTGGCGTATCAACATCATGACTGCCGAAGAGTCCAGCGCCAAACACTCGCAGGAGTCCGACTCGGTGCGCAAGCTGTTCGTCGACAAGCTCGATGTGGACGTCGAGGTCGCCGACATCCTGATCGCCGAGGGCTTCACCAGCCTCGAGGAAGTGGCCTACGTCCCGATGCAGGAAATGCTCGAGATCGAGAGCTTTGACGAAGACACCGTCAACGAGCTCCGCACCCGCGCCAAGGATGCCTTGCTGACGATGGAGATCGCCAAGGAAGAGAGCGTCGAAGAGGTATCGCAAGACTTGCGCGACTTGGAAGTCGACGGCAAGGGCCTGTCTCCCGAGCTCATCGGCAAGCTGGCCGAAGGCGGCATCCATACCCGCGACGACCTGGCCGATCTGGCGGTCGACGAGTTGACCGAAATCACCGGTATCGACGAAGAGCAGGCCAAGACATTGATCATGCAGGCGCGCGCCCATTGGTTCAACGATTGATCATTCTGAACAACGCACTCCCCAGCGCGCCGCACGCCCACCAAGGATTTCCACAATGGCTGTGACCACCGTCGCACAACTTGCCGCCGAGCTGAATCGACCCGCCGCCACGCTGCTCGACCAGCTCCGGTCCGCTGGTCTGTCCAAGCTGTCGGCGGATGACGCCCTGACCGATGCCGACAAGTCGCGTCTGCTCGATCATTTGCGTTCCAGCCATGGCACAGCCAGCAGCGGCGAGCGCAAGAAGATCAGCATCACGCGCAAGAGCACCAGCGAGATCAAGCAGGCTGATGCTTCAGGCAAGGCGCGCACGATCCAGGTCGAGGTGCGCAAGAAGCGCACCTTCGTCAAGCGCGACGACGCCCCGACGGTCGATGAGCCGGACGTCCCGGCGGCACCGCTGATCGACGAAGCCGAACTGGCGCGGCGCGCCGACGAGGTCCGACGTGAAGCCGAGTTGATTCGTCGCCAGGAGGAAGAGCTGGCCGAGAAGCGTCGCTTGCGCGAAGAGCAGGACCAGCGTGAGCGCGACGCAGCCGAGGCACGCGCCCAGGCGGCTGTGGCCAAGGCCGCCAGTGAAATGGCTGCCGGCACGCCGTCGGCGCAGCCGCAGGCCGCGCCGGCTGTACCCGAGGTCGCCAAGCCCGCGTTGCGCGTGGTCAAAGCGGCGGAGACCGAAGCTGCCGAGAAGCTGCGCTTGACCGACCTCGAGCGCCGGCGCAAGGTGGCCGAGACCGAGGCCGCCGCGATTCGCGCGATGATGAACGCGCCGAAGAAGGTCCTGGTGGCCAAGGCCCCGGAAGTCGCCAAGCCCGCCGCTGATGCGGCTGGCATCAAGGGCACCATTCACAAGCCGGCCGCTCGTCCGGGCGCACCCACCAGTGGCGCTACCGCCAAGCCGGGTGACAAGAAGTCGGTCAAATCCGAGAAGCTTTCATCGAGCTGGGCCGACGACGCCGCCAAGAAGCGCGCGCTCAAGACCCGCGGCGACACCGGCGGCAACCGTCCTGGATGGCGCGCGCCCAAGGGCGGTCGCGGCCGCGGTGGCGATCGCAATGACAGCCATCCTTCGTCCTTCGTTGCGCCCGCCGAGGCCGTGACCCAGGAAGTGCATGTGCCCGAGACCATCACGGTGGCGGACCTGGCCCACAAGATGAGCGTCAAGGCCAATGAGGTCGTCAAGCAGTTGATGAAGCTCGGTCAGATGGTCACCATCAACCAGTCGCTTGACCAAGAGACGGCCATGATCCTGGTCGAGGAAATGGGCCACAAGGCGTTTGCCGCCAAGCTCGACGACCCGGAGGCCTTCACCGAGGAAGAAGAAGCCGCTTCGACGGCCAAGCAGTTGCCGCGTGCGCCAGTCGTGACCGTGATGGGCCACGTCGACCACGGCAAGACGTCCTTGCTCGATTACATCCGCAGCAAGCGCGTGGCTGCAGGCGAAGCCGGCGGCATCACCCAGCACATCGGCGCCTACCACGTCGAAACGCCGCGCGGCATGATCACCTTCCTCGACACCCCTGGCCACGCCGCGTTTACCGCGATGCGCGCCCGCGGCGCGAAGGCCACCGACATCGTCATCCTGGTGGTGGCGGCCGACGACGGCGTGATGCCGCAGACCAAGGAGGCCATCAGCCACGCCAAGGCGGCGGGCGTGCCCATCGTCGTGGCGATGAACAAGATCGACAAGCCCGACTCCAACCTTGAGCGCCTGAAGAGCGAACTGGTGGCCGAGCAGGTGGTGCCGGAAGACTTCGGTGGCGACTCGCCCTTCGTGCCGGTGTCGGCCAAGACCGGCCAGGGCATCGACACCCTGCTCGAACAGGTGCTGCTGCAGGCCGAGGTGCTGGAGTTGCTGGCGCCGCGCGAAGCCATGGCCAAGGGCCTGGTCATCGAAGCCCAGCTCGACAAGGGCCGCGGCCCCGTGGCCACGGTGCTGATCCAGTCCGGCACCCTCAGGCGCGGCGATGTGGTGCTGGCAGGTTCGAGTTATGGCCGCGTACGCGCCATGCTCGACGAAGACGGCAAGGCCATCACCGAGGCCGGTCCCTCGATTCCGGTCGAGATCCAGGGCCTGACCGAGGTGCCGCGGGCCGGTGACGAGTTCATGGTCTTGTCCGACGAACGGCGGGCGCGCGAGATCGCCACCTTCCGCCAAGGCAAGTACCGCGAGGTCAAGCTGGCCAAGCAGCAAGCCGCCAAGCTGGGCGACGTGTTCGAGAACATCGGCGTGGGTGCGGCCCAGACCCTGTCCTTGATCATCAAGGCGGATGTGCAGGGCTCGCAGGAAGCGCTGGCGCAGTCGCTGGTAAAGCTCTCGACGCCCGAGGTCAAGGTGCAGGTGGTGCATGCCGCCGTCGGTGGCATCAGCGAGAGCGACATCAACCTGGCCATCGCTGCCAAGGCCGTCATCGTTGGCTTCAACGTGCGCGCCGATGTCAGCGCGCGCAAGCTGGCCGAGGGCAACGGCGTCGACATCCGCTACTACAACATCATCTACGACGCCGTCGACGAGATGAAGGCGGCCATGACCGGCATGCTCGCGCCGGAGCAGAAGGAAGAGATCATCGGTACGGCCGAGATCCGCACCGTCTTCGTGGCCAGCAAGATCGGCACGGTGGCCGGCAGCATGATCACCGCGGGCCAGGTCACGCGCAATGCGCGCTTCCGCCTGCTGCGCGACAACGTGGTCATCTACACCGGCGAAGTCGAGTCGCTCAAGCGCTTGAAGGACGACGTGCGCGAGGTCAAGGAAGGCTTCGAGTGCGGTATCAAGTTGAAGAACTACAACGACATCGTTGCCGGCGACCAACTCGAGTTCTTCGAAGTCAAGGAAGTTGCACGCACCTTGTAGTGCGGAGTCTGTCTCACCCGAGCCAACCCCGCCCACTGCAAAGTCGGCGGGGTTTGCTCCTTCTGGAGACCCCGATGTCACGTCACAAGAAAGCCATCCCCAACCGCAGCTTCCGCGTTGCCGACCAGATCCAGCGCGATGTGGCCGGCTTGGTGCGCGAGTTGAAGGACCCGCGCATCGGCATGATCACCATCACCGGGGTCGATGTGACGCCGGACTATGCCCATGCCACGGTGCGTTTTTCACTGTTGGTGGGTGACCTCGGCGATTGCGAGGTGGCACTCAACGAAGCTGCCGGCTTCGTTCGCAACGGTCTCTTCAAGCGCCTTCAGATTCACACCGTGCCGACCTTGCACTTCCAGTTCGACCGCACCACCGAACGCGCGGCCGAGTTGTCGGCCCTGATCACGCGCGCCAACGCAACGCGCGCCCTGGACGAGTGATGAACCGCCTGCAGCCTCGCATGCCCAAGCGCGCCGTCCACGGCGTGCTGCTGCTCGACAAGCCGCTCGGCCTGTCGAGCAACGATGCGCTGCAGAAGGCCAAGCGCCTGTTTCGGGCCGAGAAAGCCGGCCACACCGGCACCCTGGACCCGCTCGCATCGGGTTTGCTGCCCCTGTGCTTCGGTGCGGCCACCAAGTTCTCCCAGACCAGTCTCGATGCCGACAAGCGCTACAGCGCGACCCTGACCCTGGGCCAGACCACCACCACCGGCGACCTCGAAGGCTCGCTGGTGCTGGAACGACCGGTCAACGTCACCCGCGCCGACATCGACGCCGCCTGCCTGCGCTTCACCGGCGCGATCGAGCAGCGCCCGCCGATGCATTCGGCGCTCAAGCACGAGGGCAGGGCACTTTATGAATACGCCCGCGAAGGCATCGAGGTCGAACGAACCACGCGCAGCATCGTCATTCACCGAATCGACATCCTCGACTGGCAGGCGGCCCGGCTGGTGCTCGATATCACTTGCAGCAAGGGCACCTATATCCGCACCCTGGCCGAAGCCATCGGCGAAGCGCTCGGCTGCGGCGCGCACCTCGGGGCATTGCGGCGCGCCGGTTGCGGGCGGTTGTCGATCGCCGACGCGGTCACGCTCGACGGTCTGGCGGCCCTGAACGAAGCCGCACGCGACGCCAAGCTGTTGGCGCCCGACGTGTTGCTCGCCGACTGGACGGCCTACCACTTGGCCGCCGACGAAGCCGGCCGCTTCCTCACCGGTCTGCGTCGCCGCGTCGATGCACCCGACAACGCCCGCGTGCGCGTCTACGGCCCCGAACCCAAGGCTCTGCTCGGAGCGGCCCACATCGTGGCCGGCGAACTGATCCCCGACCGCCTTCTCAGTCCTGCCGAATTGCAGGGCCTGCTCGATTCCTGAAAACCGAAGACCCCCATGACCCGACCGATCCGCAACATCGCCATCATCGCCCACGTCGACCACGGCAAGACCACCCTGGTGGACCAACTGCTGCGCCAGAGCGGCACCTTCCGAGAGAACGAGAAGGTCGCCGAGCGCGTGATGGACAGCAACGACCTGGAGCGTGAGCGCGGCATCACCATCCTGGCCAAGAATTGCGCCATCGAGTGGAAGGGCACCCACATCAACATCGTCGATACGCCCGGCCACGCCGACTTTGGCGGCGAAGTCGAGCGCGTGTTGTCGATGGTCGACAGTGTGCTGCTGCTGGTGGATGCCGTCGAAGGCCCGATGCCGCAGACCCGCTTCGTGACCAAGAAGGCGCTGGCGCTGGGCTTGAGGCCGATCGTCGTCGTCAACAAGGTCGACCGCCCCGGCGCGCGTCCCGATTACGTCATCAACGCCACCTTCGATCTTTTCGACAAGCTTCACGCCACCGAGGCGCAGCTCGATTTCCCGGTCATCTACGCCTCCGGCCTCAACGGCTGGGCGACGATGGAGGCCGGCATCATCGGCACCGACCTGGCGCCGATGTTCGACGCCATGCTGCAGTACGTTCCGGCGCACGAAGGCGCGCCCGACGCGCCGCTGCAGCTGCAGATCTGCTCGCTGGATTACTCGACCTACGTCGGTCGCATCGGCATCGGCCGCATCAACCAGGGCACGCTCAAACCGATGCAGGACGTGGCCCTGTACAGCGGCCCGGACAGCACGCCGATCAAGGCGCGCGTGAACCAGGTGCTGGTGTTCGAGGGCCTGGAGCGCAAGCCGGCCGAGAGCGCCGGCCCGGGCGACATCGTGCTGATCAACGGCATCGAAGGCATCGGCATCGGCGTGACGCTGACCGACATCGAGAACCCTGTGCCGCTGCCCATGTTGACGATCGACGAGCCGACGTTGACGATGAACTTCTGTGTCAACAACTCGCCGCTGGCCGGCCGCGAAGGCAAGTTCGTCACCAGTCGCCAACTGCGTGACCGCCTCGAGCGCGAGCTGCAGAGCAACGTCGCGCTGCGCTTCAAGGACACCGACGAAGACGGCATCTACGAAGTCTCGGGCCGCGGCGAGTTGCACCTGACCATCCTGCTCGAAACGATGCGCCGCGAGGGCTTCGAGCTGGCCGTGAGCAAGCCGCGCGTCGTCTTCCACGAGGTCGACGGCGAGAAGCATGAGCCGATCGAGTTGGTCACCGCCGACGTCGAAGACACCCACCAGGGCGCCGTGATGCAGGCCTTGGGCGAGCGCAAGGCCGAGCTGGTGAACATGGAGTCCGACGGCATGGGCCGCGTGCGCCTGGAATACCGCATCCCGGCGCGCGGCCTGATCGGATTTTCCAACGAGTTCATGAACCTGACGCGCGGCACCGGCCTGATCAGCAACATCTTCGACGGCTACGAAGCCTTCAAGGGCGATATCGCCGGCCGCAAGAACGGGGTCTTGATCAGCCAGGACAACGGCGAGATCGTGACCTACGCACTGGGCAAGCTCGACGATCGCGGACGCATGTTCGTGCGTGCCGGCGACCCGGTGTACGAAGGCATGCTGGTCGGCATCCACAGCCGCGACAATGACTTGGTGGTCAACGCCGTGCGCGCCAAGCAGCTGACCAACTTCCGCGTCAGCGGCAAGGAAGAGGCGATCAAGATCACGCCGGCGATCGACCTGACGCTGGAGTACGCGGTCGAGTTCATCGAGGACGACGAGCTGGTCGAGATCACCCCGAAGAGCATTCGCCTGCGCAAACGGTACCTGAAGGAGCATGACCGCAAGAGGGCTTCGCGGGAAGCTGCTTGATCGGCGTTCGCACGGTACCGCTAGCGGTGTCCACACGGCCCCCCTTGACCCCCGCCGAGCGAGGGGTTCTGTTTTGAATGCGGTCCGCGTCGCCGCGCGACCCCGCCGATGCCCATGACGCATCGGCGCGCAGTCGCGCTGATGATTCTTTGCACGCTGATGTGGAGCATCGCGGGCGTCGTCACGCGCCAGCTCGATTCGGCGCGCAGCTTCGAAGTCACGTTTTGGCGCAGTCTGTTCAACGCGGTTGCGCTGCTGGCGGCGCTGCTGGCAATGCGCGGAACGGCGTTGTGGAACGACGTTCGCCGCGGCGGCGGGGCACTGTGGTTCTCGGCCGTCTGTTGGGCTGTGATGTACACCAACTTCATGATCGCCATCACCCTGACCACGGTGGCCACCGTCTTGGTCACGCTGGCCATTGCACCGCTGGTCACGGCGATCTTTTCGCGCCTCTTTCTGCGGCACCGCTTGCCGCTGCGCACTTGGGTGGCGATCGGTGTGGCCGGCATCGGGATTGCCTGGATGTTCGGGCGCCAGGCCGTGGCAGCGGCCACAGGCGGTGGCGCCTCGATGACCGGCGCCCTGGTCGCGCTCGGTGTGCCGGTCGCCGCCGCGGCCAACTGGACCTTGTTGCAACACATGCAGCAGCGCCATGCCGCCGATCCGGCGGTCGAAGCGCCGCAGATGCTGCCGGCGGTGCTGCTCGGTGCCTTGCTTTCAGCCGCGATCACGCTGCCTGCAGCCTTGCCGTTCACGGCCACGCCCCATGACCTGGGCTGGCTCGGCTTGCTCGGCGTGGTGCAGTTGGCGATTCCTTGCCTCATCGTCGTGCGCCTGTCCACGGTGTTGTCTGCGCCTGAGATTTCTCTGCTGGGCCTGCTGGAGGTCGTCTTCGGCGTGTTGCTGGCCTGGGTCGGCGCGGGCGAAGTACCGGCACCCGAGGCCCTGGCGGGCGGCTCCCTCGTACTGGCGGCGCTGCTCGGCAACGAGCTGCTGGCCTGGCGCGCGCGCGAGGCATCGCGGCGCTGAGCAGGCGACGCGGTGCCCGGCACACGCGCTGCGTGCGGCCTTAGGGTGATCCCCCGTCCGGCGCGCGGGCATGCGCCCTAGGATGCCGAGCATGAAACGACTGTCAGGCCTCGACGCTACCTTCCTGCACCTCGAGACGGCCGAGATGCCGATGCACGTCGGCGCCCTGCACATCTTCGAGTTGCCGCCCGCCACGCGCGGCCGCTTCGTGCATGCCTTGCGCAAGCACATGGCAGAGCGCCTGCCGCAAGCGCCCGCGCTGCGTCGGCGCTTGTGGCAGATGCCGCTCAACGTGACCAATCCGGTCTGGCTCGATGCCGAGCCGGATCTGAAGCAACACATCGTCGAGATCAAGCTGCCGCGCAAGGGTGACGACATGGTGCAGCTCGAGGCGATGGTCGGCCGGTTGCACCCGGTGCTGCTCGACCGCAGCCGGCCGCTGTGGAAGTTTCATGTGATCGAAGGCCTGTCGCCGGGCGCCGGTGGCGGCAAGCGGGTGGCGCTGTACACCCAGCTGCACCACGCTGCCGTCGACGGCCAGGCCGCGGTGGCGCTGGCCAATGCCATCCTCGACCTGACACCGACACCCCCACCGCCGCAGGCGCGCCAATCGGGCCGCGTGAAGCGCTTCGAGCTCGGCTTGGTGGAGATGATCTCCGGCGCCATCGGCAGCGAGGTGCAGCAGATCACGCATTTGCTGCGTGCGTTGCCAGGGGTCGTCGGCTCGCTGTCGTCGGCGGTCACCCAGGTGGCGTCACGCAGTGAATTGGTCACGGGCAAGAAACGCGTCGGCAGCCTGAGCCTGGCGCCGCGTACGCGCCTGAACGCCTCGGTGACCGCGGGGCGTGCTTTCGCCGCCGTCTCCTTGCCGCTGCAAGAACTCAAGGCGCTGGGCCGGCTGCATGAGGCCACGCTGAATGACATGGTGCTGATGTTGTGCAGCACTGCGCTGCGTCGCCACTTCGCCAAGCACGGCCCGCTGCCGCGCAAGTCACTGGTGGCCGCGGTTCCGGTGTCGCTGCGCGAGAAGGGCAACACCAGCTCTGACAACCAGGCTTCGATGACGCTCGTCAGCCTGGGTACGCATGTCGCCGACCCGATGCGTCGCCTGGCGCACATCAAGGCGGCCACCCAGTCGATGAAGTCGACGCTGGCCGGCGTGAAGAGCATCCTGCCCACCGATTTCCCCTCCATCGGGGTGCCCTGGTTGATGGAGGCCGCGACCTCGCTCTACGGCCGTGCCAAGGTCGCCGACAAGCTGCCACCGGTGGCCAACGTGGTGATCTCCAACGTGCCGGGCCCGCCGGTGTCGCTCTATATGGCCGGCGCCAGGATGCTGACCAACTATCCCTGCTCGATCGTGGTCCACGGTGTGGCCCTGAACATCACGGTCCAGAGCTACGACCAGTCGCTCGATTTTGGCCTGATGGCCGACGCCGCTGCAATGCCCGAGGTGCACGAGTTGGGTGCGGCTTTGCGCGTGGCCTTTGAAGACGTGCGCGCCTTGGTGGCCGAGGAGAGCCCCGACGACAGGCCGGCCACCGCCCGCCAGGTGGCCCAGGGCGCGGCGCGCAACGCCGGCAAAGTGCTCAAGCGAGCCGCCGGCGCGGCGATTGGCGGCGCCAGCGATCTGCTGGCCAAGCCAATGCCTCGCGCCGCGCGTCGGGCCATCACCGGGGCCGTCGGCGACGCCGTCAGCGGCGCCATGGCCCGGATGGCCAAGGGCGCGCTGCGCAAGCGCTGAGGCGGGCGCGTTTGCGCCGTGATCCGGGGCACGCCGGGCTGAATCAACTAGGGCAACTGCCCCATTGGGAGGGCATTCGCGCAGGCTAGGATCGGGCCCGATGAGAACCCGTCGTTCACGCGCGCAGGCTGCCCCTGCACCTGCCCCCGCGACCGAACCCACGACCGAGGCCGCGCTACGCGCGCCAGCGCCCTGGCTGATGCTGATGGAAAGTCGCGCGCCTTGGGAGTACGCCGCGTTGCTGGCCTCGCTGCCCTGGTTGCGTCGCCTGCCGCCGGGCGACGGCCACCCGGTGATCGTCTTCCCCGGCCTTGGCGCCGCCGACCTGACCACCGTGCCCTTGCGCAATTTTCTCGAGTCGCTCGGCTACAGCACCTACCCCTGGCAGCAGGGGTTCAACTTCGGCCCGCGCGAGGGCGTACTCAAAGGTTGCCGTGAGCTGGTGCGCCGCATCGTCGACCGGCATGGCACGCCGGCCAGCCTGGTGGGCTGGAGCCTGGGCGGTCTGTACGCGCGCGAGATGGCCAAGGAGATGCCGGCCCTGACCCGTTGCGTGATCACTTTGGCAACGCCTTTCGCGGGCCACCCGCGAGCCACCAATGCCTGGCGCTTCTACGAGATGCTGAGCGGCCAGACCGTGCACGACCCCGAGTTGATCGAACAGATTCGCGGTACGCCCGAGGTGCCGACAACGTCGATCTACTCCAAGACCGACGGTGTGGTGGCCTGGCAGTGCAGCATCAACGAAGAGGCACCGCGGGCCGAGAACATCGAGGTCCATGCCAGCCACATCGGCATGGGCTTGAATCCGCTGGCGCTGTACGCCGTTGTCGACCGCCTGCGCCAGGACCCGGCGCGCTGGGAACGCTTCGATGCGCCTGTGGCACTGCGCTGGTTCTACAGCACCACCGGCGACACGCCCTGATGTCGAGGCTCGGGGGCGCGATGCAACTGGCTGCCAACGGCGTGACGATCGAGGTCGACGACCAGGGTCCGCTTGACGGCCCGCCACTGCTGCTGCTCATGGGGCTGGGCATGCAGCTCACGGCCTGGCCCGCCGGCATGGTGGCGCTGTTGGTGGCGCGGGGCCTTCGCGTGATCCGCATCGACAACCGTGACGCCGGCTTGAGCCAGCGCTTTGACGCCGAGGGCACGCCCAACCTGGCCGGGGCTGCGCTGCGCTACTTCCTGCACCTGCGCGTGCCGACTGCCTACACCCTGGCCGACATGGCCGAAGACGCCTGGGCTGTGCTCGACGCCTTGGGCATCGCCCGGGCCCAGGTCTGTGGCGCCTCGATGGGCGGCATGATCGCCCAGCATATGGCCGCACGCCAGCCCGGGCGGGTGGCGCGCCTGAACCTGCTCATGACCAGCTCGGGCGCACGCAGCTTGCCCCAGCCGAGCCTGAAGGTGCGCGCGGCCCTGCTCGAGCGCCGACCTGCGGGCGGACTCGATGTCGACGCCGAGGTCGCCCGCCTGACACGCCTGTTCACCCTCATCGGCAGCCCCGCCTTCCGGCCGGATCCGGTCGAGTTCAAGTCTCGCCTGACGGCTTCGGTGCTTCGCGCCTGGCACCCCAGCGGCGTGGCGCGACAACTGATTGCCGTGGCGGCGGACGGCGACCGTTCCAGCCTGCTCGCGCACATCATCGCGCCGACCCATATCGTTCATGGCGACGCAGACCCATTGGTGCCGGTGGCTGCTGCGCACGATCTGCGCGCCAAGATCGCCGGCGCCACGCTCGAAGTCATCGAAGGCATGGGCCACGACTTGCCGGCGGCACTCTGGCCGCGCTTGGCGGCGGCGATCGCGGGGCCGGGTAGCGCGCCGGGGTAGGGCGGTGCACTTCGCGACGCCGCTTGGTCATCGAACACTTTATGCGCCCTCGCGCGCCAAGGAGACCGCATGCACATCCCTCCAGAAACCCGCCCCGTGGCGGTCGTCACCGGCGGCGCCCGCGGCATCGGCCTGGCCATTGGCCAGTGGTTCCTCGCGCATGGCTACCGGGTCGCCTTGGTCGACATCGACGCCCAGACGCTGGGCCGCACCGAGACGACCCTGGCCGATCCTGCGCGCGTGCTGGCGCACGTTGCCGATGTCTCCAGCCCCGAGCAGGTGGCCGTTGCGATGGGGGCCGTCGAGCAGCGGTTCGGCCGCATCGACGCCCTGGTGAACAACGCCGGCGTCGCGGTGTTCAAGCCCATCCTGCAGACCTCGTTCCAGGAATGGCGCCAGGTCATGGCCACCAACCTCGACGGCGCCTTCCTGTGCACGCAGGCCGCCGCACCGGTGATGCTGCGCGGCGGCGGTGGCAGCGTCGTCAACATCGCATCCATTTCAGGCTTGCGCGCCAGCACGCTGCGCGTGGCCTACGGCACCAGCAAGGGCGCGCTGATCCACCTCACCAAGCAGCAGGCTTGCGAACTCGGCAATGCCGGTATCCGCGTCAACGCGGTTGCACCCGGCCCGGTGCTGACGGAAATGGCCAAGGCGGTGCACAGCACGTCCATCATTTCCGACTACTTCGACGCCATTCCCCTCAACCGCTATGGCACGCCGGAAGAGATCGCCGAAGTCGTCGGCTTCCTGTGCAGTCCGGCCGCGAGCTACGTCAACGGTCAGGTGCTGGCGGCCGATGGCGGCTTTGACGCCAGCGGGGTCGGGTTGCCGACCTTGCGGCGCCGTGACGAGCCCTCGGTGAGCTGACAAGGCGTCCATGACGCACGCCCACGAGGTCGACTCGCGCTACGCGTGGACCCGCCTGGCCGTCACGCTGGCACTGATGACCGTGGGCAGCGGTGTGATGTACATCGTCTCGGTGGTGCTGCCTACCGTGCAGGCCGAGTTCGGCGTCGCGCGCGCCGACGCCTCGCTGCCCTACACGCTGCTGATGATTGGCTTCGGGCTGGGCGGCATCCTGATGGGCCGCCTGGCCGACCGCTTCGGCGTGATGCTCCCGCTGCTGCTGGGCGCGGCGGGCCTTGGCGCTGGCTTCGTTGCGGCCGGCCTGTCGACCAGCCTGGTCGGATTTGCCATCGCCCACGGGCTGTTGCTCGGCCTGCTCGGCAGCGCGGCCACCTATGCGCCGTTGTTGGCCGACACGTCTGCCTGGTTCGTGCGCCGGCGCGGCATCGCCGTGGCGGTCTGCGCCAGCGGCAACTACCTGGCCGGAGCGGTGTGGCCGCCGATCGTTCAGCACTTTGTGCAAACGCAGGGCTGGCGCGCGACCTACATCGGCCTGGGCATCTTCTGCTCCATCACGATGGCCTTGCTGGCGCTGGCCATGCGGGCAAGGCCGCCGGTAGCGCATGCGGCAGCCGTGTTGCCGAAGCGTCCGTTTGCGACGCCCTCGACCCTGCCCTTTGGCCTCAGTCTGAACCAGGCCCAGGGCCTGCTCTGCGTGGCCGGCGTGGCCTGTTGCGTGGCGATGGCCATGCCACAGGTTCACATCGTGGCCTACTGCGGCGACCTGGGCTACGGCGCGGCGCGTGGCGCCGAGATGTTGTCGCTGATGCTGATCTGCGGCATCGTCAGCCGCCTGGTCTCGGGCGCAATCTGCGACCGCATCGGCGGCCTGCGTACCCTGCTGCTGGGCTCGGTGCTGCAGACCACGGCATTGTTGCTGTTCCTGCCCTTCGATGGCCTGGTGTCGCTGTACGTCGTCTCGGCGCTGTTCGGTCTGTTCCAGGGCGGCATCGTGCCGAGTTACGCCATCATCGTGCGCGAGCACTTCCCGCCCGCCGAAGCCGGTGCGCGTGTGGGCACGGTGCTGATGGCCACGCTGCTGGGCATGGCCCTGGGCGGCTGGATGTCGGGCAAGGTGTTCGATCTGACCGGCTCCTACCAGGCGGCGTTCGTCAACGGCATCGGCTGGAACCTGCTCAACATCGCGATCGTTCTGTTCCTGCTCTGGCGCTTGCGCGGGGCCGGCAGCGGCAAGGCCTCGTTGGCTGTTTGAGCAAATCGCCTTTGCGGTGAGTCAGAGTGCCACGGTCGAGATCCAGGGCACGGCAGCGATCACCACCAGGCCCACCAGCAGGGCCAGCAGGTAAGGCCAGATGGCGACCATCACCTCGTCGGGCGGTGCGTCGCCGATGCGGCATGCGACGTAGAAGCCAACGCCGATGGGCGGCATCATCAAGCCGATGTTCATGGCCGTGACGACGACCATCGAGTAATGGATGTCGTGGATGCCGAGCTTCTTGGCGATCGGGAACATGATCGGCGCCAGCAGCAGGATGGCAGGCAGCCCTTCGAGGATGCAGCCCAGGATGAGAAAGACGGCGATCGTCACGGCCAGATAGGCCCAGACGCCACCCGGCAGGGCGGTCAGGAAGTTCGACAACTGCTGCACCACGCCGCTCTGGGCGATGGCCCAGGCCATGCCCGAGGCGGTGCCCAGGATGAGCAGGATCGCGCCGCTCAGCGCCGCGGTGTCGACCAGCATGCGGTAGACCTGCCGGGCGCTCAGCCCGCCATACAGCCACTTGCCGATCAAGAGGGCGTACAGCACGGCGATGGTCGAGACCTCGGTGGCCGTGGCCACGCCACCGCCCACGGCGCTGCGGATCAGGAAGGGCAGCACCAGGGCCGGTGCGGCAATCAACAACAATTTGCCAATCGCGGCCATGGGTGCGCGCCGCACGCCTTCCATGACTTCGTGGCGGGCCTTCCAGCGCGCCAGCACCAGCAGCGCCAGCATCAGCACCATGGCCACGACGAAGCCACTCTGAAACAGGCCGGCAATCGAGACCCCGGCCACCGAGCCGAGCACGATCAGCACGATGCTCGGTGGCACGGTGTCGGCCATGGCCGCGCCGGTCGCCAGCAGCGCCACCATCTCCTTCGGCTTGTGGCCACGCCGTCGCATCTCGGGGAACAACGCCGGCGCCACGGTGGCCATGTCCGAGACCTTGGAGCCCGAGATGCCCGAGACGATGAAGAGCGAGCCGAGCAGCACGTAGGACATGCCCGCCTTGATGTGGCCGAGCAGGGCGGCCAGCACATCGACGATGGCCTTGCCCATGCCGGTGCTGTCGAGCACGCAGCCGAGCAGCACGAAGATCGGCACCGACACCAGGATGATGCTCGACATGCCCTCGTCCATGCGGCTGACGACCACCGTCAGCGGCACGGTGGTCGAGAAGCCGAGATAGCTCAACGTGGCCAGGCCGAAGCAAAAGCCGATCGGCACGCCGGCCACCAGGCAGACGCTGACCAGGCCCACCAGGAAGATGACGAGATTCAGGTTGCCCAGCTGCTGCAGCGGCAGCGTGCCCAGCCAGCAGACGGCGGCCAGGCCGCCCAGGGTCAAGCCGGCGGCACCGAGTTGCCGCAGCGTGACCGTGCGCAACGCAAACACCAGCACCAGGGCCAGCATGGCGATCACGCCGAAGGCGATCGCCGACACACGCAGCGCGTTGGGCAGGCTCAGCTCCGGCGACTTGATGGCCCACTCGTCGCGGGTGTACTCGAGCGCGGGTGGCGCCAGCGCGAGCAGCGTGGCTGCCACCGCGCACAAGGCAAAGGCCTGCAGGTAGCCGCGCAGGTGCTCCGGCACTCGATCGACCACGATAGTCAGGCGCAGGTGCTCGTTGCGGTGCATCGCGATCACCGCACCCAGCATCGCCAGCCAGAGGAACGACAGCGAGACGATCTCGTCGATCCAGACCACCGGCAGGGTGAAAACATAACGCGCCACCACGCCGGTGAGCAGCAGCGTGATGATCAGCGTCAGCAGCAGCGCGCTGGCGGCTTCGAGCGGCTTCATCAGCCGCCCTGCGAGCTGGTTCAAATCAGCTTGCCCGAGTACTTCTCCAGCTTGGACAGCGCCTCGTCGCCGAACTTCTCGCGCCATTCCTTGTAGAAGCCGGCCTTGGAGAGCACCTCACGGAAGCTCTTGACTTCGGGGTAGTTGAAGATCATGCCCTTGGCTTTGAGCTGCGCCTCCAGGCCGTTGTTCAGGCGGCGGATGTCGTCGCGCTGCTTCATCACCGCCTCAGTCACATGCTTGGTGATCAGCGCCTGCACGTCGGGCGGCGTGGCGGCCCAACGTTTGCCGTTGGCCAGGATCCACTGGCCGTCCCACATGTGGCCGGTCATCGAAACGTACTTCTGTACCTCGTACAGCTTGGCGATGTCGATGATGGCCAGCGGGTTCTCCTGGCCCTCGACAACCTTGGTCTGCAGCGCGGAATAGACCTCACTGAAATTGATGCCGGTGGGCGCTGCGCCGAAGGCCTTGAACATCGAGGTCCAGAGCGGGCTGACTGGCACGCGGATCTTGAAGCCCTGCAGATCGGCCGCGACGTTGATCGGCTTGGTCGACGTCGTGATGTTGCGAAAGCCGTTGTCCAGGATGCGGTCGAAACTGTGCAGGTTGGCCTTGGCGATCGCGCCGCGGATGAAGGTGCCCAGGTCGCCGTCCATGGCCTGCCACACCGTCTGGTAGTCCTTGAAGGCGAAGGCCAGGCCGTTGATGCCGGCCAGCGGCACCAGGGTCTGCAGGATCAGGCCCGACAGCGGGAAGAAGTCGATCGCGCCCGAGCGCACCTGCGACAACATGTCGGTGTCACCCCCGAGTTGGTTGTTCGGAAAGATGGCGATATCGACGCGACCACTGCTGTCCTTCTTGATCGCTTCCACCGCCTCGCGTACCCGAATGTTCGACGGGTGCGTGACGGGAATGTTGTTGGCCCACTTGAAGCTCAGGGTTGGGTTCTGGGCGAAGACAGGAACGCCGACGGACGCCAAGGCGCCGGCTGAAGCGCTGGCCTGGATGAAGCTACGGCGGCTGGTGCGCGGGAGGAAGGTCATGAGGTGGGTTTCCGGGTAAGGTGGTGGACGGGCGAGGAAACGGACAAACGAGCCACGGCGAACCTGCGCTATCGGGCGGTGCCGAGCAGGTGCAGCGCGGCGGCGGCAATCTTTTCTGGGCTGAGACGGGACTCGTTCTCGAGCACTTGTGCATAGCCGACCGGGATGCGCGGTGCGCCCAGGCGGGCGATGCGGCAGCCTGTGGCCTCGGCAGTGCGGGCGGCGACTTCAGCGCCGAAGCCGGCCACTTGCACGGCCTCGTGCACGACCAGCAAGCGGCCGGTGCGCGCAGCAGACTCGAACACCGCCGTCTGATCCCAGGGCCAGAGTGTGCGCAGGTCGATGACCTCGACGCTCACGCCCTTCAGGCCGTCGAGCTCCAGTGCGAGCAGGGTTGGCGCCAGGCCGCGTGACCAGGTCACGAGGGTCAGGTCGTTGCCGCGGCGCACTGTGTTGGCGCGGCCGAGCAGCAGCTCGAGGGTCGGGTCGACCTCGCCCTGCAGGCCCCAGAGCTCCTTGTGCTCCATGTAAACCACCGGGTCGCCGCAGGCCAGCGACGCTTTGAGCAGCGAGAAGTTGTCTTGCGGCGTGGCGGGGCACACCACGGCCACGCCGGGCAGGTGGGCGAACCAGGCTTCCAATGACTGCGAATGCTGAGCAGCCGAGGCCGACCAGATGCCGATCGGCATGCGCGCCACCAGCGGCACGCGGCCCTGGCCGCCGAACATGAAGCGGTTCTTCGCGGCCTGGTTGACGATCTCATCCATGGCGCAGAGCGCGAAATCGATGACGCGCATCTCGACCACCGGGCGCAGGCCGGTGAGGGCCATGCCGACGGCCGCGCCCATGATGTTGGCCTCGGAGATCGGCGTGTCGATCACGCGCTGGGGCCCGAACTCCTGCTGCAAGCCGCGGTACTGGCCGAACACGCCGCCACGGCCGAGATCCTCCCCCAGGGCCACCACAGTCGCATCCGCCTGCATCGCCTGCTGCAAGGCCAGCAGGGCGGCCTGGGCGTAACTGAGGGGGCTGCCGCTCATCGCCAGACCCCGGCGCCGCTGTTCATGACATCGTCATAGGCGGCACTGGCCTCAGGCCAGGGAGCTGCCTCGGCAGCGGCCAGGGCACGTTCGATCTCGCCCAGCGCATCGCGGTCGATGGCGTCGATGGCGGCCGCGGCCACGCCCGCCGCCAGCAACTGGCCGCGGGTGACGAGCAAGGGGTCGTTGCGCTTGGCAGCCTCGACTTCGGCGGCATCGCGGTAGTTGCCCGGGTCGACCGAGACATGGCCCTTGAACCGATAGGTCACGGCGTGCAGCAGGCGCGGCCCCTGGCCCGCGCGCACGGCCCCAAGCAGCGTCGCGGCAGCAGTGTCGACGGCTCGCGCGTCGTTGCCGTCGACCTTCAGCGCGCGCAGGCCCAGCGCCTCGGCGCGGGCTGACACGCCCTCGCCCGCGGTCATCGGCGCGGTGGGCGTGGTGGCGGAGATGCGGTTGTCTTCGCAAACGAAGAGCACCGGCAACTGGTACACCTGGGCCCAGTTCAGACCCTCGAGGAAGGGGCCTCGATTGGCCGCACCATCGCCGAAGAAGCAGGCCACAACGTGCGGCAGGCCGCGGATCTTCAGTGCCTGTGCGGCACCCGTCGCGATCGGAATGCCGGCCGCGACAACACCATTGGCGCCGAGCATGCCGACCGAGAAGTCGGCGATGTGCATCGAGCCGCCTTTGCCCTGGTTGGTGCCGTTGGCGCGGCCGAACAGCTCGCACATCATGCGCGTCGGGTCGGCGCCCTTGGCCAGGGTGTGGCCGTGGCCGCGGTGGGTGGAAGTGAGCAGGTCTTCGCGCGCCAGATTCAGGCAAACGCCGGCCGCCACCGCCTCCTGGCCTGTGGACAGATGCAGCGGGCCGCGTACCCGGGCCGGCTTGGCGGCGGCGGCCAGGCCCCAGGCCGCCACGCCGCCCTGGCTGGCTTCTTCGGCCGCGTCTTCAAAGGCGCGAATTCGGCGCATCAGCCGGTACAACTCAAGCAAACGCATCAGGGGCAGGGCGTGTGGCGGTTCGCGGCGCGGGCCGCTGTGAAGGCAGGTTGAGCGCCCACGCAGGGCGAGCACAACACCAAATTCTAGGTTTCAGCGCCGGGCGCGCGGGGTGTGGATTCCCTTGGTGTGTTGCGCCGGTCACCCATCGGCGCCGACCAGACGAGAGATAACCCTCGGCCGGCGCGCCGCACTGGCACCCGCGCCGGCACAATTCGCGCGTGAGCCCACCCCCGTGCCGCACCCGACGACAGCGCCGCGCGTGGCTGCTGGCGGCGTTGTGTGCGCCCGCGTGGAGCGCGCAGGGCGACAGCGGCATGACGCTGCCCGCAGCGATGCGCCGCGCCGAGGCCCTGCGCGACCGGGCCCTGCGTGACGGCGACCAGGGGTTCGGGGCCGTCGTGCTGCGCGGCGACCGCATCGTCGGTGCGGCGCCCAGCCGTGTGGTCACCGCCAACGACCCAACCGCGCATGCCGAGATGGAGGCCATCCGCGATGCCGCCCGCCAGTTGCGCACGCGCGACCTGTCCGGCTGCATCCTCGTGTCCACCTCGCGCCCTTGCCGCATGTGCGAGGCTGCCGCCGCCTGGGCAGGCATCGCCCGCATGGTGCACGGCGAGTCGCTGACCGAAGCCGGTGCGCCTCGATGAAGCGCCGCCGCGCCCTGGCCCTGACGCTCGCCTGGCCGGCCTGGGCGCTTGCCGCGACCAGCGGCGTGATCGCCGCGGCCGAGGACGGCGATGTGGTCGCTTTGCGGCGCTTGCTCGACGCCGGCATCGCCGTCGATACGCGAGACGCACAGCAACGCACGGCGCTGTTGGTGGCGACGCGGGCCAACCGGGTCGACGCCGCGCGCCTGCTGATCGAGCGCGGCGCCGATGTGAACGCCAAGGACGACATCCACGACTCGCCTTTCCTGTATGCGGGCGCCGCAGGCCGGTTGGAGATCCTGCGCTTGACACTGGCCGCCGGCGCCGACCTGAAGAGCACCAACCGTTATGGCGGCACGGCCCTGATCCCGGCGGCCCATCATGGCCATGTGGATACCGTGCGCGAGCTGTTGAAGACGCCGATCGATGTGGACCACGTCAACCGACTCGGCTGGACCGCCTTGCTCGAAGCCATTCTTCTGGGCGATGGCGGTGCGGCGCACACCGAGATCGTGCGCTTGCTGCTGGCCCACGGCGCCAGTGTCAGCCGCGCCGATGCCCAGGGCGTCACGCCCCTGGCCCACGCCCAGCAGCGCCGCCAGACCGCGATCATCGATCTGCTGCGCCGTGCCGGCGCACTGCGCTAGTGGGGTCCGTCGCAGCCCTGTGGCACCCGACGGAGACGCCTTGGGCCTCATCCCCGAGGACAGGGTGTCCTGATCGTGCCCGTGACCGAAATCGGTGATCTGGCCGGCATCGCCAAAGGGGCCCGCAAGGAACGCAACTTCAGTGATGGGGCAGAGCGCTTGAAATGCGCAGCTGCGAGGCTTCGATGCGCAGCGTAGAGGCAATTCCAGAGGCAATAGAGCGGTCCTTCGCCTGCGTACGCGGCCGGCCGGGAGGTGACGGTGGTGACGGTGGTGACGGGCGGC
>Ga0163144_10001210_pt1 | contig 60939 bp, 50 predicted proteins | sample OliLak19BULKMAT1_FD_123175 | JGI IMG/M metagenome (GOLD analysis project Ga0163144, IMG submission 123175) | Freshwater microbial mat bacterial communities from Lake Vanda, McMurdo Dry Valleys, Antarctica - Oligotrophic Lake LV.19.BULKMAT1 | ecosystem: Environmental > Aquatic > Freshwater >...
TTAATGTACCGTTAGAATTTAATTAACATAGATATATGGCACCTGTGTATGAATTTTCACCAATTGCACCGACTGCAATATCAGTAACTCCATCTTTATTATAATCACCAAGAGTACAAATTCTTAATCCAAATCTAGAACTACAATAAATGGTAATTTTTTGAATTGATTTTTTTTTGTAATCACTTTCTAACAAAATGATATAATGCATTCCTTGGTCATTGGTTGAGCCGTCATAATAGTCTGCACCTACTGCTAAATCTTTTGTACCATTGCCATCTACATCACCAATAACAGCAATACCATCACCAAAACGATCGTCTTTGGTTATTATATTTCCAAAACCACAGTTTCCGTTGCTAATTTTTTGTGAAAAAGAGGTTTTAAATGATTTGCTTTGCGCAAAAGTTTTTGTGTTTGCACCAATTAAGACTATCAATAATGCAAAAAGTAGTAATCTTTTCATAGTTTAGTGGTATCTAATTTTTTCAAATATATCAGTTTTTTTAAGATTATAACACCCAAAATATTAATTAATCATTAAATAAATTTATGCCCACACCAATTTTATTCATAATATTTAATCGCTTAGAGACAACTGAGTTAGTGTTTGAAAGAATTGCTGAAGCTAAACCAAAACAACTATTCGTGGCTGCCGATGGACCTCGTGCCAATAGACCGAATGAATCTGAGAATGTAAGGAGGGTGAGAGCAGTAATAGATAAGGTAAACTGGGACTGTGAAGTTAAATATTTATATCGTGATGAAAACTTAGGATGTAAAGTAGCAGTTTCTTCAGCTATTTCTTGGTTTTTTTCTCAAGTTGAATATGGGATAATTTTAGAAGATGATTGTTTGCCTGCATTAAGTTTTTTTCAGTTTTGTAGTGAGATATTAGAGAAATATAAGCATGACAATAAAGTATGGCATATAAACGGCTCTAATTTTCAAATAAATTGGAGAAATAATCCAATAGAATCATTCTACTTCAGCAAATTTCAAAGCATTTGGGGTTGGGCTAGTTGGGCTAGGGCTTGGCAACATTATGATGTGAACATTACAGATTGGCCACAAGTACGAGATGCTGGATTACTAAAGCAAGATGTATATAATAAAATGGAGTACTTAAATAGGGTACAGGCTCTTGACAGTATATTAGCAGGTGTGGATACTTGGGACTTTCAATGGACTTACTCCATTTGGAAAAACAGGGGATTATCTATCATCCCCAATGTGAATATGATTAGCAATATTGGTTTTGGCGCAAATGCTACTCACACTACTGGGACAAACCCTAGAGCAAACCTTCAATTAGTTGAAATGCCGATGCCAATAGCATATCCAAATAGCAATGAAATAGATAAAACGAGTGACTTGCGCCACTTTAAGAATCATATGAAGCGAGGTTACCTGTGGCGGTTAAAAAATTGGAGAAAGCTAATTTAGTTCATTAATAAATGAGCAATTACTTGGTCCGATGTTCCTAGATTTCCCAAACTTTCCCCCAGTTTACTGGTATTGGGTATTATGTCAACATTTTCATTTATCTGTTGAGTCATCATTTCATCTATCATTTTTTGCAAGGACTCTTTAGTTCTGAGTACCGATGTCACGTGTGATAAATCATATAAAAATGCCTGTAATTCATCAGGAATATATTGAATGCAAGTTTCAGCTTGGGCAGCGCAATCTAAAAGAGCAGTACTGTCTAAGCTGATAAATAAGTGCCCCTGTCCGATATAGCTACTTAATGGTTCTATGCTAAGGTATTGTTGCAATTGTTTGGGATATTGCTCAAATTCGTCTAGCGGGTGAAGTTTAATGACTAATTGAAAACCAATACTATTAGATAGAATAGATAAGTAATTAATAGTACTGAAATAATCCTGAGTAATTGCTGCAAAAGTCTTATAAAAGGGTTGGGCTAGAAAAACCATAACCTTACTCCAATACTTAACTTTAGTTTGATTGATGTAGATACTATCTAAATATGGGGATCCGCTTAAAATCAAGTTACTTAATTGTGCACCGTAGCCTTCCATTTGATCAATATCGCTTTTGGTCCAACACAAGAATTTGTTAGAGTAAAAAGGATATTGATAATCACCCAATACCCCGTGCTGGAGGTTATAACTGCTTCCCTCTAGTGCAGATACGAATCTGCATAATTGATATTCCCATAGCCAATGATCATTACATTGTAATAAGCTAAGAGAATGATTCGCCAATTGTTTGTCTAACGCTATCAAAAATAATTGATTTATTAGCTCGTGCCTAAGCAAGCTGGGGAACAGCTTAAATTTATTTCTTTTATATATTGAAAGATGCCGAAGAGTTGAAAAGATAGATTTGCCAATTAAGAAAATTACCTTTATTCGCCCCACTGCAAATACCTGCTCAAGTGCGACAATTTTGGTATAAATAACTGGATCAAGTGCAACTTTTAACTTATCTAAATCAGCGTATGGCGCCCATATTTGGTAGTTAGCCTTTTTAAGTTCTAATTCTAAAATAACAGGAGTTAGATTTTGCAAAAAGGATTTATTAGCTGTTAGGTTGATGATGATTTGAGGCAGTGAATGTGTTTTTCTTTTATTTTTTAATAAGCTTATAATTTGTATTAAGAGGCGTTTTAGTTCAGTTAGGTACCATTTATGGTTATCTGAGCTGGATAAGAAGAAGTAATAGCTAATAGCAAAAGACTTTATAACTTCATTTTGATAATTATTATCAACCAACTTATTAACAATTGTCCAGTTTGGAAACTTATTCATTGTGTAAAAGAGTTTTTTCTTAACTATTATATAACAATATCGCTAAAATGCTTGATATATCTAAGTATATTCTTATTGGATATTTTGTTAACTTTGTATTACACAATTAAAGGTAAGTAATGAGCGTACAAACTCAAGAGGTTTTAGAATTATCAGTAGAAACTTTATTGCTAAATGATATTGTCATTTATAATGATGATGTAAATACGTTTGAGCACGTTATTGAGTCTCTGGTTGACGTATTAGACCACACCAATCAACAGGCCGAACAATGCGCTTGGATAATCCATACCAAGGGCAAATGTAAAGTAAAAAAGGGTAGTTATGAGGAGTTAATTCCTCTATGTTCTGCAATATTAGACAGAGGTATTTCTGCTGAAATTAATTAGTTATGTTAGACTCTCAAATAAATGAAAAGGCTTAAGTAGTTTACTACCTTAGCCTTTTTTATATGCATTGAATTTAAGCCTAACTATTTAGTAACTACCAACTTCTTAATCAGTTTTTCATAGTTATTACTTATTTCACAGAAATAGATGCCTGGCATTTCATTTAATATGAAAGTATAACTATCCCCAGTAAATATTGTATTAAATATCTGTTTCCCATTTACATCCGTTACTACTAATTTCTTATTAACACTTGGATTGTTAGTACTCATACTAACTGTAACTGAGTTAATGGTAGAAATCGGATTTGGGTAGATAGTAAATAAATTGCTGTTTACTGATGTATTACGTATAGATAGGTAGGTTTTGTTCAGAGTATCTATTTTAAGATTTTTCTCATCACCAGCTCTATATTCCATAAATGCTAAATAGACTAGCATCATTTCGTCATCGGTGCTTTCACCTAGAGTAACTTTTTTAGGTAGTGCTCTGTTAGGGTTATGTGGATTATTTGTGGTATTGTCATAACTAGCCTCTGCATATAAAGTACTAAATGCGGGTAATTTAATTGCCTTAGAGAAATTATACAAACCTTGCCAATGGAAATCCCAATTAGGTATATTTATCAATTTTATTGTATCACCTACTACATTAATAGCGTAAGACTTTATATTGGTCCCTATCATATGCATATGTGGCGCTACTCCCAATAATGTAACATTGTAGGGAACGAATTGCTTCTCTTGAAACGATTTTACCGTATTGGCTGCTATGACTAGCGGCCCATTCACCATATTAGTACTATGATTTAACACTGGTACTAAAAATATTTCTCTGTTAACTGTGGCATCAGAATAGGTTATATTAATTTGAGATTCATCCATTTCCCCCAGATAGTCTGGTGCATAATGTACTTGCAATACAAAGTCTCCATTTGCAGAAACTCTTACACCTGTACCTTGCGGAAATAAAATAGGACTAGAACCTGGTACCCAAGTACCTACTAACTTATCTACATTGGGACCAACGTTACCAAAATTTACATAACCTGGTTCAGGAGTTTTTTCGTCTAATTTTCTACATACGCCTAATGAGTCATAAAATACAAGAACGTGATGCACTACTTTTTTATTCCCAGGAATAATTTCTAAGCCAGAGACATATTTAGTTACATTAGTACCTGCTGGTATTACAAAACACCTGTATTCATCTACATTACTGACTAGTGTATAATTTGGGAGTTTCGCACTAAAGTCTTTTCTACCTAATTGTGAACCAGATGAATAGAATGGTAATGGAGGTGTAGATTGTTTATCTCCTTCTGGAGCACCAGCATCTACCCAAGCCTTAATATCGTTTACCTGATTATCAGTTAGGGATCTGTTTTTTGCAAAGTGACCATATCCATTTTCAGGTGGCCAAGGGGGCATTCTATTCGTAGAAACACTATTCCTAATGCTCATTCGCATAGAATATGCTTGCTCGTAAGTTGCTAGTGAAAATGGTGCATTGCCATTTGCATTATGGCAACTGGTGCAGTTGTTATACATTATTTTAGCAATGCTGCCAGAAAATGTAGGAGTTTGTGCTGTAACCAATCCCGTAACAAAAATTAGAAGCAGCAGAGCAATGTATTTAAAGTATCTAGTCATTAGGTTGTAATAAATTTATGATAGGCTTACCTATACAACCATTTGGTTGTTGAATGTGTAACAAGTTCGCCAAGGTAGGTGCTATATCTGTAATGTTCACTACATTATAATCAGTGAAAGTAGGTATATTAGTTCCAAAAAACAATAATGGTATATGCGAATCATAACCATAACTCATACCGTGGGTACTACCCTTAGCACCGTACTCTAACCAAGCTGGCTGAAATGCTAGGTAGATATCGCCACTTCTGGTTGGGTGGGTACCAGCTATTATTTGGTTGATTTGTGGCAAAACACTATTGCTATTTTCGATATGCATATTTATTGCAGATAGGAAAAAACTATCTTTAATTAAATAATTAGATAGCTGAGAACACAATAGGTTTAAGTCAATCTTTTTATTATTTAATACATTTCTATCGAGATATATTTGACTATTGATGTATGATAAAAAAAAAGTCTGATCTGGATAATTTGTAGCAAAAAAAGTTTTAAGCACATCTTCCATTTTTTTCTCAGATTGGTGACCAGCTGGAACATTTTTTCTGTTGTCTCTGGTCATATAGGCAGGATTATTAGCAACACCGTGGTCAGCAGTTAGAAACAATGTGTATTTTCCTTTGCCTACAGTTTTATCTAAATATTTTAAAAATTCAGCTAATTCTAGGTCTAATCTCAAATACATATCTTCAACTTCTATACTATTTGGCCCGAATGAATGCCCCAATATGTCTGTTGAACTAAAGCTTACAGCTAGGAAGTCTGTTAAACTACCTTTTCCTAAGTTTTCGTTTTTTATAGTTGCCTCAGCCAATAGCCTTGTAATTGTATTTCCGTACGGTGTTTTTGTCAATATATCAATATTGGTTTTTCTTAATTCAGCTAAATTATATGGGAAAGTTGGGTCTGCTTTCCCTTTAAATCCTTCCTCCCAATTTACATTATCTGGGCTGCTTTCAGTATAGTTTGCAATAGGTAAAAGAGTATTCCAAGTTAAGGCTGTTAGGCTATCAGGTAGTTTTCGGCTGTTAAACTTAACCAACCATTCTGGCAATTTCTCTGAGTAATAGGTACTTGTTATAAATGATTCAAGTTTACCGTCATACCAATACGCTGCATCAGCTAAGTGACCACCTGGAAGTATGCTTGCCCTATCTTTAAGCGCTACGCTAATCACTTTACTTCTGTAATTACTTGCTAATTTTAATTCATCTGTAATAGTAGATGTCATCATTTTAGCCGGTGACATTTGCCCTTTACTCTTTGATCCACCTGTTGGCACACCAATTACAGTACTGTCATCAGTGCAGTACACAACTTTACCTGTAGTTCTATCGAACCAATTATTGCCAGCTATGCCATTTAGTGCAGGCGTACTTCCAGTATATACACTGGAGTGACCTGGTGCAGTATAGGTTGGTACATAGTTTATATAGGTATTCTCACAGTTATAACCTTCTTTCATTAATCGTTTAAATCCCCCTTCAGAGTATTTACTATAATATCTGTAAAGGAAGTCGTACCTCATTTGGTCAACTACTATTCCTACCACTAGCTTGGGTAAGTCTTTCTTATTCTTATTCTGGGCGTATAGTGTCAGGTTAGTTATAGAAACTAAAACAATAATTGCAGCTATAATTATTTTTCCTATCATAATTCAAAATTACAATCTGAATAAATGTAAATACATTAAGTTAATATAAAGCAAAAACCCCAAGCTAATGCTTAGGGCTTCTGGTTATAATTACGTGATCCTAGTTTAGATTAATGTCTAAACAATATAAAACTACCTTGTGCAATTTTTTGTGCAGGTGTACCATCTGAAGTTCTAATTCTATAAATCATTTTCCAAATGTAAATTTCCTCTGGTGAGTTTTTGCCTTTGTATTTTCCATCCCAGCCCGCGGTTTGGTCGTTAGTTTCATAAATCATTTGCCCCCAACGGTTATATACCGCAAAATAGTATTGAGTATAGTTATTGTTACCTGGTCTAAATATATCATTTAGTCCATCTTCATCTGGTGTAAATGCACCAGGCACTAATATTTTATCAGAGGGGCAAAGTTCTACTATAGTACTATCAATTAGTGAACAGCCAGCAGGATGACTTAATGTTACCCTGTAAATACCGGGCACAGTAACTTTAATGCTTTTTGTTATTTCTCCAGTAGGGTACCATAGGTAGTTAGTTGCTTGACCTGCCGTTAATATTGTGCCACTTGTATCTGCCCCTTTACATAAGAATGTATTTAAAGGGAGACTTTGAATAAGTGGATTATAGAAATCAACATTTATAGTATCTGTTTTACTACAGAATCCATTGCTGATAGTTACATAGTAGGTGCCTTTTTTCCTTACTGTAATGGTTCTTGTTCTAGCTCCTGTACTCCAATAATAAAATGCACCAGGGTTGCCAGCGTCCAAGGTATCTACAGTACCAGCACATAATGTGTTATCTGAACCTAGATTAGGAACTGGTGAAGGTATAAAGTTTACTCGTATACTATCAACTAAGAAACATTTCGTTTTTCTAACTCTTACAGTATAAGTATTAGATATAGTAGCAGTTATTGTTCTAGTAGTATCACCAGTACTCCACAAATAACTGGCGCCTGGGTTTCTAGCGTCAAGTACAATTGAAGTGCCTTGACAACCTGAAGTATCTGAACGAGTTAGTGGATCTTCAAATTTCTCTCTAGTCAGTTTTACCGAACCTGACCTAAAACATTTTCCATTATTTACAGTAACTCCATAGGTACCTGGGTTAGTTACACTGATTGATTGGGTAGTTGCACCTGTTGACCATAAATATTTTTGACCAGGATTACCTGCATTTATTGTAATTGTCTCTCCCTCACATATTATTTGGTCTGGACCTAAATTAACACTATCTATTGGTAAGAAGTCGACTTTTACTGTATCAAAGACTGAACACTGGGCTTTAAATACTCTTACAGAATATAAACCAGTGGTTTTTACAGTAATAAACGAAGTTGTTTGACCGGTATTCCATAAATATGACGCACCAGGCTCAAAATTGCTTGAATTGATTATGTAACTTTCATCTTGACATAAGACAGTATCTTTACCTAGATTGGCACCTAGGCTTATGTATTTAATTACAATGGTATCAGTAACCGGACATTTTCCATTAGATACTCTAACGAAATAAGTACCTGCACCACTAACTACTAGAGTTTGATTAGTACTACCATTGCTCCATAAATATTTTTGACCAGGTAAACTGTTACCCGCATCTAAAGTAATAAATTCACCTTTACACAAAGTCGTGTCTCTACCTAAGTTTACGGTAGGTAGGGTTAGGAAAGTTGCCCTAGCTGTATCAAATTTCTGACAAATTCCGAAATATACTCTAACAGAATAAGTATTAGTTGTATTAACGGTTATTTTTTGAGTAGTGGCTCCAGTACTCCATTGGTACAGCGCTCCGGCATTTCCTGCATCGTAGGTATAAGTTTGACCTTGACAAAGTGTTGTATCTCTACCTAGGTTGACATTCAAATTGGTTGAAGTTATCTCAATAGTATCAGTGAATGTGCATCTATTATAGGAAACATAAGCAATGTATTTACCAGCACTGCTTATAGTAATTACCCTATTAGTATCTCCATTACTCCAAAAATGCTTAGCATCAGGGAATCCTGAGTTTAATTGTATGCTTTGACCGAAACAAATGTTAGTATCATTACCTAACTTAACTTCTGCTGATTTGTAATAACTTATATTGATGGTGTCTGTAACCAAACATTGACCAATGAATGCTGTTCCCCACCATTTACCTGGACCAGCAACTACTATTACCCTAGTTGTATCTCCATTAGACCATTTATGTTTAGCAAATGAGTTACCAAGGTCTAATCTGTAAGTTTCGCCTGCGCAAAGATTAGTGTCTTTGCCAAAATTGACTTGAGTTAAAACTTTACCTGTGTAAACATTTTTAAATATACTATCATCTAGAATAACCAAGTCACCAGGTAGTTTCAAACTTACCCATATAGAGTCAATGCCACTGTTGTTAAAAGTTATAGCATTAGGCAAAGTCAAAGTGTCTCTTTGCCCAGGCAAAATAGTTTTCTTAAATGTATCTAAAATTGTTTTGGAATTTACTCCTTTTACTCTAAGCGTTACAGGAATGTTACTTATTTTGATTGTACTTGAATTTCTAATAACTATTCTTGGTTTCACTAGAGTTCCACCACAAATAGTATCTGTCGGCATAATTACAGCTAAGACAGAAGCATTAAGTTTTCTAATATTGAAGATATAAGCTGCACCTGCATCTGTTACGCCTTCATCATCATGTGTACTGCCAACTACAAAAGACTGAACACCGTTTGTGTCTTTATTACCATAATTACAAACACTTCTGCCAAATCTGTCATCAGCGTCTAAACTCCCTTTAAATTTTGGGGTGTTTTCACTTAATTTTTGATGAACCAATAAATTGCCGGCTGTATCAGCAATAAACATATAAACTGCACCTCTTGCTGAGCCTCCATCTGCATCAAAAGGAGAACCTACTAGGATAGCCCTAAGTGAAGCATTTAAATATGTTCCACCAAAATCACTTAACCAAGCTGTACTTAATCCAAATTGGTTGCCATTTGCTAATAATTTTTTAAGTAATGTACTCGTATTTGCGCTTATTTTGGTTGCTCTTTTTGTTGTGCAAGTAGTACCAGAATAATCAAGTCTAACTAAGAATATTGCACCACCATTAGTATAAGTGTCATCATTATTATTAGCACCTACTAGTAAATCTAATTTACCGTCTCCATTCCAGTCGCCAACATTTGTTATGCTGTTACCAAAATTGTCGCCATTACTTAAGAATCCGTTAAAATTTCCTGTATTATCACTTATTTTACTAAATCCTTTTACAGAACCATTTGTATTCATATAGATGATGAAAAATCCACCTCTATTTGTTCCGCCATCAGCTAATCCTGGTGCACCTACAGCTATATCTAAAATACCGTCACCATTTATATCACCAACCCTTTCTACAGCTGCACCAAAAAACGAGTTTGTACTTAGTATAGGAAAATTTGTTGTCCCACTTTGAATTTTAGCTGAACTTTTAATAGTACCATCTGTATTCATATAAAGAATGTAAACACTACCTCTATTACTATTTTCTGTTATTGCTCCAACTGCTAAATCTATTACTCCGTCACCATCTAGGTCACCAATATTAGCAACAGAAGTTCCAAATCTACTAGAACCAGTACGGTACAGATTTTTTTTAGACTTTATGGTATTGTTTGCATTCATAAAACACACATAAATTGTTCCACAGTCTGAACTTGAGAAGTCATCAAATGCAGCGCCTATTGCAATGTCATTAACACCATCACCGTCTAAATCGCCCAAATTTTCGACATCTTCGCCCAATCTATCATCAGTTAAAATAGGACTACCAAAGCCTCCGAATCCATCGGCAATCTTTTGGTAAGATTTTATAGATATGTCGCTCTGAGCAGTTAAAGTAGTGTTAATGCAAGCCAATGCCAGCAGTAACATTAGGTACATATAAAGTTTTCTCATCATTAGCAGATTTAGCCAAATACGAAAATAAGTATTTTGTACGATTATAACGTAATGTTCAGGAGTCTAAGTTGCCTAAAATGGTGATAACTTTAAAATATTAAGAATATTATGATTAAATAGGTAGAATTAACCCATTCACAATTCTGGTATTTGCCTCTGCATTGTCAGCATACAGGCTACCTGTGCCTAAACCTTGGGGCAAAGTTGGGTTGTAGTTTGCTACCCAGCTGTAAATATCATACAGTCCAATATTACTTTCTAACGCTGAGGTTGCCCACCAGCCAATGTTCATTTTCTCTGCAAAGTAAATCCACAAATCAGAATGTGTAAAGCCTCCGCATAGGCTTGGCTTTATGATAATATAATCAGGTTGAATATGTTCTAACATTTTAACCTTTTCAAACATAGATTGAACGCCAATTAATTCTTCATCTAATGCTATTGCAATTGGCGAAGCATCTACTAAATGCCTCATTGCGTCCCAATTTCTCCTCTTTATAGGTTGCTCAATGCTATGAATGTTGAACTCTGCCATCTGATTTAATTTTTGCAAAGCTTCTTCAATAGCAAAACCTTCATTTGCATCAAGCCTAATTTCTATATTATTTGGATAGTTTAGACGAATATATTTTAGAATATCAATTTCTTCACTGAACGATATGGATCCTATTTTTAATTTTATGACTTCATAGCCAGCATCTATAATATTATCTACTTGAGTTAAAATTTCTTGCTTTGTTTTCGCCATCCAAACCAATCCGTTAATTTTTAGAGGTTTGGGTGCTTTAAGAGAGTTTGGTCTTAGTTTTCGGTCCAAACTTTCTAATGAAAAAATCAAAGCTGGATATTCGACTAAATTAAAATTGTCTTGAATGCTTTGGAATGTAAATTCTTGAATATCATTTACATAATTACAGATATTTTTTATTAAATCTATCAAAGCAGTCTTTATGCTGTGTTCTGCATCGTATTCAGGACTAAGATTTGGAATTATGCTTAGCTCACCTTGTAATATATGTTCGCCAAGCTCCAGATTTAGAAATATACTTTGCTTAGATTCCAAAAATCCTCTGCTAGTTCCTGCAGGTTTTTTAAAGTGAAATGTTTGAATTTTATAACTTAAATTCATAAAATTTACTATTGAATAGATATACCAAAAATTAAAGTAAAGACTAAAATGCTAACAGCTAACTGCTTGAGCCAAGGGTCAAAAGCTTTATTTTCAGTAATTGGCATAATCATAAGTAAATTAAACACCAACAAAGAAGTTGGAGCTAAGCCCCACATTGACTGCCACTTATGTTGTAATATATAGTAGAATATAAATAAGCTAATTGCAATGGAAATAAGTAAAAAATGATAAACTTTAGCCAATTTTAAACCTAACAAGTTGGCTATGGTGGTTTTACCAGCAGCCTTATCTGTTTGTAAGTCCCTCATATTATTTATATGTAGAACAGCAGTACTTAATAAACCTAATCCACAACTAACAACCCAAGTACTTTTACTGATGGTATTACTATGTAAAAAATAGGTACCTGCTACAGCTACTGGACCAAAAAACAAGAATACACTTAAATCTCCTAGAGCCTTATATCCATAAGGAATCTTTGTGGCTGTATAACTTATGGCAGCTATTATGCAAAGAATACCAATAACTAAAAGTATTATTATCGGCATAAATCCAACAGTTGGATATGCAAATAAAAGTAAGGTAACTCCAGATAGAAATGCAGCTATAGCAAATCGTTTTGCCATTTGCTTCATAGCTTGAATGCTCAAACTACCAGACGAACTTTGCCTGGTTGGTCCTAGTCTTTCATTAGTATCAGCTCCATTTTCTGCGTCTCCATAGTCATTTGCTATGTTACTAAGTATTTGAAGTAGAATTGCAGTTAAAAAGCTGAAAATACAAACAAATAAATTGAATTGGCCGTCTGCAAGTGCTAAAAAATTACCCATAGCAATAATTGATACTGATAAGGGTAAGGTTCTCAATCTAAATGCTGAAATCCAAGCAGAAATGTTGGACATTAAGGGAACTTTGGAAATTTAGAGAAATCGGGTTTTCTTTTCTCTAAAAATGCTTGCTTACCTTCTTTAGCTTCATCACTTAAATAGTATAATAAGGTAGCATTGCCCGCCAATTCCTGAATACCAGTTTGTCCATCTAGTTCTGCATTAAATGAGCTTTTTAGCATTCTTATGGCTAGTGGGCTTTTCTCTTTTATTTTATTACACCACTCAATTGTGGTTGATTCTAATAATTCTAATGGGACTACTTTATTTACCAGCCCCATATCTAAAGCTTCTTGAGCATTATATTGATCACATAGATACCATATTTCTCTTGCTTTCTTTTGACCTACAATCCTAGCTAAGTATGAAGCACCAAATCCACCATCAAATGAACCAACCTTAGGTCCAGTCTGCCCGAATCTTGCATTTTCTGCAGCAATAGTTAAATCGCATACTACGTGTAGCACGTGTCCACCTCCTATAGCCCAGCCAGCAACTGAAGCAATTACAACTTTTGGAATACTGCGGATTATTTTTTGTAAATCTAAAACATTTAATCTAGGGACACTATCTACACCTATGTAGCCCCCGTGTCCTCTTACACTTTGGTCGCCTCCACTGCAAAACGCCTTGTCACCCTCACCAGTTAAAACGATTACTTCAACTTCTACGTGGTCTCTGCACCAATTCATTGCATCGATCATTTCAGACACAGTAAGCGGTGTAAAAGCATTATGCTTCTCTGGTCTATTTATGGCTATTCGCCCAATTCCTTTAAATAAACTAAAATTTATTTCTTCGTAGTCTTTTACTTTTTCCCACATATATTCCACAATTTTTTAAAGTATTAGGCTATATACAATGAAGATTTTACAGCCTGAACTAATTGATGTACATTAGGTAAGTAAACTTCTACTAAAGTAGGAGCATACGGCATAGATGTGTCTTTAGCAGTAACTCTTTTGATAGGCGCATCTAAGTAATCAAATGCGTGTTTCTGTACCTGATATGTAATCTCAGCATTTATAGAACCAAATGGCCAACTTTCTTCAAGTATCACCAGCCTGTTTGTTTTTTTTACTGAATTTACGATTGTTTCAAAATCAAGTGGTCTGATTGTTCTTAAATCTATTACTTCTGCCTCAATATTTTCTTTGCTCAATTCCTCAGCAGCTTGAAGAGCAATTTTCATCATCTTATTAAATGATACTATTGTCACATCTTTACCTAGACGCTTTACTTCAGCCTTACCTATTGGTATCAAATATTCAGCTTCAGGTACTTCCATTTTATCACCGTACATTACTTCAGATTCCATAAAAATAATGGGATCATTATCTCTTATGGCACTTTTTAAAAGTCCTTTAGCATCATAAGGGTTACTTGGGCTAATTACTTTTAGTCCAGGAACATTAGCGTACCAATTTTCAAACATTTGAGAGTGTTGCGCACCTAGTTGCCCTGCAGAACCACTCGGACCTCTGAATACAATTGGACAAGTAAATTGACCAGCGCTCATACTTAATATTTTAGCAGCGCTATTTACCACTTGGTCTATAGCCAATAAAGCAAAATTCCAAGTCATAAACTCTATTATTGGCCTTAAACCATTCATAGCAGCACCAACGCCTATTCCTGCGAAGCCTAATTCTGCTATTGGGGTGTCTATACATCTTTTCTCACCAAATTCATCTAATATGCCTTGAGATACTTTGTATGCACCGTTATACTGTGCAACCTCTTCCCCCATAATAAACACTGTATCATCTCTGCGCATTTCTTCAGCTATTGCTTCCCTTAGCGCTTCCCGATATGGAATTATACGATCACTCATTTACTTTCCTAATTATGTTAGCAAATTTATACCACCTACTGGTAAATACTTAACTATATGAAGTATTCATTACTAATTTTGTCATTATGGATTTAAAGGAATCAATTTCGGTTGCCGAATTAGGATTATGGTTTGGAAGAAAGCACGTTGGAGATGAAAGTCTTATGGTTACTGGAATCAATGAAATTCATAATGTTAGGTCTGGTGACATCACATTCGTTGATGCCCCTAAATACTATAGTAAAGTACTACAAAGCGATGCTACTGTTATTATAATAAATCAAGATATTGAAGCACCCACAGGCAAGGCACTAATTATTAGCGATAACCCATTTGCAGATTACAATAGATTAGTTAATAGATATTTAGCGGCAGAAACTCCAAATTCGAACAGCGATGTGCATTTTGAAGATGTTACTATTTATCCAAATGTTTACATTGGACACTCCGTTAGTATTGGCAAGGGTAGTATTATCCACCCTAATGTGGTAATTTATGACTATACCACTATTGGAGAGAATGTTGAAATTCATAGCAATACAACAATTGGGTCTCACGCCTATTATTATAAGAATACTGAATCAGGTTTTGAAAAAATGATAAGTTGTGGTAGCGTCATTATTGAAGATAATGTTGAGATTGGCGCAGGTTGTTGCATAGACAAAGGAGTGAGTAGTGCAACTATAATAGGACAAGGAACCAAAATAGATAATCACGTTCAAATTGGGCACGATGTTACGATTGGCACCAGATGCTTAATTGGTAGTCAAGTTGGAATAGCAGGTACAACTAAAATAGGAAACAACGTCATCCTTTGGGGTCAAGTAGGAGTTACCAAAGACATCACAATTGGCGACGGGGTTGTTGTTTCAGCCCAGAGTGGGGTAAGCAAAGATTTAAGTGGGGAGGGTGTCATATTTAGTGGAAGCCCAGCCAGACCATTAACAGAAGCAAGAAAAGAAATGGCTTGGGTAAGAATGAAAATGAAAGAATTTTAGTCTAAAGTCCCAAACAGCTCTTGCATTTTTGTCTTACGATATCCAAATATTTTTTCAAGACTTGGCTTTACTAAAAACGGATGAGCAATTCTACCGAACATGCCCATAGGTACTACATAATGAACTAAATCTTCCATAAGTACTCCTCCTTCAACAGAAGTAAAAAAGTGCTTGTGGTGCCAAAAACTATATGGTCCAAAGCGTTGCTCATCAATAAAAAATTCGTGGTCAGTTACATTTTTTATTTCTGTAACCCAAGTCATTGGTATGTTTAGTAACGGTTTAACTGTATAGGCTATAATCATTCCACTGTACATTTTTTTGCCTTCGTGAATTATCTTGACGTCAAAACCCATATAATCAGGTGTAATGACTTTAAGATTAGCAGGATTACAAAAAAAATCCCAAGCAATATCTAAGGTAATAGGTAGCTTTAATTTTTCGTGAATAGTGTATATTTTCAAAATAATAATCAGTATATGTTATAACACAATATTTTCTGTTGTGTTTTGATTGAACAAATTATGTTGATTAGACATAGGTGCAAACGTCATTCTATGAATTGGTGTAGGCCCGTGCTTTATTATAGCTTCTATGTGAAATTTAGTGCCATATCCTTTGTTTTTATGAAAATTATAAACAGGATATTCATTATGGTATCCTTTCATAATTTCATCTCTATGCACCTTAGCCAATATACTGGCACAAGATATTTGATAGTATATGTCGTCTCCTCCTACATAACAAGTGTGTGGAATTGATTGAAAAGGATTAAATTTATTTCCGTCTATAATTAAGTGATTTGGCTGAAGCCTTAATTTTTCAATTGCTAAATGCATAGCAGTTATAGATGCTTTTAGTATATTTATTTGATCTATAATATGATGCTCAACTACTCCAATTGCCCAAGCTGTCGCGTTATTCTTTATGTATTCAGATAAGTCTGCCCTCATATTTTCTTTCAACTTTTTACTATCTCGAATTAAAGGATTTATTTCAGCTTTATTCCAAATCACAGCCGCGGCAACAACAGGCCCTGCTAGACATCCTCTCCCTGCTTCATCACACCCTGCCACCAATAGTCCATTAGATATATAGTTCTCCATTAATTATGTAATAGCAATGGTATGTATTTAATTTGCAACTACAGTATAGTTACATATCTAAAATAATCAAATATCACAATATGAATTCAGTAAAAGAATACATTGAAACGCATAAGGAACGCTTCGTCAATGAATTAATAGAGCTTTTGCGTTTGCCATCAGTAAGTGCAGACCCTAAGTTTAAAGATGATGTGTTTGCAACTGCTGATATGGTTAGTCAAAGACTAAAAGAAGCAGGTGCAGAAAATATTCAAATTTGCCCTACCGATGGATACCCAATTGTGTATGGTGATAAAATAATAGATGCCAGTTTGCCAACAGTATTGGTATATGGTCACTATGATGTACAACCAGCTGACCCGTATGATTTATGGGAAAGCCCTCCCTTTGAACCAGTCATTAAAAACGAAATAATATATGCTAGAGGTGCTTGCGATGACAAAGGTCAAATGTATATGCACGTAAAAGCATTTGAATATATGATTAAGGAAAATCAACTGCCTTGCAATGTGAAGTTTATGATTGAGGGTGAAGAGGAAGTTGGTTCAGCTAATTTGGAAGCTTTTGTAAAAGCTAATCAAGATATGTTACGTGCTGATGTTATTCTTATATCTGATACCAGTATGATATCTAATGATATACCTAGCATTACCGTTGGCCTAAGAGGATTAGCATATGTAGAAGTAGAATTAACTGGGCCAAGTCACGATTTACACAGCGGAACCTATGGAGGAGCTGTATCTAATCCTTGCAATGCTTTAATGCAAATGGTTAATAAGTTGATAGATGAAAAAACAAGAAAGATTTTAATTCCAGGTTTTTATGACGATGTGGAAGAAATTAGTGCCGAAGAAAAGCTTGCAATAGCTAATATTCCATTTAGTGTTGAGGATTATAAACAAGAATTAAACATAACAGAAACACTTGGAGAAGAAAATTATAGCATTTTAGAGCAAACCAGCACCAGACCTACTTTAGATGTAAATGGTATAAAAGGAGGCTACCAAGGTGAAGGCGCTAAAACCGTATTACCATCTAAAGCTTCAGCTAAAATAAGTATGAGGTTAGTTCCCAATCAAAAATCTGGAAAAATAGCTGAATTATTTAAAGAATACTTTATGTCAATAGCACCTAAAGGCATAAAAGTAAAAGTAAGTTTCCATCACGGTGGAGATCCCGTAGTAGTTCCAATTGATTGTATAGAATATAGAGCGGCTGAAAAAGCTTACGAAGAAACTTTTGGTAGAAAACCAATTCCGCAAAGAGCAGGTGGCAGTATTCCAATTGTAAAACTATTTGAAGATGTTTTGAAAATTAAATCTATAATGATGGGTTTTGGTTTAGATAGTGATTTAATCCATTCGCCAAATGAGCATTTTGGTATATATAATTTCCTAAAGGGGATTGAAACCTTGCCTTATTTCTACAAACACTACACAGAAATGAAGAAATAATTTTCTTCAAATTTTATATTTTAAGCCTTGGTGTAGTCTTACATCAAGGTTTTTTAATGATATTATGGTTTTAAGTCAATTTCAATACATTTAATTTGCCAAACTATTGCAAAACTTCTGTTAACTATTTATGAGTATTAATAACCAAGATGTCGAATTAAGTATAGTAATGCCTTGCCTAAATGAGGCAGAAACTATTGAAGTTTGCATCATAAAAGCCAATAAGTATTTTTCTGACAATAACGTAGTAGGGGAGGTTGTAATTGGCGATAATGGAAGTACTGACGGTAGCCAAGCTATGGCAGAGGCCTTAGGAGCTAGAGTAATAGCAGTACCAAATAGAGGCTATGGTAATGCATTGAAAGGGGGCATAAATGCAGCATATGGCAAATACATTATTATGGGTGATAGCGATGACAGCTATGATTTCAGTAAGTTAGAACTATACATAGAGAAGTTGAGAGAAGGCTATGACCTAGTAATGGGGAATAGATTTAAGGGTGGTGTGATGCCAGGAGCTATGCCTTTTCTTCATAAATATCTGGGTAATCCAGTTTTATCCTTTATTGGTAGGTTGTTTTTTGGTGGTGGAATTGGTGATTTTCATTGTGGCTTGAGGGGTTTTAGTAAAGAAGCTTATATTAAGATGGATTTACAAACCACAGGAATGGAATTTGCAAGTGAAATGGTTGTTAAATCAACTATAAAAAAACTTAAAATAGCTGAAGTTCCAACAATACTTCATCCAGATGGAAGAAGCAGACCTCCACATTTGCGAACTTGGAGAGACGGTTGGCGTCACTTAAGATTTTTAATGATGTATGCGCCAGCTTGGGTGTTTTTCTATCCCAGTATTACTCTTATTCTTATTGGAACCATTTTAGGTGGTTTAATTACCAATCAGCCTTTAGAAATTAGAGGCGTAACACTAGATGTCGATACCCTAATGTATATGGCGCTACTGGTATTTGTAGGTGTACAAGGTATTACATTTTATATGATAGCAAAAATATTTGCCATAAATGAAGGCTTATTACCATACAGTAAGCGTATGGCTAGGTATAGTAATTGGTTTACTTTTGAGAAAGGGTTGGTTATCAGTTTAATATTAATACTAGCTGGTTTGGTTGGAAGTATAAGTGCAATAAACCATTGGCGCTCAGTTAACTTTGGTGACTTAGAGACTGGTTTTAGTATGAGAATAATAGTGCCTAGTATTTTGGCTATTTTAGTTGGAGTGCAGTTGTTTTTCACAAATTTTGTAATGGGGATTTTAGGACTAAAGAAAAAATCTAATTCATAATGGTACAGAAAGTAACAAATCCAAATTTATTTGAAAAGAAAATTGTTTACAATTTTTTTCAATTTATGTGGATGAAAGATCAAAGACCTGAAGTAATATTCACTATTGGTATTTTTATAATTCATTGGCTGATATACAGTTGGGCTTATCCAAACCCATTAACTCTTCCAGATAGTGAAAGCTATGTAATAAGTAGTTATGGGCTAGAATCAAATTTATTTAGACCAATAGGTTATTCTTGGTTTTTGAAAATGGTACATTTTGCCAGTACTTCAGTTAGCTTTTTGCTTTTTTTGCAGAGTTTATTTACTGGACTAGCTACATTATTTGTTTTGCAGACCATAAAATATCACTATCCTCCAACTAAGCAGATATTGCTTATACTTTTAGCACTTGTTCTTTGCTTTAGCCAAAGTGTTCATATGATGAATATGTGGATACTAAGTGATAGTATCTTTTATACTTTAGCATTAATTTATGTTGGTACAGGTATCTGGTTAATTAAAAGTAAGGGCAGCATATTCTGGGCAATATTTCACGCATTTGTAATTGCTCTATTAATATTTACCCGTCACGCAGGTTTATTTTTCGCTGTTGGGTCAATAGTTGGACTATTATTTAGTCTAAAAAAGCAACGTTTAATCGCAATTTCACTATGTACCATTTCTGTGTTTATAGTTTACACTGCAACAATTCAAAAACATAAAAGAGCATTTGGAGAAAAGCAATACTCTGGCTTCAGTGGATGGAATTTGTTAAACAGTTCAATGTCTATATACCAGACTGAAGATAGAACTAAAGAAACATTTTCAGAGCCTGAATTACAGGCTGTCCATCAAGCTTTAATTGAAGGAATACAACAGGATAAGATTAATCAGAATGCAATACTTAATGGCTTGCTACTTTGGCAACCAAAAAATAATTTACGTTCCGGATTAGATACTTTAGAAAGATTTTATCCTGACAAAAGCTTTGCACAAATGTATTTTATTGGTGGAAAATGGTTTGGAAAGTATGCTCAACAACTTATAATAAAACACCCAGATACTTACATTCAAAATTTTGTATTGCCTAATTTAGGTCAGTTTTTTTGCACAGATACAATGCACAGAATTATTAATCCTGCATTAATTAATGGTAACATCATTAGGACTTTTAATGATTATTTTAAGCAAAATTATGTTGAATTAAAAGTCAAGAACGATTTCTATAAGACTTTATTTGCCCCAATTGTTAGTGTTTCACTTTCCATTTGGTTTTCAATACTTTTAGGGGTAAGTATTTACTCAATTTCATTATTTAGAGGAAGTAAGACTAGAATAACTATATCTCCCATTGCAGCTTGGTTAATTGCTGTTATTCTGATATACGTAGGTGTTAGTGCAGTTGCATCATTTGTTGAATACAGGTATATCTATTTTATTCCTATACTCATTGCTATAGCCTGCTATTTCATTATTAGGCATACTCAATTGGCAATAATACAAACTGAAGATTAGTCTAAGAAGAAGCTGATGGTATGATCTACAACAACACCTAAATCAAAAGGAAGAGATGCATTTAAAAAAGGATGTTTTGATCCAAATACGTGGTCCCCATTTGGAATTAAGTCAAGTTTTATTTTTTTATTGATAGCCTTTAATTCAATTGCTTGATTAAATGGAACAACCTCATCTTCAGTGCCGTGTACTAGAATCCAAGGTTTATCTAATTCTTTAGCTGCAGATTTTATGTCTAGTATTGAAATATTTTGTTCGTAGTCTAGCAACAAGTCAACGTCTTGCATTAAAATGTCGCCAGTTCTAGTGTTTACAATTTCCCTAAAACCCTTTACTCTCCACTTTTCTTTTAATTCCTCACTCCAGCCATAGCCGAAATCATTTACTGAGGCCCAAGTAGCTAATTTTTTGACTCTACTATCTGTTTCAGAATTAATGATGCCAATACCGCCACCTCTACTATGTCCAATAATATTTAATTTATTTATAGCATCATTTTTTTGAAGAGCTTGAAGGCTAAATAAATAATCTATAACAGATTTTACATCATCTAATTCAAGTGAATAGGTATTCTTTCTGAATAGATCTTTTTTTGTGAATTCACCTTGCTCGTTTACACCATTATGACTAAAATCAAATTTAACAAATGCAAGTCCTTTAGATGCAAAAGACTTTGCGACAAGATTCCAAGGCCCCCATTCTTTAAAACCCTTTAGCCCGTGTATAAATAGGCAAACACCCTTTTGAATAGGAAGAGTTGGCAAGGTTATGTCACCAGAAATAGAAATGCCTAATTTAGAAATAATTTCAAAATTCATCTTAATACTTTCCATTTTGTATAGTAGTTTTGGTTGGTTGAGTGAATATAAAATGATTCGATTGCACAATATTATTACATTTGCCTTCCTAATCAAGCTGAAATAGGATAAATGATTAATGCCTGACACAATATCGTTAAAAGCAATACGTAAACCCATTGATGGGGAAATGACAAGCTTTGATAAAAAATTCAGAGATAGTGTCAAAACTAAAGTACCATTACTTGACAGAGTAATGAACTATATAGTCAAAAGAAAAGGCAAGCAAATAAGACCCATTCTTGTTTTCTTAAGTGCAGGCTGTGCAGCTGGTCACATTGATGAACGTACACATAGGGGAGCTGCATTGGTTGAACTCTTGCATACAGCAACTTTAATTCACGACGATGTTGTTGACGACAGCTATCAACGTAGAGGATTTTTTAGCATAAATGCTTTGTGGAAAAACAAAGTTGCAGTCTTAGTAGGTGATTATTTGTTAAGCAGAGGTTTATTACTTAGTGTCCAAAACAAAGATTTTGATTTGTTAGAAATATCCAGCACGGCTGTACGATTGATGAGTGAAGGAGAACTCTATCAGTTGGAAAAGTCTAGACTATTAAATATTACTGAAGATGAGTATTATGACATTATAACCAAGAAGACTGCATCACTATTGGCCAGTTGTTGCGCAATGGGCGCCAGAAGCGTAACCAATGACGAAGAAATAGTTGAAAAGTTTAGGAAATTTGGTGAAAATCTTGGAATTGCCTTTCAAATTAAAGATGACTTGTTTGATTTTGGAGAATTTAATTCTGGTAAACCAAGTGGTGTAGATTTAAAGGAAAAAAAATTAACTCTTCCAATCATTTATTCTCTGCGTAGTACTGATAAATCTACAAAAAAGAAAATTTTGGGTAAGATTAGAAATTTTGACAAAAGCAAAAACGATTTGAACGAAGTGATTGACTTTATCAAGGGAAATGGAGGTATTGACTATAGTCTAAATAGAATGGAATACTACAAGACTGCAGCTTCTGATATTTTAGAAACATTTGACGAAAGTGAATACAAAGAAAGTATGAAAATGTTGATTGAATACGTCATTAGTAGAAGAAATTGACATTTACGCAGGAATTTAGATTCAATACCACTTATTGATTAATTGAATTTAAAATGTCATAAGTAATACTGACAGTATTACCTCAAGAATACATAAAAACTTTAGTGGATTGTTAATTGTCTAATACCTAGTTAATAAATAGCTATGAATTTTAACAATTTTACTATTAAGGCTCAAGAAGCCATTAATACAGCTCAAGAAATAGCAGGACAAAATCAAAATCAATCCATAGATTCAGGTCATATTTTATTAGGAATACTATTAGTTGAAGATAGTATTGCAATTCCAATTTTAAAAAAACTAGGTAGTAATATAGATGTTTTAAAAACTGAAGTGCAAGAAATTATAAATAGTTACCCTAAAGTTTCAGGAACAAGTGATAACTTTTATCTTTCTTCAAATGCTAATAAAATTCTTCAAGCATTACCGAAATTACAAAAAGAATTTAAAGATGATTACGTCAGCATAGAACTAATGTTGTTGGCCTTGTTTGAAGCTAATGACAACACTACTAAACTCTTAAAATCTAGCAGAATTTCAGAAAAAGATTTGAAAGAGGGAATAAAGTCTATAAGAGGGAATAAGACCGCTGACAGTCAAAGCGCTGAATCAACTTATGCTTCACTAAATAAGTTTGCAAAAAATTTAAACGACTTAGCCCGTTTGGGTAAGTTAGACCCAGTTATAGGAAGAGAAGATGAAATAAGACGTGTAATTCACATATTAAGTAGAAGAACTAAAAACAACCCAATTCTTATAGGCGAACCAGGTGTTGGGAAAACAGCCATAGCAGAAGGTATTGCTTACAGGATTATAAACGGTGACGTACCAGTTACTTTAAAAAGTAAAATAGTTTTTAGTCTAGATATGGGCTCATTAATAGCTGGAGCAAAGTACAAAGGTGAATTTGAGGAACGTCTCAAATCAGTTGTGAAAGAGGTGATAGACAGCGATGGGGAAATTATTCTATTTATAGATGAAATTCACACATTAGTTGGTGCTGGTGGTGGCGATGGAGCTATGGATGCCGCTAACATATTAAAACCTGCATTAGCAAGAGGCGAACTTAGATCTATAGGCGCAACTACATTAGCCGAATATCAAAAGTATTTTGAGAAAGACAAGGCTCTAGAGCGTAGATTCCAGAAAGTTATGGTTGATGAGCCTACAATAGAGGACGCAATTTCCATATTGAGAGGATTGAAAGAGAGATATGAAAATTACCATAAAATTAAAATAAAAGATGAGGCAATAATAGCTGCTGTAGAATTAAGTACAAGATACATAACAGATAGATTTTTACCAGATAAGGCTATTGACTTAATAGATGAGGCTGCAGCTAAAACCAGAATAGAAATAGACAGTTTACCTTCTGAGTTGGATGAACTAGACAGAAGAATTAGACAGTTAGAGATAGAAAGAGAAGCCATAAAGCGTGAAAATGACACTAGAATGTTGGATAAGCTAAATAAAGACCTTGCGAATCTGACTGAAAAGAAAAATGAAATGTTTGGTAAGTGGCAGGAAGAAAAAGCATTTGTAGAACAAATACAGCTAAGTAACCGAAAAATAGAAGAGTACAGAGTAGCTGCAGAACAAGCTGAAAGAGTTGGAGACTACGGAAAGGTTGCAGAAATTAGATACGGGAATATAAAGCAAACAGAATTAGAACTTCTTCAGGCTGAAACTAAACTGAAACATTTGCAAGACACACAAGGGAGAATGATAAAGGAGGAAGTGGTAGGGGAAGATATAGCAGAGATAATCAGCAAATGGACTGGAATACCTGTAGCTAAAATGTTGCAAAGCGACAAAGAAAAACTCCTAAATATGGAGCAAGACTTAGATGAAAAAGTGATAGGACAATCTGAAGCAGTAGAAGCAATAAGTAATGCGGTAAGGAGGAACAGAAGTGGACTTAGTGACCCAAAAAGACCAATAGGTTCTTTTATTTTCTTAGGAACTACTGGTGTTGGTAAGACCGAGTTAGCTAAAACTTTAGCAGATTTCTTGTTTAATGATGATAACCTGATGACAAGAATAGATATGAGTGAGTATCAGGAAAGGCACTCTGTTTCAAGACTGATTGGTGCTCCACCTGGTTACGTAGGCTATGATGAAGGTAGACAACTAACAGAAGCTGTGCGTAGGAAACCGTATTCGGTAGTCTTATTAGACGAAATAGAGAAAGCCCACCCAGATGTATTTAATATTTTACTTCAAGTATTGGATGATGGCAGGTTAACCGACAATAAAGGTAGAATGGTAAATTTTAAAAATACCATCATAATTATGACCAGTAATATTGGCTCCCACATCATCAGTAATAATTTTAGCGGAGCAACGTCAGAAAATATGTTTGGGATAATAGAAAGTACTAAAATTGAAGTAATGGAACTCTTAAAACAAACCATTAGACCAGAGTTTTTAAATAGAATAGATGAAATAATAATGTTTAAACCGCTGGCTATTGAGGACATTAAGAAAATTGTACATATTCAGTTAAACTCGTTAACACAATTACTTTCTGAAAATGGTATAGTAGTAGAATTTACTAATGAAGCTATTGCTTTGTTAGCTCATTTAGGATTTGAACCAGAATTTGGTGCTAGACCTTTAAAACGTGTAATTCAAAGACAGGTAGTTAACAACCTAAGTAAATACATTTTGGCAGGCGACATTAAAGGAGATGGTAAAATTGTCATAGATGCAGATCAATCAGGTCAAATTAGGTTTAGAAATTCCGGTATTGCCCCTGAAATAACTGCTTAATATAGTGATTTTGTAATATCTAACTTGTTTTTTAGGTAAAATCATTATGGCATAGTGATTGACATTGAAACAACTTTATTTTAAATTAATATTGGGTTAAAGTCCCGATGTAATATTGTCGAGAATGAATAACCCAGAAGAAGATATAGTGCGAATAGACCTAATAGTTGGAAATGATGACGATACGCCAGAACTTATTTCACTATTAAGTAAGGAGGAAGAAGAAGAAATGGACAAAGAAACTCACCCAGAGGAAGTTTCATTGTTACCACTTAGAAATACCGTATTGTTCCCAGGTGTAGTTATACCTATTACTATTGGTAGAGATAAAAGCATTAAACTAATAAATGATGCCTATAAAAAGGAAAAAGTAGTTGGTGTAGTTGCCCAAATTAATGAACACGTTGAAGATCCAGGTGCTGAAGATTTATACAAAGTCGGCACACTAGCTACGATACTTAAAGTGTTGAAAATGCCTGACGGCAATACAACAGTCATTATACAAGGTAAGAAGAAATTTGTAACCTCTACAATAATTCAAGAGGAGCCTTATTTAAAAGCCAAAATTAATTTAGTAATAGATGATCCCATTGAGACAACTCCTACTTTAGATGCTACTGTTGCAGCACTGAAAGAATTAAGTACACAAATAATTAATCTGTCGCCAAACCTACCTACAGAGGCTAATATTGCAATAAAGAATATAGACAGTCCAAGGTTTTTATTAAATTTCATCAGTTCTAATTTAAATGTAGCTGTAGCTGAAAAACAAACGGTGTTAGAGACTAAGAATTTCAATACAAGGGCAGAGTTGGTCTTAGGTTTTTTAAGTAAAGAACATCAAATACTTGAACTTAAAAATCAGATTAGCAGCAAGGTGAAAATTGATATCGACAAACAACAACGGGACTATTTTCTCCAACAACAAATGCGCGCCATACAAGAAGAACTTGGTGGTGATAGTCCTGATAGAGAAATACATAACCTAAGGGAGAGGTCTCAGAATAAGAAATGGTCTGCAAAGGTTGAGGAAACTTTCTTTAAAGAATTAAATAAACTAGAACGCACCAATACTCAAAGCCCTGAGTATAGTATCGTATTGAATTACTTAGAATTATTACTGGATATTCCTTGGGGTCACTACACTGACGATAAGCTAGACTTAAAGCGGGCACAAAAAGTATTAGATAAAGATCATTATGGTTTAGATAAAATTAAGGATAGAATACTTGAGTATTTAGCTGTACTTAAGCTGAAAGGAGATATGAAGTCCCCCATACTTTGTCTGTATGGCCCTCCTGGTGTAGGTAAAACAAGTTTGGGGAAAAGTGTAGCAAAGGCACTAGGCAGAGAATACATAAGAATGAGTCTAGGTGGCCTGCACGATGAAGCTGAAATAAGGGGCCACAGAAAGACATACATAGGTGCAATGCCTGGCAGAATAGTTCAATCTCTAAAGAAAGCTGGAACTTCTAACCCTGTTTTCATACTAGATGAAATAGATAAAATCGGCAATGATTTTAGAGGGGATCCATCTAGTGCTATGCTTGAAGTCTTAGATCCAGAACAGAATTATGCATTTTATGACAACTACTTGGAATTGGAAGTAGATTTAAGTAGAGTAATGTTTATTGCGACAGCAAATAATTTAGATACCATTCAGCCAGCTTTATTAGATAGAATGGAAATTATTGAATTAAATGGGTATCTAATTGAGGAGAAAATTCAAATTGCAAAAAGCTATTTATTGCCTAAACAAATTGAAGCTCACGGTCTTAAAAAGAATCAGCTTAAGCTAAGTTCTAAAGCCATTGAGAAAATAATAGACGAATATACCAGAGAGTCTGGGGTTCGTAGCTTAGAAAAAAGGATAGCTACAATTAGTCGTCATAGAGCCAAAGACATTGTTTCTGAAAATGATTATGATATTGATATTAAAACTAAAGACATAGAAACCATACTTGGGCCACTGCGATACGAAAAGGATAATTTTAGAGATAACAACATTGCAGGTATTGCAACAGGTTTAGCTTGGACACCAGTAGGTGGTGATGTGCTATACATAGAAACATTACTGACACCAGGTAGGGGTAGGGTTCAATTAACGGGGAAGCTTGGAACAGTAATGAAGGAAAGTGCCTTAACTGCACTTACTTATTTAAAGTCTCAATATAAAGAGTTCGGAATAAATCCAAAGGCATTTGAAACTTGGGATGTCCACGTTCACGTACCAGAAGGTGCAGTTCCAAAAGACGGACCTAGTGCAGGCATAACTATGTTAACAGCATTAGCTAGTGCCTATACACAACGTAAAATAAAGTCTGATTTAGCTATGACTGGTGAGATTACCTTACGTGGCAGGGTATTACCAGTTGGTGGCATTAAGGAAAAAATACTAGCTGCTAAGCGACTTGGTATATCTGAAATCATACTCTGCGAAATGAACAGAAAAGATGTAGAAGACATTAAGCCAAAATATGTAAAGGGCTTGACGTTTCACTACGTTTCATTTATGCAACAGGTTATTCAAATAGCACTATTGAAGCAGTTTATAGATAAAGCAATTAATGTAAATAAACCGGACTTTGTATTAGATGATAAGGCTATGGGTGACCCGATAATTATTGAAACTGCAGCCGAGGTTGTCGAAGATTAGCTTATTTTATATAAGGATAAATTGATAATTAGAATTGTATAGTATAGTATAGTCAGCAAACAATAAATGAGTCCTTTTATTTGTTAATTTGTAAAGACCTTGAATTAGGTTAATTACTACTATGCCCAACCTGTTTCGTTTAGTCTTTGTAACAATTTTCTGTTTGCCATTAACTTGTATTTCGCAAATAGGGGGAAATGGTATTTTCAAAATTGCAAACCTGCCTATGAGTGCTAGAGTAGCATCACTTGGGGGGATAGTAAATGCAGTGTTCGATAACGACCCGACTATAACAATTCAGAACCCTGCACTACTTAACAAGCAGATGGATAGAAAATTCGGTATTAATTATTTAAACCATTTAAATTCTGTTGCATTTGGATCTATATCATATACTAAGTTCTTAAATAAATATAATATAACTGCTAGTAGTGGTTTATTATACATCAACTACGGAGATATAAATAAGCGAGATGAATTAAATTCCGATTTAGGTATAACTAGCCCAAACGAACTGTGCCTTTACGCATCTGCAGCCCAAAATTATAAGCGACTATCTTACGGTGGGTCAGTTAAGCTACTCTACAGCCAACTAGATGTGTATAAAAGTGCAGCTACTGCTGTTGATGCAGGATTGAGTTATATAGACACTGCTAATGGATTTATAGGTAGTGTCGTTGTTAGAAACCTAGGTCTTCAAATCTCATCTTACAACGGAATCAGAGAGAATCTACCTTTAGACATTCAATTAGGTTTTAGTATTAAACCAAAATATGCCCCGTTGAGGCTTGGTATAATAATTCACGATTTACAGCGATTTGATTACACTTACATTAATACAAACAAACAAGTTCAAACAGATTTTGCAACTGGATTACCTATTTCGCAAAAAGTCAAAACATCAGAAAAAATTGCTAGGCACTTTATCATTAATGGAGAGTTTCTAGTCACAAAAAATTTTAATATTAGATTAGGGTATAATCACCAAATAAGAAAAGAAATGGCGTTAGACAATGCCAAAGGTTTGGTTGGATATAGTGCCGGCGTAGGCTTCAGAGTGAAACGCTTTCACATTAGTTACGGAAGACTTGGTTTAAGTGCTTCAGGTGCTACTAATTCATTTTCTATAATTACTAATATAAATGATTGGCTGTAACGCATAAAAAAAGGAATTCAGTTTTTACTGAACCCCTTTACAAATGTCTATATAAAGACTATTTATAGTTAATCTTCATTTTATCAAATGTATTGTCGCTCATAGCTTTAAGAGCAACGTTGTACGATTCGTTCAATACATTTATTACTTCATAGTATGCATCACCACCATATAATTGCCTGGCTATTAGTGCTTTTAGCTGTATTTTTATTATGGTATTGCTGTTTTTTAGACCTTTTTCGTCAAGTGGTAATTTATTTGCCGTTGCATAAGAGGTTAATAATTTTACAAATTGATCATCGGCTACCCATTTGTTATTAAACTCTTCAAAGTTTTTATATTTAGCTTTTAGGTTATCTCTGTTCTTATCTAAGTGGTTTAATATAAAGTCATTAATAATTCCTTTATTAAATAATTGGTTTAGATATTTACTATTACCTGTGGTATCTAACGGTACAAATATGTCTGGCATTATACCACCGCCACCATATACTATCCTTTTACTAGCAGTGTAGTACGCAACTGTATCTTGATCTTTAGAACTGCTGTCTTTACTGTATAATTCACCGTGTTCAAATCTGCGGTTCATATCTTCATAATAGTCATCTACGCCACCTTTATAACTTCTCTGAATGCTTCGTTTGCTAGGTGTATAATATCTTGCAACCGTTAGACGAACTTCGCTGCCATCACTTAATCTAAATGGTTCTTGAACCAAACCTTTACCAAAGCTTCTTCTTCCTATTATTAAAGCTCGGTCCCAATCCTGTACCGACCCACTTACAATCTCACTGGCACTTGCTGACCCTTCATCTATAAGTATAATTAATTTACCTTTTTCAAAATTCCCAGCTGATGTTGCGTTATATTCTTCTCTAGTTCTGTTTCTTCCTTCTGTGTAAACAACCAATTTATTGTCTTGTAAATAGTCATCTGCAAGTTGGAATGCTGCATTTAAGAAACCACCAGGATTACCTCTTAAATCTAGTATTAAGTTTTTCATTCCTTTACCTTTCAGTATAGTCATTGCCTTAATATATTCTTTTATTGTCGTACCACTGAATCTATTAATTTTTATGTAACCAACACTTGGTGCAGCCATATAACTTGCGTCAACACTGAATATTGGAATTTTATCTCTAGTAATAGTTATATCAACTAGTTTCTTATCATCTCGTCTTTGGATGCTTACGGTTACTTTAGTACCTTTTTTACCTCTTAAATTTTTAAATACGTCTTCATTTTTAAATTTTACTCCAGCTACCAATTTGCCGTCTATTTTAATTATTCTGTCCCCAGACCTAATCCCAACTTGCTCACTTGGACCACCACTGATAGGTGTAACAACCACGATTGTATCGTTTAAAAGATTGAATTCTACACCAATACCCTCAAAGTTACCTATTAAGTCCTCATTGTTAGCCTGTACTTCAGTAATAGGAATATATACACTGTGTGGGTCTAATTCCTTAAGCATTGCTGTAATTGCAGCGTCACTAATTTTTTCATCGTCGGGTTTATCCACATATTCCCTATCAATTAACTGCAGTATTTCCAAAAGTTTTGTTTTAGGGTCACCACCGTTATTTGTTTTGCTCGTCCCCTTTAGCTTGGTTCCAGCTATAATCCCAATTATGGCCACAACAGCTATCAATATGGGTACTTTATAATTAAACTTACTTTTCATTAATTTTATAAAACAGTTAGCGAATTTACTAACCTAAATGCAGGTATAGTTCAATTGCTGTGTACTTTTGTCTTGCAATAATTAAACAACTTTTGTGTTACTAAGTTTTGACGATTGGTAATACATTAATATTTGCTGAATTAAGTAACTAACTATGAACCAATACCTAAATATAAACTTACCGCTATTAGCAGAGCAATGCAAAGCTTTACTAATAATTGCATCTGCTAAAGTAAGGCAAATGAATGATGAGCGATTACAAGGCAGTGCAAATATTAAAAGTGATCAAAGTTTGGTGACAGAAGTAGATATCGCAATAGAAAAATATCTATTTCAACAATTAATTCCTTTACTACCAAATAGTTCAATGCTGGCTGAAGAAGAACATCATCTGTCAGAATTAAAAGGCTACACTTGGATTTTAGACCCAATAGATGGTACTACTAACTTTGTACATAGCTTTCCAATGTACTGTATTAGCCTAGCACTTTATCGCGATAACAAACCTGTAATGGGTTTTATACAAGATATACCTTATGATAGATGTTTTTGGGCGATAGAGGGTTTAGAGGGATGTTACTTAGATGATAAAAGATTAACGACAAGCAATACCAAAGATTTACAAACCAGCATATTAGCAACTGGATTTCCAGCTACTGCTTTTGATAGATTAGATGAATATATGATTCATTTTAAGCACCTAATGCAAAATACTAGAGGTATCAGAAGGCTAGGTTCTGCAGCTTTAGACCTTGCCTATGTGGCAGCGGGATGGTGCGACGGCTTCTTTGAATACGAACTAAAACCTTGGGATGTAGCCGCAGGTGCATTTTTGGTGATGAAAGCGGGAGGAAAGGTTACAGATTTCAATAATGGGGATAATTGGCTAATGGGCAAGCAAATAATAGCTTGCAATGCTGGCATACATACAGAATTGTATGGCATTTTTAAAGACAAATAATACATTACTATATAATGACTGAAAGCAAGAAGATTAACATTGCCGTTGCAAAGGGTGACGGTATAGGTCCAGAAATTATGGACTCTGTTATCAAAATATTTGATGCAGCTAACGCGCCACTTAATTATCACTATGTTGATATGGGCAAAGATTGGTTTAATAAAGGTTTTAGCACCGGTATGACCCCAGAGGCAACTGAAACCATAGAGGAGCACGGAGTACTATTTAAAGGACCAATGGAAACTCCAAAAGGGAAAGGCGTAAAAAGTATTAATGTGACAGCAAGAAAGGTATGGAATACCTATGCTAACGTTAGGAAATTTAGAATATATCACGGTGTTGATACGGTGTTTAGTCAAGCTGGCATTCCTATTAATATGACTATATTGAGGGAGAATATAGAAGACACTTATGGTGGAATAGAATATATGCACTCGCCAGATGTTGCAGTATCTTACAGACTAATTACTAAACCGGGAAGTGACCAGTTTTTTAAATATGTATTTGAATATGCTAAAGCTCAAGGGGCTACGCAAGTGACTTGTGCCCATAAATCAAACATTATGAAACTAACTGATGGTTTATTTATGAACACTTTCTATGATGTGGCTAAACAATACCCTGAAATTGAAGTAAATGATCTTATAGTTGATGATTTGGCTATGAAATTGGTAAGATTTCCGGACAAATTTCAGATTATTGCATTAACGAATTTACAAGGAGACATCATCAGCGATTTATGTGCTGGTCTAGTTGGTGGACTTGGATTTGCTCCTAGCGCAAACATTGGTGACAACATCTCAATATTTGAAGCAGTGCACGGTACAGCTCCAGACATTGCTGGTCATAACATTGCAAACCCAACCTCATTATTACTAAGTGGGATAATGATGTTGAGGCACTTAGGTCAGATTAGTTTTGCAGACAACATAGAAAATGCCTTGCTATATACCTTGGAAAATGGTACTCACACAGGAGATTTTGGCGCAAAAGATTCTAAGCCAGTTTCCACAACTGAGTTTGCTGACACAATAATAGCAAATTTTGGGAAAACGCCAGAAGTAGGTATGGTAAAACACACGGGGATAGCAGACTTCACGCCAGTAAAAAAATCGAGACCTAGTGAACTAAGGATTCTACCTGTTACTCAAGCTCCCGAAATGAAAATAGCAGGTGCAGATATATTTATAGAATCTTATGATTTACCAAATGTAGTTGCACAGCAAGTAGCTAAAGTGATAGGCGACAAAGTTGTATTGCAAATAATAAGTAACAGAGGAACCAAAGTATGGCCAAGCAATTCTGTATTTACAGATTCAGTTCCACACTATAGAATGAGATTTGTTGCGGCAGAAGAGAATTCTCATTTAAATTATTCAGATATATTTGAATTAGCCACTAGACTCTCAGAATTAATGATAGTAAGTGATGTAGAAGTCCTGAAAGAGTGGGGCGATCTAATAGGTTATAGCAAAATACAAGGCGCCTAGTATATTATAAGTTCCCCAGCCGCACTAGGTTATCCATAATTATAGCGCTAGCCATTGCAGCATTTAAAGATTCAGCATTTCCGTTACCGGGGATGCTGATTTTTTTTTGAAAGAGTGTCGCAACTTCTTCTCTGATGCCGTGACCTTCGTTACCTATACAGACCAATGTAGGTAGGTTAACTTTCAAGTTATGTATAGAATCACCCCCATTAGCATTCGTACTGTAAGTGTGTAGATGTTTAGGCAGTATAGTAGTTATTAAATCTAAATAATGAACTTTAACTCTAAATATACTAGCCATACTAGCCTGTACTACTTTGCTTCCATAAACATCTGTAGTGTCTTTTGATGCCAAAAGATTTTCGATGCCGTACCAATCACACAATCTAATAATGGTACCTAAATTCCCAGGGTCTTGAATGTTATCTAAGTAGAATGTTAGTTTCTGGCTGGATGTGATACTTTCTAAATCTAATTCAAACACAGGTTTCTTGCAAATTGCGATTATTTCTGGTGCAGTTATTAATTGAGTTATAGATTTTATTTCATCAACTGAGCAAATGGCTAAGTTGTTGTTGTTGATAAGGTTAAATTCACCATTATTGGCTATAAACAACCCGGTAGCATATATTTGAGTGATGTCAACACCACTTTTTAAAGCCTCTAAAACTATTTTTGAACCTTCTATGACAAACAATCCGAGAGTTTTTCTGTATTTTTTTTGAGAAAGCGCTCTGATAAGTTTTTTTTGTGAAATTGAAATCATCTTTATTTAGAACTAATATAAGTGCTTTTTTGCTACTAGCTATTGTCTCTATTACAACAACTGGGTGTAATTGGAGAAAAAAAATAGGCAGTGGAAAATCGCTCGTTACAAAAATCAAAGTTAAAGGTGCACCTCTAGCTTTAGAAAGCGAAATAGCCAGTTTATCGCAAACTAAGCCAAATAGTAAGACTATTTTTTTGTTTAGGTACAATATGTGGCTATACATTTGGAATAACAACCCAGACTATAATGGCAGGAGTAAGGCAATAATTAGAAAAGAAAATCAAACAGCTGATCTCAAGTCTAGATTTAATGCTACACCAGAAAGCGATACAAGGACCTATAATTATTTAAATAAGCGCTATACTAAAAGTAAGCGTCGACTAGATAAAGCTAAAGAACGACGAGCAGAAAATAGTAGAACTGTTTGGGAAAAACCTGCAATATTAGACACAGCTAAAATCATTTCAAGCATTGATAATATGAAACGCTTGCTATTTAATAGGGGCTACTTTGTGGCACAAATGAGTTATGAAACTACCCTGAAGCGAAGAAAAGCTAAAATTATCTATAAAGTCGTCCCATATAATCAATATTACATTAAGACAATAAGTTTTAAAATACCTGACAAACGAATACTTAATTTGGTAAATAGTATGAGCCTGAAAAGTAGATTTCATACCAAAAAGCCCTACGACGGAAATGTGATGTCTGAATTTAGAGATTCCATAACTAATGTATTAAGAGACAATGGATACTTTAATTTTAACAAAGACTACATTTATTTTGAAGTAGATTCTACTTTAAATGGAGATAGCGTGAAAGTATCTTTAGGTATAAATAATCCAGGTATATCAAATCATAAGATTAATGTCATCAGCAAAACTTACATAGAGCCTGGATTTAGAATTGGGAAGGAATATGAACGTACCCTAACCAAAGATACCATTATTGAGGGGATGGTATTTATGGTGAATAATGATGTAAGTAAGATAAGACCGATTATTTTAGCCAATAATATCTTTCTAAGACCTGGGCAAATGTATAGATATTTTTTGTATCAAAATACTCTCAATAGATTAGCTAATTTGCAACAGTTCAGGTACATAGATGTGACATTTAATGTTGACAGTACTTTGAATAATCAAGGTGATACGGAGCATTTAGTGTGTAGGATTAAGTTGAGCAGTATGACCAAACAAGAAGTGGGTGCTGACTTAGAATTGAATAGTAAAGACAATAGCCAAGACCAACTTGTCTATGCTGGAGATAGATCATTAGGATTGGCTACCAACTTAACTTATAAAAATAGAAACATTGCCCATAATGCTTTGCAATTTGACTCAAGAATTAGGTTAGCAGCTGAAGTTCCTATAAGAATATTTAGAGACAGTGGCGACGCAAGAATAACCCCCAACTACTTAATAGGCTTTACTAATTCCCTAACTATTCCTAAAGTTTTACTTTTTAGAAGTTTTTTTACTCAAAATGCATTTAGACACCCCGATAAAAAGCCTGTAATTACCCTAATCAATTTGAATTTCATTTATGAAAATAACAATGATTTCATTAGAACTACGGTAAATACCAACTTAACGTATCAGGTAAGCAATAAGAATAAGCGATTTTTTATAGTACCCGTTGACGTAAGTCTAAATAATACGGAGTATAAGAATGAAGCATTTAGGCAACAGATTCTTAACTACGGTGATTTATTGTTGATTAACTTATTTCAACCCAACCTTATAATTGGAAGTAGGATTCAGTATTTAATTAATGAGCAACCACTTACCTTAGTTAGACAAAACACTTATTTTACTAAATTTCTATTTGAAATTGGGGGCAATTCGCTTCGATTGTTTGACAATATAGTGGAGTCTAGTAAAAATTCAACTGAGGTTGAACCTAGTATATTTAACATACAATACTTCCAATACTTAAAAGCTGAGGCGGATGCACGTTATTACTTTGCAACATCGGCTACAACTAACTTAGCTATACGTGGCTTAGTAGGATTTGGCTTACCTTATGGTAAATCATCTATTCTACCTTTCCAAAAGCGATTCTTTATAGGTGGAGCAAACTCAGTTAGAGCATATAGATTGCGGAAACTAGGACCAGGTTCATACAGTCCTGGTAATAGCATAAATTTTGACCAAAGCGGAGATATGAAAATTGAATTCAGCACTGAGTTCAGATTTCCTATTATTTCATTGTTAAAGGGGGCCTTCTTTATTGATGGTGGTAACATTTGGACGTATCGTAATGATAATAAAAGACCTGGAAGCAATTTCGAATTCAATAGGTTTTATAAGGAATTTGCACTTGGTACTGGTTTCGGTGCCAGATTTGACCTAAGCATTTTTGTATTTAGACTAGATTTGGGTATTAACCTTAGAAATCCCTCAAATCCTGAGGGGAAAAGATTTGTTTGGAATGAGGAGGGATATAAATTCTTTAGAGAATCTAACTTACAAATAGGGGTGGGGTATCCATTCTAAAAAATTTTTATATTTTCAACTACATTTGTCAGCATTATTATGTCAGCTATTCTCATATTAGGTTCAGGTAAATCAGCTTGGTTCTGCATTAATTATTTGCACGAAAATATTGTTAGTCTTGGTATCACAATTACTGTAGCTGATGCTAGTAATGATAATTTGAAGGCAGTTAAATCTGATTTTCCAAATATTCATACCATTGTCTTAAATGCTACAGACCAAGAAGCTTTAGCTGAGAATATTTTGGGTAAGGTGCTGGTTATTTCTTTATTACCTGCAATAATGCATTATTCGGTAGCTAAGATTTGCCTTCATATTGGAGTAAATTTATTAACACCTAGCTATCTAAATGATGATCTAAAAAGTCTAAATGAAGAAGTTTTTGACAAGAATTTATGTTTTTTAAATGAGATGGGATTAGACCCAGGCATAGATCATATTTCTGCATTGTCACTAATTGATCATTTGAATGAAAACGGGCACAGTATATATTCATTTGAAAGCTACTGTGGTGGTTTAATTCCTAAAGACTTAAAACCTAATCCATTTAGATATAAGCTAAGTTGGAATCCTTACAATGTTGTGAGGGCTGGTAAAGATGGTGCCGTATGCAGAATAGATAAACATACTCGATTCTATCCTTATCATAAATTGTTTGGTTCTGGTGAGTTTTTAGACATTGGCGGTGAACACTTTGAAGTATATAATAATAGAAATTCCTTACCTTATCTAGATTTATATCATTTGCCAAATGTTAGTACTTTCGTTAGAGGAACTTTACGTTATCCTCCATTTTGTGAGGCGTGGCATTGTCTAGTAAGTTCTGGTTTGACGAATGATTATCAAAAAATACGCGTTAAACAAAATTCAACTTGGGCTGACTTTACCTCAGAGTTATTGGGTGTTGCAAAGGAAAATTTGGTCGATACATTAATGCAAAACAGTCCAAGAAAGTCAAAGGAGGGTAGGGCTGCATTACAATTTTTGGTCGAATCAGTTGTCTTTTTAGACTTTGATTTAGCTTCGCCAGCTGAGGCATTGCAATTTATGTTGGAAACTGAATGGAAGTTAAATGATGACGAGTCAGACAGAATAATCTTGATTCATAAAATAAAATATACAGATAAAGCTGGTTTAAAATATTTGTTAACCAGTGTGTTAGATTTAACAGGAGAAGATTATCATAAAACAGCAATGGCTAAAACGGTTGGTTTACCACTTGCCTTAGCAGCTGAAATGATGATTTTAAATCTAATAACAGAGAAAGGCGTTATAATGCCTAATCATAAGTCGATATATAAACCTATACTTGAAAGGTTGAATGCAATGGGTATTAATTTCACTGATACAGTAAGCACCATTTTAGTGTAATTAATGGAAAATACAAGAAAAAGTACATTTAGGAGTCAGATTATTTTACTGCCCACCTATATAAGTATAATAGGAGTTTTGGTATTTTTTGGACTGTTAATTAGCGTTTATATGAATGTAAACAATGGAAAGCAAGTGCTAAAGGAACAGTTTCAAATGAGTGTTTATTTAAGGGCAGAAAGTGACAGTCTGCAAAGAGATTCTTTAGGTAAAGCTTTAAAACATATAGCTGGTGTAAAAGATGTAAAATATACTTCGAAAGAGCAAGGCTTGATAGAATGGCAAAAAGAAAATGGTGTGAATGAAGCTGATATACTGGGCTTTAATCCTATTCCAGATGCTTACTACCTTACATTTTTAGAGAAGTACATACAAGGTGATAGCCTTAAAAATATTAAAGCCAATATAGAAAATAGTTTAGTGGTGAGAGAGGCTTTTTATAAGCAAGCAATGGCAGATAATCTAGATAAGTATGCACGAAATATAGGGTTAATACTTAGTAGCATAACTTTGTTATTGGGCATTATTAGCGTCTTGTTAATTTATCAGACAGTACGAATTACTCTTTACAGCAAAAGGTATATTATTAAAAGTATGCAATTAGTAGGTGCAACAGCTTCATTTATTAGGCGGCCATTCATTGTTCAAATGTTGATGCTTGGCGTAATAAGTGGCATAACTGCGTCATTCATTATATTATTCCTTAGCTTATACTTTACTAAAAATTTTGAGTTCCTGCCTTGGATAGATTTGAATAAGCAATTTGTAGTTACCATAATTAGTTTAACTTTGTTGGGAGCTTTTATTTCTTCGATAAGTGCCTATACGGCAATAAATAAGTATCTTAGAATGAAAATTGATGATTTAATATAAAGTAATGGCAAAAAAGGCAAATATTGCAAATAGACGTGGTCAAACTGGTGTCAATAAGGCGAATACAGACAGACCTGTTCAAAATACCCAAGCGCCAAATAGACCTATTCAACCACAAAATACTAGAGTTCTTGCCTCTAAAGTAGCGAAGCCTAGCTTTGCAGGAGATCCTTTTTTAAACCCAGCTTTTCCATTAACCAAAAGAAATTTGATTTTGATGTTTATTGGATTAGGCATTATCATAGTTGGATTTTTATTAATGGCTGGTCAAGATGATAAATATGGATTTGTAAAAATATCATTAGCCAATATGGTTGTTTTAGGAGGTTTCTTATTCGAAATATATGCAATTATGTGGCGTCCGAAATCAATTTCTCCTAGTAATATTCCTGATTCTAAAATTTAGTATCGGTCTCTATTGGGTTTTTATTTAAAGACCACATTGATTTAAAATGAAATTAGACAATTTGGACTTTGCTTCTGGTAAAGCATTATTGGTAGATAAGCCTTATAGTTGGACCAGTTTTGACGTATTGCGTTTGCTGACCAAATTAACCAAGGCAAAAATGGGTCACGCAGGTACTTTAGATCCATTAGCAACTGGATTATTAATTATTGCAACTGGCAAAATGACCAAAATGATAGACCAGTTTCAAGCAGAAGATAAAGTCTATACTGGTGAAATTAAATTAGGCTTCACAACTCCTACTTTTGATTTAGAGTCTGACCCGATATTTAAGTCGGAAACAGATGCAATAAATAATGAAGCCGTAGCTAAAGCAGCTATCATATATACTGGCACTATTCAACAGCAACCACCTGCACACTCCGCCATTAAGATAAATGGTACACGTAGCTATGAACTGGCTAGGGTAGGAATAGATAGCAAACTTAAAACTAGAGAAGTAACAATACACGAGTTTCGCACCGAGTGGAATTCAGAACAATCTGTAGTAACCTTTAGGGTAAATTGCTCTAAAGGTACATATATCAGGTCTCTGGCTAATGATTTAGGTGAAGCCTTAGGCGTAGGTGGCTATCTAAAGTCTCTACGTAGGGAAAGTATAGGAAGATTCAGCGTAGCTGATGCCTATGATATGACTACACTTATAGAAACTATAAAGACTTTAAAACTAGAGCAAAGCAATTCGAATGAAGATAATTAGAGACTTATCTGATTATAATTTAGCATCCCCAACTGTACTTACATTAGGTACTTTTGACGGCATTCATTTAGGGCATTCTGAGCTTTTGCATCAATTAGTTACTTATGCACAGCAACATAATTTACCAAGTGTCGTATTAAGTTTTTGGCCGCATCCTAGAATGGTACTTCAACCAGAGTACAAGTCGTTAAGACTATTAAATACAATTGATGAAAAAATAGAAATATTATCTAACTATAATATTAATTATTTGGTTTTTATCCCATTTGATAAAGACTTTAGCCAAATAAATTATTTAGATTTCATTAGAAACATACTTATTTCCACTTTCAATGTACAGCACCTTATAATTGGATACGATCACCACTTTGGTAGAAATAGAGAAGGTAATTATGATTCATTGTTGGAATGTGCGCCAATATTCAACTATTCTATTAGTCAAGTTGGGCCATTTTCAAAAGACTTTGTCGATATAAGTAGTACTAAAATTAGAAATGCATTAAAGTTGGGTGAAGTTGAGCTAGCCAATTCTTATTTAGGGTATAAATATTTTTTGACAGGAACAGTCATTCAGGGTAAACAATTAGGACGAGAATTAGGATTTCCTACAGCTAATTTAGACATAGAAAGCTATAAGTTAATACCAGCAGACGGTCTCTATATAGTTGAAATGTTAGTAGAAGGTAAATGGGAGAAAGGACTGGCTAGTATTGGTACCAATCCTACGTTTGGAGAAAGCAAATTATCTGTGGAAGTTTACCTGTTTGACTTTAAAAAACAAATCTATAACCAAAAAGTTCAACTACAATTTTGGAAATTTATAAGAAAGCAACTTACATTTGTCGATGTAAATGAATTAATTACGCAGATGAAAATTGATGAATCTGTCGGAAGAGATTTTTTTCTTATATAAAACTACAACATTTAGGTTTGAGAAAATATAATAAAGTAAGGCTGGTAATTGGAGTTTTTATTCTAATCAATTCGTTAATCCCTAATATATTAGCTGCAAAAGATTTTTTTGTTGATTCAGCTGCTAATGCATTATTAGAAAAAGCCCCAAAGGGACCCGTTGTTTACAGAGGCTTTGATATGGATTGGGCTAGTCTAATTCCATTTAATGATCAATACTTGACTTGGGACACTGTTCGCATTCACCCCTATAAGTTCAATATGACTCAAATGGAGGATACTACAACCCTAGTGTTGGCAGATATGCACGATTGCTCATATTCTGCGCCAGTAGCTGGCTATGTTACCAGTCAATTTGGCCCACGTACTTCAAGTAGATATCACTATGGTATAGATTTAAAATTAAATATTGGCGATACCGTACAATCTGCATTTGATGGAATAGTTAGAATATCTCTATATAGTTCTAGCTACGGCAATTGTATAGTAGTTAGACACTATAATGGTCTAGAAACTCTTTACGGGCATTTAAGCTGGAGACGGGTGAAAGTTGGCGATGTAGTAAGGAGTGGAGAACTAATTGGCTACGGTGGCAATACTGGCAGAAGCAGTGGACCTCACCTTCATTTCGAAGTGAGATATATGGGTCAAGCTATAAATCCAAACTATGTATTCAATTTTACAGATTCTACTTATGCCTTGCAGAATGATACAATTATTATTGATAAAAGTACATTTAAATATGCTGTAAAATGGAAAAATAGATCTAAGAAAAGTAAGTACAAAGGCAAACATAGTAAATATGGATATGCAGCTAAAGTAAAACATAAAAAAAGAACTCTAGTCAGTCGCAAGCGCAAAAAGAGAGCCTATGTTGCCCACGCTACTAAAAGGAAGGCAAAATATAGAACGTATATATCTAAAGCTAAAGCGCATAGCAAAAGGACAAATTCAATTAGCTACATATATAGACCAAGGGCAAAAGCTGTTTAGGCTGTAATTAAATTTCATAAAAGCTCAATTGGGGGCTTTTATTATGAAATGGATAATGTATTTCTTATAATGGAATATTACCGTGTTTTCTTTTCGGCATACTATCTACTTTATTTTCAAGCATTTTAAACCCTCTTATCAATCTTTGTCTTGTCTCAGATGGTTTAATTACTTCATCTATAAATCCTCGCTCAGCTGCCTTATAGGGATTTGCAAATAGCTCAGTATATTCATTTACTTTACTTTGAAGTGCCAACTCATAGTTGTCTGCTTGACCTATTTCTTTTTTAAATATAATTTCTGCTGCACCTTTAGCACCCATTACTGCAATTTCAGCAGTCGGCCAAGCAAAGTTTAGGTCACAACCTATGTGCTTACTATTCATCACATCGTATGCTCCGCCATACGCTTTTCTAGTTATTACTGTAATTCTTGGTACTGTTGCTTCGCTAAAAGCATAAAGTAGCTTTGCACCATTTTTAATGATTCCGTGCCACTCTTGGTCAGTTCCTGGCAAAAAGCCTGGTACGTCTTCAAATACTAGAATAGGAATATTAAAACAATCGCAAAATCTAACAAATCTAGCTGCCTTTTCAGAACTCTTATTATCTAGAACTCCTGCCAAATAGGCAGGCTGATTCGCAATTATTCCAATGCTACGACCAGCGATTCTTCCAAAACCAACTATAATGTTTTCTGCATAATCTTTATGGACTTCTAAAAATGAATCGTCATCTATTGTCATATTTATGACGTCTTTCATATTATACGGCTGATTTGGATTATCAGGTATAATGTTATCTAAATCAAGCACCAATTCAGATTCTCTAGCCTGATAGGGCATCGAGGTCGGTATATCTTCACAATTTTGAGGTAAGTAACTAAGAAGTTTTTTAATGTGGTTTATGCATTGAACATCATTAGGGTACGTAAAATGTGTAACCCCAGACTTGGTACTATGAGTTTCAGCGCCACCCAGTTCCTCACTACTTACTTCTTCGTGTGTTACAGTTTTTACTACATTTGGGCCAGTTACAAACATATAACTGGTATTTTGCACCATCATTATAAAATCTGTAATAGCGGGACTATATACTGCACCGCCAGCACAAGGGCCTAGTATGGCAGAAATTTGTGGAATTACACCGCTAGACCTCACATTTCTGTAAAATATGTCCGCATAGCCGGCTAAACTCACTACTCCTTCTTGAATCCTAGCACCGCCACTGTCATTTAACCCAATCAATGGCGCACCATTTTTCAGAGCTAAATCCATTATTTTACATATTTTTTCTGCAAAAGTCTCTGATAGTGAACCACCAAATACAGTAAAGTCTTGACTAAATACGTACGTTAATCTACCGCTAACAGTACCATACCCAGTTATAACACCGTCACCTAAAATTATTTGGTCGCTCATACCAAAGTCTGTCGCTCGGTGGGTTACGAAGCCGCCAATCTCTTGAAACGAGTTTTCATCTAACAATAAAAGTACTCTTTCCCTTGCTGATAGTTTACCATTTTTATGTTGTTTAGCTATTCTTTCTGCGCCGCCTCCCTCTAAGGATTTTTCACGCATTGCATCTAATTTTTCAAATTTATTCATAAGTCAAATAAGAGTTCATCATAATATTGTCCAAAAATACACGCTAAAAAATTTATCAGATACATCAGTTTATCATTGTATGAAAAGTGTGAAAATGATCAATATCTAAGTTTTTTGCACAATTAAGTATAAAAGTCGTTGTTATATATATTGTCAAAATAGTCACTTGCTTATAAACGGCAAGTTTATTTCAACATTAGTGCATATAGATGAAGATAATGGAAAAATGGGAAAATTTGCCAACTAGAGATGAAGCTTTGGCAAAAATCACAGCCTTTGTTGTCGCACTGTCCAGCAAAGAGCTAGACAAGGCAAATTCAATTATATTGGTGAAAGACATAAACGTGTTGATAAATAAACTGCACGATTCCATTTTGTCGTATTTAGATATGGTAATAGATGATGAACAATGGTACCAATATGAAGAGAAGAATTTGGCATATGAATTAACCAATCCAGAAGAAATAGATGAGGAAGAAAGTAAGCCTGAGTTTTCTGGAAAGACAATTGTACTTTCTGAAAATGAAGAAGTAAGCATACAGTTAGCTGTATTGAATGCCATAACACCAATAAGAGTGCATTTCAAGCTGGTAAATGATGATGGCTACCTACTTCAGTTGTTTAGAATAACAGCTGATGGATCTAAGCATACACTTAAAAATTCATAATGTCAGTAATGATTTCTATGGCATACTTTTGTTAACCACTTATATTTAGTAAGTAAAGAAATATCGCAAAAACATTTAATGATTGTAGAAGAAACCCAAGATAGCCTCGCCCCGTTAACTAAAGTAATAGTAGAGGCAATGCACGAACTAAAAGCAAATAAGGTTACTGTGTTAGACCTAAGAAATTTAGTAGGTAGGACGGTTGACGAATTTATAATTTGCGATGCCACTAACGATAGGCAAGTACAAGCCATAGCCCATAACGTTGAAAAAGTGGTAAAAGAGCGGCTAAACGATAACGCTTGGCATAAAGAAGGTTACGAAAATAAAGAATGGATATTATTAGACTACGTAAACATTGTAGTACACGTATTCCTTGATCATAAGCGTGATTTTTACGCAATAGAAGAATTATGGGGCGATGCTAAAATAACTGAGTATAAAGATGAGCCCTTACTTCATAACAAAAGTGAGATTTAGTTTTTTTAACAAAACAAAAATGATTAAACCAAAAGATTTAAAGAAAAAAGCAAACGGAAATAAGAATAAATCGAATGGCAGTAAACCAAGTAGATTTAATTTTTATTGGATCTATATAATTATTGCAGTTGCATTAGTTTTTATATACTTAGTCCCAAGAAACAGTGCAAATCAAATTCAGTGGAGCAATGTAGATACGCTGTTGCAAAATAAGTCTATAGAGAAATTTGTAGTACTTCAAAATGCAAAACGTATTGACGTGTATCTGAAGGAGAAAAAAGTACAAAATAATAATCCTTTATCTGAGCAAGGTGCCGATTATTACGTAATTTCTGACGAACAGCAATTGACCAATCACATAAATGATTATAAAGCAAAAACTAAATTAGATAGTACTGCTACGGCAGAATTACCAAAAGTTGAAACGACCATTCAACAAGATTACCTAAGGGAAATTCTAAGTTGGTTGTTATTACCCGCATTAATGATAGGCTTATGGTTATTCATTATGCGTAGGGTAGGTAATTCTGGTGGAGCTGGTGGTCAAATATTTAATATTGGAAAAAGCAAAGCAACACTATTTGATAAAGATACTAAGGTAAACGTAACATTTAAAGACGTAGCAGGGCTAGAAGAAGCAAAAGTTGAGATAATGGAGATTGTAGATTTCCTAAAAAACCCTAAGAAATATACAGACCTTGGGGGTAAAATACCAAAAGGAGCTTTGTTAGTTGGCCCACCAGGTACAGGTAAGACTTTGTTAGCTAAGGCTGTAGCAGGTGAAGCTAACGTTCCATTCTTTAGCCTTAGTGGTAGTGATTTCGTCGAAATGTTTGTAGGAGTTGGGGCTAGTAGGGTAAGAGATTTATTTAAACAAGCAAAAGAAAAGGCCCCGTGTATCATTTTTATAGATGAAATTGATGCCATTGGCCGTGCAAGAGGTAGAAGCCTAATGCAAGGTGCAAATGACGAAAGAGAAAATACATTAAATCAGTTATTGACAGAAATGGACGGGTTCTCTACAAATTCTGGAGTTATAATATTAGCTGCTACCAATAGACCAGACATATTAGATACAGCATTACTTAGACCAGGTAGATTTGATAGACAAATAAGTATAGATAAGCCTGACCAAGTAGGTAGAGAAGCAATATTTGCAGTCCATTTAAGACCCATTAAAACTGGTCCAGATGTTGATTCAATCAAGCTAGCTACTCAAACTCCAGGGTTTGCTGGTGCAGAAATAGCCAATGTATGTAATGAAGCTGCACTAATTGCTGCCAGAAGCAACAAGACTCAGGTAGAAATGAAAGATTTTCACGATGCCATAGACAGAGTAATTGGTGGACTTGAGAAGAAAAATAAAATTATCAGTCCAGATGAAAAGAAAATTGTTGCCTATCACGAGGCCGGTCACGCTGTTACAGGCTGGTTCCTAGAGCACGCCGCACCTTTAGTTAAGGTTAGCATAGTACCCAGGGGTGTTGCAGCATTAGGTTATGCACAGTATTTACCCAAAGAACAATACCTATACACCAGAGAGCAATTGATGGATACTATCTGTATGGCGTTAGGGGGTAGGGTAGCAGAAGAGATTATATTTAAAAGAATATCTACCGGTGCTCAAAATGATTTAGAAAGGATTACTCAAATGGCATACGCAATGGTAACTATTTACGGTATGAATCCAAAAATTGGTAATCTAAGCTTTAATGATCCACATCAGGAATACGGGTACAATAAAATGTACAGCGAGAAAACTGCTGAAATAATTGATATTGAAGTTAGAGGCATTATAACTGAGGCTTATGACACAACTAAAGACTTGTTAGTTAAACATTTAGATCATTTAGAAGAAGTAGCCCAAGTATTATTGACTAAAGAAATAATCTTTAAAGACGATTTAACTCAAATATTAGGGGTTAGACCATTTGATCCTTTAGATGAAGCACCTATGGCAGAAATAGAAAGCCCAGGAGTAGAGCCTACCATTATATAGAAAATTTAACCTTCTAAGTTTATATAAGCCGATTCTTGTAGAGTCGGCTTTTTTTATGCCCTTGTATCTATACATTTGCATTGCTATACATTTTACCTAGTAGGCTATAAAGCCAATGGCTAACGACAAAATTGTAACTTCTAAAGAAGTCATCTTAAAAAATATAAGGAAAGCATTACTAGCTAAGAGTGAATCTTTACCCCAACAGGTAGATTTAGATCAAGAAATCTATGTACACGAAGCAGGAGATTTAAGTGAGGTTTTTTCTGGAAATTTTATTTCTAATAATGGTACATTTTTATATTGTTTTAATAAATATGACTTTGTTGATCAGTTTTTACTTTTAGTTGAGTCTAGAGGCTGGTTAGAATTAAGAACGTATAACGAATCAATTCAGTCCCTATTTAAAGAGGTTGATTTTCCATTTGAAAATACTGCATTACACGATGTTGAGGTAGGCATAACTCTTTGCGATGCTTTAATTGCTAGAACCGGAAGCATAATAGTTAATACTGAAAATAACCTTAGCAGAGTGATAAGCATTTACCCACCTGTTCATATTGTCTTAGCCTATTCTGACCAAATTTATTATGACCTAAAGGATTACTTTGCCAGTGAACATTATAATCAGGTAAAAGCAAAAAGCAGTATGGTAAGTATAATAAGTGGACCAAGTAGAACTGCTGATATTGAAAAAACATTAGTATTAGGTGCTCACGGACCTAAGGAACTGTATGTGTTTTATATAGATCAATCGCATCATAATTAATTTGAAAGTTTGGGCAAAACATATTTCATTTCTGATTTTCACCTAGGTGCCCCAAACTATAATGTAAGTAGAGAGCGAGAAAATTTTATAGTTTCCTTTTTGCAAACAATACAATACGATGCCGACGAAATCTATTTAATGGGTGATGTATTTGATTTTTGGTTTGAATACAAATACGTTGTACCAAAGGGTTTTATTAGGTTACTTGGTTGTTTAGCGCAGCTAGCTGACTCAGGTGTTAAGCTTTTTATTTTTACGGGTAATCACGACTTTTGGATGAATGATTATTTAACTAAAGAACTAAACGCCGAGATAATATATAAACCTATTTTCAAGAAAATCAAAGGAGCCGAGTTTTATTTGGCACACGGCGACGGTCTAGGCCCAGGAGATAAAGGATATAAATTTATAAAGAAAGTTTTTGCAAATCCAATTTGTAAATTTTTGTTTAGATGGATACATCCTGACATCGGTTTCTCTATTGCAAATTATTTTTCTAGAAAGAGCAGACTTTCAATTGGTGCAGATGACAGCATATATTTAGGTGAAGACAAGGAATGGCTGATTATACACACTAAAGAAGTACTTGCAGCACAACCAACTACGAATTATTGTGTGTATGGACATAGACATTACCCTCTAATGATGCAATGGCAAGGTACCGGAAGCTATGTAAATTTAGGTGATTGGATTAAATACAACTCTTATGGAGTATGGGACGGTGAGCACTTTGAGCTTAAATTTTGGAAGTAGGACGCCTGTTATCTAATATTAATTTAAAATGAACCATTCATAGTACCTTTGCAGTTGATAAAATTAGTTAGTTTAAATACTAATTTTTGATTGAATTAGCACTATGAATTTATTAGGACGATTAGAAGATATTAAGAATAGATGGGAGGATGTGGGGCAGATATTGATGCAACCAGAAACAATGTCCGATATGAAGAGATTTGCACAACTAAATAAGGAGTACAGAAATCTGCAAGAAATAGTTGATACCTACTACACCTACAAAGACTTATTGTCAAACATTGACAACAATAGGAAAATAATTTCTGTAGAACGTGATGAAGAGTTTCGTGAAATGGCCAAGATTGAATTAGACGAGCTATTTTCTCAAGTTGAGCCTCTAGAGGAAAGCATAAAATTAATGCTGGTACCAGCTGACCCTATGGATGACAGAAATGCAATCATAGAAATAAGAGCTGGTGCAGGTGGAGACGAGGCTGCACTATTTGCAGGTACTTTATACAGAATGTATCTAAAATACTGCGAAAACAGAGGTTGGAAAACTGAAGTAATTGACGAACACGAAGGGACTAGTGGTGGCTATAAAGAGGTGATAATAAGCGTAACAGGTTCAGACAAGGTATACGGTAAACTAAAGTACGAATCAGGTGTGCATAGGGTACAAAGAGTACCATCAACTGAGTCACAGGGTAGGGTACATACATCGGCAGCTTCTGTAGCGATATTGCCAGAGGCAGAGGAATTTGATATAGACTTAAAAGACAGTGACATAAGAAAAGATACCTATTGCTCATCAGGTCCAGGTGGTCAAAGTGTAAATACCACATATAGTGCAGTTAGGTTAACACACATTCCAACAGGGATCATCGTTGCTATACAAGATGAAAAATCTCAATTGAAAAATCACGAGAAGGCAATGAAAGTATTGCGTAGTCGTATTTATGAATTAGAATATCAGAAGTACCTAGATGAAATATCAACTAAACGTAAAACGATGGTGAGTACTGGTGATAGATCTGCTAAGGTAAGAACGTATAATTATCCACAAAGTAGAGTTACTGATCATAGAATTGGTTTAACCCTGTATGATTTAGATAAAGTGGTTGATGGATACATAGAACCTTTAATTGATGGCCTACAAGTAGCAGAAAATGCTGAGCTATTAAAAGAGGGTAGTTTATATGAAGTTTAAATTACAATAAAACTTTTTGAATTAATTTTTATATAAATGCCAAAATAAATAAAATTTCAATTGGCATTACCCTAGGCATTAAACTTGTTAGCAATTATTTAATATTCGTTTGTTAAAATATATTACTACTTTGCTTAATGTAATATTATTAAACAGAATCTTTTATGAAATTAACACCCTATATTGTGGATATGTCCACAAAAATCGCCAACAAGGCGATTTCCCAAAATTAAACCATAAAAGACTTTGGTCTTAAAAGACCAAAGTCTTACTTTTATCTAGCCTATTATTGTTTAATTACAGTCAATTATGGGGACAAAGTTGTCCTAAAACTGGTTCAGTGCTTAGTATCAATACAAATACTACGTATTCCAATACTATCACTTTCAATAATAATGTTAACGTAGCTTCAGGTGTAACTTTAACACTTAGGAATGGTACATTTTTATTTAATCAGTTTGTAGAGCTTAATTTAGCACCAGGTGCACACCTAATAATTGAAAATTCAACATTGCAAAATTCTTGTGCTTTTGATGTTTGGTTTGGAATTAACGCAATAGGATACGGTTCTGCTTCTAGTTCAGTATTGGTATTTAGCAACTTATCTAATCAATATGAAGAAGATTTAACGAATAATACCACTATCAAAATTGATAATTCATTTATTAAAAATGCGATTATTGGACTTAATTTATCAAAAAAAGTTATTTGCAAAGTAACGAAAACTAGTATTTTAGATTGTGAAACTAATTCCATAAAACTAAGTCATAACTTAACTACTTTATCACAAGTTGAAGAAGTTGAATACCTTAGTTCGAAGTATTATGCACCAGTTTTATTCCAAAATTGTATTTTCGAATGGACTTCAAAATCGCCGTTAATCACATAAATTTCTAAAAATTTAACTGAGATTTATTTAGGTAAACTACCAGTTGAGTTTGCAGCTTGTACTTGGAGAAATGAAGCTCAAGCTGTCCCAGCAGAAGATAATGATTGGGGCAATGGACTATTTGTAAATACAGGCATTGTATCTGTAAGGTCTGAAAATAGGAGCAACCCTGGTGGAACAGAATGCGTTACTTTCTCTGGTTTGAATTCTAGTTTCAACAAATTATCACGCGGAATTATCTATTTTAATAGTTCTACAGTTAACAAAGGTACAATGGCAATAACAGATGTTAATTTTGCCAATATACCTTGTGGTATAAATATGACTGGTGGTTACAGATACGTGATCAAAGGTGGTTCTTTTAATTGGAACCCTGTTGATAGCTTAAATGCCGTAAAAGCTACGAATAGTAATTTTGATGCTTACTATGCGGCATTTTATGGTCCAATTAATTTTTTTGTGAATAAAGTTATAATTAATGCTAAACCTGAAAAGAGCTATAATGCAGTAACTGGGCAAGTGAAAAATTCATTCAGTGGTTTTACTATTAGTAATACTGATGATAATGGTTTAAATTCTGGAATACAAGGTGTAAAAATTATTAATGATCATATTGCTCACAGTAATTCTTATTTATTGTCAGATTGGGAATATGATTTCAATGGAATAAAAGCAAGTGGTACTACTACTAATATGACAGCTAAATGTATTTTTTTTGATAAAGTCAGAACAGCTCTATTGGTCAATGGGTCAAAAGTAAAAAATATCTTTAGCAATCAATTTGTGGATTATAATCCATCTGGTTTTCCCTTCATTGATACATCTAGTAAGATTTATAGTGCGCCAGGTGTGAATGATTTATATTCAGCCTGTTATAAAGTCCAATTACCTACATTCTTTGGCAATGTTACTACTTTTGATGCTAATCCTAATATGACTAATTATGATTGCATTACCCCGCTTACGGGTTGTGGCTGGTTTCCAGATGATAAACCCAATTCAATTAAATCTGTAAGTGATAAAACTCAATTAGAAATTTACCCCAATCCAGTATCTAATAGTTTTACAATAAAATATAATGGCAATATTGTATCTGCTCGATTAATTAATAATGCAGGTCAAACATTATTTTTAAAACCATTGAACTTTATTGATAATTCTAAGTTTGAATTTGATCTTAGTAATGTCTCAAATGGCTTATACATTTTAGAGGTTATAGACAATAAAAGCAATACATATTATGCTAAATTGGTTAAGAACTAGTTTTTTATTACTCATATTTTGCATCACCTCATCATATCTTGGGGCACAAGCGTATGCTTTGCCCCAAGTATTTGATGTACCTAATAATCCCTATTACAAGGGGTATTCTTATTTACAATTAAATAATAAATTTACAACTAAAAAACGTTGTTGCATTGATGTTTCTCATAATTATCTTGGGAATAAAAATTTATTAGCAGGATATTTCCGAATTACTGATACTTCAGAATACTATTACGATAATAGTTGTTTGTTCTATGGGACTGGTGGTGGAAATAATTATGGTTCTAAATATGTACAATTTCAATGGCCAATCAATTTTTATGGGTTTACTTCGCTTCAATATTTTAATATTGATACTAATAATCATTTTTTTATTTCTAAAGTTGAACACTTTAAGCAAAAAGAAAAATTTAGATCAAGCTTATTTGAAGTAAGAATTCAAAATTCTCATTTTTTCCAGGCAAAAAGCGGAAATTTTTTAACAGGGTGGAATACACCAATTCACTTTTTCCGCGCTAATGATACTTTTTATCACAGAGTATGCCTAGAGGCGGATTCTTTTTATCTGCAACATCATATTTATCTAAAGCCTAATGGTCAATATGGCTTAATTGTAATGACAAGTAAGTTAAGGTTTTGGTTTTATGACATAGTGGGCAAAACCCCAGTGTATGTAAAAGATACTGTTATCAGTACAGGGTTCCCCGATACCTGCTCTTATAAAATGTTTCTCTCTAGATCTACTAAAAAACTGGGCTTGATATTGAGTACCTATAATAGTCTTAAAAGAGATACCCTCAAAAATCGTCACGAAGAGGTTTAGTCCTTTGATTTAGATGTGGATAATTACACCATTTCAAATAAAAAAGTAATTTTGGTTAGAGCAGATTCTGCAAATAAAAAAAATTTGTCAATTATTAAGGGGATAAACATAATGTTTGACTTAATGTATTCCTCTAATGACAGTTTGGTCTATGTATTTAGAAAGCAGTTTACGGCAAAGCAGGACTATAAATTCCTCGGATCTTCTGGTAGAAATGCTGGGCTACCCAATTTATATATTTGTTACACAAGTGGGACAAATAATGTACTGAAAGAATTAACGCTACAAGAAAAGATAAGCACTGGTTATCGCAATGCAGAGTTTGTTACCCCAATGCAAGCGATAGATGATAAAGTATATGCTATGCTGTATAACGATACTTTATCGAATGAAAGAACCAATCTAGTAATTGACAATACCAATTCATTCAAACTAATTAGAAAGGACTATCCTCAAAATAAATATTATAATTACTTATCTTTGGAAAAAAGAAATCAAGATTTATATGCGCCACAACCCATATTAAACCCTTGGACGCTATACTTACGTGTCGGTTTGCCTGATTATGGACGAACTACAATACACACTGCTGCCCACGCACCTAGTGGTGGCTTTGGTTGGTATCGTCACTATTGTACGCAAATTAGAGGCAGCTATGCAGATAGTTTTATAGGATACACCCACGCATTTACACCACCAACACCAGGCTGGTATATGATGGCACTATACGGTAAAACAAATAGCTGGATGTACAGCTGGCGCCACGACAGCCTACTGTTGCGGGGTAAACCAATAGCCAAGGCTATGCTGTTAATCGACAGCATAACTTGTCAGTATCAGAGGGTATGCCTGATAGACTTAAGTAAACCAAACGCAAGTGACAGTCTATTTAGTCAGGGTGCTTGGATACAAGACAGTACCTATCGCAGACTTTGGCTATGGGGCGACGGCAGCACCAGCAGAGATAGTCAAGTATGCCACGCCTATACCCAACCGGGAGTATATCAACCCAAATTGATAGTGAGCGTATCTGGCAACCATCATCCTCAATACGTAGAAGATTGTACGCTATACCCTAAAAACCAAAGTGATACATTTTACCTGCCTAGAGTACTGGTATTATCTGCCCCCAAAGCATTGTTTAGCATTAGCCCGCCCGTAGGCTGTGCCCCTATTAATGTATCAATAGCAGATAAATCAACAGGTACTGTGTTGCGTTATGTATATCAGACCAGTACAGGCGATAGTAGTACAGATGCTAACCCTCAATTTACCATTAATGCTACCGGCAAACAATACATTATTCAGCGACTGTATAGTGCTAGCAGTTGCATCAGTATAGATACCCAATTCCTATATCTCTACCCAGCTTTATCAGGGCAAGCAGGACCAGTTGTAAACTTCATTAGCTATACCGAGTCTGGGCAAGTAACAATGAACTGGAATAGAACCTATGGTGCTAGAAACTACAACATTTATCGTGATGGTTTGAAACTGGAAAGTACAGATGATACTACATTTACAGACAAAACCCCATCAAATCAGCCAGCAGACTATACACTTACAGCCCTTGATAGCTGTGGTGCTGAAAGCCTGCGAAGTCACAATAGCCCCATTTATCTAACGGGTATAAACCTAGAGAATAGGTATAATCAACTAAACTGGAGCCAATATAAACTAAATGGCAATATCATAACCCCCTATACTCCTAGTCTGATTATAAATAATGAGAAGTTGGGTATCTTAACCCTAAGTGCTACAAAATATAACGATGCAGATCACTATGACGAGTCTAGGTTACAGAACTGCTACCGAGCAGTGGGAACTGATAGTACAATGAGTAATCTAGTTTGCATTAAGTACATTCCCGTATTATTTATACCCAATAGTTATACTCCTGATGATAACAAACTAAACGATAGTTGGATGGTGCGGGGCATAGGTCTAGTTAATGCAACTGTCAACATATATAATAGATGGGGGCAACAGGTATTCAGTTCAAATGATGCTCTGCACGAAGCTTGGCACCCCAACGCACTACCAATGGGACAATACATATATCAATTAACTGTTCGCACCAACCAAGGTGACAACATATATAAAAGTGGCATTATCCACTTAATTAAATAGATGAGAGAATTAATATTAATTAAAAGCAATACATATGGCAACAATTAGCAAAATGGTATTCTAATAAATGGAAAAGATTCTTAAGATACTATCAGTTACAATTTTTTGAATATAAAGAAGTTTTCATATCAATCTGTAATGATGTCTGTGCCCTCTAGATTATCTTGTTGAATTCTCGGCAATCTTTTGGTGCCACTATACATATCATATATCATCCACCTACACTCTATGTCAGCATTCATAACTGGTATTTTCAATGTGGACTTTAATCCAATTTGCTTAACTGCCTCAGGATTAGCAGATAAAACCCCTGCTCGTTTGCCAGTTCCTTTTTGTTTTAGCCAATCGCCTATTCCCTTATATAACAAATTCAACTCATCTGTGTCTTCGCCCAGCCTAATACCATATGGTGGGTTTATTACTATTAGACCTTCACCATCCATCATAGGTGTTTCAGTAAAATCTGATTCGATGAATTTTATACTCCTATTTGTTTTTGCTTCTCTTGCATTGTCAGATGCAGCTTTTAGCGCCCCCCTGTGATTATCGGTAGCTATTATTTCAAATAGAGAATTTCTTAGAGTTCTGCTTTCTGCCTCTTGCCTTATTTTGGCATATACTTTTTGATCAAAGTCTACTAAATGCATAAAGCAATAGTTAAATCTCATTAGACCAGGGGCAATGTTTCTGGCTATTAAAGCACCCTCTATGGCTAAAGTACCACTACCACACATTGGATTAATTAAAGGAACTGAACCGTCATAGCCAATCATTAGAAGCAATGCAGCAGCTAAACTTTCCTGCAGTGGCGCAAACATTGGTTGATCTCTATATCCGTGTTTAGCTATGGTTTGACCAGATGTATCTATAAATATGGCAGCATCTGAATCACGCCAAAACAAGAATAAAACTACCTCATCGTTTTGAGAACCGCTATCTGGGCGTTCGTTATATTTGCTCATAAATCGATCAACTATAGCATCTTTCACTATCAGATTGCCGAATCGTGTATCTCTTATATGGGTATTCTGCACATAGCTAGTTACACTAAAGTAACCGGTTCTCGGTATATAATCCTCCCAAGGTAAGGTCTGTATATGTGCCTTTAGGTCATCAGGTTTTTCAGCCTCAAACTCATCAATTAGAAATAATATCCTAAATGCTGACCTTAGATAAATATTTAATCTAATACAGTCTTCTATGGTTCCCATTAATTCAACAGCGGCAGTTTCTGTTTTAATTATATCGTAACCTAATTTAATAATCTCATCAGCAGTAGTTGGGCCTAAATATTTAGCTGTGATTACCCTTATGGTGTTCTTTACTTGAAATACGCTCATTCTCTTAAATCTATTTCTGCTCTTTCAAGCTTTGTCAATTTATTATAAACCAGATTATAACTTTCATCTATTATTCCATTTATAAAATTTATAGAAAAACTAGAATCTATTACAATATTAAACCAATGTACTTTACTGAAATAGGGTGCGTGTCCTATTTGCTCATAATTTTCCAAATACATTGCAACATTATCAGGTGTAGCCTTTAAAATTATCTCGCAAACGCCTGTATCTATGGGTAATAGAGCAAACATTTTCTTGCTTACTTTAAATACAATGTTATTTGGACCAAATGGTGTGTCCTCCCAAACTCCAGGCTTCATTAGGGCATATTCACGTAGGTGTACCTGATCTATCATTTATGTAAAACTTTTATAGTATTTCCACTTAGTTTCTACTTTGTACCTTTGCATAAATTATGAGTTATAGCCTCCATCAGGCATCGCCATTTATCAAGGCTTGCGAAAGTAATAACGATTCACACATTCCTGTTTGGTTTATGCGTCAGGCAGGTCGTTATCAACCTGAATACAAAGTTATCAGACAAAAATACAGTTTGATAGAGATATGTAAACACCCTGAAATATGTGCTCAGGTTACCACATTGCCCATTACACAATTAGGTGTTGATGCAGCTATCTTGTTTAGCGATATTACCCTGCCACTTGAGCCAATGGGTATCGACTTCGAAATAAAAGAGGGCATAGGGCCAGTTATATATACCCCCATATTAGGTAAAGCAGAGGTCGATAAATTGAAACCTGTAAATGCACCTGAGGGCTTACCATATGTAGGTGAGACTATTAGAATGTTGAGTGAAAGCCTATCGGTACCTTTAATTGGGTTTGTGGGCGCACCCTTCACCCTAGCCAGTTATATGATAGAGGGTGGACCTAGCAAGAATTACTACAAGACTAAGGCAATGATGTACAATGATCCAGAAACTTGGCATCAATTAATGCGATATTTAGCAGTAGAAATGGGTCAATACTTGTCTTTTCAAATTCAAAATGGTTGTGCTGCTGTCCAAGTTTTTGATAGTTGGGTAGGCAGTTTATCACTTAGTGATTATAGAGAATTTATTTACCCACATATGGCTACTCTATTTATGCAACTGTCAGAACACGATGTTCCTAAAATTCACTTTGGGGTAAATACTAATCACCTATTGGCAGAAATGTACACTTGTGGTGCCACTGTAGTTGGACTGGATTGGAAAACAGAGATAAATAGAGCCAAAGCTGTAATACCAAATGTAGCAACCCAAGGCAATATAGACCCTGCATTACTACTAGCGCCTTGGACTATTATAAAACAAAACATTGATAAATTGGTTACTGAGGTGGACAGAACTAGATTTATATTTAATCTAGGTCACGGCGTTATGCCACAAGCTAGTATAGAAACTTTAAGAAAAATAACGGACTATGTCCATTCTTTGTAAAAACTAAATAAATGAAAAAAGCAGCCCTAATAATGGCCTATGGTAGTCCAAATAAATTAGAAGATATTTTACCATTTTACACTGATATAAGAAGAGGAAATGCTCCTACAGAAGTGCTACTAGAAGAACTAACTGAAAGATATATTTCTATAGGTGGGTCTTCTCCATTGCTTAAAGTTACTAACGCACAAGCTGAATTGGCTGCAGAGGCATTAGAAATGCCAGCCTACGTAGGAATGAGGCATTGGGAGCCGTGGGTACACGAAGCAGTAGAGCAAATGCAGAAAGACGGCGTAACTCACTCTGTTGGTATGGTAATGGCGCCACACTTTAGTACTATGTCTATAGCAAAATACATAGGCAAAGTAGAGACTGCTATGAAAGACTTGAACTATGATTTAAAAATCAACTTTATAGAAAGCTGGAATGTTGAGCCAGAATACATTCAAGCCTTGATGCAAAAAATAGAAACAGCTTTAGGTGACTGGGATAGGGCAGACGCTCACTATATATTTACTGCACATTCACTTCCGGCACGTATACTTGATGAAGGCGACCCATATCCAAATCAATTAATGGAAACCGCCAAGAAATTGGCTTACGAATTGGGAATAGATGAATCAAGCTGGTCATTTGCGTTTCAAAGTGCAGGCAGAACAACGGAAAAATGGTTAGGACCAGATTTGCTTGAGAAAATAGATGAGCTAGAACTAGCTGGTAAAACCAAATTATTAATATGCTCTATTGGCTTCATAACTGACCACCTTGAGGTTATGTATGACATTGATATTGAGGCGCAAGATCATATTAAAAATAAAGATATGGCAATACGTAGAGCTGATTCCTTAAATGCAGATCCGCTATTAGGTAAACTATTTGGAAGGCTAATATCTGAGAAAATGAAGGAGCTTGAGCAGGCATAAATACATAATAGTTGGCGCAGGCATTACAGGCTTATGCATTGCTTACTACCTGCAACAAAGTGGTATTAGCGATTTCATAGTTTTAGAATCTGCTGACAAAATAGGAGGTAAAATCGGCACTTATACTACGCCTAATGGAGATGTAATAGAAGCTGGTGCTGACTCATTTGTAGCTAATAAACCTGAAATATGGGATTTAATTGATGAACTTCAAATAAAGGATCAAGTAGTTAGCCCACTTCGCACTAGTTTTCAAATACGAATGGGCAATCAATTCTATGATTCACCAAAAGGGATGAGCGGATTGTCTGTGAGCAATGAAACTGACTTTATGAATTCGGAAATTTTTAGTCAACTAGGGAAACTAGCCATTCTTAATGAAGGTAATGTGCCACCAAAACTAAATGATAATGATGAATCACTCAAAGATTTTATTGTCCGCAGGTTTGGCGTAGAGTACTTAGAGCGATATATAGAGCCACTTTTTGGCGGTATTTATGCAACACCCTCTGCACACTTAAGTTTGCAAGCTTGTTTCCCAGTATGGTTTGCTGCAGAGCGTAACTATGGCTCATTACATTCTTACTACCTGCAGTTGACTACGCAAAGTAGCTCTAGCGTGAATAGGAGTCCATTTGCTGGGTTTAACTTAGGCACAGATTACCTTTTACAATCAATTTATCAAACTATTCAAACTAAGGTTATCTTAGACTCGGCTGTTGAATCAATTTCTTATGATAATGATGTGTATGAATTAACTACTGTTGATGGATATAAATATGAATGTGAGCATTTAATATCTACTGTAATGCCAGAATATATGCGTACTTGGTCAACAAAGTTTGATAATACTGCAAATCAAATTCAATTTCATTATTCAACTTCGGCAATAATTACTTTAGTTTATCAATTAGACGATGACATTGTGCCGAGTTATAGTGGATTTGTATCGGACAGTGGTATTGGCAATATTGTATCTGCTATAACTATCACTACTAATAAATGGAAAGATAGAAGTCCAATGCATAATATCATCATTAGAGCATTCGTGAAAAATGAAGACGTACATCGTTCTGATATGCTGCAACAGACTATAGTAGAGGTAAATAACTATTTAAAATGTGTCGGCCACCAACCACAGCATTTTATAAACTATTACCATAATTCATTACCACAATATAGGGTAGGTCATATAGTGAGGATTTCAGAATTCAATTCAGTTCTGTCTAGCTATTACCCCAATCTATACTTAGCCAATGCTTTGACTGGTGGTGTCGGCATACCAGATAGAGTTAAGAATGCTAAAGAATTGGTTAATTCTATTCTCAGCGTATAAAAAAAGCCCATTAACCCGAATCAGGTTAATAGGCTAAAACTTGGTAAAGTTTAGAAATACTACTTATCAGCTTTTAGGTGAGCGCTAACTAGCTTAGTCATCTCAAACATGTTTACTGATTTCTTACCATCAAATACTTTTAATAGTTTATCATCAGCGTGGATGGTGCGTTTTTCTTTCTCGTCCTGTAGCTTGTGGCTTTTAATGTATTCCCACAATTTTTTAGTAACCTCTGGGCGACTCATTTTATCGCCACCAACTATCTCTGCTAACTCTTTACTTACGTTAACAGGTTTCATTAGACCACTGTTAGTACTACGTGGTTTGGTTACATCAGCTTTAGTTGCTTTTGCTTCTTTCTTAGGTGCATCTGCTTTAGCGGCTTTCGCTTTCTCAGGTGCAGCTGATTTACTTTCTGTTGCTTTTTTAGCCATATTAATTCGAGTCCGTTAGTTTAAAGTTGGGAAAATACTTTTTATTATTCATATCTAATTGTAAACCACTAATCTTAATGAAAAAAAATTTTTTAATCGATATTTTCTAAAACCGTATTTTATAATAATTAATTAAATTTTATTTAATATTTTGTCACCAAATATTTAGAAAACCTGAATGAATATTATTATTTCAGCAATATATTGATTATTATCGATATTAATTACTTAAATATTTATTTGCAACTTATTCATTTTTTTTAACCCAGTATTCAAATTGCTTAATTCATTATGAAAATAATTTAATATTTGGTTTGGAATAATAGCCACGTCAAGCTTTTATAAAAGGCGCTTGGTTAATAAAAGAAATTTGTGGACATTTGATTATTATTATTGGGCAAGTTGGGAGTGATAAGAAAAGCAAATCAATTATATTAAGAATAAACGGAAAATATAAGATTTCACTAAATCTTTTTTTAAACAAAAAATAAAAGAGATTATACACAAACAAAATGCTAAATTATTATTATTCAGACAAAATATCAGACTTTATTCAAAAATTACCAGAAACAATTATTGAAGAAATTTCGATGAATGGAAGACGAGGACACATAAATACGGAGCTTTTCGCATAGGAATTTCAAATCAAACTTCTGAAGGAAATTTTATATGAATTTGAAGGCTACTTGTATTTCGAATTTTCAATTCCAAGAATGGGTCAAAGAGTTGATTGTTTATTAATTATAAGATATAATTTTTGTAATTGAATTTAAAGTTGGAGAAAAAGAATTCTTAAATCATAATATTGAGCAAGTTTGGGATAATGCTTTAGACTTAAAAAATTTTCACAAACCAAGTCACAGCCTTTTACTAGTTCCAATATTAGTAGCTACTCATTCTAAAAATGTTAATCTAGAAATTATTATTTCAAGCCATAATGATAATTTATTAAATCCATTAAAATTAAATGCGGAAGATCTAAAACACACAATTGAGAGGGTGCTTAGTTTTATTCAAAATAGTGAGTATATAGATGCTTCTGAATATATATCAGGAAGTTCGAA
>Ga0163144_10001212_pt1 | contig 60853 bp, 57 predicted proteins | sample OliLak19BULKMAT1_FD_123175 | JGI IMG/M metagenome (GOLD analysis project Ga0163144, IMG submission 123175) | Freshwater microbial mat bacterial communities from Lake Vanda, McMurdo Dry Valleys, Antarctica - Oligotrophic Lake LV.19.BULKMAT1 | ecosystem: Environmental > Aquatic > Freshwater >...
GCGCAAAGAGGAGAGGTTCGCGGATTGTCCCGGCGGAAACCTCGCCCCCTAGTGCGAGCGAGATGCTGCCCAACAACACCGCGACCTGCCCAATAAAGGCGAGTCGGCGGCGACTTATTAGGCAAAGCCCCATGCTATCTTCCGGCGGATGCCGAAGGCCCCCAAGGGCGAGCTGGGATTGCTTGCAACCGCCGCCGAAACGATCCCTCCGCGGCACCGGACAGCGTCAGTCATGGTAGCAACGGCCGCCATCGCCACCTACGTCCGCTCACTCCTTCTCTACGGCCACGGCCCTTGGGCTGACGGGATTGTTGAATGGCTTAGCCAGACACTGATCGGCTACTTTGGCCTGGTGCTGCTGAGTGTCCCGATCATTGTTTTCGAGTCGTGGAAAACCCGCTTTTTTGGCTTCGACCGCGAGCGGACGCCGGGGGAAATAGTCGTCGATGTCTGTGTAGCGCTTCTCGCGCTGTGCGCGCTTCTCTGGATCGCGCACGCGCATCACCGCTTGTAACGGATGACCAGCGGGTGGCGGCGGCCGACGAGGTCCGGGCGCGCCTCCGCAACGCCGGCCAGGGCTATACGGCCGCGCCGAAACAGGGCACGAAATCGCTTCGCGGTCGGTTGACCCATTGTCCGTGAAAGTGGACAGTCCGCCACAACTCGCGCCGTTCCGTGCTGCCGTTAGACGGCGACGCTTCGCCATCGCTGAGCCACGCTGGGGCCTGACGGACGGCGCGAGGCTCCCCCTAGTCTTCCCGACGATGTCCAGGACTCAAGAAACCTTGGGCGAGAAGGCTGTTTCTCTGATGGGCTGGAAGTCCGTAGGCTCAGGGGTCGGAGGAGAACCACATGCCCCACCCAATCATCGTCGGCGAGCTACGGCGGCTCTGCCAGCCTTGTTTCGACCGGCACCGCAACGGTGGCTGCGACCGTTGGCACCCGAGCGATATGGCGGTCGCAGGGGGCTCCTGCGTAGACACGAGCTGCGCCAGACGGGACGCTGACGCCGCCGATCGTAAGGTCGCCTTAGTGGGGCTGTGCGCGCCCCACAACGACCGCGACTAAAAAGCCGGTGGTCTGTGTGGTCCAGGTTTCGGTTGTGTTAACAGCTAACCTAATTCACGCGTCGATTTGAGCACCTAGCGCACGCAGGTCGCGCACGAATCGTGGGTAAGACTTTGCAATTGCCCGCGCGTCCTCTACTTCAACGCCCCCTGACACCAAGCCGGCGACCATAAGTGACATGGCCAGGCGATGATCACCTTTCGAGCTTACACGGCTAGGGACAAGAGTTGAGTGCTCGACCGTAATAGAATCGTCTGAATACGAGATCTTGGCTCCCATGCGCCGCAACTGCTCTGTGGGGGCTGCGAGGCGATCGGATTCTTTATGTTTGAGATGGGCTATATTTGTGAGGCGAGTCGTCCCTTGGGCACAAGCTCCGAGCACACAAAGGATTGGAACCAAATCCGGTATGTCGCCACAATCCAGATCGATACCATGGAGCTTAGCCGGGCCAACGACCGTCACTTCACCATTTTCGTGAGTGATGTTAGCACCCATCTGTTTTAAGATACTCACGATTTTCTTATCGCCCTGCGCATCGGCTTGAAGGTCGGTGACGGTCACCTTCGATGGCATTAGACACGCCGCTGCCAGAAGAAACGCTGCGGATGAATAATCCCCTGGAACCCGGAAAAACTTATCCTTAGGAGTGAAGTGCTGCTCTGCGGGCACAGTATAGCCAGAGCCAGAAGTGCCCTCGATCCGTATGCCGGCCCACTTGAGCACGTCGATAGTGATGTCAACATATGGCTTAGACACTAATTCGCCGTCAATGCGAATAGTACTAGATTGGGGCGCTAGGCCAGCTCTCGCCCAAAATTTCCGCTTAGCAAGCGGGAGCCACATGAGAAATGACGACACAACCTGCGAACTCTGATTTCCCCGTAAAATCACGTCGGAGACCGGCAGGTAGCCCATGCCCTTCACCGCAAGCGGCACACAATTGCGGTCTGTACTGCCCTGAACATCCATCCCTACGTGATCCTTAAGGGGACCAACAATCATATTGTTCGTTCTAGTGAGCAGCGAGCCGTTCCCCTGCACGATCACGCCCTGCGTGCAAAAAGCGAGTCCGGGCAACACGAAACGAAGCGTGGTTCCAGACTCGCGAACGAAAATCTCCTCCCCCCTAGGGAGAGGCTGGCGGACCCCCTGGATGGAAATTTCGTTTACTGTTCGGTCGTATTCGACCGTGGCGCCGAGGCTCCACCAGGCTTGAACGGTACCAAGAATATCACTGGCAATGAGTGGATTCTTGATTATCGTTCTCTGATCACACAGGCCTGCAACCATTAGGGCCCGGTGCGCGTAAGATTTCGAAGGAGGCGCAGCGATTGTACCGGCCAGGCGACTCGTGGGTTTGACGACCAGGGTCGCTGGAATTTCCGGCGATCGATCGTCATTCATCCGCGCGGTTAATTCGCGCAAGACGCCATTCAGCTTGTCCTTTTCGCGGTCAAACTCTCGACGTTTCTTTTTCTGCTGAGACTTTTCGAACTGGCGACGTTCTTCCGCACCATGATCGATCGCGCGAGACATGGAGCGGGCGTTAAGCATGGGACGATCCGGAGTCCGAAAAAGGATCGATCCCGTCTTCCTCATCTCTTTCAATGGCGCGCTCAACACTATCGATCATTGTCCGCATCTCTTTCTCGTGCGCAGCGAAAATTTCAGGAAGGAGGCCGAACTGCTCCAAATGGTACAATATTATGGATTTGGCCCTTGTAGTGACTTCAGGGTCCGTTAGAATGCCATTTAGGTAAGCACCTGCTTCGCGGGGGTAATCTGCGAACACCCCCCGCAATGCGATGAGGCTGGCTGACCGACGGTTCGCCGTGCGAATGGTCGATAAAAGATCATGCAGGCTCATGGGTTCGTCTCGCTGACGCGATAGACGTTCACCATCGCCATCACCGGAACAGTTCGTTTTCGGCGATGTTCTCCCCCACCACGCGCCAGCCAAGTCACCCTATGTACCCGCCGACGTCGGCTAGATCAACCTCGCATTTCATGCAGATGTGCGAGACTGCCGTGAGGGGTGCTGCGGGTAATGGCTAACCACAATAGGGTGATGGGAGGCAAGCTGTAGCCCCAAGATGTAGGTTCCCTCCGCGCCCTGGCGTCGGACGGGGATACTTAACCCTTCGCCAGCGCCGCCTTGTGGAGCGACAGAAGCTGCGTTGCGAGCATTCCGCTGAGTAGGCCCTCCATCTCGGCGACATCGACCCGCCCCTCGCCCCACGCCTTGTCCGCAGCGTCGAGGGCGTCGTAATAGGGGAAGCGGCTCGCGACGATCTGCTCTGCGATCGTGAGCCCGCCCGGGGGCTTCTGACCGAGGCGAGCGCACATCACGAGGTACGATGCCGCACGCGACGTGCGACCGTTGCCGCCCATGAACGGATGCACCCAGTTCACGCGCCACATGACGTATGCGGCTAAGTGGATCGCCGATTCGCCCCAATTGTCGTTGACGTAGTCGCAGAGGTCTTCGACGTGCTTTGAGACGTCGCCCGCCGGCGGTGGCTGGTGCCCCGTTCCTTCGATCGTTACCGGACCCGTCCGATAGTTTCCGGAGCAGGTGTAGATGTCCTGAAGGTGATGCGCTGAAACTCTTGGAGTGTCGAAGGGCGAAGTTTGAATTTCCCACTGGCGACCGCATCGTCCGCGAGAGCTAAGACGCGGTCGAACTGTAGCAGGCCGTTGCGCGCTTCGAGCTCGGCCTTCTGTGCGGCGTCCTTGAAAAGCTGATGGGAAGCGGGGCGGCTATCCCGCTGAACTTCAGTTTTTCGCATCCCCCGGCTTCAGGGAGTCGGCAGCACGATCAACCGTGGCGCGCGTAATCCGCTCGTTCTCGAAGTGGGTGTTGCCGTACGCGAAGCTCCGTCGCTGCTCCTCACGTTCGGAGTCCGACACGGGCCAGTCCTTCGCTTGCCGTACAAGCTCTTCTAGGTCTCGATCGCTCATCTCGGGGCTCCCGCGCGTTCGGGCCAGGGGGTCGACTCCAGCGCGTGGACAATGGGGCACGGCCAATCCGCCCCCCATCTGGCCGAGAGGCTTAACACAAAGAAACAACACGAGTGCAAAGTATCGTGCAACTCCGCGAGTTTGCACAACTCGCCGACTCCTACGCAATGCCTACGCGGGCGGCGTTCGGCGTTTGTTCGCGCGAACACCCGGCGAACCTCGCTGCGCGCTGGTCGTCGCCGCTGGAGCCGCGCGCGTGCGTCGCCGATCGGCGGTGGGTTCTGATTCGCGAGTCGCGCGCCACTTGTCCGCGTTCCATGGCACCGCCAGAAGTGCCTTCATCGCTTTCTCGAAATCCCCCTCCGCCATGGTCGCTTCATCCACGGTGGATGCTTCCACTGGAGAGCGAGACGCAGTTGCGTCCCGGGCGGGGGCTGGTGCGGCCCGGGCGGCGGCAGGTTTGCGAGGCCGTTTCATGCACACGCAATCAAGGTCGCGAAGACCTCTTCGTTCTTCCGGTTATTGTGCCGGAACGTGAACTCGTTGAGGTAGAGCCCGAGGTACTTCCGCGAGACGTGGTGGAAGTTGCCCATGATGCCGCGCTTGATGAGCGACCAGTAGGAATCAATGTGCGACGTGTGGACGACGCCGCGCACATACTCGTCCTTGGAGTGCTTCACGCTCTCATGCTTCTGGCCCGGGCCCCACGCGAACTTGTCGTAGACCACGTGGTCATCGGTCGCGATCAACTCGACCTCGTCTGACACGGTCTTTTTGACGAACTCGCCGACGGTCTGCGTGTCCATGTTCTCGATGATCTGGCACGTCACGTTGCCCTTGCGGCTGATGGCGCCAATCACGCCGACCTTGCCCCGGAAGGAGGTCGAGCCGTCGCGGACGGCCTTGCCGCGCACCTTCAGCGGCTTGTTCTCTTCCTTGCCACCGATGAACGTCTCGTCGATCTCAACCACGCCCGCCAGCTTCTTGAACTCGTCGTTCTCCATCGCGGCCCGGAGGCGGTGCGCCATGTACCAGAACGTCTCGTAGGAGCCCTGGCCCTTCGTGAGGGCGCTTCCCATCACGCGCTGGATCTGGAGGGCGCTAATGCCCTTCTTGGCCGTCAGGATCAGGAAGGCGCACGTGAACCAGGCCTTCAAGGGGTATTTGGTGTTTTGAAAGACGGTGCCCGTGATGATCGAGAAGCGGTAGCCATTCGGTGTGCAGCCCTTACACTGCCAGTGCCAGGCCTTCTTGAGCTTGTAGACGCGGCCGTTCCCGCACCGAGGGCAGAAGACGCCGTTCGGCCAACGTTGCTCTTTCAGGAACTGCTTGCAGGAATCCTCGGTGGGGAATTTTGATTCGAGTTTCTTCAGCGTCAGCATGGACATAGGTCTACTACAGGTCGGTACTTGGTGTCAACACCCGGATAATCCCCGTACCTCCCATGGGCGAAAATATAGCGAAGACGGGGTCGACGAGTAAACCTGGGTGGCAACGGTTGTCACAGGTAGGCCAGTAGGCCAGTAGAGCCAGCTAGCAGGTGGAAAAGGGCTAACGCCTACGTCGGGATTCTGTACGTGGTGTGCTCGATCAGGCGATTCACGTCACGGTTCCAGGGGCCGGCCCACAGCTCGGCAAGGCTACGACCAAGGGACTTACCGTGACGAACCAGTTCCTCGAGGCGGTGCAAATAAATCCGTTCATCTTCGCCACGATCGTTGATCTGAGCCTGGCGGCGGAGACCACTTGCCCCGATCTCGACGAGCTCGCGCGCCAGCTCCCCGAGTGCGATGCGGCGGATACGGGCGTGCAGGCCTTCGCGATGAGCGTCGCGGTAGAGCTCCAGCCGCTCGGCCCACGTCCACGACCGTACGAGATCCCACGCGCCCTGAAGAGAATCCGACTCGTAGAGGATTCCCTTCAAGAGCGCAGGTAAAGCCAACATCATCTCCGGCGGTTGACTGTCGGCGCTTCGGATCTCGAGGTAGCGCTTCAGCCGGACCTCGGGGAAAAGCGTCGTCAGGTGAAGCGCCCAATCCTCGAGCGTAGCTCGTTCGCCTTGCCAGCCATCCACAAGAAATTGGCGGAAGGTTCGGTGGGTCTCGACGTAGTCCCCGTTGCGAATGATGAAGTACATAGGAACGTCGAGCGCGTACTCGACGTAATCTTCGATGCCAGCGTCCGGTGAGAATGCGAACGGCAGCATTCCCGATCGCGCCGAGTCCGTATCCGTCCAGATGTGCCCACGAAGGGTCATGAAGCCGTTCAGCCGGCCTTCGGATATCGAAGAATTCGCGAACATCGCCGAGATCAGCGGGGCCAAGCCCATCGCAACGCGAAACTTCTGCATCGCATCGCGCTCGTCACCGAAGTCGAAGTTCGCTTGGACAGTGGCCGTTTGCTTCATCATGCGCTGGCCCATGGTTCCAACCTGCGCCATGTACGGGCCCATGATGCCGTAGCGACGTTTCGGTACCCACTCGATCGCCTCGACCGGGCTAACCGGTTGAATGCCGAGGCCCAAGAACACGATTCCAAGATCCGCAGCGACGCTTACTATCTCGTTGATGTGCTGCATGAGCTCTTGGTGAGCGCAATGAATACTGGCGCACTGTTCTCCGCTGAGCTCGAGTTGGCCTCCCGGCTCCACCGTGATGTTTGCGGCCCGACCATAGAGCGCGATGATGCGACCACGCTCCCTCTTCGGCTCCCAACCAAACCGTTCAGCTAGCCGCTCGAGTACGGTCTCGATGCCCCGCTCACCGCTGAAGGGTGCAGCGACCCCACTCTCCCGGAGTACACCGACCTTCTCGTACTCGGTCCCGACGCGCCATTCCTCTTTCGGTTTCGCGCCCACGGCGATGTAGCGGACCAAATCGGCCACGTTTCCGACTGGTTCTAGCGCGGTCGGATCGTCCCCGGCTTTGAATTCCGACATTGGAGGCCGGAAGCTAGCAGATCGCAGACTCGTCGCAACGCGTATTGGGTCTCAAGCGCCTTTCGACCAGCCAGTGACGCCAGGTATCTCCGTTGTGGTGTTTCGCATCAACTCGGTCTCGTTTCATCGCCAACCTGCGATGGGTCTACTGCCAAGTGGCCGCCGGGGACTTGGCAAAATGCCTGTTTCTACAACTGTTTGGTGATCTCGGACTTGCTGGCATGCGATCTGCATTCTGCAGCCGCGAGCGGTAAGCAGCCCGCGCGACAGCTCGATCTCAGCAAAAGGAGTGCGTCATGGAATTGCGTAGCGCAGTGACGGAAGAGCGGACCTCGACTCCCCTCGAGCCCGACACTCTGGTGCCGGCGCAATACTTCGACCGCGTAGGATCGGACGCAGCCTTTCAGCCGGAGAAGCGCTTGATGCTGGCGGTGCTCGAAGAAGCCATCGCCACGTTTCAGCGACACGCGATTTCGGATACCCGTCGAAGCCAACGCCTCGTTGAAGAGGTGGAATCGTGGGCCTCTGGCGCTGAGGCTGAGGACTGGCCGTTCTCGTTCGAGAACGTCTGCGCCGCCCTAGACCTCGAGGCTGAATACCTACGGAGCGGAATGGCCCGCTGGAAGCTGGCCGAACTCACACGAATCCGGCAGGGCCAGCCGAGTGTGTACCGCTTCCCGTTCCGCCGGGTGAACGGCAGACGACACAGCATCACGGGTCCGCGCGAGTATCTGAAGAAGAGCGCGTAGAGACTTCGCGGGTTAGTCGATTCGGTGCGCGGTGCTTGGTTGCGCCGCGCACCTTTTTTTTGCCTGCCGCGCGCGGTGCGATTATTCGGTCAGTGACCGAGTGGTGCTGCGCTGCTGGCGTCGTCGAAGAACACCTCACCGTCGAAGATCAAGGCCTCTACGACGTTGTTCAGGCGATCCAGGGGAGTTCCGTCCAACCGGTAGTGTCGAACACCTCGTTTCATCGCATCGGAGAGTTCTACGAGCAGAAACAGAGTCTCGTAGGAGCTCCGGAAGTCGAGTTGCATGTCACTCACGAGGGCGGGCCGGATGGAAGGGGTGGTGGCGGGGGTGGAGTGGCTGAACATGCAGGAGATCTCCTCTCGAGATGCAGACGGTGTCTGCCCTGCCTGTTGACCAAGTTCCGTGCCACGCGATGGACTAGTTTTCGATTCGTCAAACGGGGGCCGACGCCCGCGGGTGGTGCTGGTCCATGAACGCGCTGGTGTAGCTTAAAACACTGTCAAACCAATTGGTTGGAACCGCATGCTCGTGAGACTGGACCAGTTCAGACTGCGAAGTTCGCCTGCAAGTTGCTCAAGCAGGTGACTGGTAAGGCGGGTGATCGCGATCAGGGATCCGATCATGCAGATGTGCGGGGCTCCGCGAAAACAATGCGAGGGTACCCGATCTGACCATGGTCAGATCGGGTACCCTCCCAGAGTATGGGTGCTACTTACGCAAACGCCGGTGGAAATCGCGTTCCATGCGCTCGCTGAACTGCTCGGCTTGGTCGGCGAGACGTTCCACCGAATCGGCAGCACGCTCCGCGTGCTCGGCAGCAGCCAGCGCGCGGTCGGCAGCGAGTTCCGCGCGCCGAGCCGGATCGACAGCAAGATACGCCTCCTCGATCCTCGCACGATCCGCCGCTGCGATCGGACGATCGGAGAGGCGAAGACTTACTTGGGGGCGCCCGAGAATGTAGGCGCGCGTGAAAGCAACTTCGCGGTCGAGCCGAAGGTAGTACAACCTGAGCTCGTACGAATCGAGGGGCCGTGTACTATCTACCTCTACTTCTTCGACCCAATCAGGAAAGCCGCGTAAGGCTACGAAGCTGCGCAGCTCGGGGTTCATTCTGATCTGTCGTGCGAACCCGCCTTCTCCGAGCGGTCGGCCTGGACCAATCGCTTCGGACAAAGCAAACCCAGGCCCCGCAAGTGCAACCACTCCCACCGTAGCGATGACCGTCCTCATAACCCTTCGCATATGCACCCTCCTCGGTTTCGCTCCCACGGAGCCTATACCACGGACCAACGAGGTGTCAGCATCTGAAATAGGCGGACTTGCGAGGGCAGTCCACGATTGGCTACAGTCCGCCCCCACGCGTAATGCGGGCGCTCCTCACGACAGTCACCTTCGGGCCTCTCGGGCAACGCGGTAAGGGGAACGGCTCCACCATATGAGCACTGGAGCGTACCTTCTACTCGCCGCCCTTTTAGTCCTGTTGAACGCATTCTTCGTCGCCGCCGAGTTCGCCATCGTCAAGGTGCGCTCGACGCGCGTTCAGGAGTTGGTGCGGGAGGGAGTGCGAGGATCGGCCGCTGTTCAGAACGCCATCCAGAACTTGGATGCGTATCTGTCAGCAACCCAACTCGGAATCACCTTGGCGAGCCTCGGGCTCGGATGGATAGGCGAGCCCGCCTTCGCGAGCCTGGTGACGCCGTTGCTCACTGCAACGGGGGTTTGGTCTCCGAGCGTGATTCACAGCATTTCGCTGACGATCGCGTTCGCATTGATCACATTTCTCCACATCGTGCTTGGCGAGTTGGCTCCGAAGTCGTTGGCCATTCGGCGCCCCGAGGAAACGTCACTGGTCGTATCGACGCCTCTACGTCTCTTCTACCGAGTCTTCTATCCGGCGCTCTGGTTTCTGAACACGTCGTCGAACTTCTTCCTTCGAATGCTGTACATCGCGCCGGCTTCCGAGTCCGAATTGGCACATTCGGAAGAGGAACTTCGATTGTTGCTGACCGAATCACACCGGACAGGCACGCTATCCGCGTCCAAACGCAAGCTTCTGGAGAACGTCTTCGACTACACTCGCCGCTCGGCAAAGCACATCATGGTCCCCCGCGCCGACATTGTGTACCTCAGCACCCTCAGGACATTGCCGGAGAATCTCGAGACGATTCGCCAGAGCCAACACACCCGTTATCCCCTCTGCAATGATGACATCGATCATGTGATTGGAATGATCCATGCCAAGGATTTGTTTCAACCAGTCGAGGGCCTGAGGGACACCGCCGATCTCTTGAAGATCAAACGGGACATTCTGTTTGTCCCGGAGAGCCGTCCTTTGGAACTGCTACAGCGCGACTTTCAGCAACGACGGGTACACATGGCGATCGTTGTCGACGAGTATGGAGGCACTTCGGGCTTGGTGACCATGGAGGACATTCTCGAGGAGATCGTCGGAGAGATTCAGGACGAGTTCGATGCCGAAGCCCCTCGCATGGAAGCGACACCGGAAGGCTATCGCGTCGATGGGTTGGTGCTGCTCGAGGAAATCGCCACACGACTCGGGTTCACGGCACCCGAAAATGAAAGCACCACACTCGGCGGCTACGTGATTGCTCGGCTTGGGAGGATCGCGAGGATCGGGGACCTGATCGATCTCGACAACTACAGCGCGAAGGTCATCGAGATGAAAGGTCGGCGGGTAAGCAAATTGTTGTTGACGGCAACGAATCGCCCGACATCGGAGTCCGGGGCAACGTAGTTGTCGAGCCGTCGGATCCCGGGGAAGAGGGACTGGACTTCTCACGTATTTTTAGCCCCTGGTCTACCCAATCGAGGCGATTGTTCCGCTGGATGAATCTCCTTATTCTACCTCTTGGTTACCTTCCAAAAGGGGAGAAGGCGTTCTCTGGCAGCAGAGACCCTTCTCCCCGCCCATTCAGCAACGTATTCCTGGCCCTCTGTCCAAAACCTGCCTCGGAAACTTCCATGCCCTCCTCACGGTTCGCTGAATTTACAGCGAGTTCGTCGTGGCTCGGACCTTGCTCAGTTCAAGGCCAGGGGGACAACCTGGATGAATGCCTCACGCACGCAACGAACGTACTACCTCGAGGGGGAGCCAATCGAGTTATGGACCTCGACCTTGCCCGAGTTTTCGTGCCGACCCGATGACCTTCGACGCTACATCGATAGAGGACGTTGGGACTTGGTGTTCAATGCCCTTTGCTACCTGACCGGAGCAATCGAAGAAGGCTCGGCCTAAACGATCGAACGATCTCAGACCGAACCGATGACGGTCAGCATTTGATCGACGCGCTTTCGGGTACGGCGTAGCACGCGGACGAGCTTTAGCCGTTCGCCGGCCTCCAAATCGACTGTGGCGAACGTTCTCAGCTTCCGATTCATTCTTCGCGCCGCCGCCATCAGCTCACCGGCACGTATGGAATTGCTCTCAGGTCGACGAGATTCCCGAAACTTGTGAACGGATAGGTTCGCGAGCTTCACCCGTCGCCACAGCTTCAGCATTTCCACTTCAGAGCCCTGGCGCGCGATCGCCATGAGGATCTCTCGCGAGATCGCCGGGTAGCGATGAAGCTCGGCCTTCACTTCGGCGGGAAGCCGCGTGAGAACGAGAGTGTTCGACACGTATGGGCGGCTCTTATGAAGCAACTGCGCGAGGGCCTGATGCGTGTACCCGTAGCGCGCCACCATGGCACCTAATCCCTCGGCCTCTTCCAGCGCCGTCAGATCCTCGCGCTGTAGGTTCTCGATGAGGGCGATCTCGTTCGGATCGTCATCTCGAACGATCGCCGGAATCACGGAGAGACCTGCGGCTCTAGCAGCTCGATAGCGCCGCTCTCCAGCCATGATCATGAAGCTGTCGCCTTCGCGCTTGACGATTATGGGCTGGAGTATCCCGCGTTGCCGTACGGACTCAGTCAGCTCAGCGAGACCTTCCGGAGCAATGAACCGCCGGGGTTGTTGCGGATTCGGATGAATGTCCTCGATTGGGATCGCGGCGAGTATTATTCGCTGACCACCTACGAATTGACCCGCCGCAAATGCCACACTTCTTGCTGCTCCAGAGATCGCTTCCACCGCGGCCTCCTTTCCCCACCACCTCACCGATCAGTAATCAGGAGCTTCGGAGCGTCGGTTGGCGAACCATACCTCAACCGTCAGTCGAAACCCAAGAAGTTTCTAGTGCTCGAAAGCGAACGAGGGGCGGGAAACATTTCCCCGCCCCTCGTGTAGACGCACCGCGCTCAGGAAAAGTCGCGGTTCAGTGATTTATTGCCCTTAGCCGATCTTGCCCTGCAGGAAGAACGCGATCACCAATGCGTACAGACAAAGGGCTTCCATCAGCGCGAGACCGATGATCATCGGAACGAAAATGCGATCCGCAGAGTTCGGATTACGTCCAATGCTTTCCATCGCGGCGGCGGTTGCGCGTCCCTGACCGAGTCCGACTCCGAGCGCTGCGATACCGATGCCCAAGCCAGCGCCAAGAGCGATCAAACCGCCCTCACCGGTACCGTCCGCGGCAAAGCTCGGGGTCGCGATGAGCATGATTCCGAACATCCAGAAGAAAACTCGAAGAACTTTCGACATGCGTACTGCCCTCCTAGTTGAGGATCCGCGTACTCGCCGCCCCATCCCATCTATCCTCTTCCACGTGCAGCACCGACGCGAATCGGGTGGAACACATGACGACTAGTGGTCGTGGCTGATGGCCAAGCCGACGTACACCATCGTCAAAAGCGTGAAAACGAGTGCCTGCACCAAGGATACGAATGTCCCGAGTAGGTAGAAAATCACTGGGATGAGGACTTTGGTGAGGTCCGTGAAGATGGCCAGCAACAGGTGGTCCGCAAACATGTTGCCGTAGAGACGAATCGCGAGCGAGGCCGGGCGGAAAAGGTGGCTGAACAACTCTACGACGATCATCAACGGCGCCAACAGAAGCAACGGGCCCATGAACTGCTTCAGATAGGCAATGCCGTGAGCTTGAAGACCGTAGTAATTGTAGGCCACGAACGACACCACGCCGAGCGCGAGCGTCACATTGAAGTTGTCCGTCGGCGGCGTGAATCCCGGTATCAGCCCAATCAGATTGGCAGCGAGAATGAACAAGAACAGGCTCGCGAACAGAGGCACGTACTTGGGGCCGTCGTGCCCAATCACACTCTCTGAGAGATTGCTGATGAATTCCGTGAGGACTTCAGCGATGTTGCGGGCGCTGAACCCGGAGTCGGGTACCACCGGATCCGTGACCGCTGCGAGCTGCTGCCGCGCACGAAGCGCAAAGAGGACGAGGCCGACCATCACCAGCGTTGCAGTCGCAGTGTGGGGTTCGAGAAGCATCAGACCCGGAATCTGCTGTACCCAAGTAAACCCGTGCTCCATCCTAAAGCTCTCCTGTCTTCGCGTCCGGATTGATCGGCAGCAACGCGTCGATCACGATCGACGCCGGCAGCGCAGTCACTCCTAGGGCGAACGAAACACCGTCCACCAGCGACGTCGGCAACAACAAAGCAAACGCTGGCACCGTAATCAGAATGACGGACTTCGCGAGCGCCATTGGGACGAGGTGAGCGGTGGTTGGGCGTCTGGAAAGCATCGCCGAACCCAAGCTACGAAGCACCACGAAGTCCAACCAGGCTGCCGTACCGCCAAGGACGATACCCAAGGGCCGCGTCGCGTCCGACCACATGGCGGCAAGCGCCAGCATGGTGGTCAACGACAGCACGAGGCCCTGAATTCGAGTCAGTCTACGATTCATTGATTGCGCTGAAATTGGAGGAGGATCTGGATCATGCGATAGAAGCCGATGACCGTACCGGCGATGGTCATGCACATGACCATCCAAGGCTCAGTTTGGAGCCAGCGGTCTAGCGCACTCCCTAGAAAAACTCCAGCTGCGATCGACCCAAGGAACTCGAACGCGACTGTCCCGTACTTTGCGTACCGGAAGAATGCGTTGTCTTGAGAGGGGTTCCTTTGCTCATCCACCAGACGATCACCTGAGGGCCGCCAGAGCTTCCCCCGCGGCACTCAAAAAATCCCGCACATCCGTGTCCGTGTGCGCGAGGGAGAGAAACGCAGCCTCGAAGGGCGAGGGCGGCAGATAGAATCCCCGCTCGAGCATGGCGAAGAAGAACTGTCGAAAACGATCCCGGTCGGCTCTCTCCACCTCGGAGAGATTCGCTGCTCGCTCGATGCCAAAGAAGAGCGTGAACATCGAACCGACCTGCTGAACACATCCGGAGACTCCCAAACGCGCCAAGGTCTCTCGGAGACCTACGGCGACACGCCCCCCCAGCTCTTGCAGCCGAATGTAGGCGGCGGGATCGAGGAGTGACAGCGTGGCATGACCTGCCGCCATCGTAACCGGATTCCCCGAAAGCGTTCCGGCTTGATACACGGGTCCGAGCGGGGCCAACTGGTTCATGATCTCGGAGCGACCGCCGAATGCACCGACCGGCAGACCTCCGCCGATGACCTTCCCCAGACACGTGAGGTCAGGCTCGATCCCGAGACGGGCCTGCGCGCCCCCCCGTGCCACCCGAAATCCAGAGATCACTTCGTCGAAGATCAATAGGCAGCCGGCTGCACGAGTAGCTTCGCGGAGATGATCCAGGAACGCCTGATCCGGCTCCACGATCCCCATGTTGGCCGCGATCGGCTCGATGATGACAGCAGCAATCTGATCGCCGTATGCCGCCAAGTATGCAGCGACTTCCTGGGCTGAGTTGTACGTGGCGACGAGCGTGTTGGAGGCGATCGCTTCCGGCACGCCCGCGCTATCTGGAACCCCGAAGGTCAACGCACCGGAGCCCGCGCGTGCCAAGAGACCGTCGGAGTGTCCGTGATAGCAACCCGCGAACTTCAAGATCTTGGGTCGACCCGTGTAGGCCCGCGCCACGCGAATCGCCGACATGGTGGCCTCGGTACCGGAGTTGACCATCCGAACCAGCTCCAACGTCGGCATGGATTCGATGATCGAACGCCCGAGATCGATTTCGCCCGGGGTCGGCGCGCCAAACCCCAAACCTCCAGCAGCTGCACGATTCACGGCAGCGACGACGTTCGGATGTGCGTGACCCGCGATCGCGGCCCCCCAGGATCCGACGAAATCGCGGTAGGTCCGCCCGTCGACATCGGTCACGGTCGCGCCCCGAGCGCTGGCGATGAAGAGGGGCGTGCCGCCGACGTTGCGCCAAGCGCGGACCGGACTGTTCACGCCGCCAGGAAAGAGGCGGGACGCTTCGTCGAAGAGCTTCGTTGAGCGCGTCGTCACGGAGGCACAGCGTACTGACCGAGGTGACGGAGCTAGCATCGCATCACCAGAGGGTCAACGCGTGCCCACCGATGAGATCTTCAGAGACATTGTGCTTGCCTACCCATCCCAAAGCGTTTACAGATCCGCGCTCGTTCTCCGCCCGCGATTCGAGTTGGTCGCCCGATGATGCAACAGTAGCCGCGGCACCGATGAGCCGCCCCGCACCGATCGAAGATTCTCCGGAACACGCGTGGCAACGCGCGCGCGAGATCCTGCTTGCCCGCGTGGGCGTCGAGGCGTTCCAGGCTGGCGTCGAAAGCCTGCGCTTCGCCGGAATGGAGAGCGATCTGTTGCGGTTGCTCGCACCGACCACGACCACGGCCAGCTGGATGGCGTTACATCATCCAGGGATGCTCGAGGACGCGATGCGATCGGTAGGAAAGCCGTGTCGGATCAGCGTCGTCGTGGCCGGCAGGGCGCAAGGTGAGCTATTTCCCGGCGAGGGACCCACGGGGAAGCGCCGCCCGATTCGTTTCGGTGCACTGGTTCCGCGCTACACCTTCGCGACATTCGTCGTCGGCGCGAGCAATCAGTTTGCCAACGCCGCCTGCAAGGCCGTGGCGGCTCAGCCTGGGCACCACTACAACCCGCTATTTCTGTACGGCGGTGTGGGTCTCGGTAAGACGCACCTCGCGAACGCGATCGGCCACGCGACGATCGAGGCGAATTCCGACGCGCGGGTCGCGTATGTCAGCGCCGAGGCTTTCATGACCCAGCTCATCACGGCGCTGCGCCGTGATCGCATGGACGAGTTCAAGTCGACGTTCCGCAAAATCGACGTGTTGATCGTTGACGACGTGCAGTTCCTAGCCAACCGCGAACGCACGCAGGAAGAGTTCTTCCACACCTTCAACGCTCTGCACGAAGCGCATCGACAGATCATCCTCACGTCGGACACGGTTCCGAAGGACATTCCAGGACTCGAAGAGCGCCTCCGGAATCGTTTCGAGTGGGGCCTGATTGCCGACCTCCAACCCCCGGACATGGAGACCCGCGTCGCCATCCTCGAGAAGAAGGCGGAGATCGACGGACTGGATCTGCCGCGGGAGGTCGCGATTCACCTCGCGTCAAAGATCGACTCGAACGTTCGCGAGCTGGAAGGTTGTTTGACTCGCCTTTCCGCCTTCGCGTCTCTGTCGAAGACCGCCATCACGGTCGATTTTGCCCGGCAGGTTCTGCATGAGCTCCTTCGCGACCGATCGACCGTCAGCATCGACACGATCCAGCGAGTCATCTGCGAGTTCTACGACGTTCGGCTGAACGATCTGCTTTCGAAGAAACGGACGCGCAACATCTCGTTCCCACGTCAGATCGGCATGTACCTCTCACGAAAGCTGACGGGCGAATCGTTCCCCGCAATCGGCGGAAGGTTCGGGGGACGCGACCACTCCACCGTCATCCACGCCAACAACACGATCGAGAGACGTCTCAAGGATGATCAACGCCTCCGTTCGTCCATCGACGAGTTGCAACGACTCGTGAACACGAAGCCCTGACCTGTGGATGATCGTTGGATCGGATGGGGATCGATCGTGCAGCGAGCGGTGGACAACTGGTTCGGGCACTACTCGTGGATTCGTCCACGGGAACAGATCCACAATCTCGACGACACTCGATCCCAGCGGTTCCCGATACTTGGTTTGACTGTCAACGAACTAACAGCCCTTACTACTACTAGTCTCTTCTTCTAATTTACTTCTTGGAGAGCACTGCGCTAGAACGGCCCGCGAACCGCAGTAAGGGACCACTCATGGATCTACGCGTCGAGAAAACCGACTTCATTCAAGGCCTCTACCTAACCCAGGGAGTGGTCGAGAAGCGCAACACGCTTCCGATACTGGCTAACGTCCTCATCGAGGCGACTGGATCCGAGATCCAACTGACCGCAACCGACCTGGAAGTCGGGATTCGTCGATCCTGTCGGGGAAAAGTCGTTCAGCCCGGAGCAATCACGCTGAACGCGCGCAAGCTCTACGAGATCGTTCGAGAGCTTCCGAGCGACGAGGTCGTCCTCAAAGCAGGTGGGGGAAGTGTCGAAGTAACCGGGGGCCGAGCTCGGTACCGGATGCTTTCTATCGACCCCAAGGATTTCCCGAGCATTCCCGCAGCGACACCGGCAGCCAAAAAGGGCACGGTCGTGATGCGTCTTCCGAGCGAGGTGCTCGGCGAGATGATCGAGAAGACACTCTTCGCCGTGTCTACCGACGAGACCCGACTCAGTCTCGGAGGCGTGTACATCGAAAGTGTCGAGAAGAACCACGTGCGCTTGGTCGCTACTGACGGGCACCGTTTGGCCTTGGTCGAGCGGGAAGTCCCAGGTGTCGACATTCGTCCGGGAGTGATCCTGCCGCGCAAAGGTCTCGTCGAAGCCAAGCGACTTCTCGAAGGGGGCGATGGCGAGATCGGTTTCTCGATCGGCGGGAATCTCGCTCGCATCGAACGTGCTGGCGTAGAGCTATTCATGCGGCTGATCGAAGGCGAGTTTCCGGATTATCGACAAGTCATCCCCAAGGAGAGCAAGAAACACGTTCGAGTTGGGAGCGAAGAGCTCCTCGGTGCGCTTCGACGTGTTTCGATTCTCTCGAGTGAGCGAGCCCGCGGCGTCAAGCTACGGATCGACAACGGCTTGCTCGAAGTCACGACGACCAATCCCGACATCGGGGAAGCGCGCGAAGAGCTGGAGGCCGATTACGCTGGCGACGAGTTCGCGATTGGGTTCAACGCTCGCTACCTTCTCGATGTCCTCCAGTTGAGCGGTGTGACCGGAACCGTCGAGATCGGACTCACGGACGAAGTGAGCCCCGGTATCCTCAGAATCCAAGAAGACGAAACGTACTCATACGTCGTCATGCCGATGCGGCTCTAAGCTGCGAATGTAGAAGGCGGAAACCTTTACCCTTCCGCATCCACTTGCTAGGTTGCCGTAGGGGAAAAGGCGGAGTGGCGGAGGGCCGTGGGTCGGCCCCATTCGAGTCTCAAAACCTAGCCGAAATCGAGCATGGCTGAGAATATTTTACCCGACAACTCCACCTACAGCGCTGACAACATCAAGGTTCTGGAAGGCCTCGAGGCCGTTCAGAAGCGTCCTGGGATGTACATCGGCGACACCGGCGAGCGCGGGCTCCATCACCTCGTGTTCGAGATCGTCGACAACTCGATCGACGAAGCACTCGGCGGCCACTGCAATCGGATCGATGTCACGATCCACGTGGAGAACAGCGTTACGGTCGACGACGATGGCCGCGGGATTCCCGTGGATATGCATCCGACGGAGAAGATCTCGGCGGCCGAGGTCGTACTCACCAAGCTTCACGCTGGCGGAAAATTCGACAAGGGCGCCTACCGAGTGTCGGGTGGTCTACACGGTGTCGGTATTTCCGTGGTGAATGCGCTCTCGGATTACCTCGAGGTCGAGATCAAGCGCGAGAACAAAGTCTACTTTCAGCGCTATCGGCGGGGGGCTCCCGAGGCCCGATTGCAAGAGGTCGGTACGACGCAACTTCGCGGTACCAAGGTCACCTTCAAGCCTGATCCCCTCATCTTCGAGGTACACGAGTTCAGTTTCGACGTGCTCGCGCAGCGACTTCGCGAGCTCGCCTTCTTGAACCAAGGAATCCAGATCTCGCTGCAGGACGAGCGCGATCAGAAGCGCCACGAATTCCACTACAAGGGCGGCATCGTCGAGTTTGTCGAGCACCTCAACTCGACGAAGACTCCGATCAACCCAGTGATCTACTTGGAAGGTGAGCGCGAGGGCGTTGAGATCCAGCTCGCGCTCCAATGGAACGAGGGGTACTCCGAAAACATCTACGCCTTCGCCAACAACATCAACACGATCGAAGGCGGCACCCATCTGATTGGGTTCAAGTCGGCGCTGACCCGTACGATCAACAGCTACGCCGTCGCCGCGAACCTGGGGAAGAAGGATCAGGAAGGGCTTCAGGGCGACGATTGCCGTGAAGGCATCACGGCGGTGATCTCCGTCAAGGTTCCTGAACCGCAGTTCGAAGGTCAGACCAAAACAAAGCTCGGCAACAGTGAGGTGAAAGGCTTCGTCGAGACCTTGGTCAACGAGCGGCTCGGAGCCTACCTCGAGGAGCATCCGGGCGATGCGAAACGCATCATCAATAAGGGTCTGGAAGCTGCCCGCGTGCGTGAGGCCACACGGAAGGCGAAGGAGCTCGCCCGACGTAAGGGTGCACTCGACTCAGGGTCTCTGCCCGGAAAGCTCGCAGACTGCCAAGAGCGTGACCCAGCTCTGTCCGAGATTTTCATCGTCGAGGGTGATTCCGCTGGTGGATCAGCCAAGCAGGGCCGCGACCGCAAGAATCAGGCGATTCTTCCCCTCCGCGGAAAGATCTTGAACGTTGAGAAGGCGCGTTTCGACAAAATGCTGTCTTCGCAGGAAATCCGAGTGCTGATCACGGCACTCGGCGCCGGGATCGGTAAAGATGGAAAAGATCTCGCAAAGCTCCGCTACCACACGATTGTGATCATGACCGACGCCGACGTCGACGGGTCGCACATTCGCACTTTGCTGCTGACGTTCTTTTATCGGCAGTTCGAGGAGCTGATCGAGAACGGGTTCCTGTACATCGCTCAGCCGCCGCTCTTCAAAGTGCGCCGAGGCAAACAGGAACGCTACCTGCAGGACGAAGCGGCGCTCGAGGACTACCTGATCGAGCTCGGGACCGACGATGCCAAGCTGGAATCGAATGGAACGAGCTTCGCTGGCATCCCGCTCAAAGGGATTGTGAAGCGGGTGACGCGATTCGAGAAGATCATGGATGTGATCGAGCGAAAGAAGCGACAACGCGACATCGTCCATGCCGTAGCCGCAATCGAGGACGATCCTCAGATCTGGTTGCGTGATCCGAAGCGCGTCGCTGACGCCGGTGCGCGCGTGCAGAGTCACCTCGAGGCGATTCAATCTGCCGTCCTCCCGATCGCCCTGACGGTAGAAGATGACCCGGAGCACAACAGTCAACGCATGATCTTCACGAGCCGGGCCAACGGGGCGTTGCAGCGCACAGCCGTGGACATGGAGCTGTGTCTCTCTCCCGAGTTCGAAGAGCTCCGCCGTCTGGCTGCCGAGCTTAGTGCCGCTGGTGTGCCGCCATTCACCCTGACAATCGGCGAGCGCGTAGTCCAGGCGAGCACGTTGCGCGAAGGCGTCGAGCACCTCATCCGAGACGGCCGCAAGGGTCTCGAGATTCAGCGTTACAAGGGTCTGGGAGAAATGAACCCGGAGCAGCTGTGGGAAACCACGATGAACCCCGAAACGCGTACTCTTCTCCAGGTGAGACTGGCCGACGCGTACACGGCCAATGAAGTGTTCTCGACACTGATGGGCGATGAGGTCGAGCCACGACGCAAATTCATCGAAGCGAACGCGCTCTCGGTGAAGAACCTCGACGTGTGATCTCGTCGCGCTGCGCGACGGATTGGGTCAGCGTCCGTCGGGCGAAGCAACCATCGGTAAAGTAATTCGGTCGGAGAGCGGGGGCGAGAGAGCGAGCGATGGAGTCGACGCCCAGACACAACAAGATTCCCGTCAACATCGAAGACGAGATGCGGCAGTCCTACATGGACTACGCAATGAGCGTCATCATCCGCCGCGCACTCCCGGACGTGCGGGACGGTCTGAAGCCCGTCCATCGCCGAATACTCTACGCGATGTACGACCTCGGGAACGAGTGGAACCGGGCCTACAAGAAATCCGCGCGCGTCGTCGGCGACGTCATCGGTAAGTACCATCCGCACGGAGATTCAGCGGTCTACGACGCGATCGTGCGTATGGCGCAAGATTTCTCCCTGCGCTACCCGCTGATCGACGGCCAAGGAAACTTCGGCTCGGTCGACGGGGATTCCGCTGCTGCCATGCGGTACACTGAGATCCGGATGGCACGGATCGCCAGCGAGCTGCTGGCAGATCTCGACAAGGAGACCGTCGAGTTCGCACCGAACTACGACGAGACGCTGAAAGAGCCGCGCGTGATGCCGGCCAAGATTCCGAATCTGCTTGTGAACGGCAGCTCCGGGATCGCGGTTGGTATGACCACCAACATCCCCCCCCACAACCTCAATGAGGTGGCGGATGCGACGATCGCATTGATCGAGCGTCCAGAGATCACCGTGGCGGAGCTCATGCAGTTCGTCCCAGGTCCCGATTTTCCGACGGCCGGGTTCATCCACGGGCGATCGGCCATCCGCGAGGCCTACGAGACGGGCAAGGGGGTGCTGCAGTGCCGTGCCCGCGCCCACACTGAAATCGACAAGAAGAACGGGCGGACGAGCATCATCGTCACCGAGATCCCTTTTCAGGTGAACAAGGCGCGTCTCCTCGAGCGCATCGCCGAGCTCGTGAACGAGAAACGCATCGAAGGCATCTCGGATCTGCGCGACGAATCAGATCGTCAGGGCATGCGCATCGTCGTCGACCTCAAGCGCGACGCCGTCCACGAGATCGTCCTCAATCAGCTCTACAAACTGACGCCGATGCAGGAATCCTTTGGGATGATCATGCTGGCGATCGTCGAGAATCGGCCGCGCCTGCTCAGCTTGAAGGAAATGCTGCAGCATTTCGTTGCGCACCGGGTCGAGGTCGTGACGAGGCGGACCCTGTTCGCTCTTCGGAAAGCCGAAGAGCGGCTCCACATCCTCGAAGGCCTCACAATCGCGCTCGACAACCTCGATGCCGTGATTCAGCTCATTCGGAAGTCCCCCAACCCGGCAACAGCGAAGGAAGGGTTGATCACGACCTTCGGCCTTTCGGAGCTGCAAGCGCAAGCCATCCTGGACATGCGCCTCCAGCGACTCACGGGTCTCGAACGGGACAAGATTCTCGAAGAGCACCGCGAGGTTGTTGCTTTGATCGCGGGGTTGCGGGCGATCTTGGCCGACGAGCGCGAAGTCATGAAGATCATCGTCGGCGAACTCCGCGAAGTGAAAACGATGTACGGAGATACGCGCCGCACAGCGATCGTCGAAGAAATCGGCGACATCTCGATCGAAGACATGATCGCCGACGAGGACATGGCGGTCACGATCTCCCACGAGGGGTACATCAAGCGGAACCCGGTCTCCTTGTACCGAGCGCAGCGCCGGGGCGGTAAGGGCAAGATCGGGACGACGACGCGGGAAGAGGACTTCGTCGAGCATCTCTTCATCGCGTCGACGCACAGCTATATTTTATTCTTCACGACTGTCGGGAAGGTCTACTGGATCAAGGTCCACGAGGTCCCACAGGCTGGTAGAGCCGCGCGCGGCAAGGCCATTGTCAATCTCCTCGAGCTCCGACCCGACGAAAAGATCTCGGCGTTTCTCCCTGTCCGTGAGTTCCGCGAGAATCACTTCGTCCTATTCGCGACCAAGCAGGGCGTGGTGAAGAAGACCGATCTGATGGCCTACGCGAATCCGCGGCCGTCGGGGATCATCGCGATCGGTCTCGATGCTGGTGACGAAGTGATCGCCGTTAAGCTGACCGACGGGAAACAGGAAGTGATCCTGACAACCCGAGACGGGCAAGCCATTCGATTCCGGGAGGAAGACGTCCGCAGCATGGGTCGAGGTGCGGGCGGGGTGAAGGGTGTCACGCTCGAGGGAGGCGACGAGGTGGTGAGCCTCGAGATTCTGAGCCCGGGCACGAGCGTGTTGACTGTCGCCGAGAATGGCTACGGCAAACGAACCGATATCGCCGAGTACCGGCTACAGAGTCGTGGCGGTAAGGGCATCATCACGATGAAGGCTACGGATCGGACGGGACGGGTCATTGGCGTGCAGCAAGTGACCGATGATGACAACCTGATGCTCGTTACGAGTACCGGTAAGATTATTCGTATGCGCGTCGCCGACATTCGGGTGATCGGCCGCAATACCCAAGGGGTGCGACTCATCGACATCGAAGAAGGTGAACGAGTGGTAAGCCTGGCGCGATTGGCTGAGCAGGAAGAGGAAGAGGACGACAGCGCCTCCTCGATCAACGGCGGTAGCGAAGCGCCGACAGAGGACTAGGCGCTCAGCTACGCTGTTTTCGATTCAGCGTGGGCGTTCGGCGACGCTGGACCGGTTGTGGGGGCATGGCTTGGTCGGTGCGCTGCAGTAGCGTGCGCGCGTCGTCGCACCAGGAGATGTAGTCGCGCTCGTACCGAATCCCTCGGAGCAGCGTGAGGTAAGGTCCGAGACGCTCGCGGTTCGCGATGCTGAGTCCGCTTTCCAGGAAGCGTTCGAGCTCCAGATAGCGCTGCAGCTTGTCCTCGTGAAGCTGCCGATGGCGTCGAATCAGGTCGAGCGCCTCGCCTGATTCGAGAAGGCCACAGCAGAACGTCTTGAGCATCATCTCGTCTTTGACCCGCTGCGCGCTTGCGGGGACGTGCAGCCATTCCACGAGCTCCCGACGCCCAGAGTCGCTCAGGGAATAGATTTTCTTGGTCGGTCGACCACGTTGCTCGACGCTCCGATGGGCGATGTCACCGGCTGCTTCGAGACGCGCGAGCTCCTTGTAGATCTGTGGATGAGTGGCGTGCCAAAAATATCCGACTGAGCCGTCGAAGAGCTTCATCAGCTCGTAACCGGTGAGCGGATCGTGCGCGAGCAAGCTCAGAATGGCGTATTTGAGAGACACGCGGACGGGTCCTTACCAGGTCACGCGCAGGCCTCCTATAGAAAATCTCGTCCAGGTAGACGGTGCGTCCGGTCGCTTGCCATGCCGATAGCGATGTGAGACACCCCCGAGCCACTCTCGAGTAGGTCGGGCGAGGAAGGAAGTACGAATGTCGAAGGGCACCTGTAAATTCGAAGGCTGTAGCAGCGACGTGGTCGGAAAAGGCTACTGCGCAAAGCACTACAAGCAGTGGCGCCAAGGGGCGCTTCCGAAAGGTCGTTACAAAATTTGCACCGCTGAAGCCTGCCGAAAGCCACGCGCAACCGGCTCAAAGTGCGAAGATCATGGCAAGACCAAAGCACCCTCCAGTGAAGCGCCGGCTGCCGCGGCGAGCTGAGAGCAAATTGACAGCGGCAGCCCGCTGTGATGGATAGGCGCGCATCTCATGAAGCGAACTTTTCAGCCGAGTAACACCCGCCGCAAGCGGACCCATGGTTTCCTCGCCCGTATGGCCACACCTGGTGGTCGTAACGTTTTGAGGCGGAGACGAGCCAAGGGTCGGAAGCGGCTTACCGTTTCGATCCCGCCGAAGCAGCCGAGATGACCGCCCATCAGGGCCAGGGCTTTCCGAAGGCGGCGCGCATACGTCGCCGACGGGAGTTCCTGTCGTTCGGTCGTACGGGTGAGAAACGCCGAACGGACAGCTTCGTCTTCCTCCTGGAGCCGTGCGCGCGCGGACCCCGTCTCGGGATCACCGTGAGCCGCAAAGTGGGCGGAGCCGTCGTCCGCAACCGCGTGAAGCGACGGGTCCGTGAAATCTACCGACGGGATCCAGATCGGGCCTCATTGGGCCACGATCTGATTGTGATCGCGCGTGTCGGCGCGGGTGCACTCACGAGTCGTGAGATCAGCCGAGATCTGAAGGTGGCGCTTAGTCGCCGTGATTCTCGATCGTCGCGACTCGCGCCTCGGGCCTGAAGTGCCCTTTCGTCACATGATCGTTAGACGGTGCCTCGTGTTGGTTATCCGAGCCTATCAGCTCGCCCTGTCTCCCTTGCTGCCGCCAGCCTGTCGTTTCGAGCCGAGGTGCTCCGAGTACGCAATCGGCGCCGTGGAGCGCCACGGAGTGTTGCGCGGCGGATGGCTAGCCACGCGCCGCCTTCTGCGGTGTCACCCATGGTCGGCACCAGGTGTCGACCATGTACCAACCGTCCTTCGGTGATTGATGGAGCGTCGAGCCCTACTTGCAGCCGTTCTCTGTCTCGTCGTTCTGGTCGCCTATCAGGAGGCACTCCAGTACCTCTATCCACCGCCGCCCGAGGGCTCGATCGCCCCGACCAGTGTTCCATCACCGGAAGCCGCTCCTGACGCACTGGCGAAGGCGCCGGCGGTCGGCCCTGAAACCTCGACGACGCAGGAGGTAGAAGGCGAGACGGTCAGTATCGACACCGATCTCATCAGCGCCCGCATCACGACGGCAGGTGGGCGAATCACGAGCTTGAAGCTCAAGAAGTTTAGGACTGCCGTCGCGCTGGAGAGTGATCCTCTGGAGATGATCCAGGTTGGGCCCAATCTGGCGCCGCCGCTCGGGGTCCGACTGGCATCCGATGACGGTAAGAGCGTCGAGGACGACACACGCGTCGCGTACGCGGTGGATAGACGCGAACTGTCAGTACGAGGGGCAGCAACGGATAACCTGGTGCTTCGCGGTAAGCTCCCCTCGGGAGCCGAAATCGAGAAGACACTGCGTTTCACGGGGAACGCGTACCCGATCGAGCTGTTGGTCCGAACGACGGGCGCCGGACAGCAGTTGTCCCGAGTAGGAGTTGGCTGGCGCCACCAGATCGCGGAACCCATCAATGGCGACCCGGAAGTGCACTACCGCGGCGCCGCGATTCTAAATGACAAAAAGGTGATCCGAGAGCTCGCGACCTCGATCGCCACATCGCCGCCAAAAACGTTTGAGCAGCCAGTCGGGTGGGTCGGGTACGCCGATCACTACTTCCTCGCCGCAATGATTCCCGCGGATCCGAGTCAGGCGCGCGCAGCGGTCAGCCCTGAGAACGGAGGCGTTCAGTTGCTCCTTTCGAGTCCACGGGCAGCTGAGCCAGAGGCCGCGACACGATTCACTATCTACGTCGGACCCAAGGATGTGGCCGTCCTCGAAGGTTCCGGGTTTCAGTTGGATCGAGCTGTGGACTTCGGTTGGTTCTCGTTCCTCGCGGTGCCGTTGCTACGCCTTTTGAAGCTGTTCCACAGTGTCACGCGGAACTACGGTGTCGACGTCATCCTGCTCACGATTCTCGTCAAGGTCTTGTTCATTCCTCTGACGAATCGAAGCATGAAATCGATGCGTGACATGCAGCGGCTGCAGCCGCAGATGGCGAAGCTGCGCGAGAAGTTCAAGGACGACCGCGAACAGCTGAACAAGGAGATGATAGAGCTCTACCGCCGCCATCGAGTGAACCCCCTGGGAGGCTGCTTGCCGATGCTACTCCAGTTCCCGGTGTTCATCGGCCTCTATCAGGCGCTCAGCCAAGCGATCGAGCTACGGCACGCGAAGTTTGCCTTTTGGGTACACGATCTGTCCGCCCACGAATGCTACCCGTGGCCCGGACAAGGGACGGTGAGCGGTTGCAACGATCTCGCGTTGCTGGGATTTCCCATTCCGATCCTCGTCTTGCTCATGGGCGGTAGCATGATCCTGCAGCAGTACCTGGCCCCGTCGAGCGGAATGGATCCGGCGCAACAACGAATGATGATGATTTTGATGCCGGTGATGTTCACCGTCATGTTCATCAACTTCCCGTCGGGTCTCGTGCTCTACTGGCTCGTGAACAATCTCCTCACGATTGGCCAACAGTGGTGGTCGAATCGCGAGCCCGCCAAGTCACCTGTCCCAGCCTGAGGCTGATTTCCAGCGTCTTGAGGTTTTCCAGATAACGACGTAGCGCCAATCTCGAGTCTCGAAGTGAAGTCTAGGCTCGACACGATCGCAGCGCTGGCCACGGCGCCCGGACCGGGCGGTATTGCGATCGTGCGTGTAAGCGGAAGCGAGGCCCGCGGCATCGTGGAGCGCATCTTCGAGCGCCACGGTGGGGAGGGCTTACCCGAAGCGCGACGCGTCTACGTGGGAAATCTGCGCGCAACGCCCGGCGGTGAGGTCGTGGATGAGGTCGTTGCGTTCATGATGCAAGGTCCGCACAGCTACACGGGCGACGATGTCGTCGAGATCCAGTGTCACGGCGGTTCGTTGGTCAGCCGGCGCGTCCTCGAAAGCGTGTACTTGGCTGGGGCACGGCCTGCCGAGCCTGGGGAATTCACCAGACGGGCGTTTCTCAATGGCCGACTTGATCTAGCTCAGGCCGAAGCCGTCGCTGATCTCATCATGGCTCGTAGCGAAAGTGGCCGACGCTTGGCGTGGTCGCAGCTGGCAGGGACCCTGTCGTCTCGCGTCGATACTCTGCGAGAGACTCTCGTCCGAGCGCGAGCACTATGTGAAGTATCACTCGACTTCCCCGACGAAGACCTTCCGGAGCTGACCAACGGCGAGATCGTGCAGCAGTTGGCGTCCGTGCGTCGTGAGCTAGAAAAGTTGATCCAAAGCTTCGAGCGAGGCCGCCTGCAGTATGACGGCGCGCGCGTGGCGATCGTCGGGCGTCCGAACGTCGGCAAGTCGAGCTTGCTGAATGCGCTCGCGGGAAGCGACCGCGCGTTGGTGACGCCCATTGCAGGAACGACCCGCGACGTCGTGGAGGCTTCGATCGCGATCCAGCATGCACCCGTCCTGTTGATGGATACCGCGGGTCTGCGCGAGGCGGAGGATCTAGTCGAGGTACTTGGTGTCGAGCGGAGTCGCTCCGCGATCGACGTGGCCCGATGTGTGGTAGCGGTGTTCGATCGTAGCGTGGAGCTCGCTCCTGAAGATGCGAGCGTGAGCAAAGCCGTACACGATCGAAACGTCGTCGCGGTTCTCACGAAAGCAGATCTCGACCTGCGGACGACCGCGGACGAGGTGCGGCAGATGTTGGGGCCGGTGCCTGTAGTGGAAGTGAGCGCCCTTCTCGGGAGTGGGCTCGATGATCTCGTGGCGGAGATCGGCACGGCTCTTTTTGGTTCGAGCCAGGCCTGCACCGACGACGAGCTGGTGATCTTCCGCGAACGCCACCGCGACGCTGCGCGCGCAGCCGTAACGAGCCTGGAACGAGCGGAGGCTGCCGTCCGGTCTTCGGCGCCGCTCGAGCTTGTCGCGTGTGATCTTACCGCGGCTACGGATGCGCTCTCGGACATCACGGGTGCGGTGACTACCGAGGATGTTCTCGATCGCGTATTTGCCGATTTCTGCCTCGGCAAATAGGTTCGGCGTCGAACGATGAGGGACGCGATGTACGACGTGATCGTGGTCGGCGCGGGACACGCCGGAATCGAGGCCGCACTTGCTGCGGCACGGACCGGGGCCGATACGCTGCTTCTGACGCAGAACCTCGATAGCGTTGGGCAAATGTCGTGCAATCCTGCAATAGGTGGGATCGGTAAGGGTCACCTAGTCAAGGAAATCGACGCCTTGGGTGGCGAGATGGCACGGGCCATCGATGAAACTGGGATTCAGTTCAGGACCTTGAATACGAGGAAAGGCCCAGCCGTTCAGGCCACTCGGGCTCAAGCCGACAAGGCGCTTTACCGGACGCGTATGAAACGCGTGGTGGAGAATGCGCCGGGCGTCACGCTTCGTCAGGGGAGCATCGAACGGCTTCTGGTGGATGAAGGACACGTCGTCGGTGTCGAGACGCAGCTCGGAGAGCGCTTCGTCGGGCGGACGGTCGTGCTCACGACCGGTACTTTTTTGCAGGGCCAGATCCATGTGGGCGCCAAGAGCTATTCGGGAGGAAGGGCCGGTGATCTGGCGATCCAGGGACTGAGCACGAGCCTCGCTGAGTTCGGATTCAGAATCGGCCGACTGAAGACCGGGACCTGTCCGCGGCTCGATGGGAGGACGATCGACTTCGCGTCACTGACCGAGCAACAAGGTGATCTCGATCCAGTCCCATTTGCCTCCCACGGAGCCGGGATCATCCAACGCCAGATTCCTTGCCACATCACGTACACGACACCAGAGACGCACGAGATCGTTCGGCAAGGCCTACCCTACTCGGCCATGTTTTCCGGAAACATCACTTCGCGCGGGCCGCGCTACTGTCCGTCGATCGAGGACAAGGTCGTCCGCTTTTCGGAGAAGCCCCGGCATCAAATTTTCCTCGAACCCGAGGGCCTGGATACGGTCGAGGTTTACCCGAACGGGCTTTCGACGAGCTTGCCGCTCGATGTCCAGATGCGAATGGTACGATCGATTCCGGGACTTGAGGGTGCCGACATCATGCGACCCGGATACGCGATCGAGTACGATTACGTCGATCCGCTCCAGCTCCAGCCCTCGCTCGAAACGAAGCTCGTGAAGGGTCTCTTTCACGCCGGGCAGATCAACGGCACGACGGGTTACGAAGAAGCTGCTGCCCAGGGACTGCTCGCTGGCCTCAATGCGGCCCGCTCCGCTCGCGGGGAAAGCGCGATCATCATCGGTCGAGAGCAGGCGTACCTCGGGGTGATGGTCGACGACCTGGTGACGCGTGGAATCGGCGGCGAACCGTATCGGGTTTTCACCTCACGCGCTGAGCATCGGCTGCTGCTGCGCGAAGGGAACGCCGACGAGCGGCTTGCCCCTGTAGCTCACGCTGCGGGCTTGATCTCCACCGCGCGATACGAACTGGTGCGAGCTCGCCTCGATGCGATCGATCAGGAGATCGCACGCCTCGAGGCCACAGGCTTGGCCGCCGAGCTGCGAAGACCGGAGGTGACCCTACGCTCTCTGTTTGAGCTCCCCGCGAACGCTCCTCGACCTATGCCGTCAGCCGACGTACAGAGCGAAGTCGAGTGCCGCATCAAATACGCCGGGTATATTGCGCGCCAGGAGCGGGAGGTCGCCCGCCTCAAGTCGCTCGAGGATCTCACCCTTCCTGGCGACCTCGACTATGGCGCCATGAGCGCTCTCTCGAGCGAGGTGAGAGAGAAGCTTTCGAGCGTGCTCCCCGGGACGCTCGGCCAGGCGGCAAGAATTCCTGGCGTGACCCCGGCTGCCGTCGCCGTGCTCGCGGTGCATCTCAAGCGTTTGGTGGCTAGTGCGCCCTCGGACGCTTCGACTAACGCCCGCTGACCAGCAGCATCTCGTCACGGGAGCTGCCGCCCTCGGGATCTCCATTCCCCGTGGGGCCGTTTCGAAGCTTTCCCAGTACGCCGACATCCTCGACCTCTGGAGCCCAAAGGTGAACCTGATCTCCTGCGGCTCCGCTCTCGAGCTGGTCGAGCGACATCTTCTCGATTCTCTCGCAGTTGCGGCGGTGCTTCCTGAATCTGGGTCGGTCGTGGATCTTGGGAGTGGCGCGGGTTTCCCCGGCATACCCCTCGCGATCCTGAGGCCGGATCAGTCGTTCTTCCTGGTCGAGGTCCGCCGTCGGAGGGCGACGTTTCTGCGCGAAGTTCGCAGAGCACTTGGACTCGGAAACGTTCAGATCCTTGAGCAGAGGGCAGAGACGCCGCCGCTGGCAATCGCCAAGGCCGCAGAGGCTGTCGTTACGCGCGCGGTGTGGTCGAACGACTCGCTTCTCGAGATCGCGGCTCGATGGTCGTCCGACACAGGGGGATTGTTCTGGATGCGCTCGGATCCATTGCCCGCGGTGGCAGACGGCGGCGTAGGCCGCGAGCGTATCCAGTACCGAGTCGGACAGGGTCGGCTCCGGACGGTAGAGATATTTCGAATCGACCCGAGCTCCCCGAATTGTTTCACGTGAAACAAACATCGAATTTATGGCTTTTGTTTCACGTGAAACACCGACGGCACGCCGTATAGCTTTCCGTGTCGAGAGCTTTGTGGTACGCCCACTATCCGGCCGTGCAAGTGCGGAGGTGTCTGTGGGACGTGTTTTAGCGGTCGCAAATCAGAAGGGCGGGGTCGGTAAAACGACGACTTCGGTCAATTTGAGCGCTGGACTGGCCTTAGCGGGCCATTCGACGCTCTTGATCGATCTCGACCCCCAAGCAAGCGCGACCAGTGGGCTGGGTGTTCATCCTCAGGAGGTCGAAGCGTCGGTCTATCACGCACTTATCGGCGAGAAGCCGGTCGACCAGATCGTGCGCGAGACCCAGGTGCCGAATCTCTTCTTGATGCCAGCGAGCCGAGATCTGATCGGCGCAGAGATTGAATTGGTGCCACTGCCGAGGCGCGAGTACCGCCTTCAGCAGGCCATTTCCACGCTCCGGCTTCGGTTTGATTTCGTCATTATCGACTGCCCACCCTCGCTCGGACTCCTGACGGTCAATGCCTTGAGTGCAGCCGATGCCGTGCTGATTCCCCTCCAATGCGAGTACTACGCGCTGGAAGGGCTGAGCGCGCTACTCGATACGATCGGCTTCATTCGCCAGAGTCTGAATCCGTCGCTCGGGATTGAGGGCCTTCTGTTAACGATGTTTGATACTAGAAATAGCCTGGCTCATCAGGTGGTCAACGAGGTTCGCCAGCACTTCCCAGAGCAGGTCTTCAAGGCTGTAATTCCTAGGAATGTTCGCTTGAGCGAGTGTCCGAGCTACGGTGTTCCCGCCATGGTCTATGATGCGGCATCGCGCGGTGCCAAAGCGTACGCGGCCCTAACGCAAGAGCTGGTTCAGAACGTTGTTGGGAGATAGATCCATGCGCAAAGCCCTGGGGCGCGGGCTCGACGCACTGATTCCCGGTGCAGGCCGTGCGACTCCATCCGCCGACACCGGGCCGGAAGCGACCGCGACCGCCGCCTCGACCGATCTCCTCGTCGCCATTGACAAAATTCGTCCCAACCCTCGTCAGCCTCGAGTCGAGTTCGACGAGGGCGCCCTCGCCGAGCTGGTTTCCTCGATTCGGGCGCAGGGTGTGCTCCAGCCCTTGCTCGTGCGACCGCTTCTCGGCGGAGACTACGAACTGATCGCGGGTGAACGGCGCTTGCGTGCATCAGAGCGTGCGGGTCTTACGCATGTCCCGGTTTTTGTGCGTGACACGTCAGACGTCGAAAGCCTTGAGATGGCGCTCGTCGAAAATCTCCAGCGCGACGATCTCTCTCCGTTGGAGGAAGCGGCAGCCTATCAGCGGCTCATTCACGAGTACGGTCACACTCAGGAGGCGGTTGCGGAGCGAGTGGGTAAGAGCCGCCCGGCAGTTGCAAATGCGCTTCGGCTGCTTCGGCTTCCCGAATCCATCAAGCGTGACCTCGCGCGCGGGCGGCTGACAGCCGGCCATGCGCGCGTGCTCCTGTCGATCGATGATGCTGATGCTCAGGTTCGGGCCGCGAAGCAGATTCAGGCGCGCCAGATGTCGGTACGAGATGCCGAGCAACTGGCAGCCACCCGCAAGGGGGTATCGCAGCCCGTTGCGCGCGACCCGAATCGAGCCTCGTTGGAACGGCAGCTCTCCACCGCGCTTGGGACACGAGTTCGCATCACACCCAAGGGGCGAGGCGGGCGGATCGAGATCGAATTTTACTCGCAGGAAGAGCTGCAAGGGCTCGTCGATCGATTCGGAAAGTCCGACTCCGGATTTTGACAACCCCTGAGATCCGGTGTTAAGACGACGCGGTTTTGGGTCGCAAGGAAAGCGAGCAAACCGTCGAAAGGAAGCCCCCTATGGCGCTCTTCGGCAAGGAAAATCGCGATCGTACGGATCGCTTTGATTCGCAAGAGGTTCGAGCCGCCATCGAGACACCGCCGCGCATCGAGCGCGATGGTCTCGATAAGGAGGCTGTGCCTGCTGCGGTGGCCGGCGAAGTGAACGCGTATCTCGGCAAGGGAAGCCGGGTCACCGGCAAGCTCAACTTCGAAGGGACCGTCCGTGTCGATGGCCAAGTCGAGGGTGAGATCGCAGCGCAAGACACGTTGATCGTCGGCGAGCCCGCGATCGTCAACGCCCAAATCACCGGTAGTTGCGTCATCATCATGGGGCGCGTCACCGGTGACATCACTGCGCGCAAGCGCGTCGAAATCCGTGCTCCTGGAAAACTGTTCGGCAACGTTACGACGCCGAGCTTGATCATCCAGGAAGGCGTCATTTTCGAAGGGCATTGCTCGATGGGTGGAGCGGAGGCCTCCAAGGCCGACCGAAAAGTCACACCCTTCCCGAAAGAGGAGAAAGTCGCCGAGGTCGTGAAATAGACTTCGCGCGTCGCTCTTCGACTGCCGCAGTTCATCCCGACTCAAGCTGCTTCGCTTCGTTTCCGTCGAGGCGAAGTCTGCTGAAGTCGCCATTCGAGCCCTGATAGAGAATCCGTGATCAAGCTTCCCCCCGACATAACATTCGTCATTCAGCTCTTGGGCTTCGTCGTTTTCTGGCAGCTCATGCGCGTTCTCATCTTCTTGCCCATGCAGCAGGCACTGAAGGTGCGGGCCGAGCGTACCGGTGGCGCGCGCAATCGAGCCGAGGGTTTGGTGGCCGAGGCCGCGACCGTCGACGCTTCAATCGACGCTGGTCTTGCCGAAGCGAAGAAGGAAGGCGCGCTCCGTGCAGACGAAGTCCGGCGGCGCGCCGAGGCCGAGGAGCACACCATCCTTGCGCGTTATCGTGACGAAGCCATGGCCATTCTCAACCGCGAGCGTGCGCAAACCGACTCGCAGTTGAGCAGTGCCCGGGCGCCACTCCAATCCGAAGCCGAACGCCTCGCCGAGAACGTCGTGAAACGTGTGCTGGGGCGTGCAGCGTGATCGCGGCCCAACGGTACGGCGTATTACTCGCCCTCGCGTTGTTCCTCAGCATCGCGACCCCATGGGGCTCGTGCGCATCAGCCGAGGAAGCGGGCGAGGCGCATCACGAAACCGGAGCGGCCGCCGAACATCACGAAGATCATCACGCCCCGGCGCTGAGCGACCTGGTCCTCCCCGCCATCAATTTTTCAATCTATCTCTTCATCGTCGTGCGGTTCGTGATTCCCGCCATGCGGGAGTTTCTGCGCCGCCGGCATTCTGATGTCGTTCAGGCTGAGTCGGAGTCCAGCGCCGCGCTTGCGAGTGCCGAGCGACGTCTCTCGGCCAGCAAGGCTCGCCTCGAAAGTCTCGCGGCTGAGGCGAACTCGATTCGAGAAGATCTCCTCACCATTGCGAACCGGCAGGCGGAGCGACTCGTTGCGCAGGCCGTGGAAAGCGGAAAGCGTCGCCTTGCGGATGCGGCTCTCGTCGCTGAGCAAGAACGACGACGTGCGTTTGGCGACATTCGCGCCGAGATTGCCGCAAAGGCGACGGCGCTGGCCGAGGGACGCATCCGTTCGGCGCTGACGGCCGACGACCAACGAACCTTCGTTCAGCAATTCTTGAAAGACGCGGCCCAACGATGAGATCCGGCGCCATCGCTCGGCGTTACGCACGAGCCTTGTTCATGTCCGCCGATACGCCGCAGGCTCTCGAGCCCGTGGGGTCGGCGTTGGCAATCATCGCGGACGCCCTCGCGGATCCGAAGGCGATGCGCGTACTCACCGGACCGGTTTCCCGTGAACGCAAGCGGGATCTTCTGCTGAAGATAGCAAGCTCCGCTCACGCGCCGGATATGGTCCGCGATTTCTTGCTGTTGCTGTCCGACCGCGATCGCTTGAAGCAGCTCTCCGCCATTCGCGTCGCTTTCGAAGGTCTCGTCGACGCGAAGCGCGGCATCATCCGTGCGACCATTCGGAGCGCTGCAGAGCTTTCGCCCGAGATGCTCGCCGAGATCACGCGCACGTTCAGCGCGATCACCAACAAGCAGGTCGTCGCGCAGGTTGAGATCGTTCCGGATCTCATCGCCGGCGTCATCGTCGAGGTGGAAGGCCGCGTTTACGACGGCAGCCTTCGCACGCAACTCGGCAAGCTCCACCAACAGATGGCGACGGGCAGCTGACGTTTTGAGAAAGGATCAGTGATGGAGATTCGTGCCGCGGAAATCAGTGACGTCATCAAGCAGCAGATCGCTGACTACAATCGTGAGTTGGAGGTTCGCGAGACGGGGATCGTCCTGTCCTGCGGCGACGGTATCGCGCGCATCTATGGCCTCGACAAGGCCGCTGCTGGTGAGCTCCTGCAGTTCCCGCACGACATCTTCGGCATGGTGCTGAACCTCGAAGAAGACAACGTCGGCGCCGTGCTCTTCGGTGAGACGCGCTCGATCGGTGAAGGCAACGAGGTGCGGCGGACCGGTCGGATCGCCGAGGTGCCGGTAGGACCCGGACTCCGTGGCCGCGTCGTGAACGCGCTCGGACTCCCGATCGACGGCAAGGGGCCGATCGCCAGCACCGAGAATCGCCGCATCGAGCTCAAGGCGCCCGGCATCGTCTCGCGTCAGCCCGTGAAGGAGCCGCTGCAGACGGGCATCAAGGCCATCGACACGATGATCCCGATCGGCCGCGGCCAGCGCGAGCTGATCATCGGTGACCGCCAGACGGGCAAAACGGCCGTCGCGCTCGACACCATCGTCAATCAGCGTGGCGGTGACGTCGCGTGCATCTACGTCGCCATCGGACAGAAGCGTTCGACGGTTGCTCAGGTCGTCGAGAAGCTCGCGCGCGCAGGCGCGATGGAGTACACGACCGTCGTCGCCGCTACGGCGTCGGAAGCCGCGCCTCTCCAGTTCATCGCGCCCTACACCGGCTGTGCGATGGGCGAATACTTCCGTGACAACGGCCAGCACGCCCTGATCATTTACGATGATCTCTCCAAGCACGCCGTCGCATACCGGCAGCTCTCGCTTCTGCTTCGCCGTCCTCCCGGCCGTGAAGCCTTTCCTGGCGACGTTTTCTATCTGCACTCTCGTCTCCTCGAGCGCGCCGCCAAGATGAGCGCGGCCGAAGGTGCCGGCTCGCTGACGGCGTTGCCTATCATCGAAACACAGGCCGGCGACGTGTCGGCGTACATCCCGACCAACGTGATCTCGATCACGGACGGGCAGATCTACCTCGAAAGCGATCTCTTCTTCTCGGGCGTGCGTCCCGCGGTGAACGTCGGTCTGTCCGTTTCTCGCGTCGGCGGCGCGGCGCAGATCAAGGCGATGAAACAAGTCGCCGGCACGCTCCGTCTCGACCTCGCCCAGTACCGCGAGATGGCGGCTTTCGCACAGTTCGGCTCCGACCTCGATGCGTCGACGCAGAAGATGTTGGCGCGTGGCGTGCGTCTCGTCGAGATCTTGAAGCAGGGGCAGATGCAGCCGCAACCCGTCGAGAGGCAGGTGCTCATCATCTACGCCGCAACAAACGGTTTCATCGACACGCTACCGGCGGCCTCGATGGGACGATTCGAGTCGGAGTTGTTCGACTACGTCGAGAGCAAGCATCCTCAAGCCTTGGCGGCGCTCCGCGAAAAGCGCGAGCTTACCGCCGAGGTGAAGACCCAGCTGAACGCCGTGCTCGAAGAGTTCAAGAGCCGTTTCGCCGCCTAATGGCCAGTCTCAAGGCCATTCGTAAGCGGATCGTTTCGGTCCGCAATACGCAGCAGATCACCAAGGCGATGAAGATGGTCGCGGCGGCGAAGCTGCGGCGCGCGCAGGAAGCCGTGGTTGCGTCGCGCGCCTATGCGGAGAAGCTCGGTGAGGTCGTCGCGGGACTCGCATCTGAAAGCTCGCTTCGCGAGCATCCGTTGGTTCGCGAGCGGAATCCGCAAGGCAAGGTGATGTTGATCGTCCTCACCTCCGATCGTGGTCTCTGCGGGGGCTTCAACACCAACGTGCTGCGGCAGACCGAACGCTTTTTGCAGACTCCCGACCGGAGCACCGTGCTCAGTCTCGTCGGCCGTAAGGCCTATGACTTCTACAAGCGCCGACCGGTCGAAATCGTGGAGCATGTCACCACGGCGGGGACGGCATCCATCGAGCTCGCGCGTGAAGTCGTCGCCCGCGGGCTCGCGCGTTACATGAACGACGAAGTCGAGGCCATCTATCTTCTGTTCAGCCGCTTCCGTTCGGCGATCTCGCAGGTGCCGACGGTCGAGCGGCTACTGCCGATCGAAGCACCGACGGCCGATGACAATCCGCGCGAATATCTCTTCGAGCCCAGCCGCGACTCCGTCATCGAGGATCTCTTGCCCCGATACGTCGAGGTGAAGGTGTTTCAGGCGGTGCTCGAATCGATAGCGAGCGAGCACGGCGCGCGGATGACCGCGATGGAAAGCGCAAGCAAGAACGCGAGCGACATGATCGAGCGTCTCACGCTCGAGATGAATCGAGCCCGGCAAGCCACGATCACCAAGGAGCTCATGGAGATCGTCGGCGGCGCCGAGGCGCTCAAAGGGTGAGCGCGTGACCACGCTCAAGGGCTGAGCGCGCACCGCGCTCGAAGATCTGACCAGGAGGATCGCAGTGGCAACGAACGGTACGGGTAACGTCGGAAAAATCACGCAGGTCATCGGCGCAGTGATCGACGTCGAGTTCGCGGGCGGCACACTGCCGCCGATTCTGAATGCGCTCACGGTCACCAACCCCGCGATCGACGCGCGCGAGGACAACCTCGTTCTCGAAGTCGCGCAACATCTCGGTGAGCGCACCGTGCGTTGCATCGGCATGGACACGACTGATGGTCTCGTGCGCGGCATGCTCTGTCGCGATACCGGCGACAGCATCCGCATGCCGGTTGGTGCGGCGACTCTCGGCCGCATTCTCAACGTCATCGGCGAACCCGTCGATGGCATGGGGCCGATCAACGCGACCACGACGCTGCCGATTCACCGCGAGCCCCCGCCGTTCGTCGATCAGGCCACGGAAGTCCAAGCGCTCGAGACCGGGATCAAGGTCGTCGATCTGCTCTGTCCGTACTCACGCGGCGGAAAGATCGGCCTCTTCGGTGGTGCTGGCGTAGGTAAGACCGTCATCATCCAGGAGCTCATCAACAACGTTGCAAAGCAGCACGGTGGTTATTCCGTGTTCGGTGGCGTCGGTGAGCGGACCCGCGAAGGGAACGATCTCTGGGCCGAAATGAAGGAATCGGGCGTCATCTCGAAAGCGACGCTCGTGTATGGCCAGATGAACGAGCCGCCGGGTGCTCGCGCGCGTGTCGCGCTTTCGGCGCTCACCTGCGCCGAGTATTTCCGCGACATCGAAGGCAAAGATGTTCTCCTGTTCATCGACAATATCTTCCGCTTCACGCAGGCCAACTCCGAGGTGTCGGCACTTCTCGGACGCATGCCGTCCGCCGTCGGTTACCAGCCGACCCTGGCGACGGATCTCGGTGAGCTGCAGGAGCGAATCACGTCGACCAAAAAGGGATCGATCACCTCCGTCCAGGCGATCTACGTGCCCGCCGACGATCTCACCGACCCGGCACCGGCGACGACCTTTGCTCACCTCGACGCAACGACCGTGCTCTCACGTCAGATCGCCGAGCTCGGGATCTACCCCGCCGTCGATCCGCTCGACTCGACCTCACGAATTCTCGACCCGACCGTTCTCGGCGAGGAGCACTACCGGACGGCCCGCGCGGTGCAGGAGATCCTGCAGCGCTACAAGGATCTCCAGGACATCATCGCCATTCTCGGCATGGACGAGCTTTCCGAGGACGACAAGCTGACGGTCGCCCGCGCCCGGAAGGTGCAGAAGTTCCTCTCCCAGCCGTTCCACGTGGCCGAGGCCTTCACCGGCAAGCCTGGCGTCTACGTCAGCACCAAGGACTCCATCAAAGGTTTCCAAGAGATCGTCGACGGCAAGCATGACGGCATCCCCGAGCAGGCGTTCTACATGCAGGGGACGATCGAAGACGTCATCGAAAACGCGAAGCGGCTCGCGGCATAGTTCGCGGACCTCACTCGTATGGCTGCCACCAGCTTTCGACTGCGCATCGTAACGCCCGAGCGATTACTCCTCGACGAGCAAGTCGAGGAAGTGATCGCCCCGGGCGCGGCGGGCGAGTTCGGGGTTCTCCCGGACCACATCAGTTTCCTGACGACGTTGGCGCCCGGGCGTTTGATCCATCGGTCGGGTGGCCAGCGGCACGTCATCGCGATCTTTGGCGGCTATGCCGAGGTTGCCGACAATGTCATGACCGTTCTCGCCGACGGGGCTGAGTCGGCGCGCCAGATCGATCTCGAGGCCTCGCGCCGACATCTGCAAGAGGTCGAGACCACGATAGCCAAGCTCGATGTGGACGCACCCGAGTTCGCGATCGCTCGTCGAACACTCGACCGTGAATCGGCTCGCGTCGCGGCGGCCTCCGAAAAGCTCTAGTCGCGTCGACGATCAGCCGGGTTTTGGTGGTCGGTGTACCACCACGCCCCAGCGATCAGCACGGCTTGAAACGGCAGCCGCGCCCAGTTCCACCCGCCGAAACCCTCCGTGTTTCCGAACAGGGGGACGTTGTTCAGGGCGATGTGGAGGTTCGCCGGAAAGATGGCGACCAGCATCAAGATCAATCCCCAGGCGGCCATCGAGCGCAGCGACGGGACGAGAATCGCGAGGCCGAGTCCCACCTCAGCGGCCCCCGAGATGAGAATCAGCGCCCGATGCCACGGCAAGTACGGGGGCATCATCGGCAGATAGACGTCCGGACTGGCGAAGTGATTGATACCGGCACAGACGTAGAAGACGGCCATCACGACGAGCAGAATGCGCTTGATCATTGCGCGACTGGCGTCGGTGCAGGGCTCGGGCCGCTCGCCGGAAGACGCAGGTTACGGACGACCTGCCCAGGGCGCCCGATCGGGGGAAGGTTCCCACCGTCGAGGGCGACCGATATCCCGCCGGCATTTCCGACCGTCAGCACGAAGCGATCAGCGGTCCACGATCGCGTTTCGCCGGCGCGCAGGAGGTACTGCTTCGCGGGCTGATCGTTGAGGCCCAGAGAGAGCCATGCTTCCTCGATGGCGTTGATCCGGAGCTCGTGCGCTCCGGCAATGGCACCGGGCGGAGAAATGGCGGTGCTGGGTACGGAGCTGGCGAGTGTCGTCGCGACTCCGACTGGCAAGCCCATGCTCGCGACGGGTGACGCAGGTGCCTCGACTGCGAGGGCCGGAGGCGTGATGGCGGGGGAGGGATCCACAGCCGCGGGCGACGCCTCCACGGCAGCTTCCTGCGTTCCTTCTTCGTCCTGTATGCGCTCCGAAGAATCGTCAAAGCTCCGCCGCCCAGGTGACTGCCGCAACATGAGCGCGACGGCGATTGCGATCGTCGCCAACACGGCAAGAGGCCGCCACAGGAACCCCAAACGTGGCCGATATGCGAGCCGAATGGGGGGACTCGTCTCGCCCGGGAGCTGCTGCACCACCCCCAAGAACTCCGGCATCAGCTCTTCCGGGTCGATTCCGACGAATCGCGCGTACTTCCGAAAGAAGGGAATCAGATAGAGCTCGTCGGATACGCCTATGCTGACGTTCGACTCTCCTTCTAGGAGCCGAACGTATTGAAGGGGAACGCCAGCAGCGGCGCCAGCCTGCTCGAGCGACATTCCTCGTTTTTCACGGGCATTCCGGAGCGTCTCCGCAATCCGGTTGCGCTCGGACATGAACCGGGACCTTAGCGACGGCCGCAATCATTCGCCAGCGCTTCCGGAGTCGTGACGCACGTTTAGCCCGCGTTGACTCGTCGTCACGTCGATACTAAACGTTCAGTATGTCCCCCCGGACGTCGGCGACACCCTCCTCGACCCCTGAACCTTCCGACCCCGCGCGCGCCAAAACGGCCAGCCGCGGACGGAAGGAGCTGATGGCGATCGCGATCGATTGCTTCGCCCGCTACGGCTACCAAGGTACGTCGATCGACCGGATCGCGAGCGCCGCCGGCGTCACCAAAGGGGCGCTCTACTACCACTTCCGCGACAAGGAAGAGTTGCTCTTCGCCGCGGTCCAAGACCGCATCACCGAGTTCGAGCAGCGGATCGTCGGCACCGTCAGTCCTGCGACGGATCCGGCAGGCGCGCTCGCCGAGATCGCACGCATCTGTGTCCACATCGCCACGAAGAACAATCTCCGACGCTTCATTCTCACGCTGATGGTCGAGGCGCTCGATACCAATCCGCGTCTCTCCGATGCCTTTCAGGGAATTCTGCGACGCTTTCGGAGCTACCTCGCCGGTATCGTTCGGGTCGGCCAGGAGCAGGGCGTTTTCCGGGACGACATCGATGCTGCGCTTGCCGCGCAGATTTTCGCGGGCGGCGTCATCGGCGCGGAGCTGCAGCACTATCAGGATGCTGAGCGCGTGGATCTGGCAGTCGCAATGGATGGTGTAGTCGCGCAGCTGATGGCGCTGCTCACCCGCGACCGCGACACCAACAAGCAACGCCGCGCGGGCGGCTCGGGCGTCGGTTCTCGCCGTCACACACGGAAGGAGCAGTAATGGTCAACTTCGAGCTCGACGAGGAACAGCAACTGATCCGCGACACGGTCGTCAGCTTCGCGCGGGACGAGATCCGGCCGCATGCGCGAGAAGCCGACGAGAAGGGGATCATCCCGCTAGCGTTGATCCAGAAGGGCTGGGAGCTCGGGCTCGTCCAGGGAACGATTCCCGAGGAATATGGCGGCTTCGGCAATGCCCACTCTGCCATCACGGGGTCGGTGGTCGCCGAAGAGCTCGCGTATGGGGACCTCTCGATCGCCATGCACCTGTTGGCGCCACGATTGGTGACCGTTCCAACCCTCGAATTCGGATCGGCGACGCTGAAGAAAGCCGTGCTTCCGCGGTACTGCGGTGAGCGCTTCGAACCCGCATCGGCGGCCGTCATGGAGCCGCGCATGGATTTCGACGCCATGGCACCGACCACCGTCCTGAAGCGCGACGGCGACGACTACACGCTGACCGGCGAGAAATGCCTCGTACCGCTCGGAACGGACGCCCATCAGTTTCTCGTGATCGCGAATCTCGCCAACGGAACGGGCGCGTCGCACCCGCAGGCATTGCTCGTCGATCGTGAAACCCCAGGTCTCACCGTCGGCGAGCGTGAGCGAAACATGGGGCTGAAGGCGCTGGTCACGACGCGTCTTTCCTTCGACGGCTGCAAGATTCCGCGTGACCAGCTTCTCGAGGGCGGCGAGCAATCGGTGACCCGGGTGGCCAACCTGTGGCGCATCGCACTGGCCTCGATGGCGGTCGGCGTCGCCCGAGGCGCGTACGACTACGCCCGTGAGTACGCCAAGGAGCGCCGGGCATTCGGGCAAGCGATTGGGCAGAAGCAGGCGATCGCGTTCATGCTCGCGGAGATGGCGATGGAGGTCGACGCCATGCGGCTCCTGATCTGGGAAGCGGCGTGGAAGTTCGATCGCGGCGAGGACGCAACGCGTGAGGCGTTTCTCGCCAAACGCTACGCGTCCGACATGACCCTCAAGATCACTGACAACGCGCTCCAGGTACTCGGCGGCCACGGGTACATTCGCGACCATCTCGTCGAGCTCTTCCTGCGGAATGCCCGCGGGTTTGCCACGCTCGAGGGATTGGCGATCGCCTGAAAGGACCCAGACCATGATCGACTTCGAGCTTTCCCCCGACATTGCCGATACGCGCGACCAGCTCCATATGGTGGCTGAGCACGCGATGCGCCCAATCGCACGCGACTACGACGAGCGCGAGCACGAGAAGCCCTGGGACTTCATCAATATGATGTGGCAGCTCTCGAAGAACTCGGGCATCGGCCCAGGTGCCAGCAAAGACAAGAAAGAGAAGACGGTGGACGCGGAGCGGAACCTGCGAACCTGCGTCGCCGTCGAAGAGCTTTCGTGGGGTGACGCCGGGCTCTATCTCGCCATGCCCGGGCCCGGCCTCGGTGGTGCCGCCGTCATGGCGGCCGGCACACCCGCTCAGAAAGAGCGCTTCCTGTCGCGTTTCAAGGGCGAGAAGCCCGTGTGGTCGGCGATGGCCATTACCGAGCCAGGGTGCGGCTCCGACAGTGCCGCGATCCAGACGACCGCCGTTCGCGACGGCGATCACTGGATTCTGAACGGCACCAAGATCTTCTGCACCAGCGGTCTCATGGCCGGTGACCCGTCCAAGTCGGACGGGTTCATCGTCGTGTGGGCGACAGTGGACCGCGCGGCCGGTCGCGCCGGCATCAAGTCTTTCATCGTCAACGCAGGCACCGCTGGAATGACGGTCGCCAAATGCGAAGACAAGCTCGGCATTCGCGCCTCCGACACTGCCACCCTCATTTTCGAGGACTGCCGCATTCCCTTCGACCACATCCTCGGCAGCGCCGAGGTTCCGAAGACGAGCGAAGGCTTCAAGGGCGTGATGGCCACCTTCGATGCTACGCGTCCCATCGTCGCCGCCAGCGCCCTCGGAGTCGGCCGCGCCGCGCTCGACTTCGTGCGCGACGAGCTGAAGCGCCAGGGAATTCCCCTGCGCTACGGGGTCGCGACCCACAAGCTTACCGTCACCGAGCGGGACTTCATGGACATGGAGGCGAATCTGCAAGCGGCTCGCCTCCTCACGTGGCGCGCAGCGTGGATGATGGACCGCGGGCAGAAGAACAACCTCGAAGCGTCGATGGCGAAGGCCAAGGCGGGTCTCGTCGTCACGCAAGTCACGCAGAAGGCGGTCGAGCTCCTCGGACCGCTCGGCTTCTCGCGGGATCTGCTGCTCGAAAAGTGGATGCGTGACGCGAAGATCAACGACATTTTCGAAGGCACGCAGCAGATCAACATGATGATCATCGCACGCCGAATCATGGGCTACTCCAGCAAGGAGCTGTCGTAGCGCAGGGCGCCGTTTCCTTTCGCGTTCGGCACCCGTGTGGTACTTTCCGCGCCGCGCATGGACGTCTATCAGCTGATCGCTGACGTACCCGACTATCAGGAGTTTCTCACCGTTCAGGAGCTTTCGGCGAGCTCGCGCGATCTGGCGCGACGGTATCCGAAGCTCGTCACGCTGCAGACCATCGGCACGTCGACTGAAGGCCGGCCGATCGAGATGTTGACGATCGGAAACGGCTCGAGCCGAGCGTTGATGCTCGGCACGCCGCATCCGAACGAGCCCATCGGGACACTCACGCTCGAGTACCTCACGCGCCGGCTCTGTGAAGACGACGATCTTCGCGACGAGCTCGACTACACGTTCTACGTCATCAAGTGCGCCGATCCCGATGGTACGATCCTGAACGAGGGTTGGTTCAAGGAGCCGTTCACTCCCCTCACCTACGCCCTCAACTACTATCGACCGCCGCACCGCGAGCAGGTCGAGTGGAGCTTCCCGGTCCACTACAAGAGCCTGCACTTCCAATCACCCTGCCCGGAGACCAAGGCGGTGATGGACGTGATGGACCAGCATCGGCCGACGTTTCTCTATTCCTTACACAACGCCGGCTTCTGCGGCGTCTACTTCTACGTATCGCGGCCGCTTCCCGGTCTATTCCCGCGTCTCCGCCGCGTCGTGACGTCGCAGGGGTTGCCGATCCACCAAGGCGAGCCCGAAGTGCCGTATCTGAGGCGTTTCGACGAGGGAGTGTTCGCGTTGTTCGGCGTCCAGGAGACGTACGACTATCTCGCCCGCAACCTGAACGAAGATCCCGCCCCGTACATCGACGCCGGCACGAGCTCCGACGACTATCTCAACACGATCAGCTCCGGGTACACGCTGGTGACGGAGATGCCCTACTACTTCGATCCGGTTCTACAGGATCGATCGCCGGCCGGGATCACACGTCGCGAGGCGATGCTCCAGGGCGTCTTTCGGGTGGACTCGATCTACCACGACATTCGCGAGTACTTCGCGATCGTGTCACGTGGGGCGCCGCGCGACCGGCTCTACCGGTCGGTCGACGACTACACCAAGAAGACGCCGAAGCGACTGGCGGCCTTGAAGCGCGAAGTCGAGTCGCCCCAGTACGCGCGCGAAGCGACGCGAGCGGAAGCCTTCGACGCGACGGTCTGTCGCGTGTTCAACCACATGTTGTACCTCGGCGAGGTCTATCGACTGGCCGTGGCGCGCGGCAACGAAGAGGTATCCCGCATCGTGCGCCGTCGTCTCGAGGAGATCTGCGGTCAGATCGCGAGCCAGAGCAATCTGCAGACGCTGCCGCTGCAGAAGCTCGTCGCGGTGCAGGTCGGCGCCGGTTTGCACGCCCTTGCCGCGTGGAAGGAAGCCCAGAACGAGGGGCCGCCGCGAGGCCGCTGAACGCGCCGTGGCCCATCAGCACACCAACCGGCTGATCCACGAGACCAGCCCGTATCTTCTCCAGCACGCCCACAACCCCGTCGACTGGTATTCCTGGGGTCCGGAGGCCCTCGACCTCGCACGCCGCGAGAACAAGCCGATCCTCCTCAGCATCGGGTACTCCGCGTGCCATTGGTGTCACGTGATGGAGCGCGAGTCGTTCGAGGACGAACGGATCGCGGCGCTCATGAACGAGCACTTCGTCTGCATCAAGGTCGATCGCGAAGAACGCCCCGACCTCGACCACGTGTACATGAGCGCCGTCCAGATGCTGACCGGACACGGCGGGTGGCCCCTCACCGTGTTTCTGACGCCAGCCGGCGAGCCGTTCTGGGGTGGCACGTATTTCCCGCCCGTCGATCGTCACGGTATGGCCGGCTTCCCGCGCGTGTTACTCGGCGTCTCGGAAGCCTACCGCCAGAAGCAGGACGAGGTTCGGAAAAGCGTCGAGCAGATCCTCGCCGGACTACAGCAGGGCGAGCAGCTAGAGTCCGGAGCGAAGGACGTACCGACCGATCTTCCGCTCTCTGCCGCGCGCGCGCTCACGCGCTACTACGACGAAGAGCACGGCGGGATCGGCGGCGCGCCGAAGTTTCCGAACACGATGGTGTTCTCGTTGTTCCTGCGCGCCTGGCAGATGACCGGGGAGAGCGCGTTTCTCGATAAGGTCACTCACACGCTCCGGAACATGGCTGCCGGCGGCATGTACGACCAGATCGGCGGCGGCTTCCATCGCTACTCCGTCGACGCGCGTTGGCTCGTGCCGCACTTCGAGAAGATGCTCTACGACAACGCGCTGCTCGTGCGGCTCTACCTGGAGGGTTACCAAGCCACCGGTGATCCCGAGTTTGCGCGGGTCGTTCGCGAAACGCTCGACTACGTTCGTCGTGAGATGACCCATCCCGACGGCGGTTTCTTCGCTGCCCAGGATGCGGACAGCGAAGGCGTCGAGGGCAAGTTCTTCGTCTGGACCCCGGATGAGGTCGCTGCGGCCGTCGGAAGTGAGCACGCCGAGATCGTCCGCCGATTCTACGACGTCACGGCGGAAGGCAACTTCGAGCACAAGAACATCCTCAACCGTACGCTCGGTCTCGAGGAGATGGCGCGGCTCTTTGGGCGCTCTCCGGAACAGATCGCCGCCATCGTCGACGACGCACGCACACGCCTCCTTGCCGCTCGCGCCACACGGGTGGCGCCGGCCCGCGACGAGAAGATCCTGACCAGCTGGAACGCGCTCATGATCGGCGCCTTCGCCGAGGCCTACAAAGTTCTCGGCGACGAGGTGTATCGGGAGGCTGCCGAACGCGCGGTCGGTTTCGTCGAACGCGCCCTCTTGCGCGACGACCTGCTGCTGCGCACCTGGACTGCCGGGGAGGCCAAGCTCGACGGCTATCTCGACGACTACGCGTTCCTCGTGAACGCCCTTCTGGATCTCTACGAGGGCACTGCCGATCCCGAGCTGGTCGCTCGTGCGGCGAAGCTCGGCACTGCCATTCTCGATCGCTTCGAAGACCGCGAGCAGGGCGGCTTCTTCTTCACGGGTGTGGGGCACGAGGAGCTGGTGCACCGGCCAAAGCCGGTGTTCGACGGCTCGATCCCGTCCGGCAACTCTGCCGCGGCCCAAGGCTTGTTGCGCCTCTTCCACTACGTCGGCGACGATCGGTTCCTCGCGGCGGCGGAGCGCGCGCTCGTGAGCTTCACGGGCGGCATGGCGAAGAATCCGTTCGGCTTCGCCAACATGATCGGGGTCGCCGATTTCTATCTGCGGAAGCCGCGCGAGATCGTCATCGTGGGTGCCCCAGGGGACCCGACGACGAAGGAGCTTCGGACCCGCATTCAGTCCGGATATGTGCCGAACAAGACCATCGTCCTTGCCGACCCCGCGAATCCCCGGCGCCTACCGGTTGCCGAGGGCAAGCCCCAGGTGAATGGGCAAGTCACGGCGTACGTCTGTCACGGGTACACCTGCTCCACGCCGGTGACGAGCTGGTCGGCGCTCGAGCCGCTCCTCACGCCGGCCGCGGCTAGATAGAACACGGGGTTCAGCGCCCGTGGAAGTTCGCGCGGCGCTTCTCGAACACGGCGCGCAGGCCTTCTTGCAGGTCCTCGCTCCGCCTCGTGTGTGCCGCCTGAGCGGCGAGGGCCGACGAGGGTTGCGGGTTGCGAAACCCGTTGGCCTCGTTGATCGCCGCCTTCATGGTGCGGAGTGACAACGGCGCATTGGCGGCAATCTCTGCGGCCAGCGCACGCGTCGCCGCCTCCAAGTCCGCGTCGGGCACGACCCGCGTCACGAGCCCCGCCGCGCGCGCGCTTTCGGCGTCGAGCAGCATACCGGTGAACAGCATCTCCTTGGTTTTCACGGTGCCGACCGTGTCGAGGAGCTTCTGCGTCAACGGGAACGGCACGACGAGACCGATGCGCGCGAGCGGCATACCCATGTGCGCCCCCGCGCCGGCGACCCGGAGATCACAGTGCAGCGCCAGCTCGAGGCCTCCGGCGATCGCGTCCCCTTGCATCATGGCGATGGTCGGCATCGGGCAACGCTCGAGCTCGTGCAGCGCCCCTTCGATCTCGGGGTATTCGACGCTGCCATCCGGTCGTCGCGCGAGGCCCATCTCCTTCAGGTCGAGCCCGGCACAAAACGCCTTGCCTGAGCCAGCGAGAACGAGCACTCGCACGGACTCGTCCGCCGCGATCGCCTGCACGGCAGCATGGAACGCTTCGAGCATCGGAATCGTCAGCGCATTCCGCTTTTCGGGGCGGTTCAGGGTGATCGTGGCGATCGCCCCGTCGCGAGAAGTGAGAAGCTCGGTGGTGGCCATGGGGAAGCCTTTCAGAAGCTGTCTTTGAGCTCGCGCGTCTTGGCGAAGACACTGATCGCATCGGTCGCGAGATCGGGGAAACGGCGTCGCAGCGTGCCCAGCAGCTCGGCGCTGTCCGAGCGGAGGAAGGGGTTGGTGAGCTTCTCCTCGCCGATCGTCGACGGAACGGTCGGGGTGCCGTTGGCGCGCTGGGCGCGGACGCGGTCGAGCTTGGTAGCGATGTCGGTGTTGCCGGGCTCGAGGTCGTTCGCGAAGAGGAGATTCTTCTCCGTGTACTCGTGGCCGCACCACACTTGCGTGGTGTCGGGAAGAGCCGCGAGCTTGCCGAGCGATTCCATCATCTGCGCGGGAGAGCCTTCGAAGAGCCGACCACATCCGGCCGCGAAGAGCGTGTCGCCCGAGAACACGCTCGGTCCGGCGTCCGGAAAGAAGTAGGCGAGATGGCCGCTGGTGTGAGCCGGAATCAAGATCGCCCGACCGCGGACGCCGACGACCTCGAACTCGTCACTGTCGGACAGCGGCTCGGTGAGTGCCGGCAGACGCGTGACATCGGCGCGCGAGCCGAGGACACGGATGCCAGGGACGGCGCGAGCGATCTCGTCGTTGCCGCCGACGTGGTCGAAATGGTGGTGCGTCGAGAGCACCGCCTCCAGTTTGAGCCCCCGCCTGGCGACTTCCGCCAGCACCGGTCCGGCTTCGGAGCAGTCGACGATCGCGGCCCGTTTGTTCGCCGGATCAATCAGCAAATAGCCGTAATTGTCGGCCAGCAGCGGGATCGGAACGATGTCCACGGATCAGTGTCCTTCAGTGCGCCCGGTGAGAGTGTTGGGGTCTGCCGGGCGACTCGGTGCGAGCTCCAGATTGCTCACGCGGAGCGACAGGTTCGCGATCTCCTCGCGGAGGCCGGTGTAGCGTTCCCCGAGATCACCGAGCCGGAGGTCGACCTGTCGGAGCGTCTGCTGGATGCTGCCGAGCACGTCGCCGATGCGCGTGATCTCGTCGTGATCGGCGTTGCGGGCAGCAACGACCGTCGTGAGACGCGAATCCGTTGCGCGGACTTCCGCCGTGGCGGTGGCTGCTTGCTCACGGACCGCTTGGGCGATTTGGGTCGCTTCGGCGAGGGTCTCGTCGAGCGCACCGATACGGCGTACCGCCTCCTGCTGTGACGCCCCCTGAGCGGCTTGCTCCTTCAGGATGTCGCCCATCCGCAGCTCCAGCCGGACCATGCGATCCTGGAGCTTGCCGAGGTCGAAGCTGCGCGTGACCTGCTCTTTCGAGAGCGCGTCGAGGTGTCCGTGCACGCGGCCGAGGTCGCTGTGGAGCTCGTCGAACGCGGACAAGCGCACCGTCGTCTCGCGGAAGCGCTCGGTCACGTCGGCGCGGGCCTCTTCCAGCGTCGTCTGCACTTCGGCGAGCCCAGCCGCCAGCTGCGTTCGGCTTCCCAGAAGAGGCTCGAAGCGCCCTTCGAGCTCGATCAGACGGTTCTCCAGGTCGGAGAGCTCGGTGACCGAAGCCAGATTGGCGCGTGACAGTATCGGAGTGAGGCCGCGCACCGCTTGGCGCTCGAGATCGGCGAGCACCCGCTCGGCACGCTGCTCGAGATCACGCCCGGTTTCTTGGGCGCGTCGGCTGACCTGTCCGCCAATCGTCTGGACTTGGCCGATCAAGGCCTGGAGCGCAGGCTCGGCATCTTGCTGCCAGGTCTTCCGAAGCTCGGGGAACCATTGCAACAAGCGCTCGCCACGGGCTTGCAACCGGTGCAGCGTGGACTCCGCCTCCACCCGTTCGTCCTCCGCCCTCCCCTTCGACCGACCGGCCCGTTGCGGTGCCTCGCGCGCGCTCATTCCGCCTCCCAAACTGCGATGATCTTGGCGATCATGCTTAGTGTTCTTTCCCGAGCGCAAGCCCGAACGCCCTGTCGCTTTGCGCGTCACTCGATGCCGTACGTGACGCGCAAGTGGACTTCCGTCGTCACTTCTCCGGGCTCGATCGGCGTCTGCACCGAGTCTGCCGCCATCGCCATCGTCGTTCGCTTGTAGAAGACCGGAACGTTGCCGCTCTCGGTCGTCGCCTCGAGCACCCGGACGATGCGAACCTGCAGCGCCTCGGCGATCGCGTTCGCTTGGCCCGCGGCATCCGCGCCCGCGGATTTGTAGGCGCGATTTCGCGCCGGCCCGGGATCGCGCAGGCTGAACGATACGTCGCCGATCCGCGCCGCCCCCGCCGTGACCGCGATGTCGATGAGAGCGCCGACGCCGTCCACGCTTCGCGTCTCCGTCTGAAGCTGATTCGTCGCCGTGTAGCCGACGATCTCGGGACGACGCGGGCGATCGGGTGGTTGGCGATCGTTGTCCTGCCGGTACACCGGGTTCAGCTGGTAGCCGGCGGTCTGGACCTTCCCGTCTTCACCGAGCTGCTTCCGAAGAGCCTCCACGAGTTGGGTAGCGCTCTTCGCGGCTGCTTGGCTCGCCGCCTGGGCGGTCGGAGCCGTTTGCTCGACGGCGAACTCGATGCGGGCAACGTCCGGCGTACCCTGCTCCCGCCCGACCCCGACTACCGTGATGTTGCGGGGCGATTCCTCGCCCATGGCGGCGCCTGAGGTGGAAACCGCGAGCACCCCAGCCACCAGCACCGCCCAAACCGATCGCATCGATCCTCGACCTTCCACCCGGCTTCGGCCGGCCGCGCCATGCGGCTTCGAAACGAGGTGGCGCGATCCTACTCGGCGCGGCGGAGGCTTGCCAGCTTTTCGAGCTTCTTGGGTTCGACTTCTTCCGGAAGATTGCCGGCGGCGATGTAACGTAAGATCGTCGCCTTCCGGGTGAGCGCGATCATCTGGTTGATCAGGCTGACGCCGGCTTCGGCCATCCGGACCGATTGCTCGACGGTGGCCTTACCGGCGACCCCATGTGAGAAGCTCCGCAGCTCCTCACGTGCAAGCCAACGAACGAAGTCGACGTAGAGGCGCATGTTCTCGGGTGAGAACCCGAGCTCGTCGGTGAAACCCGCTTGGCGCACCCGCGCCCATAGCTCGACGATCCGGATGCCCGTGTCGTCGAGCCACTGATCACCGTCGCGGGTCTCGATCTCGATCATCCCCGTGTCGGCGAGCTGGCGGATCTCGACGGCCTTGAGTCCCGTCCGGTTCGCGACCGCGGTCACCAGCCCGGCCGCCATTTCGGTGGTGCCAGCGACTGCCGGGAAGAGCTTGCCGTCGAGCTCGAGGAGCGCCTTTACTTCGTCGCGCGATGGCTCGGCATCGTTCCCGACGATCGCTTTGATGACCTGCAACGGCAGGAAGCGCTTCTGTTGCAGCTCTTTGATGAGCGCGACACGCTCGACGAACGACTCGTCGTACCAGGCGACGTTCCGGTTGGGGCGCTCCGGCTGTGGGAGCAGCCCTTCCCGGATGTAGAAACGGATCGTCTCGCGGCCGACGCCCGTCGCCCGCTCGAGATCCTGCATTTTCATGTGCTTCCGGCGCATGGCAATCGACTCAGGCGATGGCGGTCCGTTTTCCGGCCCCGATCTCGGCGACCCGGACCACTTCCGCGTGGCGCGCGTCGTATTCCTCGGCGACGCGCTCGTCTTGCTCGCCCATGGCCTGCGCATCGACGTCGGCGTAACCGAGGATCCCCATCTTCTCGTAGCCAGCCCGGATCTTCGGGCCCCAGAGGCCGATGTCCTTGATGATCGGGACGATCCGGCTGAAGAGCGCCGAGCGATAGCGCTGCATGAACCCCGACTCGAGCATGAACGCCGCGCACTCGTCGACTGGGAGGCCGAGGGTTTCCCACACTTCTTCCGCTTGAAAGCGGTCGCGCATGAGGTAGCAAGCTTCGACCGCGAACTCCTCGCGCTCGTCACGCTCGGCCTGGGTGAGCTGCGGGTAGTAGTCGCGGAGCGCGAAGCGTCCGAACGCCACGTGGCGCGCCTCGTCCTGCATCACGTAGGCGTTCACCGATGCCGCCAGCGGATTCTGCGACTGGTCGCGGATTTGCGCGAAGGCCGCCAAGGCGAGCCCTTCGATCAAGACCTGCATGCCGAGGTACGTCATGTCCCAGCGCGAGTCGCTCAGCACGTCGTCGAGGAGGCGCTTCAGGGTCGGCGTGATCGGGTACGCGAGCTCGAACTTGTCGTGCAGGAGCCGGGAATACGATTCCACGTGGCGCGCTTCGTCGATGACCTGCGTGGCGGCGTAGAACTTGGCATCCATGCTCGGCACTTGCTGGACGATCTTCGCGGTGCAGATGAGGGCGCCCTGCTCACCATGGAGAAATTGCGACAACTGCCACGACTGAAAGTGCCGCCGCAGACGTGCTTTCTCCGGAGCGGTCAGCCGCTCGAACGGTGCGGATCCGAAGATCGGAATCGACTCGTCGGGGAGTTGCTCGGGATTCTCGGGATCGAGATCCTGCGACCAATCGATCCGGCTCGTCGCGTCCCACTGCTTGTCTTTGCCCTTCTGGTAGAGCTTCAGAAGAGAGTCGCGGCCGTCCTCGTATTCCCAGCGAAAATTCGTGTCGAAGGTTCCGGGAACACTCCAATCGGTTGGGCCGGCGGACCGGGCGTAGCGATCGATGGTCGACATGGGGGCGTCCTCCTCGCGTTCTGCGTAGTGCTAGTACGTACTACGCACCAAGAGCCTCTACGAATCAACTAGTTTTTCCGCGAAACCCCGTGGCCAGGACGTAACGCTCGGACGAGCCCTTGCGGGTGGCGTCGAGCCCGACCTGTCGGACGCTCGTAAAGAGCGGCTTGAGCGCCGCTCGGGCAACCTCGCCCTCGCGGCCACCAAGGGTCTTGGTGACCAACGTGCCCCCGGTGTTCAGAAGCTCGAGCACGATCAGCCGCATCGACTCCGCCAGGGCTTCGGATTGCGCGGCGTCGCGTGGTCCGATGCCGGTCAGCTTCGGCGCGAGGTCGGAGAGAATCACGTCTGCTTTGCGGCCGAGCATGGCAGCGATCCTCACGTGGCATTCCGGATCGGTGACGTCGTCGCTCATCAGCGTGATCTGTGGCGCCGGAAGAGGATCGATCGCGGCGCGATCGATCCCAACGACGCGCCCCGACGGGCCGACGATCTCCGCGGCGACTTGCAACCAGCCCCCAGGCCACGCGCCGAGATCGACGATCGCCTGACCGCGCTTCATGATGCGCGCGCGCTTCTGCAACTCGAGCAGCTTGTACGCGGCCCGCGACCGATAACCTTCGCGCTTGGCGCGCTGATGAAGCGCATCTTTGCGGTCGTACATCGCCCGGCCTGACTAGCAGACTCGCGACGAACTTTCTTTCCTTCACGGCAGGGGTCGTCTATAGAAATTGACCCGCGCGCCGCGCAGAAATTGGGTATCGAGGAGACAAGGTGGCGGTCGAACTGAACGAGCGGCAGCGTGAAGCGGTGATCCACGGCGACGGGCCGTTGCTCGTGCTCGCGGGTGCCGGCAGCGGCAAGACGCGGGTGATCACGACGCGCGTCGCGAGGCTCGTCGGTGACGGGATGGCGCCCTCGTCCATCCTCGCCCTCACCTTCACCAACAAGGCCGCGGGCGAAATGCGACACCGTCTCGGTGCGATGCTCGGGGCGCGCGCCGGCGAGCTCTGGATGAGCACCTTTCACAGTGCGTCCGCGCAGATTCTCCGCCGCCACATTCACCACCTCGGCTACACGTCGAGCTTCTCTATCTACGACGATCAGGACACGACCAAGCTGCTCCGCCAGTGCCTGGCGGACGAAGGCGTGAACGATCAGGCCGGCACGCAAGCCGCGATCGCGTGGGCGATCGACCGCGCCAAGAACGAAGGGCTCGGTCCCGACGAGCTTGCGCAACGCCCGATGTCGGGCGACGCGATCGTTCGCGTCTACCAGCGCTATCAGCGCGCCCTGAAGCGGCAGAACGCCGTCGACTTCGGCGATCTGATCATGTTGGCGGCGCGCGTTCTCCGCGAGCGACCGGACGTCCTCGAACGCTACCGCACGCGACTCCGGCACGTGCTCGTCGACGAGTACCAGGACACCAACCGCGCCCAGTACGTGCTGCTGCGTCTCCTCGCCGCTGGCGAGCGTCCGAACCTCTGCGTCGTCGGGGACGACGACCAATCGATCTACGGCTGGCGTGGCGCCGAAGTGCGGAACATCCTCGATTTCGAGCGCGACTTCCCCGACGCGGTGGTCATTCGTCTCGAGCAAAATTATCGCTCGACCAAGACCATCCTCGCCGCCGCGGGCGCTGTCGTCGCGAACAACAACGACCGCAAGGGGAAGACGCTCTGGACGGCCAATCCCGACGGCGCGCCCATCACGGTCGCTGTGGCCGAGGATGATCTCGCCGAGGCCCGTCTCGTCATGAGCGAGGTCCGGCGGCTGGTGAAAGCCGGGCGAGCGCTCCACGACATCGTGATCTTCTATCGCACGAACGCCCAGTCGCGCGCGGTAGAAGAAGCCGCGATGCGCTCTGCCCTGCCGTACGCGATCGTCGGCGGCATCCGGTTCTACGAGCGCAAGGAGATCAAGGATCTGCTCGCGTATCTGCGCGTCCTCGCCAACCCGGCCGACGACGCGAGCCTCGAACGCGTCATCAACACGCCGACGCGCGGCATCGGCGACCAGACCGTGGCGGCGCTGCGGTCCGCCGCGATGGGGGCCGGGATCGCAATCACGGAGCTGTTGCAGCTGCGGAGCCCGGTGCCAGGGCTCGCGACGAGCTCGGCGTCCCGCGTGCGCGCGTTTGGCGACATGCTGCAAGCGCTCCGCGATGCACTCGACGGCGATTCGCTCGCGGCGTTGCTGGAACGGCTGCTCGAGCTCACGTCGTACCGAGAGAAGCTCGAGGATGCCGGTGCCGAGCGCGCGTCACGGGTCGAGAACATCGACGAGCTGCTCGCCGTCGCGCGCGATTTCGACCAGCGTTCCGGCGCCGACGAGGATACCCGGACGCGACTCGGGCGTTTCCTCGAGGAAGCCGCCCTCATCACCGACTGGGACCGCCAGAACGAGAGCCGCGATCGCCTGACGCTCATGACGCTCCACACGTCGAAGGGGCTCGAGTTTCCGATCGTCTTCATCCTCGGCATGGAGGAAGGGATCTTCCCGCACCAGCGGGTGCTCGACGATCCGCAGCAGCTCGAGGAGGAGCGGCGGGTTTGCTACGTCGGCATGACCCGCGCGCGCGCCGAGCTGTATTTGCTGCGGGCCGAGCGCCGTCTCCGCTTCGGTACCATCAGTGAGCGCCCGCCGTCACGTTTTCTCGAAGAGATTCCGGAGCAGCTGGTGAAGTCGGTCGCGACGCCGGATCGGCCGATGCGCCGCACGCCGAGCGGTCCCACGATGGACTACAGCTACAGTCAGGTCGCCGATCAGTCAGACGACTTCGGCGGTGGCCACGGCGGCCTCGCGCCGGGGATCAAAGTGCGTCACGCGACCTTCGGCGTTGGCATCGTCCGTCGGAGCGAGGGACGCGGCGAACAGGAAAAGCTGACGATTCAGTTCGCGCGCGCCGGCATGAAGAAGCTCATCCGACGCTTCGCGAATCTCGAAGTCGTGTCGGACGGATCGGAAGAAGCGAGCGCGGGATCAGGGGTCGCGCGCTACTACTCGCGATAGTGCTCGGTCGAAACCGAAGCGCCGACCGGGGCGTCGCCATAGTACTCGTGCGAGGTGTGCCCGAAGATCGGAGCGAGATCGGGTTGCGCGACGATTTCGTGGAACGGGCGCGTGACCAACCACTCCAGCGTCCAACCGATCGGATGCATGATGTACGCAGCGAGCCGGAGCGGATGCGACTGTGAATCGTCGTAAGCGTCGGCCCCACCGCCTGCGAAAGAGAGTTGCGCGCTACCAATGAGCGCCACCGCCACCACCGCCATGATCAGCTTCCGCATGAGCAAACCCTCCTTCGGCTGGCCACCAGCCAATGAACGGACCCTACCAAGATCGATTTGGACCAACAAGGCCCGATCCCTCGTGGTTCTCCTCCGTGGACAAGCGCGGAAGTGACACCTACAATCCGCCCGCTTCGCATGGGACGGATTTTCGAACCCGCACAGCATCTCACCAGTTGGCGACGGCTGGCCCCGCATGTGTGGGATCGTCCCCACGACCCTACCGTCTATGGGGTGATGGATCTGGTCGTCGACCGGGCCCTCCCGTATCTCGATGAGCTGGGTCGGGTGTCCGGTACCAAGGTCCGGGTCACGCATCTGGTCACGAAGGGCCTGGCCCTCGGCATTCAGCGCATGCCACAGGCGAATGGCATCGTCACCCGCCGCCGTATCGCGCTCCGGAAAGACGTCGACATCTTCGTGCAGGTCGCTACCGAAGGCGGTCGCGACCTTTCCGGGACGAAGCTGAACCAGGTCGACGGGATGCCGCTCGCCGAGATCGCCCGCGAGCTCGCCACCCGAGCCGCGAAGGTGCGGCGTCACGCCGACCCTGGGGTCGAACGCACCAAGAGCCTCGTGCAGCGCCTCCCGAACGCTCTCCTCGGGCTCACCGTGCGCGCGATGGAGTACGTGCTCTACGATCTCCAGATCGACCTCTCGCGTTTCGGCATCGAGTCGGACCAGTTCGGCAGCGCCATGGTCTCGAACATCGGCAACTTCGAAGGCTTCGGGATGAGCTTCGCGCTCGCCCCGCTGGTTCCGATGAGTCGCTGTCCCATCGTGGTGCTGATCGGCGAGGTGCAGAAAAAGCCTGTCGTCGAGGGCGATCGGATCGTTGCGCGCTCGGTCGTGACCCTCGGCTGCACGTTCGATCACCGCATGATCGACGGCGCGCAGGGTACCGCGATCGCCGCGGTGCTCCGCCGCGTGGTCGAGGATCCGGAGAAGGAGCTCGGGGCCATCCCCGCCCGCGCTCTGGTGTCACCGGAACCCGCAACGGGCACCGACACGCTGTAAGGCTGGTCGGCGGAGCGTGCGCGGCTACGACGCCCAGCCGATGTAGCTGAGCTGCCGTCCGGCGTGCGCGCCGTCGCGGCGATACGAATGCAGCTCGTTCGGATGGTCGGCGGTACACGGGCCGACCTCGCTGATCCCGGCCGACGGGACCCCGGCGCGCTCGAGCGCGAGCCGGCAGACCATCCGGAGGTCGAGGAAGCTGCGCGTCGCGTCGGCGGGGTCGTCGCGCCAGGCTTTGGTCGCGCCGGCACCGAATCGGGTGGTGAACGCGGCGCGATGTTCGGCGCCAAACGCATAGCAGCACCCCCCGATTGCCGGCCCGATGGCGGCCTGGATCTCGTCGAAACGAGCGTCGTAGCGCGCGAGCACAGCGGCCAGGGCGGCCTCGATCACCCCATCGAGCGTCCCGCGCCACCCCGCGTGAATGGCCGCCACCGCCCGCGCCTCTGGCGCGACCAGGAGGATCGGGACGCAGTCGGCGGTTCGAATCGTCAACACGAGGTCGGCCGACGCGCTCACGAACGCGTCGCCAGCGGGCAGCTCATCGACGTGAAGTCCCGTCGTCTCGGACGACGGCAGCGGTAGATCCTCGGGACCGAGCACGATGGCACCGTGGACCTGACGGGCAGCGGCGATCAGGTTCGGTTCCTCGCCCGCTCGGACGAGCGCGTCGCGAACGTCGTCCACCGTGAATGCTCCCGGCGGCAAACCGTGGGCACGGCCCAGAAAGCCGTGCACCAAGCCGGGGAGGTCCTGCCAAGCCGCGACGCGGAGGGGATAGCCGGCCATCGCGCGTGAGCTCAGACCAGCGCCAGCGGAACCGGCATGAATGTGATCGCGAAGAGCCCGATCGTCATCCATGCGGCGACGCGTCGAGCCGGATCGAGCGGCGTGTCGTCGATGGTCGGCGGATGGTCGAGCCCGAGCACCGTCACGAGGACGGCCCACATGACCCATCCCTGCCAGCCGAGAAACGCGAGCCCGATGATCGTGGCGAGCGCGCCACGGGCGATCCAGCGGTGACGCCGACCGAGCAATGCATACACGACGTGACCGCCGTCGAGCTGCCCGACCGGGAGCAGGTTCAAGAAGGTGACGAAGAGCCCGAACCACCCCGCCAGCGCGATGGGATTGAGTACGATCGTGACGGCGCTCGGCGACACGCCGAGCGCGAGCCACGTCATGAGTTGAAAGACCAGCGACTCGCCGAGCACGAGACCGCCGGCACTCGTGTCGAGCGCGCGCACTTCGGAGATCGAGAGGCCGTAAAACACCGCCGGGATCGCCACCAGGAAGCCGGCCCACGGACCGGCCGCGCCGACGTCGAAGAGCGCCTTCCGGTTGGTCGGCGTGTGCATCCTGATGAACGCGCCGAACGTCCCGACGAGGAACGGCGGCCCGGGAATGAAGTAGGGCGGCGTCGCCGCGACGCCGTGCACGCGCGACATCAGGAAGTGCCCCATCTCGTGCACGAGCAGGATGCCCATGAGTGTCGTGGAGAAGGGCAGACCGCGTGCGAGGAGACTCCAATCGTCGAGCGGATTGACGCCGGCCTGGAAGCTCCCCGCGAGCGTCGTGGTGAAGAGCGTCGCGCAGAAAAGGATGACGTGAATCGGCCGGAGCTTCGTCAGATCCCGGACCGGCGTCTCCGCGACGGAGGCCCACGTCGGGACCTCGACCGCGACAGGTGGACCCACCAACTCCTCGGGCTGTGAGCGCGGCAGCATGCGGTCAGTCGACCTCGATCCGGACGGCGACGCCGGGGCTGGCGCCGAGTGCGGTACTCGCGGAGCCCGCGTTCACGGCGATCTCCACGAGGTCGGAGCTATTCACGAGGGCGACGGCACGACCCGGCGAAACGGCAGCGTAGGATGAACGAAACGGCACCACGTGTCCCGCGATCGTAATCGAAAGGCGCTGGCCTCGGAAGTCCGCGCGGGCGAGGTCGGTGGCCGCAATATCGGTCGTTGCGTTGCCAAAACCGTCGACCCAGAGCACCGCGCCGACGAGTGCCTTCCCGCGGCGCACCGGCCTCGACGGGCGCAGCCTCTGCATGGTGGCGACGGCAGGCCCGAGCCGCGCCGGATCGACCCCGTTTGCCAACGCCGCGGCTACCGGCGCGAAGACATCGCGCCCATGGAACGTCCGACTGACAGGGCGAAGCCGATAGGGTGAGCGCGACACGTCGACAATTCGTCGGACCGCGCGTGCCGGCACCGCGAGGCTGAGCACGCCGTTGTCAGGCCCGACGAACCACGCGTCGGCGGTCTCGACGGCGAGCGCACGACGCCGCGTGCCGACCCCGGGATCCACGACCGCCACGTGAATCGTTCCACGAGGAAACCACCGTGCTGCGCTCGCCAGCAGATGCGCGCCGGCGAGGACGTTCTGCGCCGGTACGGCGTGCGTGAGGTCGACGATTCGCGTCGACGGTGCGATGCCGAGGATCACGCCCCTCATGATTCCGACGAAGGGATCGCGAGTCCCGAAGTCGGTCGTGAGTGTGATGATCGGCGCCGCTGACGGCGCCGGCGCTCGATCGTCCGCGCGCTTACTTTTTCTTGCCGCCATAGAGCGCGGCATCCACGAGCTGACAGATCACGTGTCCGACCAGGATGTGGGTCTCTTGAATGCGGGCCGACTCGCGGCTCGCCGAGACGTTCAGCCAATGATCGACCATCGTGCGGAGCTTGCCGCCGTTCCCGCCCGTGAGCCCGATCGTGTGAATCCCGATCCGACGGCACTCGGCGACACCGCGGACCACGTTCGGCGACGTGCCGCTCGTCGAGAACGCCATTGCGACGTCGCCGGGCTTGCCGAGCGCCTGCACCTGCTTCGAGAAGATCTCCTCGAAGCTGTAGTCGTTCGCGATCGCGGTAAGCGCCGACGTATCCGTCGTCAGCGCGATCGCCGGCAGCGGCGGGCGTTCGATCATGAAGCGGTTGGTGAACTCGGCCGCGATGTGTTGCGCGTCGGCCGCGCTGCCACCGTTGCCGAACAGCAGTAGCTTCGAGCCCTCGGAAAAACGCGCCACGATGAGGTCGGCGACCGGGGCGATGCGCGCGCCGTGCTCGCGGAGGAACGTCCGCTTGGCGGCGATGCTGTCGGTGAAGATCTTCCGGATCGTTGGCGTCGAAGCGGGCAAGGCGCGGCATTCAAGTCAATTGCCATGCCCAGGTCAAGGCGATAGCTCGAAACCATGAGCCGCCGATTCGAAGGCAAGGTCGTCGTCATCACAGGCGCGTCGGCGGGCATCGGAGCCGCGGCCGCGCGGCAATTCGCGGGGGAGGGCGCTGCGGTAGCCCTCGCCGCAAGGAGTGCCGCTCCGCTCGCCGACCTAGCGAGTGAGCTCGAACGTTCCGGCGCGCGGGCGTTCGCGGTCCCGACCGACATCGCGCATCCGCAAGCGGCGAGCCGTCTCCTCTCGGCCGTCGCCGATCGCTTCGGCGGCATCGACGTGCTCGTGAACAACGCCGGCGCCAACAAGCGCGGCCCGATCGAACGGTACACCCCCGAAGAGCTCGCGAGCGTGGTCCAGGTGAACCTCACCGCGCCAATCATGCTGACGCGGCTCGTGCTGCCGTATCTCCGTACACGCGGCCGCGGCGCGATCGTCAACGTCGCCTCCATTGCCGGGCGCATTCCGCTCGGCGACGAGGCCGTGTACTCCGCCACCAAGTTCGGGCTCCGCGCCTTCACGTTCGCGATGCAGGAAGAGCTCCACGGCTCCGGCATCACGATGTCGGCCGTCTCGCCCGGTCCCGTCGACACCGGCTTCATCATGGACAACCTCGACGACGTTCCCGACGTTGTCTTCGCGCAGCCCATGAGCACCGCCGAAGAGGTTGCGCGTCTCATCCTCAGACTGCGCCGCCGACGGCACCGTCGAGCGGGTGATCCCGCAGCTGACCGGCTATCTCGCGACCGCCGGCTACCTCTTCCCCGCGCTCCGCAGCTTCATGCTGCCGCTCATGGAGCGCCGTGGGAAAGAAGCGAAGGCCGAGTTCGTGAAGCGCAACGCCGGCTGCGCCTGAGCGATCGACGCATCTTTGCGACGCAGCTTGTCACCCCGGTACGACTCCGCTATCCCAACGCTCACGCGGGCGTAATTCAGCGGTAGAATGCCAGCTTCCCAAGCTGGACGTCGCCGGTTCGACCCGGTCGCCCGCTCTCTAAAGTGAATGACCGCAGCATGGGTTTCTCACGCTGCTAGGGAAGCTCTGCACAAGTCGATCGAATGCGGTAAGAGAAATTCTGATCGACGCGTGAGGGGGTGGGGTGATGGGCGAGCAACGGACCTTCGCATCGGTGGCCTGGGCGCAGAAGGGCAA